>ENA-OQER01001567-OQER01001567.1-human-gut-metagenome-genome-assembly--contig:-NODE-1567-length-10735-cov-2.205317_pt1 | contig 10735 bp, 13 predicted proteins | sample MGYA00242797_ERZ504639 | MGnify/ENA primary metagenome ERZ504639 (study PRJEB26092, sample SAMD00036306) | human gut metagenome | host: Homo sapiens | study: EMG produced TPA metagenomics assembly of...
TTTTCCAGAAAACACCTGCTATGCTCTGATCATCCTCCCCGGTCTGATACTGGGTATGGTCAATAACATACGTATAAACAATGCGTATCTTCTCGTAGTCACCGGCATCCTCCGGAATCAGGCTCTGACCTCCTGAAAGCTCTGCTCCATTGCCGTTTGTATCTCATCGATCTCGCTGTCTGTATAAGTATAACCCGGAGTAAAAACGCAGTAATCACTGTCTGAATACGTAGTTTTGTAGATTTTTTCACGATTGTGGACCCAGAATATCTCCGGGTGGTCTTTCAATACTGCATGATAGCTTCTGTCAATACTGTCATCATCGGAGATTGTCAGATAAAACTCCTTTTCCCGGGCACGGATTCCTTTCAGCAGCTCCCGATATACTCTCTGCTCTTCTTCCGTAAGCTGTTTGAAATAATATTCCTGATGTCCTTCTTCGCTCTGGGCAACCTCCATCTGACTGCAGTTCTCTACTTCCTTTGGCTGTCCCCTGAAATAACGCTCTTTGCTATGGATCGGATCTGATCCAGCTGCCCTGCGAAGCATAAGCTGAAGGATCACTGCGGCTGCAAGTACTGCGGCTGCCATGGGCAGAAATTTCTTTTTTTCATAATATCATGTCCTCTGTCTGAAGCAGCGATTGTAAGAAAGGGCAGCCTCCCGTGGGAGACTGCCCTTATCTTCAATCGCTGTCCCTTAGTTTTCCATTTCCAGTGTTTCTACATCATCATCAAATGTATCCACTGCATCGTCCATGGTCTCCTGATCCAGAGTCAGCGTCTCAACTTCATCTTCTTCCTCGTCCTCCTGCAGAGCCGTATTCTTAAAATCTGCAAGAAGGTTACTGGAAACAGTATCACTGGATGCCAGTGCATCCTTCAGTGCATCGGATCTAACCACATCCGTAAGGAGCTTTTCTGCACTCTCCTCTGTCAGAACATCATTCTCTATAGCTGTGGTCTTATCAACTGTTTCCTCCGCTGTTGTATCCTGATAGAAGGATGGTTTTCTGATATAACGGAAGCTTGCACTGTATGCCTCACCAACCGTTACACCATTCTTGCTGGAAGAACAATGTACTGCGATCCAGTCGCCGGAATCCGTCTTTCCGCACAGGATACCAACGTGGTTGTTGCTTCCTGCTTCCGGTCCTCTCTGGAATACCAGATCTCCTGGCTGTGCATCTGCTTCGCTGACAACACCGGCCTTCTCCCACTGGTCAGAGGTTCCGTCTCCAACTGCTGCCTGCATTCCCTGATTCTTATATCCATTGATCACCGCCCAGGTAACAAAACCGCTACAGTCCAGACCATATGCACGGAGCGTACCGGAGCTTCTGCTGCCGTCTGCAGATACCTTCTCAACGGAACCCCAGCTTGGGTCTTCTCCGATCACCGTAGATTTACCGCCCCAGAAATACCCAACCTTACCAACCAGTGAATACGCTGCAGTGATAACATCTACACGATCCTCAGAAACATCGTCTCCCACACTTTCACGGACAAAGCCTTTGGATGCGGTAACTACCGCACAGAGAAGCTTACAGTCTGTTTCCACATATTTCTTAAGGACGCTTCTGTCTTCCTTCGCAATATTGTTCTTCTTGATGTAGTAGTTGATCTTGCGATTTCCGTAGGATATCTTGGTAATATCCTGTTTGTCCCTGACGATCGGGTTCATCTCCGCAAAGATCCTTGCCAGATCATCCTTACAGGATGCATCCAATGTAAATGACGTTACTCCTGCTTTGCTCTTTTCATAAATATAAACAGCAAGGATATCCTGCCAGTTTCTTACCAGAAGTGTATTCTCCGTATCGGTAAGCTTGTTCTTCTCTTTATATTCTCTTTCAATCTCTTCCATTACAGAAGCAAAATCATCGGAGAAGGACAGATGATAATTGTTCTTAAGACTATCCAGATAAAAATCCTTGCCTGCATGAAGATTGGAAACCATATTTGTCACATAAACAGGATCTCCGATCTGTGTTGCTGTTGCGTTATTTCCATCTGTGATCTCTGTATTTTTGTTATCACTGTCGTTCTTGTCGACAGCTGCAAGCTTGGCTTCTGCCTCCGTCAGAATCTTATAATTCGTAACTTTGGCCTTTTCTTTATTAGACAGCGCCTCATAAGCTGCACGTGCGCTCTCTATCTCAGCTTTATCTGCTGCTGTGATCGTTCTGCCTGCCAGTGCTTTGATCTTCCGGATCACCGCCTGTACCTTTGCAGAATCATCCCTAGCCGGTGTTTCCGTCGGTGCGGGTGTTGCGGTTGGTTCCGGCGTTGTCGTTGGTGCAGGTGTCGCTGTCGGTTCCGGTGTCGCCGTTGGTGCAGGTGTCGCGGTTGGCTCCGGTGTTTCCGTCGGTGCAGGTGTTGCGGTTGGCTCCGGTGTTTCCGTCGGCGCAGGCGCCGGTGTATCCGTTGGTCCCGGTGCTGTAGTTGGTTCCGGTTCAGGTGCAGCAGTTATTTCCGGCTCCGGCGCAGCTGTCGGCACCGGATCTGCCAGAACTTCCGATTCACTTACCTCACTCCCGTCTCCCGAAACACCTTCCTCAGCAACAATATTATCTGCTTCCTCGGCGGCTTTTACTCCGGTTGGAACTGCCAGTACCATAGCTGATAACATCGTGATGCAAAAAACTTATTCAGGTACTTGTTCTTCATATTTATTAAGATGCTCCCTTCTTTCCTTGAACATCCCTTTACTTCCCCTATAATAAAGGTCTGCCTTAAACCATTTGATAACTTAAAGTTTAATTCAATTTATTTTAGCATACGAAAATTGTGAAATCAACCGTTCTGGTAGGATATCTCTTCCAATTCATCTTTTTTTCACTTTTTATTCATATTTTTGTAAGATTCTTTTTGGTTTACCATAACATAAAAAAGCCACAGCGTTCTCACACACTGCGGCTTTTTGTATACTGTCAGACAGTCACTGCCGCTGTCCGCCCATATGAAACTGTTTTCTGACACAGAGCTGAAAAATCCCTGTACAACCTGATAGCACACCCGAAGGATAAAACGAATGTCATCGGCAATGCACCGCGGGCTTTCCAGATAATATGCATGACGCTCACGGATATATTCCACAAGTTCCTCAAAGCTTTCAAACTGCTTTGCTTCTTCCAGCTGGCTGTCTGCTGCGCCGCTGAGGATACACTCTCTCAGGCGGTTCTTCAGCTCAGCTTCATAAGAATTATGTGCTGCAAGATTTCCTTCGTATGTTTTGTTATGAGGAAAAGTAAAATAATCAGCCATATAATGCATGACCTCACCGAATCTTCTCCAGTATACTCTGGCATTCTCTTCCTCCGGGTTCTTCTCGACAAGCGCCTCATCTTATTCTGGAGATGATCAAATGTCCCGAAAAACTCATGTCTGGTGGTGAGAAATGATGGTTTCAGATCAGGCATGATATTGCCCAGGCAAAACGCTTTTCTGTGCTGCTGAAGACTGTACACCTCAGACATCTGGTCAGCCAGGTATCTGCCTAACAGTATATGTGATTTTTTACGCAATTTTTTCCCTCTTCCTTCTTTCCTGATCCAGATTCTGACCGGTCAACAGTAATTGTTCCGCCCGGTCCTCTTCTGGTATCCATAAATCATCCGTTTTCCGGAACCAACTTTACTATAGCACTGTTTTTTCAAATAATCAAATAAAGATTATGTGAATTTTAATCCATATCCAAAAGCTGCCGCTGCTTCAGATCAATAGATGCCCAGACGGTACTTGTCTTCGGTTCTCCGTAAGATAAACCGTGCTGGAAACCAAGCAGCATATATAATTCACTTTTTGTTCCAATCTCTCCGTCAAGTCCAACACTGTTGTGCGCAGCTTCAACCAGGGTCTTTGCCCTATCTTCAGTAACTCCTCTGCCACGCATCTTTTTATCATGCCAGATCTTTCGGATCCCATTTACTCCAAGCGCGATCATATCTTTTGGCAATGGTGCTTTTTCAAGCACTGCCAGGCCGCTTATTGCATCAAATCGTGTGTATAATCCCAGATATTCCGGGAAATGTATTGCAAGCCATCTCTGGATCCTGTTTGCAGATATGTTGTGCTGCTTTATGATCCTGTCACGGCTGTATACCAGGTCTCTTATCAGAACTGCAGTCTTTTTATTCTCAGTCTTAAGTGTCTCTGCCCAAAGGTTGAAAGAATTGAACCCTTCCAGATTGTTATGAAAAGAAAAAATACGTTTTGTAAGTTCGCGTCCTCTGTTATCAAAAGCTCTTGCATAATGTATCTGGCTTCCGATATCAACTCCGACAACCATTGTTGAATCTGTTACTTGCTCAATCTTTTCATTCTGTGTATAATTCATTTGGAACCTCCAGTGCTTGATTGTTTTGTTTACATCCGCCAAGATGCAACTCAATCATACCTTGAGGTTCTTTTTTATTCAATTGGCGCTTTTAATGAATTACAGGAATGCTCCTTATTATATTTTTCAATCTCGTCATCAATAATTGAATCTACATGAGGGAACAGACAACCGGGACCTCCATAGGTAATACATGGGATGAAATGTCCGTGTGGTGCATACTCCTCACATGCTCTTCTGACCTCCTTGCGGATCTCTTCTTCTGTGGAATCCACACGGTCTACAATAGAAGCATCGATTCCACCATAAGTGTCATTCTTCCGTTCAGCTGTTTCTGGAGCTTCGGAATATCATTCTGCGGAAGTGTTCCCTGCCAGATGTCAATCCCAAGATCAACCATATCCTCTATGATCGGTTCCATGAAGGAATCTGCGTGATGCATGATGATCACTCCATGGTCTTTCATATATTTATAGGATCTTTCATACTGTGGTTTGATAAATTCTCTCCATGTGTCCGGACTGATGAACAGGGACTGCTTGGAACCCCAGTCATCGTGGGAAAGGATGATATCCGGGTGGAGATTATCAACGATCAGCTTTGTAAGCTGAAAACGGTACTCCCCAATGGCATTGCAGAGATCCATCATATCCTCCGGCTCAAGAAGGAAGTTCACCAGCATATCCTCAAATCCCATCAGGAAGTGAAGCCTCTCAAAAACACCTGTAGGCATAAATGCCATGAAAAGGCTTCCTGAATCCTTTATCTCCTGTGCCTTCTGTTTAAATGGTTCCCATAAAGCCGGATCCGAGCACTGACCGACAATATCAGGGATCACCAGCTGCTCTTTCCATTCTGTGATATCATCAATGACTTTGTTGTCTCTGTTACATGTGGCATTGCAGCCAGCTGTTCCTGGGGCCAGAGGATCTCAGTTCCGAAAAGATCCTTCATAGGTCCATACCACGGTGACGGTTTCCACGCACATAATTATTTGCCGGGTTCGGCGGGTAAAAGGTCGCACCCTCATACTGTCTCAGAAGTCGTTCCGGCCTGCCGTCCTTTTTTATCGTTTCAAGTAAAATCTCCGATGCTTTCAACATAATGCTTCCTCCTTTATTATCCTGTGATCTTTCAAAATACCCGATCACTTATCTTTATGATCTTGCATCAATCTCAGCCTGATACTGAAGAACCTTTTCCTTTGTGATCTTAAATCCAAACACCAGAAGCAGAAGACCTGCCAGACAGAAAATAGCCGGAACAAGCGCAAAGGAAATCGTCATTCCCTGACGAGCCGTCCCCTCAAGAACAACTCCGGATTTCCAGCCTACCGCCACAAGACAGGCGCTGAGAATCGTTCCTCTTAAGAACACGGCAATCTTCAGCGGAAGATTCTGTAATCCCATGATCCATCCGGATGCATCTTTTCCGCTCTTCCATGTTGCATACACTACAGTGTCCGCATAAAGTGCAGGTGAAGCTGCAAAAGCCATGCCATAAAAGAACTGGGCAAGTGTCATAAGAGCGATCACTGTCATTGCATTTCCGTAGAAAATGTATACAAGGAACAGTGATACTGCCATTCCTGCATAAGCGATGATCATAGTTGTACGGGATGATATTGCTTTTGCAATGTATCTCATGGAAAAAGCACCGATGATGGCACCGATAGCAACCCAGAGAAGATAAGTGGTCATCAGTCCCGGATTTCCCATTGCATCCCTGAAATAGTAAATAGCAGATGCTGCTGTTACAAATTTCACACACCATTTTGCAAGGTCTGCCAGCATCAGGACCATAAGAGGCGGATTCTGAAACAGGGAAGCAAACATCTCTCTGATCGTGATCTTTGTTTTGTCATTTTTCTTTCCTGCTGTTTCCGTTTCAATCTCTTCATAGCCTTCCGTCATCTTGAAATGGGCAAAATAGGTTACGACCATCAGAATACCCAGGCAGAAAGCTGCTGCTGCAAATTTATTTTTCTCACCGACATATCCGGCAAGAAGTGTTGCAAACGGAAGACCCATATAGGAAAACAACAGACCGCCTATGTTATTCCAGGTTGCCCTGGAGGATGCAAGCGTTGCTTTGTCTTCCGGTGTTTTACCAACAACACTGATCAGGGTTGCGTTGGCAACATAGCTGAAATTCCATGCCACATGAGATGCGATGGATGCGACAATGATCACCACTGCCGAAACCCATTCATTATCGCTGACACGTATGAACATGAATGCATACAGAAACGGCACCATCCACGGAACCATGATCAGCCAGGAACGATAACGCCCCCATTTCTTTGCTTTTGTGCCATTGATGATTCCTCCGTAAAGCCAGGACAGACAGGCATCAACAATGGTAAATACGGAATTGATCACACCAGCTACACCAGCTGCAAAGCCTGCCAGATCCGTCAGAAATGTCATAAAGTAAAATGTCTCGATGTTACTCATAAGAACAAATCCGGCATCACCAACACCAAAGAAATATTTCAGGGCATTTGTAAGACCCTTTTTCTGTTTCGGATCTTGTTTCGGTATTTCATTTTTACTCATTTTCTTTCCCCCTTCGCTGTTTTTTGTGGGGCCGGCCATTTCCACAACTTCACGTTACCTTTGATGGTTATAGTATAGTTGTTTTTTTCCTGTTCGTAAATCCGCACACTTCTTCATTCTTTCTCCAATACTTCATACTTTTGTACAGTTATTATTGTAAATATGCACAAATAATTTTCTCTCCGTTTTCTTTTTATTTTCCGTCTAATATGTTATAATTTCCTATAAATTTTATATCTGATTTTTGATTATCCGCATAAACACTATACTTTCAAACATTTTGAAGTATAGAAAACTATTCATTTTACCACGAATTTACCACGATTGAATGAGCCTTGATATGACACAAAAACAACATGGGAGATAGCACAAATATCTGTGTATCTCCCGTTTTTCATTCATGTAGTATGATTATTTTACTCTGATTTCAAATTTCAAGATTGCTTTCATCATTTCTGTATGGATTTGACCTTTTAATTCTTCATCAACCTGCATAATGATTTTACCACTTTCAGAGTGGTAAAACGGACGCAAGCATAATTTACATATATAAGCGTCATAAAACTTCAAAATCTCTCTTATGGCAGTTTCATTTCCAGCAGACGCTTGACATATTACTTTTAATGTAGGGTAGCCATATTCTTTTTTCATTGGTTCAATTCCTTTCTTTCAATACTGTTTTTAGTTTCTTCAATCCGTTACTTCTTCTGCGATAAATAGCAGAACGTGATACATGATATAATTCGGCTATTTCTTGGTCGCTCATACTTTGAAAATAGCGTAATAGAATTACATCACGCTCTTTATTCGATAACTTATATAAAGCAACAGCAAGTTTCTCATTTGATATTTGAATTGTAAAATTCAAGACTTCAAACGAAATGTAATCACAAGAATAGTTATCCTTAGTTACACATTCAACATTTTTCGTATCTGATAATTCACAGAATAAAACTTCACGCTTAGAACGTCTTGCAAACTGTCTGTTTCTGTTTTTTACTGTGCATTTAATAACAGTCATCATCAAAGCATTAAACTGTATTCTAACGATATGCTCGAAAGAAGATGGGTTCATAATCTCACCTCCTTTCCGCATACGCTGAAATATATAAACGGAGATACCGTCTATATCTTTGGAAAATACAAAAAGAAGAACAAGAAAAAGTCCGTACAAAATATACCGTCTGTACGAACTTTTAATATTGTAAAATATTTAGTTGTTGATAAAATGCTGTTAGGTAGTGCATAATCGTATAAGATTATTCCTAAAACTTTCCACAGCAGTTACTTTCAATGCTTTTATATCTTGCTTTTTTAGTCCTATCATAATAACCTTTCTTATCATAATTGCAAATTTATAAATTCATTAGTATTAAAACTGAAATTCAAATACATTACTAAAATCATTGTTCAAGACATAATAAACTTTATTTTTTTCTGTAGAATATACAAATGAAACCCTAGTTGCCCACAAGTCTTTTTGAGAAACAGATTTTAATACTTTAAATGCGTCATTTACTGAAAAATCTTTATCATATCCTGCCAATAACTCTTTAGCCACTTCGTATCTTGTATCCCCAGAAACAATGTACGGCTTTGTTATATCTGGTTTTAGAATAGAATAATTTGTAATAAGTGAAAAATTTTCTTGTTCATATCTATACCCAATTCCAGGTTCAATAATTAAAACTCGTCCTTTTTTATCAGAAAGCATAGCTTGCATAGTAGCATCTGGTGCATAAATAATTTTTTTCTTTTTAACAATGTCCAAGGCTTTATCAAAAGAAATCTCTGCCTTAATGAATTTTTCTGTTAATTCAGATATTGTAATACAATCCTCGCTTTCTATATACCTTGCATTTTCATTACCATGAACATAAAGAAGTGTTCCTACATTACCATTTTTATTTATCCCATGAAATGAATGATACATACCGTCAGGCATTTTAATACCAATATAAAATCTATTTTCTTCGGTAATTACAGTATGATCCCATACAGAAAAGGTCAATATCAAAAATTAAAAACCAACAATTTTATCTATACCATTGTAAACAAATCTTGTACACATATACTCACTCCTCAAAATACTACTTCAAATAGTTATTTAACTAATTCAATTAGTATTTTAAAATGTTTTTGTAGGAAAGTCAATAAATAATCATAATTTTCTAATTGTGTTATTGACTACACTAATTCAATTAGCTAGAATTGTGTTTGTATGATATTTTGAATGAGGTGCATAACTATGAAAACCACTAAAGAAGCAGTAATAAAAGCAACATCAGACTTAGCAGATGAAAAAGGATTAAATAACGTTTCGTTAAAAGCTGTTGCTCAAAAATTAAACATTCGTACACCATCTTTATATAATCACATAGAAGTTTAGATAATCTTCTTTTAGAAGTTGCTCATAATGGTATGCGTGACATGAATGAAAGAATGATGAAAATTGCCGTTGGAAAAATAGGGAAAGAAGCAATTAAGTTAGTTTCTATCGAATACCTAAACTATATGATTGAACACCCCGGAGTTTATGAAACAATTCAATGGGCTGTGTGGCACGGAACAGAGGAAACAGCAACCATTTTTAACAACTATCTTTCATTATTAACTACTCTTATCCAATCGTGCAGTCTTAACAAAGACAAAACACTTGAAATATTAAATATGCTTACTGGAATAATTCACGGTTATACAACTTTGCAATTAGGAAACGCTTTTTCTGCCTCAGATAAAGTTAGATTTGAATTAGCTGAAGCGATAGATACTTTATTAGTCGGGATTTTCCAGAAGTATAAATAATATATTTAGGCTTGCAAATCAATACAGAACTGCAAGCCTTTTTCTTTTATCCAACAATCTTCCAGTTACTATTCCTTATATAGCCCAAACTTGTACCGTGACAATTTCATTGATATTATCCGATTTACCACAAATCAAATTTTATCTTTTCTTCCTCTTGATTACCCTCCACAGAAAAGAAAAAAGCCTGTCAAGAGCCTTGCCACCATTGGTGGTGCTTTGCACTCTTTACTGGGCTTTTTGTTTGCTGTATCTTCTACAAAGAGGAAAAAAGTTATTCGTCCTCATCATCAAAATGGTTATTTTTCAATACTTCCCGTAATAATTCCATATCTTCTTTTGAATTGGGGTTTATCATTTTTACGACTTGATAAGGTGTCCTATATTTATGTCCCTCTATGCTTTCCCCGAACATATCCATGCTGTATAAATCATCATAGCGGTCTAACAGTTTTTGAAACTTCAAATGCTGGATAAATTCTTTGATTGGATAAAGGTCGGACGCTACAATACTTTTCCCGTTGATGTAGTCGGTAATATATTCCCGTAACTTTTCCAACTCATATTCCAGCCATTCTTCCTCGCTGTCAAAGAAGTTGTCATAATGTCCATGTTTTAGTTCTGCATTTAATCGTTCTTCAATTCTTAAAAACTGGCAGACTTCCTTTTCGGATTGATTAACATACTTCCATTCTCCCGATAATAATTCATTGGGCATTACACCCAGCACGTCCATTATCTTTTCTAATGTATCAAAGGTAGGAAAATTCACACCTCGTTCAATCTTGGAAAGGCTCTGCATATTGATACCGATTTTATCCGCAAGTTCCTGTTGTTTCATTCCTCTGTGTTTTCTTATGGTCTGTATGTTCTCTCCTAAGAAACTGATTTTCTTTTCGTAATGCTCCATAACTTAGTATAACCGCTCCTTTCGTTTGCTTTTCTTGGTATTTATAAGCATTATCATACTTAATCTACATCTAAAAAGCACAAAAACTTCTTGACAAGTAATTCTAATGGCGTTATTATCTATC
>ENA-OQER01001569-OQER01001569.1-human-gut-metagenome-genome-assembly--contig:-NODE-1569-length-10731-cov-8.446058_pt1 | contig 10731 bp, 6 predicted proteins | sample MGYA00242797_ERZ504639 | MGnify/ENA primary metagenome ERZ504639 (study PRJEB26092, sample SAMD00036306) | human gut metagenome | host: Homo sapiens | study: EMG produced TPA metagenomics assembly of...
CGCCCCAGGGGTTGCCGGGGAACCTCCTCGTCACGGCCTCGCCGGTGTCCGCGTCGAGGGCGCAGACGGTGGTCGACCTCAGGTGGACGTCCATCCCGAACGCGGTAGAATACTTTGGCATGGGAGCTCCCAACCTCGTTGCGGCGCGGCTGCGCCTATGGCACTTCAACATCATTGTCGCAGCCCCGACCCGCGGCCACGAGCGGGGGCTCCTATCTTTTTAGTGCCCTCGGATTGGGTCATAGTGTCTGTGGTGCTCAAGCGCGATAAAAGCGCAAGCATCAAAGATCCGAGCAGTTGGTACGCCGTGTCGGGCGACCCATCGACGGGAGCGGGATACACCCTCGCCAAGGAGCCGGCACGGCCGGCGCTATCGAGGCGGCGAAGAAGGACCTGCACGCCTTCACGCTCAACACGAGCGGCCAGTACCAGGTAGAGATTCAAAATCTGCCCGGTGACATCTCCAAGTACTACTACTTGCTGAGCGGTGAGGCCCGCAAGGATGCCGAGTACACGGTGGCCATCTACCACACAACGGCGAGATCGATCGGCGACGCGACGCCTAAGAACACCGTCCACGTGTACAGCGACGACATCGCAGACGGCACGAACTTCAAGCGGCAGTTCGCCACGCGCCTGCTCGTCACGAACATCCAGAATCGCCTGTTCGTGCAGAAAACCGATACCGAGGGCAACCCCGTAGACGGCGCAACGTTCGGCTTGTACAAGGCGACAACGGACGCGAACGGCAAGGTTGTGCCCAAGGACGATCAGGGCCCCTATGACACCCTGACGACGGGGTCGGTCGACAACCCGGTCCGGCTCGAAGGGGCGGGCATATTCCCGTGTACGAGCGACGGCAACAAGCCGCTCAAGAATGGCACCTACTTCCTAAAGGAGGTCTCGGCGCCCAAGGGCTTCCTGCTTAACGACACGCTCACCAAGGTGATTGTGGACGATGACGGCGTCCATGCCGATGCTGGTACGGACGATGACGGCGTTTCGACGTTCGTGGGCCCGGGCGCGCTCATGAAGAGTCTGGGCCAGTTTGGCGCAGAGGGCGACATCGACAACACGCTCACGTGGATCAAGGGTACGCGGCAGACCTCGAATGGCGAGACCAATGTTAAAGGCAACCTGACGTGGACCGATGTCGAACCCGTGGGTGCAGACGACACAGTGCACCTCAAGTACGGCGCTAACGGACGCATGTACCAGTATGGGCCCACCGAGGAGGGCAAACCCTACCGCCTGGAGACCGAGACGGGCTGGATACGTATGGGTATCACCCAGGACGTGTCTGGTGACACTAATGCGAAGGGCGCCCGCGCCGATCTGGACGACATGAACCTGAATGCCTGTTTACGGGCGCACCTGTGTGCGCGTAGCGAACAAGCGCGAGGCGAGCCTCGAGGTGACGAAGAAGGTCGTGGTGCCAGCGGGCCTGACGGGAAAACCGGACGCGGGGTTCACCTTCAAGTTCACCGTGCCCACGACGGCGGGGAAGACGTACAAGGCCGCGGTGTTTGAGAACGCGGGGACCGCAAGCGAGAAGCAGGTCGGCAAAATATTCGACCTCGAGAACGGCCGCGAGCAGACCATCACGGACGGCCAGACGATCCGCGTGTACGGTCTCGCCGAGCACGACACCTACACGGTGCAGGAACTGACCGGTACGGACAAGATGCCGGCCGGCTTCACGCTGACCAAGCGCGAGCAGGGCGGCAACGCCCTGAGCGGCGAGGGCGACAGCATCTCCGGCACGATCGCGAAGAAGAACGCCGGCGGCACGGTGGCCGAGGCCAACAAGCTGGCGTTCACGAACACCTACAGCGTAAAGCCGCCGGTGAAGCTCACCAATGCGTTCTGGGCACAGAAGGTGCTCCAGGGCCGTGACTGGAAGGGTGGCGATAGCTTCAAGATTTACCTGCGCACGGACAAGGGCACGCCGATGCCCGACGGTGCCGAGGATGCGCCCGTGAGTGGTATGACGCAGGTTGTGAAGACCGTCAAGAACGGGGACAAGTTCGACTTCGGCAATATTGAGTACGCCAAGCCCGGCACCTACACCTATCTCATTGCCGAGCCACGCCGTCTCAAAACGACGCTGACTGGCTGCCCGGGTTCGGGTATTCGAGCGCTTCCTACCGCGTCACGGTGACGGTGAGGGATAACGGCGACGGCACGCTGTCGCAGCCGGCAGTCAAGATGGAGCAGACCTACACCGACGACGGTATGAGCCAAAAGGACAACCCGATCGAGGTCGCTGACAAAATCGCCAAGATCACGAACACCTATAACACCGATGAGAAGACCATCTCCTTCAACGTGCAGAAGACGTATGCCGACCAGTCCGGTGCAAATCCGCTTGTGAAGGATAAGTTCACGTTCCAGCTCGAGGCACTCGGCGGGATGAAGAATGATGCCGTGCCGAGTGGAGCCATCGATTTCGGCAAGCTCGCCACCTCCTACAGCGTCGGTGCCAGCAAGGTCCCCATGCCTAAGGGGTGCACGTCCACCACGACCACGGCGAAGAACGATGACGACGGTATCGCTGCGTTCCCGCAGATCACCTATACGATGGAGAGCGAGAACCTCACCTACGTGTACAAGGTGACCGAGGTCAAGGATTCCGATACATCGACGTCCAGTGGCATAGGCTACGACGATACGGTGTACTACGTGCTGGTGAAGAACCAGCAGGTTGATAACGAGTCTGGGACGGGTAAGTGCCTGTCCTCCACGGCCACGTATTGGAAGGCCGACGGCACGCAGCTGACGGACACGGGTGGATATATCCCGTTCAAGAACACCTACACGGTGACGCAGACGACGTCGGCACCGGTTACTGTGCAGAAGACGCTGGCTGGGCGTGCGTGGGAGACGAGCGATGCGTTCGACTTCACCCTGACGCCAGCGGATGATGCGACGAGGGATGCGGTTAAAAACAAGGTCGTTACCCAGAGGAAGGCTACCGACTCCGATGAGGCCGGCGATCTGACGACTAAGGTTGAGATCGCAGCGCCGGTGACGCGACGCGTTCTGCAACCTTCGGTGTGGGCGACCTGGTGTTCACCAAGTCGGGCACGTATACGTTCAATGTGAACGAGACGAAGCCGACCGACGCGGATAAGACTGGTATTGCGTATGACGGCCATACGTCCACGGTGACGTACACAGTGACCGATATCGAGAACGGCAAGCACACCGGTAAGCTGACCGCGTCGGTTGCGTACGACAACAAGCAGGCGACGACGGATGCCGACCGGCAGGTGACGGACGCCGCCGCGTTCACCAACATCTATGCGGCCTCTGGTACCTACGCGGGCATCGATGTGACCAAGACTCTGGTTGGTACCCCGTTGAAGAATGGCATGTTCCCGTTCACCATCGAGGCGATGACGTATAACGGTACGACGGCCCCGGAGCCGGCTGATACCGATAAGTCGTTCAAGAACACCGTGGGCAAGGATGACGGTGACGATACGCAGACCGCCACGATGTCCGGCAAGCTGAAGATGAACTTCACGCAGCTGAGCTACAACAAGGTGTATGTGTACAAGGTGTCTGAGGCGCATGGCGCCAACGCTGGTGGATACACGTATGACACCGAGTACCCCGGTGACGCCTACGTGCTCATTGCGGTGAAGCCGAATCCGGACAACAAAGGCCAGCTCTACACCGAGACGACCATCGCGAAGGGCCCGGGCGTGACGGCGCTTGTTGGCGGGGGCGGCAACGTTGATGCGCTGACGGCCGAGGCGATTAAGGGCCTCGATACCACGACCAACTACGTGAAGACGGTCTCGAGTCGCAATGCGAAGCCCGCTACGCCTACCGTCCCGTTCAAGAACAGTTACAAGTCAGACGCCAGCGACGAGCTGACCCCGCAGGTGACGAAGAAGATCTCCGGTGTTGAGAGCACGGAGAAGGCGTTCTCGTTCACGCTGACCGCCACGGAAGAGACACAGCAGAAGATCGCCGCCGGCGACTTGGGTGTGTCGGACGACCTGGCGGGCGACGCGCACGCGGAGTCCAAGGCCACGAAGGACAAGATTATCAAGGACAAGGGCCAGACGGTCGACTTCTCGAATATGACGTTCAACAAGGCGGGCGAGTACACGTTCACGCTCACCGAGGTGCACAACGCTGATGATGATCCCGCAGCGGACGGCGTGCAGAACGCCGGCTGGACGATGGACGCCTCGACCTATACCGTCACGGTAAGGGTCGAGGATAAGGACGCCAAGCTGACCGTCACGGGCGTGACGGTGAAGAAGGATGGTGACGCTGAGGCCAAGCCCATCAAGGCTGAGGTCAAGGACGGCAAGGTGAACCTCGCCACCTTTATCAACAGCTATGCTGCGAAGGGTTCCGTGACCTTGGCGGCGAAGAAACGCTTTAGGGGCGGTGCGCTCGCGGGGAACGACTTCTCGTTCGCTCTGTACAAGGGTGACAAGGCGGAAGGCACGCCCATTGAGACCGTCACGAACGACGAGAAGGGCAACATTACCTTCCAGCCCATCAACTACACCGAGGCAGGTGACTACGAGTACACCATCAAGGAAGTTACCGGTAACGACCAGACCATCGTCTACGACGGTCAGAAAGTGAAGGTCAAGGTCAGCGTTACCGATAACAAGAACGGCACGCTGGACGCGACCGTCACCTACGGCGGCGATAAGGCCGTGCCGACCTTCACCAACGTGAAGCCGACGACGGACGTTACCGTCGAGGCCACGAAAGTTCTCGCGGGCAAGGCGCTGACGGACGGCGCGTTCGCCTTCGGCCTGTACCAAGGCGACACGTCCACGGGTAATCCCGTCAAGATCGTCCAGAACGACAAGGAGGGCAAGATCAATCTTGCCCTCACCGGTCTGACCATCGGCGAGTACGACTACAAACTCAAGGAGGAGAACGTCGGTGCCGATCCGACTATCACCTACGACACCAAGGCGGTGAAGGTTCACGTCTCGGTGAAGGCGGAGGGCGACAAGGCGAAGGCGACCGTCACCTATGACGCAAGAACGATGCCCCGACCTTCACTAACAAGTACCAGCCCGCCGAGACCTCGGTGCGCTCACGGCGAAGAAGGCCTATGTGAAGCCCGACAACACGCCGGCCACGCTCAAGGGCGGCGAGTTCACCTTCGACCTGTACGAGGGCGACCTGACGGCTGAGCAGCTGAAGGGCAAGCAACCCATCCGGAGCGCCAAGAACAGCGAGGACGGCACCGTCACCTTCCCGGCCATCGACTACACCAAGGCCGGCGAGTACAAATACACCGTCGCGGAACAGGAGGGCGACCTGTCCCACGTGACCTACGACGCTACGGTGCACCATGCCGTGGTGAAGGTCATGGACAATGCCGGCAAGCTGGACGCCGCTGTTACCTACGATGGTGACAAGGCCAATGCCCCCACCTTCACGAACACCTACACCGCAAAGGGATCCGTGGAGCTGACGGCGACCAAGATCGTTGCGGTCGCGCCGGGCTTCACGCACGACACCAAGCTGAAGGGCGGCGAATACACGTTCGAGCTGAAGGACGCCGACGGCAAGGTGCTCGGCACCACGACGAACAAGGCCGATGGCACGGTGAAGTTCACGCGCAAGTTCACGCTCTCCAACCTGGGCGGCGCTGCGAGCAAGGACTTCACCTACACCATCGCGGAGAAGCCGGGCACGGAGCCGGGCATGGTCTACGACACCCATGCGCTCATCTACAAGGTGACGGTCGCGGACGATGGCACCGGCTCGCTGACGGCCACACCGCAGGTAACGAGTGGAGACAAGACCTTCACGAACACGTACTACCCGAAGGAGACCTCGGTAACGCTCAAGGCGACGAAGCGCTTCACGGGTGGCGAGCTCGCAGGGGGCGACTTCACGTTCCAGCTGCTCGACAAGGATGGCAACGTGATCCAGACCGTCCAGAATGACAAGGACGGCAAGGTCGCCTTCCAGGCAATCAGCTACGACACGCCGGGCGATCACGACTACACCATCAAGGAGGTTGCCGGCAAGACCCGACCGTCGTGTACGACACGAAGGACGTGAAGGTCCACATCAAGGTCTCCGATGAGAAGGGCGAGCTAAAGGCGACCGCCACCTACGACGGCGAGGCCGACGTTCCGACCTTCACCAACTCGAAGCCGACGACGGACGTTACCGTCGAGGCGACGAAGATCCTCACGGGCAAGGACCTGACGGCCGACGCGTTCACCTTCGGCCTGTACGACCAGGCCGGCAACGAGGTCGCCAAGGGCACCAACGACCGGGGCGGCAAGGTCGAGCTGGCCGTCAAGAACCTGAACCTGGGCGAGTACGACTACACGCTCAAGGAGGAGAAAGCCGGCCAGACCGTCGACGGCGTGGCCTACGACGCCAAGGAAGTCAAGGTCCACGTCAAGGTAGAGCAGAACCAGGGCGACAACAACAAGACGAAGGTGACCGTCACCTATGACGGTGCCGCTACGGCTCCCACCTTCAACAACACCTACGACGCAAAGGGTTCCGTAATCCTGACGGCGACCAAGACCATCAAGGTTGCGGACGGCTTCGACCACACGACGAAGCCCGCGGACGGCGAGTTCACCTTCGACCTGAAGGACGCTGCCGGCAACGTGCTCGACACCGCGAAGAACGATGCAAACGGCAAGGTCAGCTTCACGCGCGAGTTCCAGCTCTCCGACTTGGACGGCGCCGCGAGCAAGGACTTCACCTACACCATCGTGGAGCAGCCGGGCGCGGAGCCGGGCATGGTCTATGACAGCCATCCCCTCACCTATACGGTGACGGTCACGGACGGCGGGAACGGAGCACTGAATGCGAAGGCGATCGTGACGAGCGCATCCGGCTCGGATACCTTCACCAACACCTACCAGCCGGCCGCGACCGGCCTGGCCCTCGGTGCGCAGAAGAGCTATGTGAAGAAGGACGACAACACGCCGATCGTCCCCAAGTGCGGCGAGTTCACCTTCGATGTGTACGAGCAACCTGACGGCTGAGCAGCTTGCCGGGGCCAAGCCCGTCCGGACCGCGACCAACGGCGCGGACGGAAGTGTTAACTTCGACGCCTTCTCCTACGCGAAGCCGGGCACGCACGAGTACACCATCGTGGAGCGGAAGGGTGATCTGGCCTACGTGACCTACGACGCCGCGGTGCACCATGCCGTGGTGACGGTTGCGGACAATGCCGGCACGCTGCAGGCGAGCGTCGCCTACGACGGCACGAATGTCACGAAGCCCAGCTTCACCAACACCTACGAGGCACAGGCGACGGACTCCGGCGCGATCGCCCTCACCAAGAGCGTTGACGTGCACGACGGCAGCTATCAGCTAAAGGCGGGAGACTTCGCCTTCGAGCTGGTGGGGTCTGACGGCTCGGTGATCCAGACCCAGAAGAACGATGCGCACGGCAAGGTTGCCTTCGACAAGCTGACCTTCGACCATGCGGGCACCTTTATCTACACGGTCCGCGAGGTGCAGCCGACGGACGACGCGCCGGGCGTGCCGGGCGTGACCTACACCGGCAAGACGTACACCCTGACCTATGTGGTGGCAGACAACAACGACGGCAAGCTGGTGGTGGAGAGCTCCACGCGAAGCCGAGCGAGGGCACCGAGAACGGCGTAACCCCCAACACCATGACGTTTGCGAACAGCTACCAGCCGCGCGCGATCTCCTACCAGATTTCCGGCACCAAGGTGCTTAAGAACGCCGACCCGGCCACCACGCGGACGCCCGCCAATGGCGAGTTCACGTTCGCGCTGATTGACGTGGCCACCGGGCAGGAGATTGACCGGACCACGAACGTGGGTAGCGCGTTTACCTTCAAGGCCATCTCGTACACTGCGACTGGTTCGCATGCGTACCAGGTGAAGGAGGTTGCGGGCCAAGATGGCACCATCACTTACAGCGATGCGGTGTTGGATGTGACGGTGAGCGTGACCGACGACGGCAGCGGCCAGCTGACCGCGACGGCGAACAAGACGGCTGCAGATCTGACCTTCACCAACGCCTACACGCCGACGGCAACGACGGCGACGATTACCGGAACGAAGGCTCTGACCGGCCGCGACCTGGCCAAGGGTGAGTTCTCCTTCGACCTGAAGGACGCCGACGGTAACGTGGTGCAGACGGTGCAGAACGGCGCCGACGGTACGTTCGGCTTCGCGCCGCTGCAGCTGGACAAGGTGGGGACGTACGTCTACACCGTGTCCGAGCGGGCAGGGGCGACGGCGAACGGCTCACCTACGACACGACGGTCTTTACCGCGACGGTGACGGTGACGGAGGATACGGAGACGCACGCGCTGGAGGCGCAGGTTGCCTACAGCACGGGCGGCAAGGCTGCGGATGCGGTGACGTTCAGCAACAGCTACGCGCCGGCCGCGACTGAGGTGAAGCTGGGGGCTTCCAAGGTGCTGAGCGGCGAGGACCTGAAGGAAGGGCAGTTCTCCTTCCAGCTGAAGGATGCCGACGGCAAGGTGCTGCAGACCGCAAAGAACGCGGCGGACGGCACGGTGGGCTTCGAGGCGATCTCGTACGACAAGCCCGGAACGTACGCCTACAGCATCTCCGAGGTGGACGACGGTCAGAAGAACGTGACGTACGACGCGGCCGAGCACCGGGTAACGGTGACGGTGACGGACGACGGTGCGGGCCATCTGGTGGCGACGGTAACCTATGACGGCGCCGTGGCGCCGGTGTTCAAGAACACGTACACGCCGCCGACCACCCCGCCGACGGAGCCGCCCACCAATCCGCCGAGCAAGTCACCGGTGCCGAAGGAGGAGAAGCCGGGTCTGCCGTATACGGGCGATACCAGCTTGTCGCCGATGGCCCTGGGTGGCATCGCGGGCGGCGCGGTGGTGCTGATCGCCGCAGGCGTTATCCTGCGGCGCCGGAACCGGTAGCTACGGCGGCCGAGAAGGGCTTTGATTGAGGGCGGGTGGTCGCAGGGCACGGCCGCTCGCCCTTTTTGGTGAAAGGCTATGTTAACCCACCGTTTGCACGTCCGGCTCCAGATGGAACTCGTACTCCGGCTCCATCATCTTCTTCCGGATCTTTTCGTAGCGCCCGTCGTCGAGCTGCTCGCGCATGAGCGACGTCCTGTCCCCGACGCGTGCGGCCTCGCGCAGCCATCTGAACCACATCAGGCAGCTGTGGAGCCTGCGGGTCGATACGCCCTTGAACCTCTCGAGGAAGTGGCCGAGCGAACCTGCGCTTCAGCATCCTCTGGACCGTGTCCCGCTCGTACGGTGAGCCTGCCGTGGGTCCTTGGGACCGCCCTCGCGGCGCCCTTCCCGCCCTTTCCGGACATGGCGTCCTCCGATCTCCCGGGGCCGGCCGATCCGGCCCTCAGGGTATCGGATTCCCAAATTTATCCGTATATGTGCGGATGAATGCGGGAGCGTTCGGATGAAGTTGTATTCAAGGAAAGAGACTGACCCTTTGTCGCATTCCGTGCGGGTTATATGCAGGTATGCCTGCGCACGCTATCATGTATGGGTTAGACCGCAACTATGTACCTCATACGCGAAGGGATGCGCATGTATCTGAAGATCGACATGTTCTAGCTGGGCTTACCCCCGCAGCGGCGCCCCGCGCCCCATCAATTCTGCCGATTTTCGCCTTCACGCATATAAAGGAGTCCGTCATGCGCGACAAGCTCGAAAAGATCATCAAGGCCTACGAGGAGCTCGAGAAGAAGCTTTCCGACCCGGCCGTCGCCTCCGATATCAAGGAGTTCACGCGTCTCAACAAGGAGTACGCGCACCAGTCCGACCTCATTGCCGCCTCGCGCGAGTACATCGCGCGCTCGATGACATCGAGGCTGCCAAGGAAATGCTGCACGATACCACCGATGCCGATGAGAAGGAGATGCTCCAGATGGACATCTCCGAAAACGAGGCCAAGCTTCCCCAGCTCGAGGAAGACATCAAGTACATGCTCATCCCGAGCGACCCCAACGACGACAAGAACACCATCGTCGAGATCCGCTCCGCCGCCGGTGGCGACGAGGCGGCCATCTTCGCCGGCGACTTGTACAAGATGTACCAGCGCTTTTGCGAGTCGCGCGGCTGGAAGACTACCGTGCTCGATTCCAGCCCCAGCGAGGCCGGTGGCTTTAAGTCCATCGAGTTCAAGGTCGAGGGCGACCGCGTCTACTCCGTCATGAAGTTCGAGTCCGGCGTGCACCGCGTCCAGCGCGTTCCCAAGACTGAGTCCCAGGCCGCATTCAGACCTCCACGCTACCGTCGCCGTACTTCCCGAGGCCGAGGAGATCGACGTCCAGATCAACCAGTCCGACCTGCGCATCGACACCTACTGCGCCTCCGGCCCTGGCGGTCAGTGCGTTAACACCACCTACTCCGCCGTGCGCATCACCCACCTGCCACCAACACCGTGGTGCAGTCGCAGGAGCAGCGTTCCCAGATCCAGAACCGCGAGGTCTGCATGCAGATGCTGCGCGCCCGTCTGTACGAGATGGAACTCGAGAAGCAGCAGGCCGAGCTCGTGCCGAGCGCAGAGCCAGATCGGCCACGGCAACCGTTCCGAGAAGATCCGTACCTACAACCAGCCCCAGGACCGCGTGACCGATCACCGCATCGGTTTCAACTCCACCTACAACGGCGTCCTTCTGGCGATCAGCTCGGCACCGTCATCGAGGCGCTCGCCGCCGCCGAGCGAGCCGAGAGCTGGCACAGGCTGTGTAGGTTCCGCG
>ENA-OQER01001570-OQER01001570.1-human-gut-metagenome-genome-assembly--contig:-NODE-1570-length-10716-cov-2.357730_pt1 | contig 10716 bp, 13 predicted proteins | sample MGYA00242797_ERZ504639 | MGnify/ENA primary metagenome ERZ504639 (study PRJEB26092, sample SAMD00036306) | human gut metagenome | host: Homo sapiens | study: EMG produced TPA metagenomics assembly of...
GGCACAGCTGTGTCTGCGGCCGCAGCAAGCCCTGTCTCCGGCCTTGCCCTGAGCGGCGTTGCCATGCCGTGGGATCAGGACGTGCCTGCCGAAAGCATTGAGCCGGCAGCTATACCGCCAACATGCTGCTGGGTTCCTCTCAGCAGCTGTCTCCTGTGGTGCGTCCGCGCAACTCTACCGACTCGGTTGTCTTTATCTCGGACGATACTTCCATTCTGACCGTGAGCAACTCCGGTGTCGTGCAGGCTGTGGGCGTAGGCACCACCCGCATCACCGCTGCCGCAGGCAACCAGATCTGTGCCTACACCATCGTTGTCTCCATGGATTCTTCCATGATCGTTACCGAGATGGACCTTTCCCTTTCCTCCAACACCATCTATGTTGGCAACTCGGTCTCGGCACAGCTGCAGGTGCGGCCTACTTCGGCTTCCAACTATGCCACCGTCGCCCTGACCTCTTCCAATGAGAAGGTCGCCACGGTGAACAATTTCGGCCGTGTTACCGGCATTGCCCCCGGCACCGCCACCATTACCGCTACCTGCGGTTCGGTGACTGCTACCACCAATGTCACGGTCATGAGTATTCCCAACTCCAGCACTGGCACCGCCAGCACTGGTTCTTCCAACAGCGGTCAGGTCGTCACGGTGAATCCTTCCTACGTTGTGCTCAAGCCCGGTGCCACCCGCACCCTGACCGCCAGTGTCAAGCCTTCTTCCGCTTCCCAGAAGTTCACCTATAAGTCCGCCAACAGCAACATTGCCACGGTCAGCCCCAGCGGCGTGATCACGGCTGTGGGCACCGGCGCTACTTCCATTACCGTTTCCAACGGCACTGCATCCGCCATGGTCACGGTCATCGTCAACCGTTCGGCTGCATCTTCTTCCGATAATTCTTCGGACAGCAGCTCCACCGAATCGGATAACGATACTCCCATCGAGATCGATCCCGTTGTGCAGGCCATTCAGGACAGTGAGGACAACGAGATCGTTTTCACACAGGCCGAGGTGCCTACCGTGACCGGTGATATCCTCAATGCGCTGCGCACCACCGGCAAGACCCTGTGCGTGGTGGGTGATGGCTACACCATGCAGATTGCAGGCAGCGGTGTCAAGAGCACCACCAGTGAGCTGGACACCATGCTCATCCTGACTGAGTCCGATCAGGGCATCGAGTTTGAGCTGGACAAGGGCAAGGCTCTTCCCTGCTCGGTGCGCATCGATCTGGATGTGAGCACCTATACCCGCCTGTATCTGTACAACGCCGTCTCCAACAAGTGGCAGTACCTGAACAGCTACACCGACGGCATCATCACTGCCGATACTGCAGGCCGTTATCTGCTGACCAACCAGAACCTGAAATTTGCCAATATCAACTGGACCTTCTTCATTGCCGGTGGTGTTGTAGTGGTTCTGATCGGCATTGCATATGTTGTGCTGAAAAAGCGCTACTGGTTCTGGTAATTTTCAAAACCACTCTTTCATGAAACAGTAAGACCCTCTCTGCGTGTGATATGCTCCCCCTAGAGTAGACAGAGTAAAACAAAAACTCTGCGTACTCTGGGGGTATTTTTATGTCAAGAAAGAACAATCACTTTTGCACAAAAATTCGCCGTCTCCTTGTGGAAACGGCGAACAAAAACTTATATTATTTCTCTGTCTACTTGACGGAGCGCACTTCAATGGAACGCCTGGGCTTTGTTTGCATTATGATGTCTGCCTTCGTTACTTTTCAATGGGCTGCGAGGGCTTCCAGTCCTTGTAGTTCTCGTAGCGGCTCTCGCGGATCTTGGTGTGGGACCAGATCTCGTCCGCCGTGGGCTGCCAGTTGGCCGCATAGTTCTTGCACTTCTCGCACAGGTGCTCCACGCTCTCCGGCGACTGCAGGTCGTGCTGTGGGCACCGGTCTCGTGCACCATCTTCTGCAGCAGTTCGGGGTTTTCCAGCATCGGGCAGGGACGCAGATGGTTCTTGTTGAAGGGCTGGCCGTTGTGATAAGCCATGAACAGCGGGCTGTGCAGAATTCCAGAATGCTCTGGTCGTGGATGTTTGCATTGGAGTAGTGGATGAACACGCACGGCTCTGCGTCACCGGCAGAGTTGATGTGGAAGTAGTTGCGTCCGCCGGCAATGCAGCCGCCCACGAACTCGCCATCGTTCTGGAAATCCATCGGGTAGAATGGGATATCGCACTCTTCCGAGCGCAGATAGCGGATGCGGTCGATCATATATTTGCGCTGCTCCGGGGTAGGCATCAGTTCCGGTGCTGCCTCGTTGCCCACGGGCATGTAGTGGAAGTAGAAGCCGAAGTGTGCGCCCTTCTCACACAGGAAACGCATGAACTCATCGTTGGTGACAGCTTCGATATTATCGCGGGTGTAGCAGATGGACGTGCCGAACACGATGCCGTGCTCCTTGAGCAGATCCATAGCATGCATAACAGCGGCATAGTGCCCCTTACCGCGGCGGGCATCGTTGGTTTCCGGGGTGCCCTCGATGGACAGCATGAAGGCAATGTTGCCCAGACGCACCACCTCTTTGCAGAAGGGCTCATCGATGAGGGTGGAGTTGGTGTAGATGGCAAACTGCACATCGTTGTGCTTCTCGGCCAGCTTGAGGATATCAGCCTTACGCACCAGCGGCTCGCCGCCGGTCAGCATGTACAGGTACACGCCCAGCTCCTTGCCCTCGGTAACGATCTTGTCCATATCCTCAAAGCTGAGGTTATTCTTGTGACCGTATTCACCGGCCCAGCAGCCCACGCAGTGCATATTGCAGGCGGAAGTGGGATCGAACAGGATCAGCCAGGGGATGTTGCACTGATACTTCACGCGGTTCTCGCGGATGGTCTTGGTGCCGCGGAAGAAAGCCTCGTAGCCCAGATTCAGCGCCATAGTGCGGGCCACGTTGGGGTCGGTCTGATCCAGCACACAGTTGATGAGCTTGGACCACTTGCTGTCGGGGTCGGTCAGGGTCTGTCTGGCGTGTTCGTAGGCTTCATCGCTGAACGAACTGCCATAGAACTGCTTTGCAACATCCACCAGCTGTCCCACGGTTTTCTGACGATCTTTATCGGCATGAGAAAGCACCACGTCCACCATTTTACCAACGGCAGCACGCTGCATTTTATGAGTCAGGCTCTCAACAGAAGTATTCATTATCCTTTCCTCCAAACGGTATTTTTCGGAAATCTCTTTTTCTATTTCTATGCCATTACTCTACCACTCTATCCCACAAGTTGCCATAAACAGAAAAAGCGCGTGATAGAAAACCCATCACGGCGCAGATTATGATAAAATTTTGTCGTTCTTCCGGTTCAACCGTCCTGTTCCAGATGGATCTTATTGCTGGCAAGGCGGCATAACGCGCGGCGCAGATCGCCCTGCAGCATCCGTCCCATACGTTCTACCATCACAGCGGCTCGGTCTTCATATCCCGGCGGATCCATTCCAGCACCACGCCCACCAGCGCATATTTGTAAAAATCCACCACAAACTGCTTGTCATCGTCCTGCACGGTGATGTCGCGGCATTCGCGATCCGCAAATTCCTTCAGCATGGAGTCCAGAAGTTTGTACAGATACTGCTCCACCTGTTCACGACCCACAGAGCGGTATACGTTCAGTACCAGTGCTTTGTTATCCCGGATCTGGTGCAGGATGTCCAGAAATGCTTCGGTCCATGTATCAAAGCTCTGGCGGCCTTCCATCGTCTTGGCCGCATCTTCCATCAGGATCCAGTCCACCAGATCGTAAATATCCTTAAAGTGGTAGTAGAAGGTCATGCGGTTCACGCCGCAGTCCTCGGTGATATCGTTGATTGTGATTTTATTGAGGGGCTTTTCCAGCAGCAACTTTTTCAGCGATGCTTCCAGTGCCCGCTTCGTTGTTTGTGACACAAAAACCTTCCTTTCCCGACCGTAGAAATTTTTCCCGCTGCGTACGGTGATTGGCAGCTTCGTACATTATAATACATAATACCGCAAAAGCCGTCCCGATTGCAAGCATTGATTCTGTCCATTTTGTAAACAAAGAACGACTTCCTGCGTTTTCACTCCGGCAGTTTCTCGTTTCAAAAGCCGTTTCTCAGCCCTCCCAAACCCCTTCCGGCGGTGCGCAATGCTGCAAAAGCGGCTTCTTCCGGCAAAAAAGCGGAAAAGGCCCTTGATTTTATATTCCTCTACGCTTAGAATGGGAGCAGACGGCTGTGATTGAAGTGCCGTTTTGAGGGAGGGTACAAACTATGATGGATACCATTGGTTTTCTGGCTGCGGCAACATGGGCGGAGCCATCGCCCGTGCCGTTTGCAAAGCTGTTGACCCTAAGAAGGTTTTTCTGGCAAACCGCACTGCGGCCAAGGCGCAGGCACTGGCCAAGGAACTGGGCTGCAAAACAGCCACCAACGCCGAGGTGGCCGGTGACTGCGATCTGATCTTTCTGGCGGTAAAGCCCAGATGATGGAAGCTCTGCTCCAGCCGCTCAAGTTCACCTTTGACGAGCGCCCCAGCCGTTTTGTGCTGTGCAGCATGGCAGCGGGCCTTTCGATCGCCCGTATTCAGGAGATGGCCGGTGAGGACTTTCCTGTGATCCGCATCATGCCCAACACCCCGGCTTCGGTGGGCGAGGGTATGATCCAGTACTGTTCCAGCAATGTCACCGCTGAGGAAGAAGAAGCCTTCCTCAGGATCATGGCTCCTGCGGGCCGTCTGGATGCCGTGCCGGAAAGTCTGATCGATGCCGCCAGCTGCGTTTCCGGCTGCGGCCCGGCATGGGTGTACCAGTTTATTGAGGCTCTGGCCGACGGCGGCGTGGCCTGCGGCCTGCCCCGCGCCAAAGCGCAGGAATATGCCGCGCAGATGGTTCTGGGCAGCGCAAAGCTGGTGCTGGAAAGCGGAAAGCATCCCGGCGAACTCAAGGATGCTGTGTGCAGCCCCGGCGGCAGCACCATTCAGGGCGTGCGCGTGCTGGAAGAGCACGGCCTGCGCGGTGCGGTGATGGATGCCGTGATCGCCTCGTACAATAAGACAAAGGAAATGGGAAAGGGTTAAGGATATCATGCGCATCGTTGTAAAAGTAGGCACTTCTACTCTGGCATACGCCACCGGACGGCTGAACATCCGCCACACGGAACAGCTGGTCAAGGTGCTCAGCGACCTGAAAAACGAGGGCCATGAGGTCATTCTGGTGTCCTCCGGTGCCATTGGCATGGGCGTGGGCAAGCTCTCACTGCCAACCCGCCCAAAGGACACCACCACCAAGCAGGCCTGCGCCGCTGTGGGCCAGTGTGAGCTGATGTACACCTACGACCGGCTGTTCAACGCCTACAATCACACCGTGGCGCAGATCCTGCTCACCGGCGTGGACGTGGAGCACACCGAACGCCGCGTGAACTTTCAGAACACCCTGTCCCGCCTGCTGGAGCTGGGTGCCCTGCCCATCATCAACGAAAACGACACCGTTGCCACCGATGAGATCACCTCCATTGGCGACAACGACACGCTGGCGGCCATCGTGGCCTGCTGCGCCAAGGCTGACATGTTGGTGCTGCTGAGTGACATCGACGGCCTGTACACCGCCAATCCCCACACCCACACGGATGCAAAGCTCATCCCGCTGGTGGAGGAGATCACCCCCGAGGTGATGGCTCTGGCCGATGGTGCCGGTTCGGCCTTGGCACCGGCGGCATGGCCACCAAACTGCGCGCTGCCCGCATGGTAACGGGCAGCGGTGCCGATATGGTCATTGCCAACGGCGCACACCCGGAGCTTTTGTACGACATTGCCGCAGGCAGATCCGCAGGCACCCGCTTTGCGGCCCGCAAGGAGGACTGAACACATGACCACACAGGAAATTCTGGAAGCCGCCCGCAGCGCCAAAAGTGCCCTTGCGCTGGCCGATAACACCGCCCGCAACGCGGCCCTGCTGGGCATGGCGGACGCTTTATGCGATGCGCAGAACCAGTCTGCCATCCTTGCCGCCAACGCCGAGGACATGGCTGCTGCCAAAGGGCACATCAGCGATGTGATGCTGGATCGTCTGGCCCTGACCGTTCCGCGCATCGAAGCCATGGCGCAGCATCCGCGAGGTTGCCGCCCTGCCCGACCCGGTGGGCCGGGTGCTGAATCGGGTAGAGCGCCCCAACGGGCTTGTCATTGAAAAGACGGCTGTACCCATGGGTGTGATCGCCATTATCTACGAGAGCCGTCCCAACGTGACCAGCGATGCCGCTGCCCTTGCCATCAAAAGCGGCAACGCCTGCATCCTGCGCTGCGGCAAGGAGGCATGGCGCAGTGCTCATGCCATCGTCACAGCCCTGCGGCAGGGCCTGAAAAAGGCCGGTCTGCCCGAGACAGCGGTCTGCCTGATCGAGGACACCACCCACGCTTCTGCCAACGCTCTGATGACCGCTGTAGGCTATGTGGATCTGCTGATCCGCGCGGCGGTGCCGCTGATCCGTGCCTGCGTTCAGAACGCCAAGTGCCCTGTATCCAGACCGCACCGGCATCTGCCATATCTATGTAGACGACACTGCCGACCTTTCCAAAGCTCTGGACATCATCGAGAACGCCAAGCAGCCGCCCCAGCGTGTGCAACGCCGAGGAAGTGTGCCTTGTGCACTCTTCCATTGCCGGGCAGTTCCTGCCCCGTCTGGCCCAGCGGCTTGGCCCGGACCGTATTGCAAAGGGTCTGCACCCGGTGGATCTGCGGCTGGATAAGCGCGCCGCCGCCATAATCTCCGGCACCCCTGCCGGAGAAAAGGACTTTGACACCGAATTTCTGGACTACATCCTCGCGGTCAAGGTCGTGGACAGCGTAGAGGAGGCCATCGGGCATATTGCTGAGCACTCCACCGGCCACAGCGAAGCCATCCTGACCCAGACACAGGCCCATGCCGACCTGTTCACTGCCGCAGTGGACAGCGCCGCCGTGTATGTGAACTGTTCCACCCGCTTTACGGATGGCGGTGAATTCGGCCTTGGGTGTGAAATGGGCATTTCCACCCAGAAACTCCACGCCCGTGGCCCCATGGGACTGGCCGAGCTGTGCAGCTACAAGTATATCATCCACGGCAATGGTCAGATCCGCTAAAGCCCGCTGAACCCACCTTTCCAGTGCGGAAATCGGGAGTGAGCGTTTTCTCCATAATATTCATAATTTAGAAACGAAACTGAAAAGCTTTTTCCGAAACAGGCTGGTGCGATTTGCGCCAGCCTGTATTTTTGTTTTATTCCCATGAAATGTTCTTTCAGCAAAGACAAAAACTGAATTATGTTTTCAATCTACCTTTCCTATTCGTCCACTAATATAGATGATTGTATCCCAGTTTTCTCCAATTCTTACAAAGTAATAGTCTTACTTCTCCGTTTTATCTGGTAAAAAGTATAAAAAAGCTCTTGACAAGCACGGTTTTATTGCGGTAAAACTATATTGGATATTTTGATAACGATTTCACGGTGTTTCATTTTTCGTCTATAAATTGTTCGCCGTATACAGTACTATACTGACAGCAAAGGAGAGAGTACTATGACGATCGCCATTCTTGCACACGATTCCCGCAAAGAGCTTGCGCTGTAGTTCTGCACTGCTTACAGCGCCATTTTGTCCAAAACACAGTCATTGCTACCGGCACCACCGGACGGATGCTGGCGCAGACTACCGGCCTGCCCGTGCACTGTTATCTCTCCGGGCGCTTGGGCGGTGTGCAGCAGATTACTTCCCGCATTGCGTGCGACGAAGTGGATCTGGTGTTGTTCTTCCGTGACCCACTGAAAGCGGATGCCGCCAGCATCACCGAGCAGAATCTGCTCCGCCTGTGCGATATGCACAGCGTACCCATTGCCACCAACATTGCCACCGCCGAGGTCTTGCTGCGCGGTATGGATCAGGGCGACCTGGACTACCGCGAGGGGATGCATCCGCTCTTGTGGAGCCAATGCCCACCGTGCAGCGCCACGCCGTGTGATGAATCGTGTATAGAGTATCGGGAAAGAGACAACGCCGCAGGAAACTTCCTGCGGCGCTGTTGTTTTTTGTTTTGCTTTTATTTCAGTAAAGCCTGCAGCTTTTCCAGCCGGCGGACGGCTTCGTCCAGCACATCGGTGCCGCGGGCAAAGTGCATCCGGATCAGGTGGTTCACCGGCTCCCGGAAGAAGCTGGAGCCAGGCACAGCGGCCACGCCCACTTCCCGGATCATCCACTCACAGAACTGCAGGTCGGTCCAGCCCTTGAACTGGGGCAGCGCCAGAAAATCGGAAATATCGATCATCACAAAATAGGTGCCCTGCGGAACATTGTGCTTCAGCCCCACACGGTCCAGCCCGGCCAGAAAATGATCGCGCTTTTCGGTGTAAAGGGCCTGCAGCTCTTCGTAATAGCTGGCGGGCATCTCCAAACCGGCCACAGCAGCCTCCTGCAGGGGTGCAGCCGCACCCACAGTGAGAAAGTCGTGCACCTTGCGCGCGCCCTCAATGACCTCTGCGGGTCCGATCAGATAGCCCAGACGCCAGCCCGTGATGGAGTAAGTCTTGGAGAGCGAGTTGCAGGTGATGGTGTGCTCAAACATGCCGGGCAGGCTTGCCATGCAGATATGCTCTGCCGGCGCATAGATGATATGCTCGTACACCTCATCCGTCACCACAAAGGCATCGTACTGGATGGCCAGCTTTGCAATGGCTTCCAGCTCGTCGCGGCGGAACACCTTGCCGCAGGGATTGGAGGGGTTGCACAGGATCAGCGCTTGGCACCCTCGGCAAAGCCCTTTTCGATCAGGCTGATGTCAAACTCATAGGTGGCGGCACCAGCGGGATATAGATGGGTTCCGCGCCCGAAAGAATGGCATCGGCACCGTAGTTCTCGTAGAACGGTGAGAAGATCATCACCTTGTCGCCGGGGTTGCAGATGGTCATCATGGCGGCCATCATGGCCTCAGTGCCGCCGCAGGTCACGCAGATCTCGGTGTTAGGGTCTACTTCGTGGTGCAGGGCAGGGCTGGTCTTTTTTGCCAGCGCCTCGCGGAAGTTTTGCGCGCCAAAGGTCACAGCGTACTGGTGCGGACCTTTGTAAGCCGTTTCAGCCAGAGCGTCCAGCAGCTGCTTCGGCGGGTCAAAATCCGGGAAGCCCTGCGAGAGGTTGATGGAGTCGTACTGATTGTTGATGCGGGTCATGCGGCGGATGACAGAATCCGTGAAGGTACCCACACGGTCACTTAAAACAGGCATGCGCTCTCCCCTTTTCAGCCCTTAAAATAAGCCTTCTGGATGGCCAGCAGCACGCCTGCACGGCTGGCAGCAAAGTTCAGACCGCCCTGCAGGTAGCAGGTGTACGGCTCACGCAGCGGGCCGTCGCAGGAAAGCTCGATGGTGCTGCCCTGTGTAAAGCTGCCGCTTGCCATGACCACCTCATCAGTATAGCCCGGCTCCGGAGAAGGTTCCGGGGCGGCATAGCTGTCCACGGGGCTTGCAGCCTGAATACCCTGACAGAAGCCGATGAGCGCATCCGCAGTGCTGCATCAAAGCAGGTGACGATGTCGTTGTGGTCGTCGCAGTAGCGCGGCACTGGATTCTTGCCCAGCAGCTCCAGCATACACTGGGCGTAAATGGCGGTCTTGATGGCCTCGCACACCACGCCGGCGCATAGTAGAAGCCCAGATACATATCACGGGGCGTTTCCAGCGTGCAGCCAGATCCTTGCCGAGACCGGGCGCATTCAGGCGGTAAGCGCACAGCTCCACAAGGTCTTTGCGGCCCGCAATGTAGCCGCCGGTGGGAGCGATGCCGCCGCCGGGGTTCTTGATCAGGCTGCCCACCACAAGGTCTGCGCCCATCTGACAGCTCCTGCGTCTGGGTGAACTCGCCGTAGCAGTTATCCACAAAAATAATGATGTCCGGGTTTGCGGCGCGGGCGGTATCCGCAATTTTTCGGATCGTTTCCAGATCAAAGGCATTGCGCTGCAGATAGCCGCGGCTGCGCTGGATGTGGCATACCTTTGCACTGGGGGCCTTTTGGGCGATCAGGTCATAATCCGGGGTGAAGTCGGCTTTCAGCGGAGCTTCATCGTACCGGATGCCGTAATCCATCAGGGTGCCGGTGCCTTTGCCCTTGCCATCCAGACCGATGACCCCTTCCAGCGTGTCATACGGGCGGCCCGTGGCAGCCAGCAGGGTATCGCCTGCCCGCAGCAGACCAAAGAGGGCCACGGCCAGCGTGTGGGTGCCGCTCTGGAACTGGCTGCGCACCAGTGCATCTTCGGCGCCCATCACCTCGGCAAAGATCTGCTCGAGCTTGGCGCGGCCGGTGTCCCACAGGCCGTAGCCGGTGGTACCCAGCATATCGGTGGAGGACATCTGGGTATCCGCAAAGGCTTTCAGCATCTTGAGCTGGTTGTAGTCGCGGATGTCCTCCATCTGCTTGAAGTAGGGCTGGCAGAGCTCGAGAGCTTTTTCATCCAGCGCCAGAACTTCGGGTTTGTAGTCGAAAAAGTGATTTAACATTGACATTATAATGAATCCTTAATTGTTATTGTACTTTGAAAAATTGCGTTCGCGCAGGGAAGCTGTAGTTTTCGTCAGGTCTTTTTGAGCGGCATTTCGCGCCGGTAGCGCGGGGTCCGTTTTCTCTTTCGGTCAAATAGCTTTGCGCTCCGCGCGGGCCAGAGGCGGGGCTGGTTTTTTCTTTGAGCTGGTTCTCGCGCTGGTGGCGCGGGGCTGGTTTTTTCTTTTGGTCA
>ENA-OQER01001571-OQER01001571.1-human-gut-metagenome-genome-assembly--contig:-NODE-1571-length-10714-cov-2.256163_pt1 | contig 10714 bp, 19 predicted proteins | sample MGYA00242797_ERZ504639 | MGnify/ENA primary metagenome ERZ504639 (study PRJEB26092, sample SAMD00036306) | human gut metagenome | host: Homo sapiens | study: EMG produced TPA metagenomics assembly of...
CGTTTTCTTCAGATCACCAGATAGAGCCGTTTCGAGAAGGAGATTCCTCGGAGATCCAGCGGGAAGGGCAGCTGATAGTATACTTTATCTTTGCGGACTTCCACACGGTTCCAGTCAAATTCCTGACCGCCGATGGTTTTCAGGCCGATCTCAGAGAAAAATTCCTCCAGCCATTTCCGGGTGTTTTTTGTCCGGTCCTTTTGCGGAAAAGCGGAAAACAGGTGGAAGAGAGTCGCCTTTTTTGCGGAACAGGGCGAGAAAATGGCCTTCACCATCCATTTTGTGTGGAAAGATTCGGACGCATTTTTGAAGTTCTTCCGGATTAAATGTATTTAAGTTTAATGCAATTTCGGAATCGGAAGTGTCTGCTGTGCCGGCATATTCCGGTCGGCCGCCGGAGAAGCCTTCATATCCTGGCATTTCCATAAGTTCCATATCCGGGCGTGTCTGAGAAGATAGGCTGCCACTTCTTCGTCTTCACATGGGGAAAAAGTGCAGGTGGAATAAAGCAGCATTCCGCCCGGACGGAGCATATCGGCAGCTTTTAAGACCAGGTCTTTCTGGATATCAGAAAGCTCTGCGGATTTTTCCGGTGTCCAGTCGCGGGCAAGGGCTTCCTCTTTTCGGAACATGCCTTCCCCGGAGCATGGAGCGTCCAGAAGGATTTTATTGAAGAAAGCGGGAAAACGCTGGGCAAGTTTGGCGGGCTTTTCATCGGTGACGAGCATATTTTTCACACCAAAAAGCTCCAGATTCCTAAGAAGGGCTCTGGCTCTGGAAGTACTGATATCGTTGGCAAGGAGAAATCCGGTGTCATTTAAGGCTGCACCCAGGCAGTGGCTTTTCCTCCGGGAGCTGCACAGAGATCCAGGACAAAATCTCCAGGTTCGATGGGAAGCCTGGAAGCCGGTGTCATGGCACTTGGTTCCTGAAGATAATAAAGACCCGCCTGGTAGTAAGGACATCGTGCAGGGCGGCTTTCTTCTTCGTAGAAGTATCCTGTATTGATCCACGGGATCGGCCGGATGGGGAAAGGGGAAAGCGTCTGAAAGTCCTGGCAGGAGAGCTTGGCGGTGTTTACACGTAGACCGTAAGTGCGGGGATTTTTGTAGCTTTTCAGGAAAGCATCATAATCATCTCCCAGCATTTCTTTCATACGCTCCAGAAAAGGAAGCGGTAATGTCTGTATTTTATCTGAATCTGTCATAATTTCCTCCATAATATAAACTTGACTCTCTCGATATTGTGTGAAAAGAGTGGTTTCCGAAAATATTATAAAGTATAGAGGGATTTTTCTAAATACTATTGACAAAACTATATTATACGATATATAGTATTATTCACAGAACAATATTACATGACTTATCATGTGAGCGTTGGATCGTGAAGTGATCGCGTTCATCAGCATGTAGTAAGACGGAATGTGAATGTCTGTTTTACAGGTCATAGAGAGGTGAGCAGATGGTATTTAATACAGGAGCAGCCCTGCTGGATGCGATCGTCCTGGCTGTTATTTCCAGAGAGAAGGACGGTACCTACGGGTACAAGATCACCCAGGATGTGCGAAGTGTTCTGGAGGTTTCAGAATCTACGCTGTATCCGGTCCTTCGCAGGCTTCAGAAGGATGAATGTCTGGAAGCCTACAATATGGAATATGCAGGAAGAAACCGGAAATATTATAAGCTGACAGATAAGGGCGCAGCGCAGCTGAATCTTTACAGAAGTGAATGGGAGATCTATTCATCTAAGATCACCAGGATGTTTGAGGAGGGAGTTTGATCATGAACAGAAAGCAGTTTATGGAACAGCTTGAACGGCTGCTTTCCGATATTTCAGAGGCAGAGAGACAGGAAGCACTGGAATATTATGAAGGATATTTTGATGATGCAGGTCCTGAGAATGAAGGAGAAGTGATCCGGGAACTGGGAAATCCGGGGAAGGTTGCTGCGATCATTAAGGCAGATCTTCAGGAGAACAGTGAAGATTACGGGGAATACACAGAGAACGGATATCAGGATACCCGTGTGAAAGAGAACGGGGAAATGCCGGACCATTATACAGAAGTAACCGTATACGGAAATGGACAGGGAGGGTCCATCGTGATACGGGAAGCAAAGAAAATTTTGAAGACCGCAGGAAAAGACGTGCCCAGCGCGGCTATCACGCAGAGAAAAAGCAGAATAAGGCAGGGATCATTCTTGCGCTTATCGTTCTTGTTTTTGCGGCTCCTCTGATAAAAGGATTATTTGGCGGAGTACTGGGGATTTTGGTGACACTGGCATTGTTGCCTTTCCTGCTGACATTTTTTGCAGGAGTAGGATCGATCATCCTTGTGATCGGTGCAGCTGCGTGTATTGTTGTTGGAATTGCCATGGCGGTGTCTCTTCCGCGGCCGGGATCCTGACTATCGGTATCGGATGCCTGATGATGGCACTTGGACTTTTGCTACTGTTACTGACGGTGTGGTTTACAGGTAAGATACTGCCGGCGATCCTGCGGAAATTTACGGGATTCTGCAGCAATCTCCTGAATGGAAGAAAGGCGGGAAAAGTATGAAACGTTTTCTGAAGGTAATCCTGATCCTTGCAGCAGTATTCGGTGTGGCAGGCCTGGGACTTACTGCCGGCGGAGCTGCATGGGAGCGACTATGGGAGATGTGAGTGTGCTGGATCATGGAATCACGCAGGTGCTTCGTGTTCTGGATCATGAAGACAGCTGGGAAGTGGAAGACTCCGAAGAAGATATGGATGAGCAGGAGGATGATTTTCAGGCAGATGCAGAGAGAGCGGTAACTGAGAAAGGCATTCTGGCAGACAGTGCAGACAGTTCCGCATATACGAAGTATATGAGGCTTCGGCTGTGTCAGACTTTCCTGTGATCTGAGATACGAAGAATTGGTTTTGAAAACATGGAATGAGGATAAAGTCCAGGTGAAAGTTTCAGGGAAGGATCACAATCGCGTTCAGATCAGCAATGACAACGGCAGTCTGAGAATTGCAAGTGATCAAAAAGTGAGAAACCGTTCCGTGGAAATTTTTTGCCCGGAAAACTTAAGCTTTCAGAAGATAAAACTTCAGATGGGAGCCGGAACCATCGAACTGGATGGTGATTTTAAAGCGGAGCAGATGGAAGTAAATGTGGGAGCAGGAACCATTGAAAATTCCGGCAGCCTGGATATAAAGGAAGCAGACTTACAGTCGGAGTGGGAACTGCCGACATCAGTGAAATTCAGGTGGAAAAATTAAATGGCAGCTGTGGCATGGGAAATATGGAGCTTACACTTACAGGAAAAGCAGCTGATTATAATTATGAGCTGAAATGTGGTCTTGGAAATCTGGAGGTGGATGATTCTCTGGAAACCTCCATCACTTCCGGAAATAAACAGATCACAAATGAAGGTGCTGCGAAAAATATAAAACTGGATTGCGGAATGGGAAACGTTCAGGTTGAATTTGAAGAAGATTAAAGGAGAAAGCATTATGAGCAACAAAAAACTTACAAAATCATCAGTAAACCGTATGTTATGTGGTGTCTGTGGCGGAATTGCAGAATACTTTGATATCGATCCGACTCTTGTCAGGCTGGTATGGGTGATCATTACGCTGATGGGCGGAGCCGGAATCCTGGCGTATATCATTGCAGCGATCATTATCCCGGATTAAAAATGACAGTATCTGTAAATGACGGATATATTTTTCAGAATGCATAATTTCTCCGAAAATTGTTCATACTCCATAAAAAAGATGAGGAGTGTGGAAGATGAACAGGGAGAAAGAAGTAAAGGCATATCTTGAGGGAAAGCTTTCCCAGGCGGAAAAACTGAAATACGAGATTGCCGATGAGATGGGAGTTCTGGACAAAGTGATCAAAGACGGGTGGAAAAGCCTTTCTGCAAAAGAAACCGGACGGATCGGTGGTCTTATGACAAAAAAGAAGAAACATAAAAAGTAAAATACAGCCTGAAGGAACAAGGCGAAATGACGCCGGAAAAGTCCTTCGGGCTGTATTGAATTATAAGAAAATTTTTCTGAAAAAAAGAATTTTTTTGACGGTTCAGGGTGGACTGACCAGTGGAAAAGAGCTATACTGTTGGAATAACAGAGGAGGTATGAATGAACATGGGTGAAAAAATTAATAACATTCTAAAGGGTGAGATCATCTCCTCAGTATTTTATATACTGCTTGGACTTTGCCTGATCCTGATCCCCACGCAGACGGTGGATGTGATCTGCAAAGTAGTATTCGGGCTGATCCTCATCGGAGTTGGCATTTATCATATTTATATTTACATACGTGGAAAAGCGAAAGCTACGATCATGGATCTTCTAAGTGGTGTGGTTGTTTTTGTACTGGGTGTGTTTCTTTTTATGACACCGTCCATCGTGATCAAATTGCTTCCATGGATGCTCAGCGCATTTGTACTGGTTGACAGTCTGTGGAAGTTTAAAGGAGCTTTCCTTCTGAAAAAAAGGAGGAAACGGCGCATGGAGCGTGCTTTTGATCGGAAGTCTTGTTTTCATTGTACTTGGAATCGTGATGCTGTTTGGAAGATTTCCGAAGATCATGACTCTGCTGATCTTTTCCGGCTGGGTGCTGGTGTGTGACGGAGCTGCGGATATCGTATTCTATATTATTATGAAGCTGGGGCTTCGTAAGATTGCAAAAAAAGCAGAGACAGAGAAGGAAGATTCTGGTGCAGACAGTTCAGATGCTGTAAATGAAACGGCAGATATGGATGTGCCAAATGATACAAAAACCCAGGATGAAAACGCGCCAGGTGAGCAGCAGAGTGGGAATGAAACAGAATATCCAACAGACACAGACGGATATTCTGCGGACAGAAAAGAGACAGAAGAATCGACAGAACCGGAAGAAGAGCAAAAGCAGGAGAATTCCCGCTGGGAAAAAGAACCGGAGGATGTGGAGATGAAGCTCTGGGATGTAGGCAAAGACCAGGCGGAAACCGGCAGCCTGAAGAATCTTCTGGATGGTTCGGATGAAGACCTGGAAGAGTGGAAGGACTGACCCTTCTCTTGCATCATCTGTCATTCCGTGGTAAGATGTGCACATGAAAAATACAGATAAAAACATAAAGATACTGATGATGGATTTTTCCGGAATATATGAGGATCAGCAGTTCTGGAGGGGAAAAGAAGTATCCCGGGTGGAGGCCAGGGACATTCCCGGAACCAACTGCTACTGCGATGAGGATGCGATGAATACCATTCGCAGCCGTATTGCCCTTTATTCTTCCGGAGGGATCCATTTTATTGATTCCGGAAACTATCACTATATGACGAGGATCTGGCTGGAAAAGATATCGGAGCCTTTCTCGCTTCTTGTATTTGACAATCACACGGATATGCAGCCGCCGGCATTCGGAGGTCTGCTTTCCTGCGGAGGATGGATCTACGATTCTGTTATGGAACTTCCATTGCTTAAAAGGGTGATCCTGATCGGCCCGGATGAGGAGGCTTTTTCCAGAGTGGAATCGGAGATTCAGGAAAAGGTGGAGTTCTTGAGCAGAGAGAAGCTTCTGGAAATGGAAGAAGCGCAAGTGTGTGCGTTTGTAAGTGAGCATGTGGGAAAGCTGCCGCTGTACATTTCTGTGGATAAAGATGTTCTATGCAAGGATGATGCGGACACGAACTGGAGCCAGGGAGACATGCGCCTGAATACTCTGCTGGAATGTCTGAAGAGGGTCAGAGAAATATGTGCAGAGGGAATCCGGGGCGTGGATATCTGTGGTGAATGTGATGTGGCAGAATCTGGAAACAGCGCCTTGAATGACCGGGCCAATGCTGCTTTGCTGGAGTGTTTTCTGTCCGCATACGTGAGCGAAGATCATGACGGAAATAAGAATAAGATAACAGGAGGAAACTGATGAAAAATGAACTTCTTACCATCGGGCCATTTACGGTATACGGTTATGGTCTGATGATCGCCATTGGAATTGTGGCAGGCTGCCTGACTGCAGAATACAGAGCCGGAAAACAGAAGCTTGACAGTGAACAGATCTTTCCAATGATCCTGTGGTGCCTGGTAGGGGGATTTTTCTGTGCAAAGCTTCTCTTCTGGATCACAGAGTGGAAATCAATTGTCCAGGATCCGGGATTTATAATGGAAACTTTAAGCTCTGGTTTTGTGGTGTTTGGCGGTATCATCGGCGGGATACTGACGGGGCTTTTGTACTGCAGGATCAGAAAGCTTGTATTTTTTAAATATGCAGATGTGATCCTGCCATCTGTGGCATTGGCCCAGGGATTTGGACGGATCGGATGTTTCCTGGCGGGCTGCTGTTATGGAAAAGAGACAGAGAGTATTTTTTCTGTGATATTTCAGAATTCTGAATATGCGCCCAATCACGTGGCGCTGATCCCGACGCAGTTGTATTCCAGCGGACTGGATTTTCTGCATTTTCTTCTGTTGTTGCTGATCGCACGGAACAAAAAAGAAGATGGTCAGGTCACTGCCTGTTATCTGATCTTTTATAGCATTGGACGGTTTGTGATCGAGTTTTTCCGTGGGGATATTATCCGTGGAAGTGTGGGGATTTTGTCTACGTCCCAGTTTATCAGTATTTTTACCGGGATTGCGGGAATCGTGCTGCTGACATTGATCAGGAAAAAAAGAGACAGCAAGGGCTGCGTTTAAACGAATCAGGGAAGTTCCATGTATCAGGAAAAAGTTGGACAATAGTGGTATAAGGACAGGCTTTCGCTGCATACATCTATGAAAAAGGCGAAAGCAGGCCTGTCATGCTCAGAAAAGAAGATTTTGAACCAAATATGAAAACAGAGGATAAGATCCCCGGAGCGCAGACGGAAAATCCGGCACAGAGTCAGCGCTTCGGGGATTTTATCGTGAAATATATGCAGGATGTCCAGGATACTATGGAACTTTTCCCGGGGACATCTTTTCAGGCAATCAATGAAATTTTCGGTGTTCTTTATGTTCCGCTGGAAGTATGGGAGAGATCGAGGTTACGGGAATCTCCTATAATTCAATCCCGAAATGCTATACCTACATGGATATGGAGGCAGCAGGGAAATCAGGGATCAACAGGCTGCACGATCACCCCTATCTGAAGCTGCGTGGAAAAGGTACTGCGGTGGCGGTGATCGATTCGGGGATTGATTATCAGAATGAAGTGTTTCGAAATGCAGGCGGCTCCAGAATCGCTTATTTATGGGATCAGTCCATAGAAGATGAAGAACAAAATCAGTCTGGGCGGGAATCGGAAGCTGAAAATGGAGATGCAGATAATTTGCCGGAAGAGGGGATGATATAACAGATACAGAAGTTCCATATGGCAAATTATTCCGGAAAAAGGATATTGACCGGGCACTGGATTCCAAGGATCCGTTTGCCATCGTGCCATCCAGAGATACCAACGGCCATGGCACGGCACTGGCAGGTATTGCTGCCGGAAATATGGTACCCGGAGAAAATTTTACCGGAGCAGCGCCGGAGCAACCCTGATCATCATCAAGGTAAAGCCGGCAAAACAATATCTCCGTAATTTTTATCTTTATCCTCCGGAGGCAGAAGTTTTTCAGGAAAATGATGTGATGATGGCCATTGCTTTTGCGATTACCCAGGCCAAAAAGCTGAAGATGCCACTTTCTATCTGTCTGGGAATCGGAAGCAGCCAGGGCGCACATCTGGGGACCAATGCGTTAAGCCAGTATGTGGACTATGTGGCAAATTTTTCCCAAGTATCCGTATCTGTGGCAGCAGGAAACGAAGGAAATACCAGAAACCACAGTGCAGGCTTTTTTTCTCAGGGAAGGGAGCAGATCGTGACGGAGCTTCGTGTGGCGGAAGGAGAGCAGGGCTTTACCATGGAATTCTGGGGTGAGCCGCCGGAAATCTACGGGCTTTCCATTCAGTCACCTACAGGAGAGATACTGGAGGTAAGCAGCTCCATCGGTTTCAGGACTCAGGAGCTGTCATTTGTTTTTGTGGAAACAAAGGTGTATGTGAATTATATCCTGATCGAGCGTCAGACCGGATATTCGCTGGTGTATATTCGATTTTTCCATCCGGCGTCCGGTATCTGGAAATTTTTACCAAGGCAAGAAATCAGCAGAACGTAAAGTTCCATATGTGGCTTCCTGTGGAAGGCTGATCTCCCAGGATACTTATTTTCTGGAACCATCCCCCTATACTACGGTGACAGCGCCGGGAGACGCCAGGAACAGCATCACGGCAACCGCCTACCAGCACCGTGACGGAAGCATCTACATTGCAGCAGGCAGAGGCTATACGCCAGATGGCATGATAACTCCACATCTTGCAGCTCCTGGCGTTAACGTAAAAGTGCCGCTGGTACGAGGCGGATTTGGAACCCGCTCCGGAACCAGTATATCCGCTGCACAGACCGCCGGCATCGCGGCACTTCTGTTTGAATGGGCGATCATACGGAATAATCAGCCGTTTTTTACCGGGAGCAGCGTGAAATATTATCTGCAGAGAGGCGCAAGAAGAGAAGAAAACATGCAGTACCCAAACCCGGAGTGGGGTATGGAGGGTGGATCTGTATCATACCTTTGAGTTGCTGACGTGAGCTGATCTGTTTTTTGATCATGTATGCTGCTTATTATTTATATATAAAGGAAAAACGATTTCCCGGATCGCAGAAGAAACTCAATGGAAAGATGTATAGATATTACATTTGGAAAAGTAATAAAAGGATACGAAAGTACTAATTTTGGAAAAAATATTCATATAGATAATTCACTTTGTATCGTGTACTATAAATATATGGAAAAAATATATAATGATACAAAAGGAGGATTTTACTATGGAGCTTTCAACTTTGGTAAAAATGTCAAACACTTACGGAAGCAATCCGGCTTATGTTCTGGCAGGAGGCGGTAATACTTCTGTAAAAGACGATACAACACTGTATGTAAAGGGATCCGGTACACAGCTTGCTACCATTAAGGCAGAGGAATTTGTCAAAATGGACAGAGCCCGTCTGAATGAGATCATGAAAACGGAATATCCGGCGGATGATGTGAAGCGTGAATCGGCATATCTTGCAGATGTAATGGCGGCAGTGACCGATGAGGATAAAACAAAACGTCCCAGCGTGGAAGCGCTGCTCCACAATCTGTTTGCCTATACGTATGTCCTGCATGTTCATCCGACACTTATCAATGGACTGACCTGCGGAAAGGGCGCAAAGGCTCTTTGCGAAGAGCTTCTTGGAAAAGATGTACTCTGGATCGATATCTGCAAACCGGGATACACACTTGCCCGCATCTGCTTCGAGAAAATGAATGCCTATAAAGAAGAAACAGGAAAAGACGTGCAGATCCTTCTGCTTCAGAATCACGGAATTTTTGTTGCGGCTGATACTGTAGAGGAGATTGGCGTTTTATTCGATGGTGTGATCGGAAAGCTGGAAAAGCAGGTAAAGAGAACTGCGGATGTAAGTGATGCAGTTACACCTGAAAAAGAGCAGGCAGCACAGAAGCTTTCCAGTCTGCTTGGACATGCGGTGGAAGTCGTACCGGCTGCGGAGGCTGATAATTTTGTAAAAGATAACACTGCTGCAGCACCTCTTCTGAAGCCGTTTACTCCAGATCATATTGTATATTGCGGACCTTATCCGTTATTTGTAGAAAATATTGATGAGGCGAAAAATGCGATGGATGCATTTATGACAGAGCATGATAAAGAGCCAAGACTGATCCTGGTACAGGGCGTTGGCGCATTTATCATGGAAGATGACAAAGGAAAGGCAGCAAAGGCACAGCTTCTGGTAAAGGATGCGATCAAGCTTGCAGTGTATGCGGAGAGCTTTGGCGGCCCGCTGCAGATGACCGATGAGATCACATATTTTATCACACACTGGGAAGCAGAAGCATACCGCAGTAAGAAATAGGAGGTAAAAAACATGAGTGACGTACTTGAAACGATCAAAAGCAGAAGAAGCATCCGCAAATACAAAAGCGACATGATCCCGCAGGACAAACTTGAGAAGATCATCGAAGCAGGACTACGCGGCAACAGGAATGGGTAACAGTCCCGATCATCATTGCTGTGACAAACAAGGAGCTCCGCGATAAACTTTCTGCATGAATGCAAAGATCATGGGAGTTGAGATCGATCCGTTCTACGGCGCACCGGTCGTTCTGATCGTGCTGGCTGACAAGGCACGTCCGACATACATTTATGACGGAAGCCTCGTTATGGGAAATCTGATGCTGGAAGCAGAAGCACAGGGAATCGGAAGCTGCTGGATCCACAGAGCCAAAGAAGAATTCGAGAGTGAAGAAGGCAAAGAACTCCTCAGATCTCTTGGAATCGAGGGTGATTATGAAGGAATCGGACATTGCATCCTCGGTTATGCAGACGGTGATGCTCCGAAGGCCGCACCAAGAAAAGCTTCTTATGTTTATTACGTAGAATAACAAAGAAAATACAATACCTTACAGATCAGTCGGTGGTAAGATAATTTACCATCGACCTCTTTTTGTCCATTGAAAAAGGAAAGAATCCGCGAATATAATATAAGAAATAAAAAATAACAAGCACCTGAGGGCTTTCTTCCATTTTGAGGAATGCGGATCCAGTAAATCGGATAAAGTAATAGGGAAGATGGAACAGAGGAGGAAATTGTAATGAATAAGCTTACACATGCAGCTGCCAAGACCGTTTTTTCAGGAGTAGTTGATTATGCACTTGGACAGGTAAACAAGAA
>ENA-OQER01001573-OQER01001573.1-human-gut-metagenome-genome-assembly--contig:-NODE-1573-length-10697-cov-1.977956_pt1 | contig 10697 bp, 14 predicted proteins | sample MGYA00242797_ERZ504639 | MGnify/ENA primary metagenome ERZ504639 (study PRJEB26092, sample SAMD00036306) | human gut metagenome | host: Homo sapiens | study: EMG produced TPA metagenomics assembly of...
TGTCAGCAAAGCTGACCAGAATCGCGTGCCAATCTCACGTGCGTTCGACTTGAAACGAAAAGTACACAAGGCACAGTCAGGAGGAAAAAGATGAAATGTCCGTTTTGTAATCAGGATAATACCAGGGTAGTAGATTCAAGGCCTGCAGATGATAACTGTTCCATCCGCAGAAGGAGACTTTGCGATGCCTGCGGAAAGCGTTTTACCACTACGAAAAGGTGGAAACGATCCCGCTCACCGTGATCAAGAAAGATCTGACAAGGGAACAGTATGACAGGTCCAAAGATTGAAGCAGGAGTCGTAAGGGCATGTTATAAACGTCCGATCTCTGTACAGAGGATCAACGGGATGATCGATGAGATTGAAACGGAGATTTTCAATCGCGAAGAAAAAGAGATTGACAGCAAGACCATAGGGGAGATCGTTATGGACAAGCTCAAAAGCCTGGATGCGGTGGCGTATGTGAGATTCGCGTCAGTCTATCGCGAATTTAAAGATGTCAATACTTTTATGGATGAATTAAAGAAAATATTAGAGTAAACAGATGTCAGACCTGAAAGTACGGAATGTGAAACGATCTGTATGGCATTTGGCAGAAATAAACGATCATGTGTGAGATTCACACAGAGAAATGGAGAAAGCATGAAGCGAAGAATAGAAGAGCTGATGAATGGAATATATGAATATAAGACTCCAGATCTTCTTTTTTCCTGTGATGAGATTCGTGCGGTGGTGAAACCAGGAGAAAAGTTTTTCGGCAGTTTTACAATAAAAAATAAAGAGCAGAAAAGGATCCGGGGATTTTTGTATTCTTCGGATGCACGCGTGGCATGTGAGCCGAGAGAATTTTCCGGGATTGAACCGAAGCTGTCTTTTGATGTGGATTTTACGGGAATGAAAGCCGGAGATGTGCTGGAAGGAAGTCTTACCGTCTGCACGAACATGGGAGAAAAAGCACTTCCTTTTTCTTTTGCGATCATGCAGAAAAAGGTGCAGCTTCCGGCAGGAGAGGCATTTACGCTGGATTCTTTTGCACAGCTGGCAAAGAGCATTACGAGAAAGCGTATGCGATGTTCTGCTCCAGGAGTTTTACAAGGACGATCGAAAAGCAGTATCCGCAGTTTGAGGCTCTCAACCGCGGACTGAGGAGCAAGACCATGAGCATGGAACTTATGGAGGAGTTTCTGATCAGCACCGGGAAAAAGAGTGCCATAAAATATGAACTGAAAAAAGAAAGGCAGGAGTTTTCACAGATCGCTTCGGTCATTCAGGAGCAGATTGAGATCGTAAAGAACGGATGGGGCTATTCGCAGATCGAAGTCTTTTCGGATGCGGCATTTCTGCAGCCGGAGCAGAGCCTGATCCGCCCGGATGATTTTCTTGGAAGCAGTTTTACTCTGGATTATCTGATCGATCCGGCACGGATGCATGCCGGGCACAATTTTGGCCGGATCATCTTAAAAAGCGGAAACTGGAAGAAAACCTTTGAAGTGACTGCACGCAAATTTACCGCAAAAGAGATCGATCACAGAGCTCATATCCAGAAAAAGGAGATCGAGCGTCTCTACCGGGATTATCTGGATTTTCGCTTAAAGAAGATCAGCTTAAATATCTGGATCGCCAGAGCGGAAGATTCTTTTGCACGCTATGAACAGGCAGGCGGAGAGGATATCATGATGAAGCTGTATCAGGTACAGATCTATTTTGCGGCAGATCAGCCGGAGATCGCCTGTACTTTGCTTGAAAAGCTGGAGCAGAAACGGAGGATCTCAGACCGTCCGGCCGTGCAGGGCTATTATCAGTATCTGACGACTCTTTATGATAAAGATGAGAAATATATTGATTATATCGAAAGCAAGATCCAGGATCTGTACCTGAAAAATCAGGAAGAATGGCTGCTTCAGTGGGTGCTGTTATATCTGAAGGAGAATCTTCTGCAGCATCCGTCACAGAAACTGGAAGCAATCCGAAGACAGTATAAAATGGGCTGCCGCAGCAGACTGATGTATCTGGAGGCGTTCACGCTGTTTCGGAAGTCACCGCTTCTGTTAAAGAAGCTGATGATTTTGAGATTCAGGTGCTGCGTTTTATCTGCCGCAACGATCTTTTGGATAAAGAACTCGTGATGCAGGTGGCAGATATTGCCGGACGGCAGAGACGTTATGATGCGACCATGTATCAGATCCTGTGCCAGTGCTATACCAAGTATCCGTCAAAGAGTGTGGTCAGTGCGATCTGCAGTCTGCTGATCAAAGGACATAAAGTGGGTGCTGCTTATTTTAACTGGTATGAAAAGGGTGTTGCCGAAGACTGCGTCTGACCGGATTGTATGAATATTATGTGGAGTCCATGGGAAAGGAACGGACAGGACTCTTGCCGCAGATGGTGCGGATGTATTTTTCCTATGAGAACAGCAGCCTTGATTATGTGAAAAAGGCAGTTTTATATAAAAATATTATAGACAATAAAGGACAGGATCCAAAGACTACGACAGCTATCGTGCGGCGATCGAGAAATATATGGTGGATCAGCTGATGGCAGGAGCATGAACCGCGAGCTGGCGTGTATTTATCAGGAGTTTCTCACAAAATCCATGTTAAATACAAGGATGACGGAGAATCTTTCCCATGCACTTTTCACCTGTGAGATCTGCTGTAAAGATCCAAATGCATCCGCAGTTGCCGTTGTCCACAGACAGCTCGAAGAGATCCAGACGGTGATCTTCTCCAAACATACGGCAAACGTGCAGATTTATACGGAAGATGCCTGTATTTTTATCATCGACCGCGAAGGAAGATGGCATACAAAAGGATTTGATTATACCATTACCAGACTGCTTAAGGGCAGTGATATGTTTTCTATGTGCCGCAGGATCGCACCGGACAGTCCGGGATTTCTGCTGTATTCCTGTACAGAAGCACAGAGATCAAGGGATATCACACAGGAGAAGATCCGAGACTTTTTTCGGCATGCTGGAGTTCGTGGATGTAAAAGAAGACTACAAGCAGCAGTTAAGAAAAGAAATCCTGGAGTATTATTATGATATCTGCAGGATGATACGCTCTATGAGCACCTGCACGATATGGATCTTGAGGTTTTTGCGGCGGTGGATAAGGCAAAGACGGTGGAACTTCTGGTCAGAGAAGGCATGTGCAAAGAAGCATTTCTTCTGGTATCCAGGTTCGGACCGGAAGAGATCCCGCTTGGCGTTCTGGTGCGTCTGTGCAGCCGCAGGATCTTGGAGCAGGGACCGGAAGAGGACGAAATGCTGCTCTATCTGTGCTATTACTGTTTCTGCCACGGAAAATACGATGAGGCCATTCTTTCTTATCTGCTCTCAGGTTACGACGGACCGATGGAGACGATGAAGACCCTGTGGAAAGCCGGCAAGAATTTTGACCTGGATACCATGGCACTGGAAGAAAAGATCCTGATCATGCTGGCATTTGAGCGGACGGACATGGAAGAAACGGAACCGATCTTTGAATCCTACCGCCGGAAGTATGGCAAGAAGATGTTGCTTGCGGCTTATCTGAATCTGATGTCTTACCAATATTTTGTGAAAGAGATGGACGTGCAGAAGCCGGTTTTGATGAGATTGAGCGAAGGATGAATGCATCCGAATCCGTTGATCCGGCATGCAGACTGGCTTACCTTAGGTACCGTACCGAATGTGGGGAAGCTTCCGAAAGCAGCTGACCCTGATGTCACAGATCCTTCAGGAGTGCGGCGATAGCATATGTGCTTTGGATTCTTTGAAAAGCTGCCGGTATCTCTGATGCGTACCCTTCAGCTTATGGACCGCAGCATCATCGAGTACCGCACCGATCCAAAGGCGATCGTGATGCTGACGTACACGCTGGAAAATCAGGAAGAAGGCACTTCCGTGGAACATACGGAAATGCTGCATAATGTATACGAAGGTATTTTTGAGAAAGATTTTACCCTGTTTTACGGTGAAAAAATGGTCTGCATGATTCATGAGGAAAAGGACGGGAAGAAAACGCAGTCCGGTCCGTTTACACTGCTGCCAAGGACAGAAATGCCGGAAGATAACGACATGCAGAGCCGTTACGGTATGTTAAATGAGATGTGCAGAGCATTTGTACAGAAAAAGGAAACGGAGTTTAAGGCACAGGCAGAAGAATATCTGAAAAAAGAAAGTCTGGCAGAGCATTTTCTGCCGGTCAGATAAAAGCGGACAGAGAAAGGAACGACAAGTATGTTGGCAGAACATGGCAATATTTCAGTGGGAATTGATCTCGGACGGGATTATTCTCAGATTGCATTTTGCAGTAAATCTGACCGTGCACCGCTGATGGTCATGCAGTCAGAGGAGGAAAAAGAAGAAAACGATTACCTGATCAGGACACCGGTCGATCTGTTCTCTTTGGTCGAACGGAAAGATGCCAGAGGCGTGGAAGTACTGTATCAGTTTTTGAAAGAATGTTTTGCATTGTTAAAAGGTGCAGGGTCTGTGGAACATATGACGGTTATGGTGACGATGCACGAGATGAAAGGGATCTGGGCAGATGTGATCCGCACGGCACTTTTAAAGCTTGGCATACCGTCCTCAGCCATTTTTTTGCAGGGACATCTGGAGAGCTTTTATGCCTATCTGATGAACCAGAAAAAAGAGCTTCTGACGTATCATGTCGCATTACTGGAATACGAAAGAGACTGCATCACGGCATGGCATTTCTGGCTGGAGCGAAAGACAAAACCGGTGCTCGCAAAGACGGAAAAATGTTTCCGGCTGTATCTGGACAACAAAGCAAGAAAAGGACGCGGGGACGAAGAGTGGGGTATCCTCAGGGATTCGCTTCTGCATAAAAATCTGGAGAAAATGTTTGAAAACACGCCGTTTTCTGCCGTTTATCTGGTCGGCAGAGAGTTCGAAGGGGAATGGATGGACAAATCTTTTCGTTTTCTGTGCAGAAAACGGAGAAGTTTTCGCGGAGACAATCTCTACACCATGGGACCTGCTATGCGGCAATGGAAGAAAACGGGGCGACGGCCTGCAAAGATACGCTCTATCTGAGCGATGACATGATACAGCACAATCTCGGAATGTGGATGGAGATCCGCGGTCAGGAAGCTATTATCCGCTGGTGAATGCCGGGATCAACTGGTATATGGCGAGACATACCTGTGAATTTTTGCTTGGCGATGAAAAGGAAGTCGTGATCTACTCTAGAACGGTCCGGGGAGAAGAAATGGAACACACCCTGCTCTTAGCCAGCTTCCGGATCGACCGAGACGGGCAACCAGACTGCGGCTCGACATTTCCTTTACCGCACCGGACAGATGCAGGGTGCGGGCGGAGGATCTTGGACTTGGTGAACTGTATCCGTCTTCCGGTAAAATCTGGGAAGCAAATATCAGCTTTCCTGAAAAGGGGAGGAAAGGGAGGAATGATGGCAATGTATCAGTTGTGTCGTGCGAAAGCGGCGAAACATCCGTTTTATATCGAGAGTATTGATATCAATATTTATACAATAGAAGAATTGTGTTTTTATCTCTGGAAGAATGTAAGTCTTTTGGATGAGAGCATTCTGAATGAAAAACTGTGTGACTGGCTGGAAGGAGAGCTGGGCATGCAAAGGCTGGCGTTCCATCTTCGTGAGAAACTGAAAGACGCAGAGAGTATTGCGGAGCTGGTGCTGCCGGTTTTCCGGGAAGTACGTTATCTGAATGCGGCTGAGATGTATGCGGTAAAGGAGCAATTGGCAAGCTGGAGGTACAGACGGAGGATATCCGCAGGAAGATCCGTGCGGATCTGCTGGTCAATTACGGCATGTATTCCGGGGCGGTCAGCCTTTACCGTCAGATCCTGCAAAACCGCAATCAGGGGAAAACAGGGCTTCAGTTTTATGCAGGCGTACTGAGCAATATGGCGGGGGCGTACGGAAGGATGTTCCTGTTCCGCGAGGCCGCAGACTGTCTGTGGCAGTCTTATGAGATGGTACGCTCCAATGCGGTGTACCGCAGTTATCTGGCAATTTTGCCGCTGTATCTGTCGGAAGAAGACTATAAAAAGCGTCTCGAAGAGCTGAAAGTGCCAAAAGAACAGCTCGACAAGATCGAAGAAGAGAAGCAGGAAGTACTGGCAAAGGCAGAAAAAATGCAGAAGATCGAAAACGCCGGTCAGGAAACACTGGCAAGGTTTTTACAGGAAGAAAAAAGAAAATATCATAAAAGCAGAAGATAAGTTGACATCGCCCTGATAATGTGATAGTATTTGATTACTTTACCACGGTAGAGTGGTCACATACAGCAGTAAAACAGGGGAAGACCCCTTGAAATACAAAAAGAGAGAGGATGGCAATATTATGAAAAAAGAGCAGTCAGCGTTATGTTAACAGCAGCAATGGTATCGGCAATGTTGGCAGGATGTGGTTCCAAGAATGCAGAGACGCAGTCCGCAGCAGATACAACAGCAGAAAGTGCTGTTTCCGGAGACGAAACATCAGCCGATACACAGGCAGCAGATGCAGAAACTACCGATGCCAGCAAGACAGATGGCACGTTCACCGTTGGATTTGACCAGGATTTCCCACCGATGGGATTTGTCGGAGATGACGGAGAGTTTACCGGGTTTGACTTGGAGATGGCAGCAGAAGTTGCAAAACGTCTGAACCTTATGATTGCATATCAGCCGATTTGCCTGGGATGCAAAAGACATGGAGCTGGATGCCGGAACGATTGACTGTATCTGGAAATGGCTTCACCATGAATGGCCGTGAAGACGACTATGAGTGGAGCAAGCCTTATATGAAAAACAATCAGGTCTTCGTTGTACGTGGAGATTCGGACATCAATCTGAGGCAGATCTGGCCGGAAAGAACGTAGAAGTCCAGACGGATTCCAGTGCGGAAGCAGCACTGAACGACAACAGTGAGCTGACTTCCACGTTTGGAAGCCTGACACCGGTTGCAGATTACAACACGGCATTTATGGATCTGGAGTCCGGGGCAGTGGATGCGATCGCAATGGATGACGTTGTGGCAAGTTATCAGATCACAAGCCGTAAGGCAGATTTCAAAGTCCTGGATGATGTGATCGCAGCAGAAGAATATGGCATTGGCTTCAAAAAAGGTAATACCGGGCTGCGTGATAAAGTTCAGGCAACACTGGAAGAGATGGCGGCAGACGGAACGGCTGCAAAGATTCCGAGAAGTGGTTCGGAAAAGACATCACAACGATCCAGTAAATCAGACAGAGAACAAAAGGCGGGCTGTTGCATCTGCGGCAGCCCTTTTTATGCGGACAACGAACCAAAGTGTATTTCTCATGGTTTTACGCAAAGAAAGGAGAAGTTATTATGGGTATCAGCCAGATGCTTATGAAGCTGGCAGAGGGTATGGCGACGTCCTGCTGGATTTTCGGGATCACACTGCTTTTTTCCCTGCCACTTGGTATGGTCATAGCGTTTGGACGAATGTCAAAAAAACGTATTGTTCAGGGGATTACAAAAATTTATATTTCAATCATGCGAGGCACACGCTGATGCTGCAGCTGATGGTTGTTTATTTCGGACCGTATTATCTGTTCGGGATCAAAATTTCACCGTTTTACCGAAACATTGCAGTGGTGATCGGTTTTGTGCTTAATTATGCAGCTTATTTTGCGGAAATCTATCGAAGCGGAATCGAATCCATTGCCGGTTGGACAGTATGAGGCGGCAGAGATTTTAGGATACAGCAAAAGTCAGACATTTTTACATATCATTCTTCCGCAGGTGATCAAACGCATTCTTCCGTCGGTGACAAACGAAGTCATCACACTGGTCAAGGATACTTCTCTTGCCTTTGTGATTGCCGTATCGGAGATGTTTACGATCGCAAAGCACTGGCATCTTCACAGACCAGTATGGTTCCGTATGTGGCAGCCGGTATTTTCTACTATGTATTTAATTTTCTGGTTGCATGGATCATGGAGAAGATCGAGAAGCATCTGAGCTATTATCGTTAGGAGGGAATCTATGAATTATCTGGAAATGAAGCATATAAAAAAGCATTTCGATGAACTGGAAGTGCTCAAAGATATTTCCCTGAATGTCAGAGAGGGACAGGTCGTAGCAATCATCGGTCCGTCCGGATCGGGCAAATCAACGCTGCTTCGCTGTGCGACCATGCTTGAAAAGATCGATGATGGAGAGCTTTCTTATCTTGGGGAGCGTGCCGCTTACAGCCAGAACGGTGAGGCGGTCTATGAAGCACCGGGCAAACTGAAACAGCTGAAAAGTTACTACGGGCTGGTTTTTCAGAACTTTAACCTTTTCCCGCATTACAGCGTGATGAAGAATATCTGTGATGCACCGATCCGTGTGCAGAAAAGAGAGAAAAAAGAAGTGCAGGAGCAGGCGAAAGTGCTGCTAAAAAAAATGGGACTGGAAGATAAGGCAGATGCCTATCCGTATCAGTTATCCGGCGGACAGCAGCAGAGAGTTTCGATCGCAAGGGCACTGTGCATGAATCCGAAGATCCTGTTCTTTGATGAGCCGACTTCAGCTCTCGATCCACAGCTGACCGGGGAGATTTTAAAGGTCATCAAAGATCTGGCGGCAGAACATATGACGATGGTCATCGTAACCCACGAGATGAATTTCGCAAGAAATGTGGCAGATCATATCGTATTTATGGAAAATGGCGTGATCGTGAAAGAAGGAGCACCGGAAGAACTGTTTACATCGGACAATCAGCGAATCAAAGAATTTCTTGGAAGTTCCAGGATTAAAGAGGATATTGACGCAAAAACAGGCAGAGAGAAAAAGAAATTTCTCTGTCTGTTTTTGCAGTAGATTTTTGCACGGTTGTCATGTATAATAAAACGAGGCATGGGACAAGTGGACACAAAACGGATGTCTGCATGCGGATTTGTGTCTGCAAGGACCACGTAGGTCTCCGGCCATACAGCAGTCGGAGACGGAAACAGGATGTACGTAAGAAAACAAAACGACAGGAGAAGCATATGAGTAAAAGAAATGATATTCACAAGGTACTGATTATTGGTTCCGGCCCGATCATCATCGGACAGGCATGCGAATTTGATTACTCCGGTACACAGGCTTGTAAAGCACTGCGTCAGCTGGGATACCAGATCATTCTGGTAAACTCCAATCCGGCAACGATCATGACGGATCCGGAGATTGCGGATGTCACTTATATCGAGCCGCTGAATGTGGAACGACTGGAGCAGATCATTGCAAAAGAGCGTCCGGATGCCTTTTGCCGAACCTTGGCGGACAGTCCGGACTGAACCTTCTGTTCTGAGCTGGCAGCAGCCGGTGTTCTGGATCGTTACGATGTGAAAGTAATCGGTGTACAGGTAGATGCCATTGAACGTGGAGAAGACCGCATTGAGTTTAAAAAGACCATGAACAAGCTCGGTATTGAGATGGCACGCAGTGAAGTTGCCTACAGCGTGGAAGATGCTCTGGCGATCGCAGACAAACTGGGTTATCCGGTGGTACTGCGTCCGGCTTATACCATGGGCGGAGCCGGCGGCGGTCTGGTATACAACGTAGAAGAGTTAAAGACGGTCTGCGAACGCGGTCTGCAGGCGAGTCTTGTGGGACAGGTTCTGGTCGAAGAGTCCATTCTCGGATGGGAAGAGCTGGAGCTGGAAGTCGTCCGTGATGCAAAGAATAATATGATTACCGTATGCTTCATTGAAAATATTGACCCGCTTGGCGTGCATACCGGAGATTCTTTCTGTTCTGCACCGATGCTGACGATCTCAGAAGATGTTCAGAAAGAGCTGCAGAGACAGGCTTATAAAATCGTAGAAGAAGTAGAAGTGATCGGCGGTACGAACGTACAGTTTGCACACGATCCGAAGAGCGGACGTATCATCGTCATCGAGATCAATCCGAGAACTTCCCGTTCTTCCGCACTTGCAAGTAAAGCAACCGGATTCCCGATCGCCCTGGTTTCCGCAATGCTGGCTTCCGGTCTGACACTGGATGAGATCCCGTGCGGCAAATACGGCACACTGGACAAATACGTGCCGGACGGCGACTATGTGGTAATCAAATTTGCAAGATGGGCATTTGAGAAATTCAAAGGCGTTCAGGACAAACTCGGCACACAGATGCGTGCAGTGGGTGAAGTCATGAGTATCGGCAAGACTTACAAAGAAGCATTCCAGAAAGCAATCCGCAGCCTGGAGATCGGACGTTACGGCCTTGGATTTGCCAAAGATTTCCATGAAAAGTCAAAGGAAGAACTGCTGAAAATGCTGTCTGTTCCAACCAGCGAACGTCAGTTCATCATGTATGAGGCACTGCGTAAACATGCAACCGTGGATGAGCTGTTTGAGCTGACCAAGATCAAACATTATTTTATCGAGCAGATGAAAGAGTTAGTTGAAGAAGAAGAAAAGCTTCTTGCATGCAAAGGAAACATGCCATCTGATGAAATGTTAACATCAGCGAAGAAAGATGGTTTCTCTGACAAATATTTAAGTCAGTTATTAGAGATTCCAGAAGAAGATATCAGAAATAAACGTATTTCAATCGGTGTCGAAGAAGCATGGGAAGGGGTTCATGTAAGCGGAACGCCAGACAGTGCATATTATTATTCAACATACAATGCAAAAGACAAGAACCCAGTATCTACAGATAAACAAAAGATCATGATTTTAGGTGGAGGTCCAAACCGTATCGGACAGGGTATCGAATTTGACTACTGCTG
>ENA-OQER01001574-OQER01001574.1-human-gut-metagenome-genome-assembly--contig:-NODE-1574-length-10678-cov-2.190219_pt1 | contig 10678 bp, 17 predicted proteins | sample MGYA00242797_ERZ504639 | MGnify/ENA primary metagenome ERZ504639 (study PRJEB26092, sample SAMD00036306) | human gut metagenome | host: Homo sapiens | study: EMG produced TPA metagenomics assembly of...
ACACTTTCTGTGTAGATCCATGGTACTATAATCACTGTAAAACCCCCAATACATTATATATAGTTTTTGCTATACCCCATAGTAAAAATACCTTCTCCTAAAAAGGCAGCGTTCGTAGCTGTCTTTTATTTATTTTTCAACTCTTACAATGACAATTTTACTTCCCGGTTCGTGTGTTCATAATGGCGCAGTGTCACACCGGCGGCGCGCAGCATTTTTTTGGATGCGATCACACCCGGGGTAGAAGCGTATTTGTCACTGTCGTAAACAACTTCACGGATACCACACTGGATAATGGCTTTGGCACATTCATTGCATGGAAAGAGCGTAACATATATGGTGGATCCTTCCAGGCTTCCGCCCCGGTAGTTGAGAATGGCATTCAATTCACTGTGGGTAGAGTAAAAGTATTTGTTGTCATCGCCTTCGCGTACCCATGGGAAATCATCATCGGAACATCCGGTTGGAAATCCATTATATCCCATGGAAAGAATTTTGTGTTTGTCACTGACAATACAGGCTCCAACCTGTGTGTTTGGATCTTTGGAACGCATACCGGAGAGCATGGCAACGCCCATGAAGTATTCGTCCCAGCTGATGTAGTCCTGTCGTTTTGTGCTCATATGTGTTAGCCTCCTTTGCAGTTTCTGTAAAATAACGAGAGGGGCAATAAGTCAATCCTGACTTTTGCCCCCTGGATATTGTAATATCTGATTATTTGGTTCCAAAGATACGATCACCGGCATCTCCCAGACCCGGAACAATATATTTATGTTCATTTAAATGATCATCAAGTGCTCCGATGTAAAGATCAACATCCGGGTGAGCATCGGTAAGTGCTTTTACACCTTCCGGTGCAGCAATGATGCACATAAAACGAATGCTTTTTACACCCTTGTCTTTCAGCATTTGGATTGCTGCGATGGCTGATCCGCCGGTAGCCAACATCGGATCTACGACAAATACTTCGCGGTTGGCACAGTCTGCCGGAAGTTTGCAGTAATATTCCACTGGTTTTGCTGTCTCAGGATCACGGTAGAGACCGATATGTCCGACTTTTGCAGCAGGAATCATTTCCAGCATACCGTCTACCATGCCAAGTCCGGCACGCAGAATCGGTACCACTGCCAGTTTTTTTCCTTTTAATTCTTTTACGGTCGTCTTACAGATCGGAGTTTCGATCTCCACATCCTGTAACTCCAGATCACGGGTTGCCTCGTAACACTCAAACATTGCAACTTCGCCTGCAAGTGTACGGAAATCCTTAGAGCCGGTCTCGGTTCTTCTCATTAATCCGATTTTGTGCTGGATCAGCGGGTGATCCATAACGACTACTTTTCCCATAAATTTATTCTCCTTCTTCTTCGTTAAGTTTTTTCACAAGTTTTTTGATTGATTTGCGCAGGGTTTCATAACAGAGTCCATAGGCTGGCAAAGCACCTCCGTATGGATCTAATATTTCCAGTTCGTCCCCGACATATTTGGTAAGAACCTGTATATTTTCCGGAACAGCATTTTCAAACTGCTCTAAAATGCGCTCCCGGTGAATTTCTTCCATGGTAATGACAAGGGCATCTTCTGTCAGATCTTCTTCCGTCAGCTGCTGGGAAACATAATTTTCCATATTGATACCGTTGCTGATTAAGACAGCTTCGGCTTTTTGATTCATTGGTTCCTGAAATTGTACAACAAGTCCACGGGATAAGATCTCCAGCGGATGACGCAAGGTAAAATCTCCCATGATACCGGCTGCCATTGCCTCGCGACAGGTTCCTGTCTGGGCAACGAAAATCAGTTTGTTATACTTCATATAATTACTCCTAATCGCAATGTATTACGGTATGACCGGCCGCTTTGAGCAGACGGTTCATAATGGCCTGTCCGATGCGAGGGGTCTGAAAGCTTTCTGAATAAATGGCATCTACATGCAATTCATCACACTCACGCAAAATTTTGTACAGATGCTGTGCAATGGCGTCTTCGTTGGAACGGCTGCCCATGGAAAGAATGACATCTGCATGATAGGAAGAACGGGTTTCTTCCGTAGCAATGACAGCTACCTTTTTTCCATTCTCCTGTTTTTCATGTACCAGAGCATTGATTCTGGAGATGACCGCGGCGGATGATCCGTCTACGATTACCATATCGGCTTTTGGGGCATAATGTTTGTATTTCATACCCGGAGCTTTCGGTTTGCGTGTGTCATCTGCAGCAATAATGCCCGGATCAATGATAACCTCTTCGCCAAGCACCTCGGAAAGCATCTGCGGCGTAATGTAGCGGGACGCAGTACCATAGGTTTTGATTCGGTCAGATCAATGATGGTAGATTCAATGCCGATACCGACCGGGCCGCCATCTAAAATCATGGCAATCCGACCGGATAAATCCTCTGCAACATGAGAAGCTTCTGTCGGACTCGGACGACCGGATGTGTTGGCACTTGGCGCAGCGATCAGACATCCGCTTTTGCGTATCAGATCAAGTGCAACCGGGTGATTCGGCATCCGTACAGCGACAGTATCCATTCCTCCGGTTGTTGCCATCGGAACGGCATCGCTTTTCCAGACGATCATCGTCAGGGGACCCGGCCAGAAAGCACCGGCCAGTTTGCGGGCAGCCTCCGGAACTTCACGTGCAACACGTTCCATATCGGAAAAGTTCGCAATGTGCACGATCAGGGGGTTGTCCGAAGGACGTCCTTTTGCTGCATAGATTTTGCGGGCAGCTTCCGGATGCAGGGCATCTCCGCCAAGACCGTATACCGTTTCTGTCGGAAAAGCGACCAGTTCACCCTCTGCGATCAGACGTCCGGCCTCTTCCATAATTGTTTCGTCAATCTGTTCGGGATTGACACGTTCTATTTTTGTATTCATCATATTCACACTTTGCTTTCCGCTTTATATCCCGTCTATTATAGTCCATAGGCTCTGGGATTGTCAATCGGATTAGCTGGCTGCTAAAGAAAATGATTGGTGAAAATGATAAAATATTCTAAAAACTATGGAATTTTATAGACAAAACGACGAATAATGAGGTATAATACATCCATCGGGACGGAGGAAGGCTATGAAAAAAGACAACAGATCCGTGATACAGACATTAACACTCATTTTTCAGTTTGGAATCAGTATGCTGGTGCCGATTTTTTTATGCAGTATACTGGGAGTGTGGCTGGGAAATCTGACAGGGATTAACTGGTTAATGATTCCGTTTTTCTTTATGGGAGCTTTGGCAGGGTTTACGAATATTTACAAGACAGTAAGGAAACTATACAGGCAGGAGGAAAAGAAAGAAAACCATGTTAAAAAGGATTAACGAAGCATTACCGGGGCTGGTCGTCTCAATTTTATTATATGGGGTGATGGTAGAACTGATCGGGGTATGGTTTGTAAAGGACAGGATTGCATATTCCATCGGGGTATGGTTTGGCATAGCGGTTGCCGTGGGGATGGCAATCAATCTTGCAACTGTGATCTTTGATTCTGTTACGATGGGGGACACCGCACATGCGACGCGAAGAATTGTCACAAAATCAATTCTTCGTTATGTAGTAGTGGTGATTTTGTTCGTGTTATTTGGGTATTTTCAATGGGGAAACCTGATTGCGGCTTTTCTTGGGCTGCTTGGTTTAAAAATTGGAGCATATCTTCAGCCTTTATGGGAGAAAGTAAAAGGAAGGAGGTGACTATATGAATGAGGGGATTTTACTGGCGTCGGACATCGACTTTATGATTCATGGAATTTTTAAAGTAAAAGTATTTGGTCAGGAAGTCTGGATCACCGACAGCCACGCATGTATTTTGATTGTTATGGCAGTAATGGTTATTTTTGCTGTGATTGCCAATCGCAAGTTAAAGCATGCCACCGAAAAACCGGATACTTTTCAGAATATAATCGAGCTGATTGTAGAAAAATTAGACGGAATGGTGGATTCCACCATGGGAAAGTGGGCACCCAGATTCGTCAACTATATCAGCACGATTTTTATTTTTATACTGATGAGTAACATATCTGGATTGTTTGGCCTGCGCCCGCCGACGGCAGATTACGGAACCACGCTTGCACTTGCACTGATCACATTTTTCATGATCCGTTTCAACAAGGCAAAACACCAGAGTCTGAAAGAAATATGGACAGGTATGTGTTCACCGCTTCCGCCATGGCTTCCACTCTGGGCGCCGATCAACATTATCAGTGAGATTGCAATACCGATCTCATTGTCGCTGCGTCTGTTTGCAAATGTGTTGTCAGGAACCGTAATCATGGCACTGGTATACGGTTTGCTTGGGGTAATTGCAACGGCATGGCCGGCAGCACTGCATGTATATTTTGATCTGTTTTCCGGAGCAATCCAGACGTATGTATTCTGTATGCTCACAATGACTTATGTGTCACAGGCATGTGGAGAAGATTGAAATGCATCCTCAAGATGCATTTCCTACGCAAATCGCTTCCGCGTAAGCGGAACTCTCATGCGATTTGCTCCTTGTATCAAAACAAGTATTTAATTTAAGGAGGATTTTACTATGAATATTTCAGGACAGGATTTAATCAGAGCATGTTCGGCTATCGGTGCAGGACTTGCAGTTATTGCAGGTATCGGACCTGGTATTGGACAGGGTATCGCAGCCGGACACGGCGCAGCAGCCGTGGGACGTAATCCGGGAGCAAGGGGACAGATTATGTCCACCATGCTGTTAGGTCAGGCAGTTGCAGAGACGACAGGTCTGTATGGTCTTGTTGTCGCACTGCTTTACTTTTGTACATCCGCTTGGATAAAGGAGGGCAAACGAGTGTTAGCTGCACAGGAATTTTTATTTGATTTAAATCCACAGCTGCTCTTTGATGCTGCCCTGCTGGCAATTGCAGTATTTTTTCCTTTATATGCTGATGTCATATCTGCTGTTTAATCCCGCGCGGAAACTTTAAAAGACCGTCAGGATCACATTCATCGGAACTGGATGAGGCCAGCGCCGACAAAGAAAAAGCAGCAGCGCTGAAAGCGGAGTATGAGGCAAAGTTAAAAGAAATTGACAAGGAAGCGGAAACGATTCTGGCAGATGCCAGACAAAAGGCGTTAAAGAACCAGAACCGCATTGTCAATGAGGCAAAGGAAGAAGCTGCACGCATTGTAAAACATGCACAGGAGGAGCACTTCTGGAAAAGAAGCATGCCATGAATGATATGAAACAGGAAATGATCACTGTGGCATCCCTGATGGCACAGAAAGTTGTGGCATCTTCCATTACCGCAGAGATTCAGAGCACACTTGTGGATGAAACATTAAAAGAAATGGGTGAATCGACATGGCAAAATTAGTATCCAAAACATATGGGGATGCTTTGTTTGCGCTGGCGGTTGAAGAACATATGGTGGATCAATTATATGAAGAGGCGCAGGCTGTTGCACAGATTCTGCGTGAAAATACAGAACTGACCCGCCTGATGAATCATCCCAAAATCGAAAAAGAAGAAAAAGTCAGACTGATCGAGGATATTTTCAAAGGACGTATCGGTGATGAACTGGTGGGACTGCTTCGGATGCTTGTACAAAAAGGGCATTATAAGGAGACCGATCAGGTATTCACTTATTTTATTGACCGTGTCAAAGAGTATAAAAAAAATAGGTACTGCCTATGTCACATCGGCGATGGAACTGACACTGCAACAGAAACAGGCGGTGGAACAAAAGCTGCTCGACACGACAAAGTACGTTCAGTTTGAGATACATTATACCACGGATCCCGCACTGATCGGAGGCATGGTCATCCGGATCCGGGACCGTGTTGTGGACGGCAGTGTCCGGACCAGACTGGAACATCTGACAAGAGACTTAGAACGTATACAATTGAAAGTAGGTGAGTGCGCTCCATGAATTTAAAACCAGAAGAAATCAGTTCTGTCATTAAGGAGCAGATCAAAAGATATGCTTCCCAGCTGGAAGTGGCAGATGTGGGAACCGTCATTCAGGTGGCGGACGGCATTGCACGTATCCATGGACTGGAAAATGCGATGCAGGGAGAATTGTTAGAATTTCCGGGAGAGGTATACGGTATGGTACTGAACCTGGAGGAAGATAATGTCGGTGCGGTACTTCTCGGAAGTCAGCACAATATCAATGAGGGAGATACGGTTAAAACAACCGGACGTGTGGTAGAAGTGCCGGTAGGAAATGCACTGCTCGGACGTGTTGTGAATGCGCTCGGACAGCCGATTGACGGAAAGGGACCGATCACAACGGATAAATACCGTCCGGTAGAACGTGTGGCATCCGGTGTCATTTCCAGAAAGGGAGTGGATACACCACTGCAGACCGGTATCAAAGCCATTGATTCCATGGTGCCGATCGGAAGAGGACAGAGGGAACTGATCATCGGAGACCGTCAGACCGGAAAGACCGCGATTGCAATTGATACCATTATTAATCAGAAAGGGCAGGGGGTAAAGTGTATTTATGTGGCAATCGGCCAGAAAGCTTCTACCGTTGCCAATATTGTCCAGACACTCGAAGAGTATGGAGCTTTCAGTTATACAACCGTTGTTGCGGCTACGGCAAGTGAACTTGCGCCTTTGCAGTATCTTGCTCCGTATTCCGGCTGTGCAATCGGCGAAGAGTGGATGGAGAATGGCGAAGATGTACTTGTTATCTACGATGATTTGAGCAAACATGCCATGGCATACCGGACCCTGTCGCTGCTGTTAAAGCGTGCACCGGGCCGTGAGGCTTATCCGGGTGATGTCTTTTACCTGCATTCACGTCTGCTTGAGCGTGCGGCACGTCTGTCGGACAAACTGGGAGGAGGTTCCCTGACGGCATTACCGATCATTGAAACGCAGGCGGGAGATGTATCTGCATATATTCCGACAAATGTAATCTCTATCACAGATGGGCAGATTTATCTGGAGACGGAGATGTTTAATGCAGGTTTCCGCCCGGCAATCAATGCAGGACTTTCCGTTTCCCGTGTAGGAGGAGCCGCACAGATCAAGGCTATGAAAAAAGATTGCGGCGCCTATCCGTACAGAACTGGCACAGTACCGGGAACTGGCTGCATTTGCACAGTTTCGGTTCCGAACTGGATGCAGACACGAGTGAGAAACTGGCACAGGGAGAACGATTAAAAGAAATCTTAAAACAGCCGCAGTATCAGCCGATGCCGGTTGCAAAACAGATCGTTATCATCTATGCGGCAGTGAAAAAGTATCTTATGGACATTCCGGTAGAGGAAATTCTGCATTTTCAGGATGCGTTACTCGAACTTATTGATACCAGATATCCGGAGATTACCGGAAAGATTACAGAAACCCAGGTTATTGATGAGGAGACAGAGCAGAAACTGATAGCAGCCATTCAGGAAACGAAAAAGGAATACCTGGCGTAAAGGTATGATAACAGGGGGTGATAACACATGGCGTCTATGAGGGATATAAAAAGACGAAAAGGAAGTATCCAGAGCACACAGCAGATTACCAAAGCCATGAAACTTGTTTCTACCGTAAAACTCCAGAAAGCCAAAGGGCGGGCAGAACAGACAGATCTATTTTCAGTATATGTACCGGACGGTAAGTTCCATTTTAGCACACAGCGGCAATATGGATCATCCATACTTAAGAAGCGGGGAATCCAAAAAGAAAGCGATCGTTGTACTGACTTCGAATCGTGGACTTGCAGGAGGATATAATGCGAATGTGGTGAAACTGATCACAGAAAGTGATGATGTTGCTAAAGAGGATGTCGTGATCTATGCAGTTGGCAGAAAAGGAATTGAGATACTGGAGCGAAAAGGATATCACATCGAGGTAGATGCCTCGGAAATTATGGAAAATCCGACATATCCGGATGCAGCAGCACTCTGTAAGAGAGTGCTCGACGATTTCGCGGAAGGAAAAATAGGAGAGATCTATCTGGCATATACGCATTTTAAAAATACCGTTAGTCAGGAAGCGCAGCTGATCCGTATGCTTCCGGTGGAAGTAAGTGAACCTTCGGAGGAAAAGTCTTCCAGAGAAATTCTTATGAATTATGAGCCAAACGAACAGGAGGCTCTGAATCAGATTATTCCAAAATATGTGACAAGTCTGTTTTATGGGGCACTGGTAGAAGCCGTGGCAAGTGAAAACGGTGCCCGCATGCAGGCCATGGATCCGCAACAAGCAATGCGGAAGATATGATAGAGGATCTTTCCTTAAAATATAACCGTGCAAGACAGGGATCTATCACACAGGAATTGACGGAAATTATTGCGGGAGCAAATGCGATAGAGTGACGTAATAAAGGAGAAGAAACATGGAAAATAAAGGAGCAATAGGAAAGATCACGCAGGTGATCAGTGCCGTGCTCGATATCAAATTTCCGGAAGGACATCTTCCGGAGATCAATGATGCAATCCGTATTCCTTTAAAAAAGGGCGGAGAACTGATCGTTGAGGTAGCACAGCATCTGGGGGATGATACCGTGCGCTGTATTGCACTCGGACCGACGGACGGACTTGTCCGCGGTATGGATGCCATAGCGATGGGAGGACCGATTTCGGTACCGGTAGGAGAAAAAACACTTGGCCGTTTGTTTAATGTGCTGGGAGAGCCAATCGATGAAATTGCACCTCCGCAGACCAAGGAGCACTGGCCGATTCATCGGAAGGCACCTTCGTTTGAGGAACAGGCAACTTCCCAGGAAATGTTAGAGACAGGAATTAAAGTTGTCGATCTGCTCTGCCCATATCAGAAAGGTGGAAAAATCGGATTGTTTGGAGGAGCCGGTGTAGGAAAAACTGTGCTGATCCAGGAACTGATCCACAACATTGCCACAGAGCATGGTGGATATTCGGTATTTACCGGAGTCGGAGAGCGTACCCGTGAGGGAAACGATCTGTATTATGAAATGAAAGAGTCGGGAGTTATCGATAAGACAACCATGGTGTTCGGACAGATGAACGAACCGCCTGGGGCACGTATGCGTGTAGCGCTTACCGGACTTACGATGGCAGAATATTTCCGTGATAAAGGCGGAAAGATGTTCTGTTATTTATTGATAATATTTTCCGTTTTACACAGGCAGGATCGGAAGTGTCTGCCCTGCTCGGACGTATGCCGTCCGCAGTAGGTTATCAGCCGACCTTACAGACAGAGATGGGGGCACTACAGGAGCGGATACATCCACAAAGAACGGATCTATCACTTCCGTACAGGCGGTATATGTGCCGGCCGACGATCTGACAGACCCGGCTCCGGCTACAACCTTCGCACATCTGGATGCCACAACGGTACTGGATCGTTCCATCGTGGAACTTGGAATATATCCGGCTGTGGATCCGCTGGCTTCTACTTCGCGTATCCTTGACCCGAGAATTGTCGGGGAAGAACATTTTAAGGTTGCGCGTGGAGTACAGGAGATTTTGCAGAAATATAAAGAATTGCAGGATATTATCGCAATTCTCGGTATGGATGAATTGTCGGAGGATGATAAGCTTGTTGTCAGCCGGGCGCGTAAAGTACAAAGATTCCTGTCGCAGCCGTTTTCTGTGGCAGTACAGTTTACCGGACTGGAAGGCAAATATGTTCCGGTGGAAGAGACCATCCGCGGATTCCGTGAGATTCTGGATGGAAAACTGGATGACGTGCCGGAAAGTTATTTCCTGAATGCCGGAACAATTGATGAGGTAAAGGCGGCATATGCAGGGTAATGTGTGTGCCGGCTGGAGGAAACAGAGATGGAAAAGACATTTGATGTAGAAATCATCACGCCGGACCGCGTTTTTTTATAAGGGAACTGCGGATCTGCTGGAGTTTAATACGGAATCCGGCGAGATCGGTGTATATCGTGATCACATTCCACTTACAACGGTACTGGAACCGGGGCTTGTCACGATCCATCATGGGGATGAAGAACAGGTGGCAGCAGTGCATGCCGGATTTGCCGAGATTCTGGGAGATAAGGTAACACTTCTGGCAGAACTGGCAGAATGGCCGGAAGAGATTGATCTGGAGCGTGCGGAAGCCGCAAGAGAGCGGGCAGAGGAGCGGATTCACAACAGAAATGACAATCTGGATCTCAAGCGCGCGGAATTTGCATTGCATAAGGCTCTGATCCGTATTAATCTTGCAGAGTATCGATAAGTGAAAATGGAAATAAAAGGGAGGGTATTTGGAATATCCTCCCTCTTTTATGGACTTTTACACCGGAGTTTGGTACAATCTTAGTAGTAAGTTTGTATACAAATGAGGAGATATTGTGTACCGGAAGAATAAAAACAATTGGGTAAAGCATCTGGATTTTATGATTCTGGATCTGATTTGCCTGCAGGTGGCATTTTTTTTAGCCTATACATTACGACATAGAACTGTCAATCTATATACCAATTACATATATGCAAATTTGTCTATCGTTCTGATCCTGATAGATGTTTGTCTTTTGATTTTCCTGAATACACTTAAAAATGTATTAAAACGTGGATATCTGGTAGAGTTTATCGCAACCATTAAGCATGTGGCGATTGTGGAACTGGTTGCTGTCCTGTATCTGTTTTCGGTAAAAGATGCGGGAAATTTTTCGCGAATCACGTTCTTTCTCATGGCATTATTCTATGGATTGCTTACTTATGGAACAAGACTTCTGTGGAAAAAACATATTCTTCGCACGCTGCATCTGAAGCAGAACAAGTCCGTACTGGTTATCAC
>ENA-OQER01001575-OQER01001575.1-human-gut-metagenome-genome-assembly--contig:-NODE-1575-length-10672-cov-1.920057_pt1 | contig 10672 bp, 13 predicted proteins | sample MGYA00242797_ERZ504639 | MGnify/ENA primary metagenome ERZ504639 (study PRJEB26092, sample SAMD00036306) | human gut metagenome | host: Homo sapiens | study: EMG produced TPA metagenomics assembly of...
CTTCTGACCGGAACTTCCTGTGGGATTCTGATGAATCTCTACATGCCCGGAAATTCAGCAAAAATCCGACGGGCACAATCCGAGCTGGAACAGATATTCCGGAATACATTCCACCGGATCGCCCGTGATATTGTGATGGACAAACAACTTGCCTGCACCTTTTTTTGATCTGTCCGATCTGGATTTGATTTTAAAGAAACTGGAAAAAGAGGCGCACGAAAATCAGGGAAATACATTACTGTCAGATGAACAGTATTTTGTGAAATATGTAGAAATGCGAAAAACCAGAAGCTGGTAGTTGAAAAACTCTGTCAGAATATCCGACTTTTACATGATGTTCCGATTCAGGCGCATGCATCTCTCATTTATCGAAGATGTCAGTATAAAATTTCATGAATCCAATAATACACAGGAACTGATGCAGAAACTGACCGAAATGCAGACTTCCATGCAAAAAGAACCGCTTCCAGTGACAAGAACCGAGTTTGAAAACCGTGCAGTTCTCTATCGAATTCTCTACGATCTGGAAGAACTGATCACCATTAAAAAGCGATTCATCGAGACTTTAACTCCTGATGAGATTAAACGATTCTGGAATACCAGTCAAAACTGTTGTCAATAGTAGCAGTTTTGACTGCACCCATCTGGGAACAATTCCTGTTTCATACGATCCCGGAATTCTCTTTTCGTTTCCGCTGTTTCCAAAATCATAAGCGCTTTTTTCAACCGGATGATATCCTGCTGCATGAATTCTGTATAATTTCCTCTGCCCACAATCTTCAAATATGTAATTCCCGCTTTTTGTAGGTCGTACAGCGCACACAATCCACATCCACCTGCTCCTGTACGATAGTTTTCCACATCCAAATCCTCGTTTTCCACTTCATCTGCTTTTTGATTTGACAGTTCCAGAACGCCCTTACACTTTTTGTTCAACTTCCCCACGCGATATGGAACCCGACAGAGATGCCCCAGTTCATCACAGTGCAGCGAATTGCAGAATCCTCCACTGAAATGGCACAGTTCATTTAGGACAAACGCCTCGTACTCGATATTCTTTTTTAGATTGGAAATACAGGATTTCATATCTTCTACTGTATTTTTGCGGTGAAAGATCACCCTGCAGATTTCCATTCTTCCAGAAAATCTGCCATCTGGCTGTTGATCTCTCCAAATTCTCCGCTCAAATGGATCCGACAGGGGATCTTCTGACTGCGGATATACAAAAGCAGCGCCGGATCTGCCACAATGATCGTATCAAATCCTGCCTGATGGCATTGTCCAATGATCTCCCCACAACAGGATACTGCTCGGGTGTATAAGATAATGAGTTGAACGTGATGGCTACCGGCACCTGATAGTATTTCCTCATATTTCCAAGAATCTTCAACTCTTCATAAGAACCGATCTGCACATTATAAGCGCGCACTTCTCGTCTGTTTAATGGATTTAGCACTCCATATTTTTCTGCCCACGCAAATGGAACATACCCGCAGAAACATTCATCTGCCCCTGCCTCCACATACATTGGATAATCATCCACACTTCCAAGCCCTGCTGTAATCTTCATCTTCACGCCTCACTTCTCACAATAGGTTTACCACAATCCGGTCAATGCCTTGTCTGACAGATTGATTCAGATACTCCATCTCTTCCAGACTCGTTCTGTCATATCCAAACAGTGTGTTATACTTTCCAAACATCTCCAGATGCCTGGGATATAAAAATACCAATCCCCTGCAGTATCCGGGGCACTGTTCTACAGATTTCTGTCTGCCACGGTCTCCACATGCGCACTTCGCATACAGTGTACAAAACTGTGCTGTATTGGTCTGAAAAAACGGCAGATGCAGGCTATGTTTTCCTTTTGGAATCACGATTTCATGTCCGCAGGCTTCCAGTTCATACCGCTCAATCTGGTTCTCTTTTAAATATTGCTGATAAATTCACTGTTTAAATTGGTCTCCTGAAAGCAATTTGTTTCCTCTTTCAGATAACGGGACCGATTGTCCTTTTTGTACCGGTTCAAAAGAATACCCAGATTCAGTTTCACACAGTTTTGCGTTTCCTGTTTCCATTTACGGATCAGATGTGCGGTGCCCCAGTCATTTACTGCAATCTCATTCGGCATATATTCTTTTCTCTGTTCCAGAAATTTCAGCAATTCTCTGATTGAATCTATCTGACTCTCTTTGATCCACGAAAATGTCAGTGTCACTGAAATTCCTTCAATTTTTGCCTTTTCCAACATGGCATGTAATATGTCATTCTCTGGAAATAAATGAGGACAAAACGTATTGCCTATATAAACACGTTCCACCGGTTTCTTCGCAATCGGATGTTCCTGCAAGCCCCATTTTTTCCAGTATTTTTCTGCAAATGTTTCCATCGGTTCCCTTAGCCACGCTTCATATAACTGCGGAGTATCCAACTCCAGAGCCAGCTCTACATTTTCACACAGCTTCTGCCCTTTTGCTTTCTCTGCTGCCTCCTGAAACCACTCCTCTTTCTGCTCTTCCAGAGATTCTGCATAGTCTTCATCCAGATGAACAGGGTAGTCCGTGTATGCTGCCGCGACTTCCCCGTCTTCCCCTGTCATTTTCAAAGAAATATACTTCCAATAATCAGCAAGTAATTGACGCACATATTTTTGATAGTCTTTGTCTTCTGTCAATACCGTATATTCTGTAAAAAATCGGCTCTCCTCCATTTTTTTTCATCCGGTCTGCAGGAATCAGAAGCTTCTTATAGCACCCTCCATTTTGCGAAAAAAAACTGCAGCCAGATTTCATGGATTTTCTCAGCCTGATTTGCCATCCGAAATACAAATCCGTTTTCTCCCAGCTGTGTGATGCGCACTTCCTGTCCATCGACAATTCCTGATAACAGACCATAGGGAATCATGGAAACTGCATTTTTAATCTGCATTCTGTGTCCTCCCAAACCTTATTCTTAGTATAATGTTACTTTAGCCGATTCCACTTCTATTTTCAATCATTTTGTACAGTTTTCTCATCTGAAATAGCCTTTTTCTGCCTGTCAGCAGACTACAATTTTACATTGACTTTATTCCGGCAACAGGACTTACAATCAACATAAGATAAAGAGTTCCTGGCTATACTATGGAACATAATGTTTCAAAGAAAGGATATGATTTTATGGACAGAAAAATAAGAATCGCACAATACGGATGCGGAAAAATGAGTCACTATCTGATGCGATATGTTTTAGAAAAAGGCGGAGAACTGGTGGCTGCCTTTGACATGAATCCTGCAATGATCGGTACGGATATCGGCACTCATCTTGGAATGGAAAAACTTGGCATAACGATCAGCGATGCTAAAGATGCTTCTGAAATTTTAAGCAAAGAAAAACCAGATGTATGCATTATCGCAACCCGCTCCACTATGGCCGAATTAAAAGAAGCATTTTCTGTATGTGCACAAAACGGAATCAACGCGATTTCTACCTGCGAAGAGGCACTCTATCCGTGGAACTCTTCAAAAGAAATTACAGAAGAACTGGATGCACTTGCCAAAGCCAACAACTGTACATTGTGCGGAAGCGGATACCCGGATATGTACTGGGGTTCTCTGATCACAACTCTGGCAGGATCTATGCATCGCATTACAAAAATCTGCGGAAGCAGCAGCTATAATGTGGAAGACTATGGAATTGCTCTTGCAGAGGGCCATGGCGCCGGATTAAATATCGAAGATTCGAACGCCAGATCGGAGCATATAATAATCTGGATTATCACCAGACCTTGCAGGCAATTGATGAGGGCATCGTCGTTCCATCTTATATGTGGAATCAGAACGGATGGCTCTGCAGCCAGCTCGGTCTTCACATTACTTCACAGACACAAAAATGTGTACCGATCACGCACGACGGAGATTTGTACTCCAGTACGCTGAATATGACGGTAAAAGCAGGGGATGCTACCGGAATGTCCGCCATCGTTACAACAGAAACAGAAGAAGGAATCACACTGGAAACACAATGTCTCGGTTATGTCTATGGTCCTGAGGATTTTGATAAAAATGAATGGAGCTTCCACGGTGAACCGGATACAACGGTGATCGTAAATCGCCCGGCAACAGTGGAATTAACCTGCGCCACACTGGTCAACCGCATTCCAATGTTGATCGATGCTCCTGCCGGATATATTACAACGGAAAAAATGCCGGTCAACCACTATCTCACAAAATCCATGCATGAATATGTAACCGGAAAATAATTTTATGTGCTTGCACAGCCCGCTTTTTCACGAAATCCGGGCTGTGCAAGCACAAGATCCAGAAACGCTTTCATCTGTGGTGTCATCCATTTGTTCTTGTGATACAAAAGCTGATGGTACATCTTCACTCCCGGCAAATCCGTCCGTATCTCGAAAAGGACACCTTTTTCTATTTCTTCTTTCACAGTAAATTCCGGCAAAAATGATATCCCCATCCCCCGCTTTAGCAGATTGATAATCGTTTCTGTATTGCCGATCTCCAAAACCGGTACAATCTCAATCTCTTTTTCTGCCAGCATCTGCTCCAGTTCATATCGATAGGCGGCTCCTGTTTCCGTGAGAAGAAATGCCGCTTTTGCAAGATGCTGTATCAGATGAATATTACTTTTTTGTGCAAATACCCTGTCTGATGTCACAATCGTATCTTCTACTCTTTCTGCCGCACACATCCACTGTGAACTGTAAATTTTCTTATCCAGCGTGAAGATCAGATCAATCTCATCACTTTTCGCCAGATCCATCAAATTTTCTGTAGCTCCGGACTTAATGATCACTTCAACTTCCGGATACAGTCTGTGATATTGAAGCAAAAGTTCCGGAAGCAGTGCCGTACAGGTAGATTCCACGCCGCCGATCTTCAATGTTCCTCTTGTCGTATGCTCTTCCCCGGCAAATGTCAATGCTTCATTTGTCACACGCATGATCTCACTTGCATAGCCAATAAACTCCTGCCCTTTTTCCGTCAGATATACACGCTTTCCAATCCGCTCAAACAGCTGTGTTCCCAGCTCTTTTTCCAACTGCTGTATCTGAATGGTCACTGCGGACTGGGAGTACCCCAGCTGCTCTGCTGCTTTGGAAATTCTGGGTGCCTGCCACTTTTAGAAACGTCAAAATATTTCTGATTTCCATCCGTCTCTCCTCATTAACATTTTTAATATATTATATGAAATCTATGAATTTACATATATGTAAATTTAGTGTAGACTATCAAACGAAATGAGTCAAGTAATTAAGAAAAAGAGGAATACCTTTATGATCGGAACCGAATATATTTTAAACAGTACCCAGTTGGAAGAGGCCATCAAATCATTTGTGCATGATTTTTGTGCAGAAAAACACGAGATCCACGATCAGCCTGTTGTTGTTGAAGCAAAGGAACATCAGGAGGACAAAATCAAACAGATCAAAATCCCGGAAAAAGGACGCCCGGTAAACGAAGTTGTCTCTGAAATGATGAACGAAGTGTACCGCTACCGCGGAGATGCCAACCATCCACGTTTTTTCAGCTTCGTTCCGGGACCGGCTTCTTCGGTTTCCTGGCTGGGAGATATCATGACATCTGCTTACAACATTCATGCCGGCGGAAGCAAACTTGCCCCCATGGTCAACTGTATTGAACAGGAAGTGTTAAAATGGCTGGCAAAACAGGTCGGATTTACCGAGAATCCCGGAGGTGTCTTTGTAAGCGGAGGGTCTATGGCAAACATCACCGCTCTGACTGCCGCCCGGGACAATAAGCTAACAGATATCAATCTCCATCTGGGAACAGCTTATATTTCGGATCAGACACACAGCTCCGTCGCAAAAGGACTGCGCATCATCGGAATCACGGACAGCCGGATCCGCAGAATTCCGACAAACTCCCATTTCCAGATGGATACGACAAAACTGGAAGAAGCCATTGAAACAGACAAAAAATCCGGCTATATCCCGTTTGTTGTCATTGGTACCGCGGGAACCACGAACACCGGAAGTATAGATCCACTTACAGAGATTTCCGCACTTTGTAAAAAACATGATATGTGGTTTCACATTGACGGGGCTTACGGTGCTTCTGTACTGTTAAGCCCGAAATACAAGTCTCTGTTAACTGGAACCGGGCTTGCTGACAGTATCAGCTGGGATGCACACAAATGGCTCTTCCAGACGTACGGATGTGCTATGGTTCTTGTAAAAGATATCCGTAACCTGTTCCACAGCTTCCATGTAAATCCAGAGTATTTAAAAGATCTGGAAAATGACATCGACAATGTCAATACATGGGATATCGGAATGGAGCTGACCCGCCCTGCCCGCGGCTTAAAACTATGGCTGACTCTGCAGGTGCTCGGAAGTGATCTGATCGGATCTGCATTGAGCATGGATTCCAGCTGGCAGTCTGGGCCGAAGAAGCTCTGAATCCAAAAAAAGACTGGGAGATCGTCTCCCCTGCACAGATGGCAATGATCAACTTCCGCTATGCCCCAAAAGATCTGACAAAGGAAGAACAGGACATTTTGAATGAAAAGATCTCCCATCGGATCCTCGAAAGCGGTTATGCAGCGATATTTACTACTGTTCTCAATGGAAAGACCGTACTTCGAATCTGCGCGATCCATCCGGAAGCAACACAGGAAGATATGCAGCATACGATCGATCTGTTGGATCAGTATGGTCGTGAAATTTATACGGAGATGAAAGGCTAAGAAAAAGAAACCATGAAAATAGTGGGAAATTCCCATCACTTCATGGTTCTCTTTTATCTCTTCACAAAGTATTCCTCATACCATACAAGGAATGTATAAATTGTCCACACTTTCTCCAGTTATCCGAGTTTCCTCCGATATAATCCTCAAAAATCGCATTGATCTCATCCAGATTGAAGAATTTGGCTGCCATCTCGCTGTGGAACTTGTCACGCACATCCTGATTGTATCGCTCATCCGCCATCCAGATACGGATCGGCACAATAAATCCAAGTTTCTTGCGGAATGCAATTTCTTCCGGAAGCACTTTTGCTGCCGCTGTACGGAATGCGACTTTGTTCTGCTCCTCGTTGACTTTATATCTGGACGGCATTCTGGATGCAATGCTGAAAATTCTGGTATCAGTCAGAGGCATCCGAACTTCCAGTCCTGCTGCCCGGCTCATCTTATCCACGTTCAGATAAATATCTCCTTCCAGCCAGATCTGAATATCTACATTGGACATCTTACTAAGTGGATCCAATCCTTCCATCTCCTCATAAATACTTCTTACGAGTTCGATTGGAAGCACATCGGGATCATAATGTTTCAAGATTTTCTGCTTTTCATCCTCTTTCATGATGTTCGTATTTCCGACATAGAAATTCTTCAGATTCTCGCCGTAGCTTCTGCATTTCGATACATATTGTATCCACCGAAGAATTCATCCGCACCTTCTCCGGAATAACAGATCTTTGTATGCTTTGCAGTCTCTCTGCATCCAAGTGCGAATACAATTGCCGAGGCATCTCCAAGCGGCTGTTCCATGTTGTACATTACATCCGGCACAATACCAAAATATTCCTCCGGTGTGATCACACAACGCTGGCTCTCTCTTCCAAGAAGCTCTGCTGTCTGTCTTGCAAGTCCGGATTCGTCAAATCGCTCTTCTTCATATCCGCAAGAATCTGTTTTCTGCACATCTGACATTGCCAGAACATACGAAGAATCTACCGCCTGACAAGAACGATTCTGCATACTCACTCTCTTCTTTCACTTCCGGCATATCTCTGTCAGTGTGTTGTGAATCTCATCAGCAGTCTTCTAATGTTTTAGTCTCATCCGGGTGGAATTCCGGCTTCCAGTAACGGGTGATCGCAAGTTTCCGTCTTCCAGATCAGATACCGTCCCGGAAGAAGCTTTTTGACACCTTTAAAAAATGTCATCTCTCCTGCAACATAGGTAAGGCTTAAATATAACTGCAGCATCTCTTCGTTTAATTCTTTTACAAACCCCGCTGCTCCATGATCTGACGGATGGTTGTCCCATATAATAATTCACCATCTGCTGTCTCATAATAATAAAACGGCTTTGTTCCGAACTGATCTCTCAAACAGAATAATTCCTGTTTCTCATCATCCCACAAGGCAAAGGCAAACATCCCATGCATATGGTCTGCCATTTCATTTCCCCATGTCTCATATGCTTTGATGAGAATCTGTGCTTCTCTGTCCTCTCTGGATAAAGAATGATCGATCCCCAGTCGTTCGCAAAGCGCTGACCAGTTTCGAATGTGTCCGCTGTATTCTTTCACGTTTATCATGTGTATACCCTCTTTTCTTATAATTTCAATAAGAATATTCGATCGGCCGGTATGCCGATCCTGATTTTCTGGTTCCTGTTTAGTTTACCACGATATGAGCGATTCAGCTATGATTTTTTGCTGAAACTTTACATTGCTAATATCTTCTTTTATATCCCTTATCGGACAAAGTTCGCCCGCCGAAGGCCTGTGTTGAGGGATGCCCGGATGGATATACACTTTGGAACATATTTTATTAAATTACCTTATTTTCAAAATAGCATTCCGATAAATACGATGGATTTTCATAATACATACTGCTATTATAATCATCAATTTAGGACTGATAAATGAATTGTACACCTCTATCAAAGCATCTATTGTTTCAATCCCGCTCTTTTTCGCAACTTCTTTTATCAGCCTTTTATATACTTTTCCTATATCCCAATGAGACGGAATCGAATAACTACAATCTTTCACATTATCAAAATTTCCCGATTCAATATCGCTTCTCTAATAAAATCATCGCTCACTCGCTCTATATTGTCACTATGATACACATCAGCCAAATCATAAATTTTTTCAAGCCTTTTTTTCCCAAAAGCATTCACAACATCCGCTCTTGTATTCCGGGTTTTACGCGCAATGTAGTCAATTATTTTCCACAGCAATGCTTATACTTCTTCCCGCTTCCACATGGACATGGATCATTTCGCCCGATTTTTTTCTTCGTGACCTGATTTGATATTTCAGGCAGACCTATTTCACTTGGAATAATCTTTTCTTTGCCAAGTTCCCGGTCTGTAAATCCGCGATTACTCCATTTCCGGACTGAATACACCCATTCACTGCAGTTTTCCACAAAATGATTTCCCCTTGTACGATTTGGGAATTCAACATATCGCTCAAACAAGAGATTCATAATTCCTGCAGCATTCAAATCTTCCTCTGCTACTCTATATTCCAACTCCAACATCAGATTGTCTGCCCGTGTCTTGTTTTTCATCAGATGTGTCAGATCTGCCAGAATTTTCTTATAAAATGGATTTTTTACATCAACCAGATTCTCTGCATATAATTTTATCTCTTTTTGATTCGGAATATAGTATTCCTGACCTGATACCTGTCGTAAAAATTTCCTGTACTCTTTTTCATTTTCAAACTGCTCACTGATGATCCACTGTTCATCACACCAGAATGGACCGTCTGCACGTTCACACAGTATATCGACTGTTTCCTTTAGTTTCTCCGGAAGCCACTCAAGCTCTTTTCTCTCTTCTTCTGATAAAGATGGATATTCAAGCATCTGGTTTAGTGCAATGTCCTCCACCTTTGCTCTTTCTACAATCCCAAACAAATTTAAACACGCTCGCATGGAAAGGCGGACAGCGGCAATAAGACCAAGTATATTTTGCACCTTATCCGTCTCCAGATTTTTGATAGTAAACTCTCTGATCTCATCCGGAACAACAAACTGCACTCCATCCACATCACAGAACATAAATACCCAGCCTTTTTTGCAGTAGTTTTCTTCCAGAGCCAACATCTGCATCTGAGAAAGTGGATAACCATTCATCGTCCGCAGCATCGTTTCCATGTCAAACTTATCCAGATAAATAAATTCATTCTGAAACGAAGTTAAATCAACTCCTGCACATACTTTTCTTTTTCTGCCCGCAATTTAGGAGCTTCCTCCTCCCAGGTTTCCAGAATTACATCCAGCAGAGATTCCGGCGCCCGGCTTAGCATCTCGTTCAGATCCGTTGTGGTTTTCCCCTCTATCATAAAATTCGAAGTGAATGTTTCTGCCATTTGCTCAAATATATTTTCATCAATTCCCAGTGCGTCAAAAAAGTCCTGCATTTCACTTTGTTTCTGTAATTTCATCTCACTTCACACTCCTTGTGATCACTCATTTTTTTCGGGTTCCAACATATCCAGCATCGCCTCCTGATACGCCGCTCTTTTTCTCTTCTGCATCTGCATTTTCACTTCCAGCAATTCCGGGAGATATACTTTCTCCAGTTTTTTCATTCTCACTTCGCTCAGATTTACATCCGACAGATATCTTTCATACCAGTCTGCCCGGTAATTCCAGAGACAGATACTTTCTCCATACCGTTCTTTCAATCTCTGCGCAATCAGAAGCCCCTCCGGATCAAAATCACCATGATAATAAAAACTATGATTTTCCTTTAGAAAATCCAGCAGAAGAAGTGTTGCAAGTCTTGGCTGTCCATTTCCACAGATTGCTGCACAATCCGGATATTTTTTAACAAAAACAGAAAATAACTGCCGGATTTTCAAAAGATTAAAATTTTTCTCTTTTCTGCATGCACCCCTCCAAACGTCCCAATCGTTCGAAGCGTCAGGCGGGCCGTTCTCTTTCCAAAAAAAATCCTC
>ENA-OQER01001576-OQER01001576.1-human-gut-metagenome-genome-assembly--contig:-NODE-1576-length-10664-cov-1.902059_pt1 | contig 10664 bp, 18 predicted proteins | sample MGYA00242797_ERZ504639 | MGnify/ENA primary metagenome ERZ504639 (study PRJEB26092, sample SAMD00036306) | human gut metagenome | host: Homo sapiens | study: EMG produced TPA metagenomics assembly of...
CCTGGAAACGCTTCAGCACCTCCACGATTTTCTCCATCGGCACTCCGAAATTCACACTCATGGCAGTTGCGGCATGACATTTCATAGTTATGTCGTCCCAGCAGATTCAGATCATTGACATTGATCACCATCTCGGTGTTTCCGTCATGCGCATAAAAGATTTCCTCTCCGTCGAGATAAAATCCTTCAGCAAGTTTTCTTGCACTGCTGAACCAGACACATGCACCGGTGCGCTCTCTCCGAATGCCCGAAGCACCTCATCCTCATAATTGAGTACACACACCTCATCGTTTGTCTGGTTGGTGGTAATCGCCTCTTTGGTCCGGATATAACACTCCATCGTATGATGGCGGTTCAGATGATCCGGCGTAATATTTAAGATTGCGGATATTTCCGGATGGAACTCATGAATGGTTTCCAGCTGGAAACTGCTGATCTCTGCGACGGTTACGGTTTCATCCGTCATTGTGGCAGCCTCGGAAGTATACGGAATTCCGATATTTCCAACCACGCGCACATCCTTGAAATAATTTTTCATGATTTCTCCGGTCAATGCTGTCGTAGTGGTCTTTCCGTTTGTTCCGGTGATTGCAATCAGTCTGCCTTTTGCGAAGGAATATGCAAGTTCAATCTCGCCCCAGATGCAGACGTTCTGTGCACGCATCCGCTCTACGACCGGCAGATCCGTCGGGACACCCGGACTTAAGACTGCTACATCAAATGTGCGCAGCTGCTCATCCGTCAACTCCCCCAAAAGCACCGGCATTCCTTTCAGTTTCGGTGCCTTTTCATATAACTTTTCTACATCCAGATCTTTGTTTCCATCATAGAGAACAGTTTCAATTTTTTTATCCAATAACAGTTCTGACGCAGCAATGCCGCTCTTTCCGGCTCCCACAACCAGAACCTTTTTTCCTTCAAGTTTCATTACGATCAACCTCCATCTTTGCGTATAATTACGATTATAAGGTATTTACTGCTCCAATTCAAGGTAAGGCAGTATGTTTTCGAAAATTTCCTTTGCCACAGGAGCCGCAATGGTACCGCCATAATAAATGCCGGAAGGGTTCCTTATGATCACAAGTACCAGAACTTTCGGATCATCCGCCGGTGCAAACCCCAGAAACGAGGAGATGTACTTATGTGCGGAACGGGGCAGGGTCTGTGAAGTGGCTGTTTTTCCGCCAATCTCATACCCCTCAATATATGCTTTGTTTCCGCCTCCCTCGGATACCACTTTTTCCAGCAAAAACCGCATTTTTTCCGACGTTTTCCTCCCTGCAGATTCCCTCCTGCACCGGAAAATCAAACGTTTTTATTACTTTTTTGTCTCCATTCTCCACCTGCATTCCGACGTGCGGTGTCACGCGTTTCCTCCATTAATAATAGAAGAAACGGTGGTTGCCAGCTGGATCGGTGTGATCTGAAATGACTGTCCGAATGAGATGGTTGCCAGTTCCACAAGCCCGATCTTTTCCCGCTTGTGCATGATGGTCGAAGCCTCTCCCGGCAGGTCAATCCCCGTTTTATGTAACAGACCGAACTGCTCAAAATAGTCATAAAAGTGATCGGCACCGATCCGAAGTCCCACATTGATAAACACGGGATTGCAGGAATTTTCGATTCCTTCCACAAAGCTTTCCGCTCCATGTCCGGTCGTTTTGTGGCAGCGAATCCTGCGGTCCTCCACCACGATATATCCCGGACAGTGAAACCGGTCTTCCAAAGAAACCACACCTTCTTCCAGTGCCGCTGCCGCGGTGATCACCTTAAATGTTGATCCGGCTCATAGGTATCATTGATACACTGGTTTCGCCACATCCGGTTACAGTATTCCTGCTCCTTTTTGGTACCCTCATACTCCTTATACTCCTCAATCAGCTGAAACGGCTCATTCAGATGAAATTCCGGATAATCCACCATTGCCATGACGGCTCCGTCGGAAGGATTCATCACAATAATACTGACAGAATCCGCTTCTTTCTGAATATATGCTTTATTTGCCGCCTGCATGGCAAACATCTGAATATTTGCATCCAATGATGTGCGCAGATTATTTCCGGCAACAGGTTCTTTGCGTTCCTCTCCGATATTGTCAACTTCCACACCACGGGCATCCGTTGTCGTCAGAATCAGACCATCGGTTCCCTCCAGATATTTGTCGTACACACTTTCCAGTCCGATAATTCCCTGGTTATCCCCGCCGGTAAACCCCAGCACTTTTGAGGCAAGCGTATCGTATGGATAATTCCGTTTATAATCCTCATCCACTTTCACCCCTGCATAGCCATAGGCAAGAATCCGGTTTCCGGTTTCCTTATCGACATTACTTTTGATCTTCTCGAGAGACGAATATTTTTCTACCCGCTTACGGACCTTTTCTTCTGGAATTCCAAGCTCCTTTACGAGCATGGCAATGACCGCTTCCGGTTCCTTTATCTGGTTATGTATGACAGAAATGGTGCAGACTGATTTGTTATCTGCCAGTACTACACCATTTTCGATCCAGAATTTTGCCTCTGGAGGCTTTTATTTTTCTTTCTCTCTGCTGCAGATCTTTTGCCTGCGTCTCATAATATTTTCCCTCAAAAAGCATAAGATAGACCAGACGCCCGCACAAAACCATCGACATCAGAACAACAGAAAAGAATATGATACATATTTTTCTGCGGTGATAGGTTTTATTCCACTCCATGAAAAGCACCACGATCCTTTTCTTAAAGCATATGCACTGCAGAGCCTTTCTAAGAACTCTCTGTCTTTAGTTCTTCTTTTTCTTTTCATTTCTGGACTTGGTTCCGTTATGCTTTCCGGTATTACTGTGAGCTGTCTTTTGACCCGGTAACATCATAGCCCTTGTTTACACCGGTCTTCTTTTCATCCGGATAAATATTCATATACGGAAGAACTTCTTCTAAGATCTCACGCGCAATGTTCTGCGCAAACACGCTGTGCGGCTGGTCTGCCACATTTGGTTCATTCACAACCAACATAGATCAGTACCTGCGGATTGTCGTATGGGGCAAATCCCAATAAATGAAACAAGATATTTTCCGTTTCCACGCGGAACTTCTGTGCGGTTCCTGTTTTACCGCCCATAGAATATCCATCCACTTTTGCCGTATTTCCCGTACCTTCCTTTACGACACTCTGCAGATAATCCCGGATTTTATCGCTGGTACTCTGGGAAATGGTCTGTTTCACAGCTTTCGGTTCCACCGTGGAAATCGTATTTCCTGTCGAATCCGTGATTTTGGTTACCAGATGCGGCTGATAATACGTCCCGCCATTGATCAGTGACGCAAATCCACTCACCATCTGGACCATCGTACAGTTATAGTTCTGTCCGAATGCATTGGTTGCCAGATCGATCGGTTTCATATCTTCCACCTGATACATCAAAGATGCGGTATTTGCCTCTCCCGGCAGATCAATTCCCGTTTTCTGTCCAAATCCATAGATGGACTGGTACTCTGTAAAATGATTCTTTCCGATTTTGTATGACATCTGCATGATGGCATCATTACAGGAATCCATAAGTGTCTTCCGGACGGTTTCTATTCCATGTCCGTAGCGCGCCACGCAGCGCACCTTCTGTCCATTAAAATCCTCGTACCCATCACAGTCAAATGTCATTTTATCTTTGATTGTTCCGGTTTCGAGTCCACACGCAACCGTAAAAGGTTTCTGTACAGATCCCGGCTCATACGTTGAGGATACACAAAAATTCTGCCATATCTCATTGAGCGCATCCATTTTGTCATCCTCAGACATACGCTTGATCTGTTTTTGGTGTACCATTTTCCCAGATCCCTCGGGTTATTCAGATCCACATTCGGATAATCTGCCATGGCAAGGATTTCTCCGTTGTTTGGATTCATGACAATCGCTGCCGTATTGATACTTCCGGTTCCTTTATAATAGTTGTCCCGGTATTTTTCATTCCAGTCTTTGATTTTTTCTTCAACGATGGACTGGATATTTGCGTCGATGGATGTCACCAGCGTATCCCCGTCCTGTGCATCAATAACGGTCTTTTCAAAATCACTGTCCGAGTCCAGATAACCGTACTCCCGCCCATTGATTCCGTTTAATGTACTGTTGTAATAATTCTCCAGTCCGGTTGTGCCGACATTCCCGGAAGAAGTAAAACCAATCACGGAAGAGGCTAAAGATCCAAACGGATAATTTCTCTGATATTCTTTTTCAAACCAGACACCCTTGATATCTGGGTTCACTTTGTTTCCCTTTTTGTCTACGGCATCCTGCAGTTCCACAAAAGGCTGTACTTCGTCATATGGTACTTTCTTGGCAAGTACAATATAGCGTTTATCCTTTTTTTCTTTTATAATTCTGTGGATCTCCGTTTCATCCAATTCCGGGAAACATTTCACCAGTGCTTCCACGGTCGGATCAACATACTCTTCTTTGTCATTGACAACGGTACAGTCTAAAATCACATTATAGACTGCCACACTGGTAGCAAGAACCGTACCGGAACGGTCGATGATTTCTCCCCTCTGGTACGGAATCGTTTTACTGTCATAGGACTGCATGGAAAGTACTTTTTTCTGATAGGTTTCCCCTTTCGTGTGTTCAATATAAGTCAATCTGCCGACCAGTCCACACAAAACAGCCAGAATAAGGGAAAACAAAACCATCAGTTTTGTCCGCATCTTCCGGTTAAATTTCTGTGCCGGTCTTCTTCTCTTTCTTCTCACATCTGACTCCTGTTATTTGGATGGAATATCCTCATACTGATCCATGAAATTGCTGTTTTCCACGGTATAATATACCACCTGTTTTTCCGTTGGATATTTCATGCCAAGCTTTTTCATTGCCACTTTTTTGATATGTTCAAGGTCTGTTGAAGTTGTAAGATTTTTATAACGTGCATCATTGTCCGCGCGAAGATCTGCCAGCTGACTCTCCAGATTTGCCACATTTTTCATTCGTGTCGTCATCTGCGACTGCATTTGTACAAACAAAACGGCAGTCAGTGCAGTGATCACTACACATGCCGTAAGAAATACCACATAACCGCGCTCATCTCCATCGCTCTCTGGCGATTCCTTCTCGCTGCATTTCTACGGTTTTTGCGGCGTCTTGCCTCTTCGATTTCTTTGCGTGTTCTCTGATTGTGCCGAACCGGTGTATCCAGTTCTCTCACGGTATTCCCGTTTACATAATAGTTTTTACTGCTCATAACGCTTCCCTGCTTTCCATTCCATCTTCCACACGCTCAAACACGCGTAATTTTGCACTCTTTGATCTGCTGTTCTCTTCGAGTTCCTTCTCCGAAGGCAGAACGGGCTTTTTTGTCACCACACGTCCTTTGGATTTCTTTCCACATACACAGACCGGAAATTGCTCGGGCATGTACACGGATTTTCGTTCTTTTTGAAGTTGGATTTTACAATACGGTCTTCCAGTGAATGAAATGTGATAATACAGATTCTTCCCCCATCATCCAACAAATCAATCATGGTATCTAACGTATCGCGAAGTACATCAAGTTCATGATTCAGCTCAATGCGGATTGCCTGATACGTCCGCTTGGAAGGATGTCCTCCGGTCACCTGTACTTTCATCGGGATGGCTCCACGGATGATTGCGTTGAGTTCCCCGGTCGTTTCAATCGGTTTTTCTTTCCGCGCCTGTACAATATGCTTTGCAATATTCTTTGCGAACCGATCCTCTCCATAATCACGAATCATGCGGAACAGTTCCGCTTCACTGTAATCGTTCACAATGTCCCTTGCGGTCAGGCGCTGACGCTTGTCCATCCGCATATCCAGCGGTGCATCCTCACTCCGGTAGGTAAACCCACGTTCCGGTGTATCCAGCTGGAAAGATGAAACTCCCAGATCGAGAATGATTCCATCCACTTTTTCGATTCCGAGATTCTTCAACACGTCCGCCATCTGTGCATAATTGCTTCTTACGATGGTAACCCGGTCTGCATAATCTTTCAGTCTCTCTGTGGCAGCGGCAATGGCATCTGCATCCTGGTCGATTCCGATGAGTCTTCCGGTTGTCAGATGTCTGCATATTTCCAGTGAATGTCCGCCTCCCCCAAGCGTTCCATCCACATAAATGCCATCCGGGCGGATATGTAATTGTTCAATTGTCTCGTTCAAAAGAACGGAATAATGTTTAAACTCCATATTTAGATTCCAATTCCCAACTCTGCCATATGCTCTGCGATCTCATCCATGTCATCAAAATCGTTGTTTTCCAGATACCGTTCTTTGCTCCAGATCTCCACACGACTGAATACACCGACGGAAACAACTTCTTTATCGATTCCTGCGTATTCCCTCAGATTCGCCGGAAGTAAAATTCTTCCTGCTTGTCCACTTCGCAGTTTGCAGCTCCTGCAAAAAAGAATCGCATAAACTTCTTGCATCTTTTGAAGTCAGTGGTTTTTCACGAAGACTCTCCTCAATCCGTTTCCATTCTTCCTGGGAATAAACAAACAGGCATCCATCCAGTCCCTTTGTCACAACAAATTCATTGCCAAGTTGTTCCCGGAACTTGGAAGGTACGATCAGTCTGCCTTTTGCATCAACCGAATGATTGTATTCGCCCATAAACATGGCAGACTCACCTCCCCTTCCTCATTTTCTGAACTTCTGTTTTCTCACCACTTTATACCACAAAATGGATTTTTTACTCCACTTTCCACCACTATGTAACCATAATACCCTAAAACCACCCTGAAATCAAGGGTTTTTCCCGGTCTTTCTTGAAAATGGATAGACGATTGCCGTATTTTTTCCAAAAAAATCCTCCACACGTTTCCACGTGTGGAGGATTTTCCCATCCAGATGTATTTTATGCTGTTTTTTTGTGCCGACGGATATGCCAGATGATGATCCAGGAAACCGATACGATCACAAGAAGCGCTGCAAGTGCCATGGACACCGGATAACCGATGACCGGCAGCAGCAGCTGGTCCGTCCGCAGGGATTCTATCCAGAACCTTCCAATCCCATACCCTGCCAGATACAGTAAAAAGACTTCCCCATCAAACCGCTTGTGTCTGGTAAACAGGATCAGAAGGATCAAAAGAATCAGATTCCACAAGGATTCATAGAGAAACGTGGGATGTACCTGGATATAAGAGATACCATTTACTTCCACCACGTGCTGCAGCAGGCTGTCCGTCACATCTGAGGATCGGACGGCAGAAAGCGGCAGCTGCATGGCAAACAGCCCGTCCGTATAACCGCCAAATGCCTCCCTGTTAAAAAAATTTCCCCACCGGCCGATGACCTGTCCTAAGACCAGACCAAGTCCCGCGGTATCGCAAAGCAGACCCATGGACAGTTTCCGTACCCGTGAAAACACAAACACGGTAATGATTGCCGCAATCACGCCTCCGTAAATCGCCAGACCTCCCTGCCGCAGATTGAACACACTCAGCAGATCGTCCTTGTATAGATCCCAACGGAATATCACATAATAAACCCGCGCCCCAATGACAGAACAGATAATGCAACGAGTGCCAGGTCAAAATAAGTATCCGTTTTCTGGCCGGTCCGTTTTGCCATCCAGCAGGCGATTCCAAGTCCTGCTAACATTCCAATTGCAATCACAATTCCATAATATGCCACCGAAAAATTTCCGATCATGATATTTTTCCGACATGGTGCAGATAAATATGTAAATGCGGAAAATTAATACTGTAATCCGTTAGTTGTTCCATTCCTTTTCTCCTTTCACTGGCAGGGCGCAGTCTGCCGCCCATATGCCCCTGTCAGCAGCTGCATACAAAACTGCCGCACTCTGTCTCCCTGCTGCTGTCTGCATGTCCACCGGAAATACCAATGTGTCCTGCATGACAGGCATGATCCTCGTTGAATTTGCACTCACACGCTTCACAGCTGACGGTTGTATCTTTTTTGACATCTGTTGTATGACAGGACTGACATCCACATCCTTTCGGTGCAAAACTTCCACAACAGGTTTCGGAAGAAGTTTTTGCCTGTGTTCCTTCCACCTGAATATCCGTTCGTCTGCAGCAGTTGTCTGCATTATAAGAACAGTTTACCACATTACAATCCAGTTTTGTCATCTTACATACCTCCTTGTGTTAAATCATCGCTGCCACATCAGTATGTACCAAACCACATGGTCTTATTCTGTTCCGGTTCTTCTTTTTAAAAAAGCCCGGTATCAGTTTTTCTGATACCGGGAATTTGTATTTCAAAATTTGAAAATTATTTATTCTTTCCACAGCAGAATTTGTATTTCTTTCCACTGCCGCATGGACACGGATCATTACGTCCAACCTTTTTGCCGACGATAACCGTACCGGATTTCTTCTGTTCCATATACAGTCTGTGCTTTGTCTCTTTATCAAAAATGTCATCCCACATCGGAAGATTGTAAAGCCAGTCAGCCTTGGCATCTACCATGTTCTTGTACAGCTTTTCCTTATCGAAAACAAGATTTACCCTGGTATTCTCATCCATTGTTTCGATGGATTGTCGTTTACCAGACTGTCATTGATTCCGTCTAAGAAACCAGCCATCTCCAGAATGGTAAGTCCATACTTATCAGCAAGTTCTTTTACCGTTCCTTCTACTTTTTCATCCGGGTTTGTCAATAATTTCTCATACACGCCCTTCTCTAACAGGAAATATCTCTGCCAGAATTTCTGAAGTTCCCCCTGACTTGCGTTCTCATTGTAGCAATTTTCTGCCAATCCTGCAATATAGCCATTTTTATACCACCTTTATCACTTACGAATTTACATGCCTTGATGCATGTATGTTTATTATAACAAAATGTCTGCCATTTTCCAAGCCCTTTCTTGACGAAACCTGCCATTTCCCGTATCATAAAGTTACGGTTTACAGGTTTCCTGCAAATAGCATATTTAGCCAAGGAGGTTGTTCATATGAAAAAGGAAAACAGATTCTTGCCATCATTGGCATCATTTTACTGATTGTTCTGTACCTAAGTACACTGGTATGCGCCATCACAGACAATACCGGAACCATGAAAATGTTCAAAGCTTCTATCTTTGCCACCTTCGTGATCCCGGTACTGATCTGCTTATACGTTCCTATACAAACTTACGCACAAGAAATAATTATTTTTCTGTTGTTTCTGTAGTCGGGACAGATTCTGTCTCCGTCTCCAGAACACTTTCTGTCACATTTCCCATAGATGCATTTGGTTCGTCATTCTCTGTGGAATCCAGTTTCCCTGCGTTTTTTGCTGATAAAAATATAAGCAACAACGCAGATCACCAGAAGAATGACCACCACAAGCATCTGTATTTTCTGCTTTTTCATTCTTTATTTCTTTTCTCCTTACCATAAAGATTACAATTCCTCCGGCCAGTAACAGGATTGGAAGAATCATGGTAACCAGCAGTCCCAGAAGTGCCGCATGTAATGCATTTACTGTCAGATTACTGAGCGTGTACTCTTTTTCCGGAATTACGCTGCCGGCCGACTGGGTATCCGTGATCATATTTCCGATCACACCGGAAAACAGTGATGCATTGTTTGTCGTCATCTGACTTGCCTCATCGCTGAATACATACGGGCTTGCGAATACCACAAGCTGCGTCGTGTGATCATCATCGACTTATCTTCTACGCCAGTCCGACACTAAACGATCCCTTGTCGTCTCCGTCTTCGTATCCATAATCCTGCATACTGTTTGGATTGTTCTTTGCAACCGCATCATCGGAAGTATCCAGTAAAGAAGTATACGTTGTCTTACTCTCCTCTGTACTCTCCGTGTCATCCGTCGTGCTGTTCTGCGGATAATGGATTCCCAGAGAAATCGGAAGATATACATATCCGCCGGAAAGACTTCCGGTATACGAACTGCTGTTTACATTTGGCAGCAGATACAGCGGACCTCCCATATTGTAATAATGCTGCGCATCATTATCCGCGATCGGCCCTGTCGTAAAGCTTACTCCGTAAGTATCCAGAATCGATGCAAAATTCGGCATCTCGGTCTCGGAATACATTCCCACGATAATCGCTTTTCCGCCTTTTTGCAGATAATCAATTACTTTCTGTGCATCATTTTTATTAAAATCTTTCTGCGGTGCATTGATAATAATCGCTGCCGCATCCTTCGGAACACTTTCTTCATTTAACAGTTCCACGGAAGACAATGTCATATTGGATTTGCTGATGACATCCGAAAATGCACTTCCGATTGCAGCCTCATCATGTCCGGTGATCTGGTATACGACAGGGAGCTGGTTCGCATCCATCGTTACATACTGGATGGCACTTGTAATCTGTCCTTCCGCATCGAATCCCTTCAGTTCGTTGTTGTAGGAATATGTGGAATAATCCATGTTTGACTGATAATCATAGATATCATAATAATCTATCACTTTCGAACGCTTGTCACTGACAACGATCAGACTGTTGCTGGTCGGTGCATTGTCCGTATAGTCCTTATAAAAATAAGGTTTACTCTTCGGATTGACGTATTTTACCCTGATATGCCCGGACAGATCTTTGTAACGCTCCAGCATGGAATCAATCTGTGCGTCCTTGCTTTTTTCCGCTGCCAGAACATAGATGGTCACATCACTTTTCAGTTTTTTCATGGTCTTTTTCGTATCCTTTGTAATGGAATACAATTTAGAATACGAACAGTCCACCGAGGTAATTCTC
>ENA-OQER01001577-OQER01001577.1-human-gut-metagenome-genome-assembly--contig:-NODE-1577-length-10662-cov-1.833697_pt1 | contig 10662 bp, 14 predicted proteins | sample MGYA00242797_ERZ504639 | MGnify/ENA primary metagenome ERZ504639 (study PRJEB26092, sample SAMD00036306) | human gut metagenome | host: Homo sapiens | study: EMG produced TPA metagenomics assembly of...
TACCGAAGTCCTGCCGCCTGCCATCGTCAATGAAATGGTGATGACCGGCAGACGAATGGGCGCAGAAGAGGCGCTGCGTTGGGGGATAGTCAACCGCGTGGTTAGCCAGGCGGAACTGATGGATAACGCCCGCGAACTGGCGCAGCAGCTGGTTAACAGCGCCCCGCTGGCGATTGCGGCGCTGAAAGAGATCTTCCGCACCACCAGCGAAATGCCGGTAGAAGAAGCGTATCGCTATATTCGCAGCGGCGTGTTGAAACACTATCCGTCGGTTCTGCATTCGGAGGATGCCATTGAAGGGCCGCTGGCGTTTGCCGAGAAGCGCGATCCGGTGTGGAAAGGACGTTAACAACCGTGAGCTATTACGCCTTTGAGGGGTTAATTCCGGTGGTTCACCCGACGGCGTTTGTCCATCCCAGTGCCGTCTTGATTGGCGATGTGATTGTGGGAGCCGGTGTCTACATCGGCCCACTCGCCTCACTGCGTGGTGACTACGGGCGGTTGATCGTGCAAGCGGGAGCCAATATTCAGGATGGCTGCATTATGCATGGCTACTGCGACACTGACACCATCGTTGGGGAAAACGGCCATATCGGGCACGGAGCGATCCTGCATGGTTGTGTGATTGGTCGCGATGCATTGGTCGGGATGAACAGCGTGATTATGGATGGCGCGGTCATTGGCGAAGAGAGCATTGTTGCCGCCATGAGCTTTGTCAAAGCAGGCTTTCACGGCGAGAAACGCCAGTTGTTGATGGGTACGCCAGCCCGCGCTGTACGCAGTGTTAGTGACGACGAGTTACACTGGAAACGGTTGAATACCAAAGAGTATCAGGATCTTGTCGGGCGCTGTCATGCATCGTTACATGAAACACAGCCACTGAGGCAAATGGAGGAAAATCGCCCCCGTTTGCAGGGGACGACGGATGTGACGCCTAAACGGTGATCTTGCCGGATGCGACCTGGTTGCTGGATAAGATGCTACAACATCGCATCTGGCAAGCAGGACGCCCGGTATCAACGAGATAAAATTAACGACGCATACTCTTTGACAACATCATCTGCCACTTCTGCTCGCGGTTAAGTTCCGTGAGCGGAACGGCAGGAATACGCGGCGTCTTTCTTACGCCGACTAATTTATCCCGGCTGTTATTGCGCAGGCGCGCGTAAATTTGCTCATCGATATCGACCACTTTTACCAGTCGCTGGCACTGGCATCCCCGTCCTTCCAGCTTATTAGGATCATCTTAACTTCGCAGCTTATTTCTGCGACTTCCGACAGAATATAAGTCAGGGTATTAACCGCCTTGCTGTGTTCAATATCGAAATGAATAGAGATCTCTCTTGCTATCACCCACCGATTTTCAGCCATCATCCATTCGGCGATTAACAAGTAGAGTGGTTTTTCAACATATCCTTCACACATACGAACTCCAGTTTCACAAATTAAAAGTCTGGCTATGACTCGTTTTGAAGCAATTAAACAAGGCCATATTAAAATTGTGGATATATCGATAGTATGCAACTTCACCGTCGATAAGTGTGAGCTAAATCCTGCTTATGTCATCAAAAATATCGATTCCCCAAAAGATTTACTTAATGGGCAAAAAAACGGTCCTCATCAGAGAACCGTATTACTTATTCGATCAAATTAGCGGATGAAAAATATCCGCCATGACACGCTATTATTTGATCTGCGCGTGCATTTCCTGCACCGAAATTACTTTTTCGGTCGCGTCGGCATTCAGCGCCATCGCGGTAGCGAAACCACCGTTCAGGGTGGTGTCATAATGCACTTTATATTGCAGCGCACTGCGACGGATCACGCGGGAGTCTTCAATCGCGCGACGGCCTGAAGTGGTGTTGATGATGTAGGTATATTCGCCATTCTTGATGCGGTCCTGAATGTGCGGACGGCCTTCATGCACCTTGTTCACCAGACGCGGATTAATGCCCGCTTCGCCCAGCACAATCGCCGTGCCGTGGGTCGCATCCAGCTCGAAGCCCTGTTTCAGCAGTTTTGCCGCCAGGTCCACCACGCGTTCTTTATCGCCTTCGCGCACGGAAAGCAACGCACGACCGTGTTTCTTCATGGTGGAGTTGCTGCCCAGCTGCGCTTTGGCAAACGCTTCAGCGAAGGTGCGGCCCACGCCCATCACTTCCCCGGTGGAGCGCATTTCTGGCCCTAACAGCGGGTCAACACCCGGGAATTTATTGAACGGCAGCACCACTTCTTTCACCGAGTAGTACGGCGGGATAACTTCTTTGGTTACGCCCTGCTCAGCCAGCGATTTGCCAGCCATCACACGCGCCGCCACTTTTGCCAGCGGTACGCCGGTGGCTTTGGAGACGAACGGAACGGTACGCGCCGCACGCGGGTTACTTCAATCAGGTAGACTTCGTTGTTTTTCACCGCAAACTGCACGTTCATCAGACCGCGCACCTGCAATTCGAAGGCCAGTTTCTGCACCTGCTGGCGCATCACATCCTGAATTTCCTGACTTAAGGTGTAGGCTGGCAGAGAACATGCGGAGTCACCGGAGTGCACGCCCGCCTGCTCGATGTGCTCCATGATGCCGCCAATCAGCACCATTTCGCCGTCGCAGATGGCATCCACGTCAACTTCTACCGCGTCATCAAGGAAGTGATCCAGCAACACTGGCGCATCGTTAGACACGCTGACCGCCGTCTGGAAGTAGCGACGCAGGTCAGCTTCGTCATAGACGATTTCCATCGCCCGACCGCCGAGAACGTAAGACGGACGTACACCAGCGGGTAGCCAATCTCTTTCGCCTTCTCTACCGCCATTTCAATAGCGGTAACGGTGGCGTTCGCCGGTTGTTTCAGTTTCAGACGCTCAACCGCATGCTGGAAGCGTTCACGGTCTTCTGCACGGTCGATAGCATCCGGGCTGGTGCCGATAACCGGTACGCCAGCAGCTTCCAGCGCGCGCGCCAGTTTCAGCGGGGTCTGACCGCCGTACTGAACGATAACGCCTTTCGGCTTCTCAATACGCACGATTTCCAGCACATCTTCCAGAGTTACCGGCTCGAAGTAGAGGCGATCGGAAGTGTCGTAGTCGGTGGAGACGGTTTCCGGGTTACAGTTAACCATAATGGTTTCGTAACCGTCTTCGCGCAGCGCCAGCGAGGCGTGTACACAGCAGTAGTCGAATTCGATACCCTGACCGATACGGTTCGGGCCGCCGCCGAGAACCATGATTTTTTCACGGTCGGTAGACGGATTCGCTTCGCACTCTTCTTCATAAGTGGAGTACATGTAAGCGGTGTCGGTGGCGAACTCTGCCGCACAGGTATCCACGCGCTTATAAACCGGGTGCAGGTCATACTGGTCGCGCAGCTTGCGGATTTCCGCTTCGCGCACGCCCGCCAGTTTTGCCAGACGCGCATCGGCAAAGCCTTTGCGTTTCAGCTGGCGCAGGAATTCAGCGTTCAGGCCAGTGATGCCCACTTCCGCTACTTTCTCTTCCAGACGCACCAGTTCTTCAATCTGTACCAGGAACCAGCGGTCAATATTGGTCAGGTTGAACACGCCGTCCACAGACAGGCCCGCACGGAAGGCATCGGCGATGTACCAGATACGCTCTGCGCCAGCATCTTTCAGTTCGCGACGGATTTTGGTTAACGCTTCCGGGTCATCGAGGCTCACTTTCGTCGAATCCAGTCGCACCGACTTCCAGGCCGCGCAGCGCTTTTTGCAGGGATTCCTGCTGCGTGCGACCAATCGCCATCACTTCGCCAACCGATTTCATCTGAGTGGTCAGACGGTCGTTAGCACCAGCGAATTTTTCGAAGTTGAAGCGAGGAATTTTAGTAACCACATAGTCGATGGACGGCTCGAAGGAGGCCGGAGTACGTCCGCCAGTGATGTCGTTCATCAGTTCGTCGAGGGTGTAACCCACCGCCAGTTTCGCCGCCACTTTAGCAATCGGGAAACCGGTCGCTTTCGACGCCAGCGCCGAAGAACGGGACACGCGTGGGTTCATTTCGATAACAATCAGGCGACCGTTTTTCGGGTTCACCGCAAACTGGACATTGGAACCACCGGTTTCAACGCCGATTTCACGCAGCACCGCCATCGAGGCGTTACGCATGATTTGATATTCTTTGTCGGTCAGCGTTTGGGCTGGCGCGACAGTGATGGAGTCACCGGTATGGATGCCCATCGCATCAAAGTTTTCGATAGAGCAGACGATGATGCAGTTGTCGTTTTTATCACGCACCACTTCCATCTCGTACTCTTTCCAGCCGATCAGCGACTCATCAATCAGCAGCTCTTTGGTTGGGGAGAGATCCAGACCGCGGGCGCAAATTTCTTCAAACTCTTCGCGGTTATAAGCGATACCGCCGCCGCTACCGCCCATGGTAAAGGATGGGCGAATAATGCACGGGAAGCCCACGTCAGCGGCAACCGCCAGCGCTTCTTCCATCGTGTGTGCGATACCGGAACGCGCGGTTTCCAGACCAATTTTCTTCATCGCTACGTCGAAACGACGGCGGTCTTCTGCTTTATCAATCGCATCGGCGGTCGCACCAATCATAGTCACGCCGAACTCTTCCAACACGCCCTGACGCTCCAGCTCCAGCGCGCAGTTCAGCGCCGTCTGACCGCCCATCGTTGGCAGCACCGCGTCCGGGCGCTCTTTTTCAATAATCTTGCGTACTACTTCCCAGTGAATCGGCTCGATGTAGGTCGCATCGGCCATTTCCGGTCGGTCATGATGGTCGCCGGGTTGGAGTTCACCAGAATGACGCGGTAACCCTCTTCGCGCAGGGCTTTACATGCTTGCGCGCCAGAGTAGTCAAACTCACACGCCTGACCGATAACAATCGGGCCCGCACCCAGAATCAGGATACTTTTTATATCTGTACGTTTTGGCATGGCTCTTTTACTCCTGATTACTTAGCGTTTTACGGTACTGCTCAATTAACTCGATAAAGTGGTCGAACAACGGCGCTGCGTCGTGTGGCCCAGGGCTGGCTTCCGGGTGACCCTGGAAGCTGAACGCCGGTTTATCAGTGCGATGAATGCCCTGTAACGTACCGTCGAACAGGGATTTATGCGTGACACGCAGGTTTGCAGGTAATGTTGCTTCATCCACCGCAAAACCGTGGTTCTGGGCGGTGATCATCACCACGTTTTTCTCCACATCTTTAACCGGATGGTTGCCGCGTGGTGACCAATTTCATTTTGACAGTCTTCGCACCGCTCGCCAGCGCCAGCAGCTGATGACCGAGGCAGATGCCGAATACCGGAATATCGGTTTCGAGGAATTTCTGGATGGCGGTAATGGCGTAATCGCACGGGGCCGGGTCGCCAGGACCGTTGGAGAGGAAGATGCCGTCTGGATTCATTTTCAGCACATCTTCCGCAGAAGTTTGCGCCGGAACGATGGTCAGGCGACAGCCTCTATCCACCAGCATCCGCAGGATGTTGCGCTTGGCACCAAAATCATAAGCCACGACGTGGAACGGCAGCTCGTCTTCTTTTTTCGCTTCTGGCAGGCCGCCGGTCAACGTCCAGCTCCCTTGTGTCCAGCTATAGGCTTCTGCGGTGGTCACTTCTTTTGCCAGATCCATGCCATTCAGACCTGGGAACGCGCGGGCTTTTTCTAACGCCAACGCCGCATCCGGGTTATCGCCTGCGATAATGCAGCCATTCTGTGCGCCTTTCTCGCGCAGTAAACGCGTCAGCTTACGGGTATCGATATCGGCAATCGCACGATGTTATGGCGCTTCAGGTAAGAAGAGAGGTCTTCGGTATTACGGAAGTTGCTGGCAATCAGCGGCAGGTCGCGAATCACCAGACCTTGTGCATGTACCTGAGAAGATTCTTCATCGGCGTCATTAGTGCCGACATTGCAATATGGGGATAAGTAAGAGTAACGATTTGACGAGAATAGGAAGGATCAGTGAGGATTTCTTGATAACCGGTCATTGAAGTATTGAAAACGACTTCCCCAACCGCCGAACCTGTTGCCCCTATGGCCCGACCGTGAAACTGGGTTCCGTCTTCCAGAACCAATAGCGCTGACTTAATCAAAACACCCTCCAGAGAATATTCACTCACTTTATTTGCATATTAATTCACAATGATGACGTAAATCAATGCAAATCTGCTTACCGACGAATTTCTGGCAAACGGCGGCATTCTGGAGATATGGGCGCTAAAAGTCAACTTAATGGCGGGATTTTTTATATTATTTTTGTGGCTCATGCATGTTTTACAGGCATTAAGCGGCAAAAAGATCATATAACCTGTTCTAGAAAACGCTTGCGCAGCAAGAAGATTGCATGAAATAAAAGCGAGTAGGGAAAAGTGGACCAAATGGTCAAAATTTACATTAAAACAACAAAAACCGAAGACAAAACATGTAATTTTTGGCACTTATAGACAATTTAAAAACATAACACTAAAAATAAAAGGGCCAAAAATTAAAGCCCTTTATAATCAATAAATTAAATGTGTTATTCTTGCACCATAACAAATATTTTGTGGTTACAAACTATTGAGATCAAGCACATCTCGCATATCAAAAAGACCACTTTCCTTACTACTCAACCACAAAGCCGATCTTACCGCGCCGTTAGCAAATGTCATGCGGCTGGACGCCTTATGGGTGATCTCCAGACGCTCGCCAATATCGGCAAACATCGCGGTATGTTCGCCAACGATGTCACCTGCACGCACGGTGGCAAAACCAATGGTGCCAGGCACACGTTCACCGGTGTGGCCTTCACGACTGTAGACCGCGCAATCTTTCAGATCTTTATCAAGGGCGTGGGCGATCGCCTCTCCCATTGCCAGTGCGGTGCCTGACGGCGCATCAACTTTATGTCTATGATGTGCTTCAATAATTTCGATATCGGTGTAGTCACCCATCACTTTGGCTGCTTTCTCCAGCAGCTTAAGCATGACGTTAACGCCAACGCTAAAATTGGCGGCAAAGACAATCGCAATATCGGCGGCGGCGTCACGAATCGCCTGTTTACCGGCTTCGTCAAACCCCGTAGTGCCGATCACCATCCCTTTGCCATGCTGGCGACAAAAAGCGAGATGGTTCAGCGTACCTTCCGGACGGGTAAAATCGATAAACACATCAAATCATCTTTTACCGCATCGAGGCTGCTTTGCACGGTAACGCCTGTTTTCCCTGCACCAGCCAGCTCACCGGCGTCGCTGCCCAGTAAAGAAGATCCTTCGCGCTCCAGCGCCGCGCCCAGCTGCACGCCTTCTAATGCCAGCGCCGCCTGAATCAACTGGCGGCCCATACGCCCCCCCGGCTCCCGCGATGGCAACGCGGATGTTTGCATCATGCATAGCTATTCTCTTTTGTTAATTTGCATAGACCGTTTTCAGAGTAACCAGCGCATCGCTACGCCGCCAGCCAAAAACGCTGATAATTAGAAATTAATGATAAACAGGGAGGGATATCAGTGAAAGGCATGAGTCGATGAATGACTGCATGCCGATAACATGTGACAGGTTACGACGCCAGAGCCAGCACCTCAGCCACCCACTGCTGGAAGCCTTTCACATCCAGATCCAATGCCACCTTTACATTGGCTGGTTTGCCCAGCAACCGTCGATATCAACACCGTCGTGCCTGAGGTAAATTCGCCTTGAGCCTCAATTGATAGAAAATTTTCTACCATCTCTTACCACTATTAAAAGTTCACAGATAAATGCAAACATTATTTTCCATTATATATATCAGCCATTCATGCAAGGGTACTACTGATTTTCAGCACCATCAGCTCTCTAAAAGTACGCATCTACATTACTCTTCTGAATCTTCTTCATTTTATGAAATTCTAGAAACTTGTCAAGCTAATAGCTATTTTCCTAGGAAATTCTCGCTTTCTTAGAAAGAATAATTATACAGTTTCTTCGGGAATTCCTTTTTAATAAAATTAAAAAATGAGAATTATACATCGTAATCAACTTTCTCTCACATAAATCTTGACGAGTATCTTCTTCTTTGCAATAATAGAATCGTTTGTTATAAAGAAGAGGACTATTATGAAGAAAAAATTAATTGATTTTGGGCTCGTTACAGTAGGAGCCTTTATTGCTGCTATCGGTTTTAACAGTTTTTTCCTAGAGAATCACATTGCATCTGGTGGGGTTGTTGGTTTAGCTGTTAGTTTGAAAGCTTTATTTGGTTGGAATACTGGGAATTTTGTTATGATTTCAATTTTCTACTCCTTATAGCTTGCTGGCTTTTCCTAGGGAAAGAGACATTTGTAAAAACCGTTTATGGGTCATGGATTTATTCTATTTTTGTTAAACTAACTGAAGGTGTGCCAAATTTAACAGACAATCCTTTGTTAGCTGCGCTTTTTGGAGGTATTATTTGTGGTTTTGGTTTAGGGGTTGTCTTTTGGGGAAATTCTTCAACAGGTGGAACAGGTATTATCACCCAAATTCTCCATAAATACACACCACTTCCTCTTGCCGTTGCAATGACAATCGTTGATGGTTGTAGTGTTGCGATGGGATTTGTCGCCTTTGATATTGACACAGTTATGTATTCTATTATTGCATTGATTACGATTGGTTATGTCGTTAATAGCATGCAACTTGGGGTCACTTCATCACGAAATATCATGATTGTTTCACCTAAGAATGATTTAATCAAACATTATATTTCTACGAAAGCAGACCGTGGGGTCACTGAAATTCCAGTTACTGGTGGTTATTCAGGTGAAAATCATACCATGCTAATGACAACTGTTTCTCGTCAAGAAGTTCCTCGTTTAGAAAAAAATATCCAAAAAATTGACGAAACTGCCTTTATCGTCGTTATGCCTGCTACACAAGTTATGGGACGTGGATTTAGCCTCAAAAAATACTATAAACTTGACGAAAAAGACATCATTTTACCAATGTAATGCAAAGCCTCGCTTTCTCTGATTGAAAATTGGGGCTTTTTCATGTACAATGAAGCTTATAGATAAATATTATGAGGTGAAAAATTGCTTACAGTTTCTGATGTATCACTACGTTTCAGCGATAGAAAACTATTTGATGAGGTTAACATCAACTTTACAGCTGGAAATACCTATGGTTTAATCGGTGCCAATGGTGCAGGAAAATCAACATTTTTAAAAAATCTTGGCAGGAGATATTGAACCAACAACAGGTCATGTTTCCCTTGGTCCAAATGAACGCTTATCAGTTCTTCGTCAAAATCACTTTGACTATGAGGAAGAACGTGCTATTGATGTTGTTATTATGGGAAATGAACGTCTTTACAACATTATGAAAGAAAAAGATGCTATCTACATGAAACCTGATTTTTCAGATGAAGATGGTGTCCGCGCTGCCGAGTTAGAAAGCGAATTTGCAGAGCTTGGCGGTTGGGAAGCCGAAAGCGAAGCTTCTCAATTACTTCAAAACTTAAACATTCCAGAAGATCTTCATTACCAAAACATGAGTGAATTAGCCAATGGTGATAAAGTGAAAGTCCTTCTTGCCAAAGCTCTTTTTGGTAAACCTGACGTCCTTCTCCTTGACGAACCAACCAACGGTCTTGATATTCAATCTATTTCTTGGTTAGAAGATTTCTTGATTGACTTTGAAAATACTGTTATTGTCGTTTCCCATGACCGTCACTTCTTAAATAAAGTATGTACGCACATGGCTGACCTTGATTTCGGTAAAATCAAACTTTACGTCGGTAACTACGACTTCTGGAAACAATCTTCTGAGCTTGCTGCTCGCCTACAAGCAGACCGCAATGCTAAAGCAGAAGAAAAAATTAAAGAATTACAAGAATTCGTGGCACGTTTCTCTGCCAATGCTTCTAAATCAAAACAAGCCACATCTCGTAAGAAAATGCTTGATAAAATTGAATTAGAAGAAATTGTTCCTTCTAGTCGTAAATACCCATTTATCAACTTCAAAGCAGAACGCGAACTTGGTAAAAGACCTTTTAACGGTTGAGAATTTATCCGTTAATTGATGGAGAAACTGTTCTTGATAATATCAGCTTCATCCTACGTCCAGGTGATAAAACAGCTTTCATTGGACAAAACGATATTCAAACAACAGCTCTTATTCGTGCTTTGATGGATGACATAGAATACGAAGGTACTATCAAATGGGGGGTCACAACTAGCCGCTCTTATCTTCCAAAAGATAATTCACGTGACTTTTCCTCTGGTGAATCAATTCTTGAATGGCTTCGTCAATTTGCTTCTAAAGAAGAGGACGATAACACATTCCTTCGTGGATTCCTTGGACGCATGCTTTTCTCTGGTGACGAAGTTAACAAATCAGTTAGCGTATTGTCAGGGGGAGAAAAAGTGCGCGTGATGCTTTCTAAATTGATGCTCCTCAAATCCAACGTTCTTGTCCTTGATGATCCAACAAACCACTTAGACTTGGAATCAATTCAAGCTTGAATGATGGGCTGAAAGATTTCAAAGAATCTATTATCTTTGCAAGTCATGACCATGAGTTTATTCAAACACTTGCTAATCACATTGTCGTGATCTCAAAAAATGGGGTTATTGACCGTATCGATGAAACTTATGATGAATTTCTTGAAAATGAAGAAGTTCAAGCCAAAGTTAAAAGAACTCTGGAAAGATTAATTTATTAATAATTTCCTGACGTTTACACAAACTTTACAATA
>ENA-OQER01001578-OQER01001578.1-human-gut-metagenome-genome-assembly--contig:-NODE-1578-length-10645-cov-1.404640_pt1 | contig 10645 bp, 21 predicted proteins | sample MGYA00242797_ERZ504639 | MGnify/ENA primary metagenome ERZ504639 (study PRJEB26092, sample SAMD00036306) | human gut metagenome | host: Homo sapiens | study: EMG produced TPA metagenomics assembly of...
TTCCTAAATATCTTTTATTCTGATTATATCTTTTAATTCTGCTGCAAGTGCGTTGTGAGCTGTATCATTTTAGCAATCATCAACAAACCTGAAGTGTCTTTATCAATACGATGCACAATTCCTGGTCGAATCACACCGTTAATCGAAGATAAATCTTTAATGTGGTACATCAAGGCATTCACTAATGTTCCAGACGTATGACCAACTGACGGATGAACCACCATTCCTTGTGGTTTATTGACCACAGCAACGTCATCATCTTCGTAAATAATATCGAGTGGAATATTTTCAGCTGTATATTCCTAGCACTTCTTCTTTTGCACTTCGTAAGTGACAACATCACCAACTTGACAGCATATTTCGCTTTAACAGCTTTGCCATTGACCAAAACTGTTCCTTTTTTGATTTCATCGTTAGCTTGGCTACGTGACAATTCTGTCAAATCTGCTAGCGCCTTATCTAAACGAATACCAGCTTCCTTAATGATTAACTCCATTCTCCTCCTCTTCCAAAGGGCAATTGAATAGTATCACTAACCCCAACCTGTTAAATAAGAATCCGCCATATTAAACACCGCAAAATTCATAAAATCTAAATGAATCATATCAACAACATAACCAAGCGCCACACGGTCAATAAAATTTCCTAAACCGCCTGAGATAATGAGGATTAAACCAAGTAAAAACCAAAACTGACCGTTGATATTTTTAACAAAATAATAGCAAGCAGCCCCAACGACCGCAAACGTAATAACCGCAAATAGCCATTGTTGATTTTGTAAAATCGAAAAAGCAGCGCCATAATTACGCAAGTAAGTTAAGCTAAAAATGCCTGGCAAACACTCTTGAATGGTGTCCAAAGTGATGTGATTAACAATCCATAGCTTACTTAACTGGTCTAAAACAATCAAAACCACAGCAGCAAGTGGAAAATAAACTTTCTTTAATGTCTTCATTTAGTTCACCTTTGGGCTGAATTTAGCAAAATAATCTTTCATAACAGCGATAAATTTAAGCGCACAAGCTGATAAATTCTTATCACGGCGTTTGATGTAAACCATTTTATTATCCAAATCATCTTCAAGTGGAATGACAGTAATTCCGTTTACGCTACGACTATCTAAGAAACCAGAGCCTGTTGCATAGGCATCTGTTCTTTCCAAAATACCATTCAAAGTAGCACGGTCAGTAACATTGAAGATACGAGAAACTATCCGTTGTATCCACAAAATTTTCAGAATAGTAAAGGTACTCATCTTTTTCTTGGGTAAATCGCACAGTCGGAAATCCTAATAAATCAGCCATAACCAAGCTATCTTTTTTCGCTAAAGGATGTTCTTTAGCAAGATAAATATGGGTTTGAAATGGAATTAACTCAACAAATTCCAAGCCAAGCTTTTCCATACGCTGCAAAAGCCCTTTACGATTTGGTTATTTAATAGATAATCCCAATCTCACTATCACCTTGAGCAATTTCATCTAAAATTTGAATCGTCGTTGATTCAAAAATACGAAAATCTTTATGTTCTGGATGAGCTTGTGAAAAAGCGGTAATTAACGGTGGCAAAAAATCATAGTGCTGACTGGCAATTGAAAATTCATCTGAATCCGCTGCTGCTTGTGAAAACTGTTTTTCAAAGGAATCAAAACTTTTCATCAACCTCAAGAGCTTTCTCATAAAAAGTCATCCCATGACTTGTCAAAACCGCTCCAGTTGTTGTTCGAGTAAAGATTTGAAAGCCAAGTTCGTCTTCCAAATCTCTAATTGCTACTGATAAACTGGGTTGGCTTACAAAAAGTTTAGAAGCCGCCTCACGAAATGTACCACTATTGGCAATCGCCACGACATAACGCAATTGTTGTATGTTCATTTCAATCATTCTTTCTAAAAATCAATCAACTTTATTATAACAAAAAAACTAGACTGTTGCCTGTTTCCTAATTCTTTTTGCAAATGGTTAACAAACTTGTAATAGCTTTTTAGACTGGTTTCAAAATTTGGCAAGGAAACGCTCTCTTCCAAGGGGGCAGGTAATCAAAAAAAGCCTTGCATGATTGACAAAGCTTTCAAGTAATCTATTTACGCTATTATTTTGCGATAGGGTAAACAGAGACTTGTTTTTTATCGCGACCTTTACGTTCGAAACGTACAACACCTTCAACTTTAGCGAAGAGTGTATCGTCTCCACCGCGACCTACGTTTACACCTGGATAAATGTGAGTACCGCGTTGACGGTAAAGGATTGATCCACCTGAAACAGTTTGTCCGTCAGCTGCTTTAGCACCTAGACGTTTAGCTTGTGAATCACGACCATTTGATGTAGAACCTCCACCTTTTTTGTGGGCGAAAAGTTGCAAGTTAGCAAGATTCATTTTTAACATATGTTGTGTCCTCTTTTCAAATTAGTTTGCAATGACTTGAACTGACACAAACTCTTGAGAGTTTTCTGCCAAATTTGTCATTCCTAAAAGAAAGCTTTCAAATAAAAAGTTGAACTTTCTCATCTGTCTTTTCAGTTACATGAGAGATATCAATCTTCATATAACCACCATCAATCTCATTGATAGCTAAATCAGCGTTGCAATCTGCCAAAGCTTCTAACGAATTAACCAAGTTAATTGATAAAGTTGAGACAGCTGCACATACGATATCAAAGCCATACTCACCACTACCAGCGTGACCAATCAGTTCAACACTTTCTAAGTTACCCTTGTGGCGAATAAAAGTTGCTTGAATCATAATATTGCCAAATTAAGCGTTGATAGCGTTGATAACAACTTTTGTGTAAGGCTGACGGTGACCTTGTTTACGGTGGCTACCTTTTTTAGGTTTGTATTTGAAAGTAACAACTTTCTTTTGTTTACCTTGTTTTTCAACAGTACCAACAACAGTAGCTCCTTCAACAACTGGTGTACCAACAACAGTTTTGTCACCACCAACAAGAACAACTTCGTTAAATGTTACTTCTGAACCAGCTTCAACATCAAGTTTTTCAACATAGATAGCTTGACCTACTTTCAACTTTAACTTGTTTCCACCAGTTTGATGATTGCATATGTGCTCATCGTGCACCTCCTATAAATTTTTGTTGCGGATTTTCCGCTTGTGAAGACTCGCCTAAATCGTGAACTTCGAAAGTTACTTATGAACGATTTTCGTGCGGTTGCACAGGATGTGCATTTAGTCAACGTTCATATTTTAACATGATAAAGTGATTAAATCAAGGAATATGCTATGCTTTTTTAGCAATATTACGTTTTCATTCTGATTTTTTCTCAAATGAAATAGCAATTAAGCCTAGCACCGCTTTTTTCGTTAATTTTTCCACTACTTGAATGTTAAGTGAGGCATCTGTTGCCATGACTTGATACACTTCTGTTCCTTCATGATAATAATAATCCGTGATATTAAAGCCATTCTTTTCATAAAAAACAACTCGTTTAACACGTTGATGATAATTTTCAGCAGTTTTATCTAATGGTTCCATGGCAAGAATAATCGGACGTTTTCCTGCTAAATTTCTAATGTCTTGTAAAATGCAGAGCCATAGCCACGTGAACGAATATTTGGATTAACCGCAAGAAAGAACAGATAGATAACTTCTTCATTCTCCAACAAATACACTAAACCAACAAAGTCATCCTTATCATAGTAGGCATAAAAATTCGCTAAACGCCGATAAGCATTCAAAACTAACGGCAAATAGGGTAACCGTTCTACTGCTGGAAAGGCAGTTAGGTATAATTTTTTAACATCTTCATAACTCTTTGAAAATAGGTTAACTTTTTGACGACTTAATCCCATTGTAAATTCACCAATTCATTCATTTCTTGGTAGGCAGTATCCACTTTTTCTTGCATAGTTGAATCAAGAATATCACGATACTTTCCACCTTCAATAAAATCTTCCAAAACAAGCGTTCGATAATCGGAAAGCACAAAGCCTTCTGAGCCCGTCACACCCTTACTCCAAACCCAAACCATTGTCGGATGAGCGGCAACGGTCTTGATTGTTGTTTTATTATTTTTCTTTTCAAAAGTGACGTCCATTAAGAGACCACGTTCTGTCCAGATATTATCAACCGTTTCTAAACGCTGGTTAGAGATAAAATTCCCCATTGAATAGATGATAAATTTTTTATCGCCGTCTTTTTCAAGCGTTTCAGACGGCTCAGCAACGTGAGGATGTCCACCAAACACAACATCCTGCTCCCAGTTCAATCATTTAATGTATAAAGCGTTACTTGTTCGTCTGTTGGTTCAAGAGCGTATTCTGTTCCCATTTGTGGCATGACAATTGTGACATCAGCTTTCTTTTCAGCTTCTTGAATTTCTGATTTCATTTTATCTTCATCTAAATCTGACATATGTTTTTTCGTAATCTTCATCTGCCACATTCGCTTCCATGCCATTATAGCCATAAGAATAACCCAAAATCGCAATTTTGATGCCGTTGATATTTTTAATGAGAATGTCTTCCGTATCACGATTTTCTTTGTAAACACCGATAGTTGACAAGCCAAAATTTTCAAAGGTTTCAACCGTATTGATAGCACCTGAAAGCCCAGAATCCAAAATGTGATTATGCGCTAAATCAACAACATCATACCCCGTGTCTTTCATAGCGTCAGCGATTTCACTTGGTGCATTAAAAAGCGGATAACCACCCAAAGGGTAATCAGGGCTAATCGTTCCTTCGTAATCACCGATAGCCAAGTCAGCACTTGAAATCCAGTCCTTGACGTACTCAAAAAAACGGCGTGAAATCATAGCTTCCGTCAGCTTGTTCAGCACTTCCATAAAGCCCATTGTGGATGAGAATATCACCATTTGCCATGACACGCGCTGTTTTCGTCGTATTGCTTTTGTTTTGTGCTTGTTTTTCTGTCGTTTGTGTCGTATTAGAGCTCGATTTTTCAAAAGCTAGACTATACACACCCGAACCAAGCAAGGAAATCACCAAAAAACTCAAACAAGCAAGCGTTGTTTTTTTATAAATAATCCTATCAAACATCACTTAATCTTACCTCCAAACACTATTATAGCATTTTCTAGCAAAGGAGTCAGAATTTACCTAAAAAGCCACCAACGGTAGCTTTTTGTCTCCTATAATAAATCATCAATCAAGTCATCAACCTCATCGTGGTCTGCTTGTGGAGTGATTGTTGTTACTTTAATGCCTGCAACCGCACGCTCAACAAGTCCTTCAACGTCCATACGTTTTTCGTATTGTTCAACATTTTTGATTTTTGGATTTGTTTTTGGGCGGTCAGGTGCAAAAATAGTACAGCAGTCCTCAAATGGTTGAATTGAAATGTCGAAAGTATCGATTTTTTGAGCAATATCAATGATTTCTAATTTATCCATTGTGACAACTGGACGAATAATTGGGGTTGCGGTTACCGCATTAATGGCACGCATGCTTTCAAGTGTTTGACTGGCAACTTGTCCAAGACTTTCACCATTAATAATCACTAAACCATTACGTTCTTCACGGATAAGGTCAGTAATACGCATCATGAAACGACGTGTCAAAGTCATCAAGTAAGCTTCAGGTGCTTTTTCTTTAATTTCTTCTTGAATTTCTGTAAATGGCACTTCGATGAAATCAATATTACCACCAAATTTAGTCAACTTACGTGTCAAATCTTGGGCTTTTTTAAAAGCACCTGGGCTTGTATAAGGTGGGCTAGCAAAGTGAACTGCCTCAATATCAACCCCACGTTTAAGAGCAAGGTAACCTGCAACTGGTGAATCAATTCCGCCAGAAAGCATCAACATTCCTCGTCCTGCTGTTCCGACAGGGAGACCACCAGCACCTTTGATATTTTCATAGGAAAGGTAAGCTGCTTCTTCACGAATTTCCACTTTCAAGTTGACATCTGGACCTTTCATTTGAGCTTGGATATCTGGTAAAACCTCAAATACAGCAGAACCAAGGTATTGGTTCAATTCGCGACTATCCATTTCAAAGTTATGGTCGCTACGTTTACTTGTAATTTTAAAAGTTAGTCCTTCGTGATAAACATCTTTCATCACATCTTGAACTGCTTTCTTAATAGTTTCAAGATTTTTCTCAACTTTGTATGATGGCGAGAAGCCTTGAATCCCAAAAATTTGTTTCAATTGATTCAGCAAACTGATACGTAATCTGTGCCATTTAAATAAATGTGAGCACGGTCACGGTCAGCAACAACACGCACATCTGGATAAATTGAAAGAACGTGTTTCATGTTATGTTTCAATTTATTGATGAAACGCATACGGTTCTTTCCTTTGGTTGATAGTTCGCCGTAACGAACCATAATTTCTGAATACTGCATAGTTTATTAAAGAGAAAACTCTCTTTATCCTTTCTTATTATCTTACTTTTTGGTTTTTTCGTAAACTTGTTTGAAAATCGTTAGAAATTGCTCAACTTGTCCCATGTCATTATCATCATCAAGACTGATTCGGACAGCTGATTGTGCTAATTTCGTTGGAACGCCCATAGCAATCAATGTTCCAGCAGGTTTTCCAGCTTTTGATGAACAAGCTGATGTGGTTGAAATGTAAATTTCGTGTTCTTCGAAAGCATGAACCACAACTTCACCACGAACCCCTTTAATTCCAAAGGTTAAAATATTTGGAGCAAATGTATCATCTTTACCTGAGAAAATAACAATATCTTTATGCTTAGCTAGCTCGTCATAGATAACTTCTTTCATCTTGGCAATTTTCGGAAGAGCATAAGCTTCTTTATCAGTCACCAAGCGAAGTGCTTTAGCCGTAGCCGCAATTCCTGCTACATTTTCAGTTGTAGAACGAAGGTCACCTTCCTGACCACCACCAGCTAATAATGGGGTTAATTTTTTTCCTTCTTTTTTATAAATGAAACCAACCCCACGAACGCTGTGGAATTTATGCCCTGAAAAGCTTGCAAAATCAACACGGTCAGTTAAATAATCCGCCGATGGAATTTTTCCAATAGCTTGAACAGCATCCACATGGAATGAAATGCCTTGCTTATCAGCTAATAATTCAGAAATTTCTTTAATCGGTTGGATAGAGCCAATCTCATTATTCACTGCCATGATTGATACCAAAGTTGTATCTGGTCGCAAAAGCGCAGCTAATGCTTTGACATCAACAAAACCTTGGTCATTAACAGGTGCATATGAAACGTCAAAACCGTGTTCGCTTAGCCATTTTGCCGACTCTTTGACCGCTGGGTGTTCAATATCTGAAACGATGATGTGTTTGCCATAACGTTCTTTTTCAAAGGCAGCACCTTTAAGTACCCAGTTATCACTTTCTGTACCACCAGACGTAAAAATAATTTCAGTGCTCTTAACCCCTAATAAATCCGCAATTTGCTTGCGACTAGCTTCTAAAATACGACTAGCCTTTGTTCCTAAATTATGCAAACTTGAGGGATTTCCAAATATCTTGCTAGCAACTTCCTGATAAGTGCGTAACACTTCAGGATAGGGAATTGTTGTAGCTGAATTATCAAAATATATCATTTTTTCTTCCTTCACAAAAATCAATACTATCATTATAGCACAGACTTTTATGAGTGTGAAAGTTTTTAATTTTAAGTTTTTTTAAGGTTAACTTTAAGAATTTGACGTACAATAATTTTTGAAACAAAAAAAAATTCTAACGCTGGACATTTAAAAAGAATATTTTATAATAGAGTCATATGCGAAAAAGGAGTTAATCATGTCTCAAAAATACTCAAGACGTCAAAAATCATCATCAAAAAACGATAAGTCAGCTGCCCCAACAAAACACATTAAGACAGGTTTTTCTGCCCTTCAAAAAACAGTTGCTCTTATTGGTTCTATTCTTAGTATCATTGTGGCAAGTATTACCATTAGCAATGCCTTAAAGGGGTCAAACTCAAAGACAACAGATAAATCAACAACGACAACAACTGTTATCATCAAAGAAAGTGACAGCGATAGTAAAACAGATACTTCCGCTTCGACAACTTATTCAAGTTCTGCTTCTGCTAATAATAACTATAATAGTGGTTCTAACAACAGTAACAACAATACTTACAGTTCAAGTTCAGATACCACTTATAGTTCAAGCTCTGCTACAAGCCAAAGTTCAACAACACCATCAAGTTCAGATACAACTTCTGACGATACCACTACAGGTAGCAACACCGAAACAACTGAGTAATCGTTACTAGTGCTAATATCGTTTTCAGCGATTATTTGCTCCTTCTATTGATTTTCAACCGTCTCAATCACACTCAAAAGAGGTGAGTACACTAAGTTCTCACCTCTTTTTACGAATTTAATCAAAAAGTTATGAATTATATTGAAACGTTAAACTGGATTCATTCTCATAAAGCTAACGGACGTCGTCCGAGCCTTGAGCGGATGCAGTATTTACTAGCATTGCTCGACAATCCGCAAGATAAATTTCCTGCGATTCACGTCGTCGGAACTAATGGCAAAGGTTCAACAACAAGCTTTTTACAACATATTTTAACTGCTTCTGGTTACAAGACTGGTACTTCACATCGCCATTTATCACTCGTTTTAATGAGCGCATTGCTATTGATAGCATTGAAATCCCTGACCAGGATTTGGTAAAAACAGTTCAAGCTATTAAACCACTTGTTGATAGCGCAAAAATTTCAAGACAAGGTCGGCAAAGTGACCGAATTTGAATTAGTCACTGCTCTCATGTTTTATTATTTTGCAGTCATTAATCCTATCGATATTGCGGTCATCGAAGCTGGTATTGGTGGCACTTACGATTCAACCAATGTTTTCACAGCCAAAGCTGTCATTTGCCCCTCAATCAGCATCGACCACCGAGAAACACTCGGCAATTCCCTAGCTGAGATTGCTCAGCACAAAGCAGGTGTCTTAAAAACAAACGTTCCCTTTATTTTTGGAAAAATGGCAGAGCCGTTCGCCGCGTTTTTTATCAGAAAGCCGAAGAGACAATGTCCAGCATTTATGAGTTAGGAAAAGATTTTTCGTTTATGGAAAATGGCAGAGCTTTTGATATGATTTATCATCAGACTATTATTCCAGATATTCAGCTTAAAATGCTTGGTAAACACCAAAAAGCTAACGCCTCTTTGGCAGCTATGACTGCATTGATTCTTCAAAAACAATTGCCAGCTATTACACCAATTACAATCAAAACTGGTCTGGAAGAGACTGTTTGGGCAGGACGTTGTGAACTCATCAAGCCAAATCTAATGCTAGATGGTGCTCATAACGAAGATTCTATCGCCAAATTAGTTGACTTACTAAAGAATGACTTTGCTCAACAAAACAGTCACATTTTATTTGCAGGGCTAAATCGCAAGCCTTTAACACAAATGCTGGAAGAATTGTCCACCTATGACTTAACCGTCACAACATTTGATTTCTATCAGGCGCAGGCATTGTCAGACTACCCAGAACAATACCCAAAGTTGCTGATTACAAAGACTGGCTTTCAAGAGTAGATGACAATCCAGAAGACTTATTTGTTGTGACAGGGTCACTTTATTTCATTTCTGAAGTTCGGAATCACTTGTTAAATCACTAATCCCACCTGATTTTCCAGATGGGATTTCTTTTTTTCTTTAATTTAGACTTTCTGAAAATTTACGTTTAATAAAGTTGGCAGACTTTTCAAGTTTTGCTTCTTCTTCTGCTGGTAATGTCAATTTTATTTGCTCGATAATTCCTTCACGTCCAACAATGGCAGGATAGCTAAGATAAGTATCAAGCGGTTCATAATAATTTGACACTGGTAATTCTTCGTGGCTATCTGACACAATAGCCAAAGCTAAACGGATTGCCGCACTTGCAATGCCATAGCTAGTGTATTTTTTACCGTAGAAAACAGTATGCCCACCAATCATCGCTTCATGAGCAATTTCGTCCAAAGTCTTAGCATCTGTAAATGTTGAAATAGGTTGCCCCTTCACACGCACTTGGCTCCATGCTGTAAATTGAGAATTCCCATGCTCACCTAAATTATAGCCATAAACACTACGAGCATCTACACCGAAACGTTCTGAAACTGCACGTTTCATACGTGCTGTATCAAGCAACGTTCCCGTACCAATGACGCGTTCCTTAGGAAGCCCTGAATAATGTTGATAAAGGCTAGTCACAACATCAACAGGATTAGAAATCGCGATAATAATACCTTTAAAACCAACTTCTTTTAATTTTTTAGCAACAAGTGGTACTTGTTTTGCTGTAAAAGGCAATTCTGCAAAACGGTCCGCATCTGGATTGTCCTGCAAAGCAATATTCCCCAAAGCTGAAATCACAACATCTGCATCTGCCAACGCTTGATAATCATTAACAACGATATTAGCATGCTGATTGAGATTAGCTGCCGCATCTGTAAAATCAACAGCATCCGCCGTAACTTTCTTTTCGTTAATATCTATCAAAACATAATCATCAAATGCACCTTGAGCAATCAAACCATGAGCAACTGTTGACCCAACATGCCCCATTCCAATAATTCCGACCTTACGTGACATACAAGATTCCCCCTTATAAAGTTATCACTCATTATAGACCTTTGATTCAGAAAATACGAAAACAACCTAACAAAGAATGTCAGGTTGTAAAATATCATTATTTCAAAAGGTCTTGCAAAGGTCCAAAGACAATTTTTTCAATGTC
>ENA-OQER01001579-OQER01001579.1-human-gut-metagenome-genome-assembly--contig:-NODE-1579-length-10642-cov-4.622825_pt1 | contig 10642 bp, 10 predicted proteins | sample MGYA00242797_ERZ504639 | MGnify/ENA primary metagenome ERZ504639 (study PRJEB26092, sample SAMD00036306) | human gut metagenome | host: Homo sapiens | study: EMG produced TPA metagenomics assembly of...
GCCGATACCATGACAACGGAATCCAATCGAGGACTCCGAATGATGGCACCTAAGGAAGTTGAGAACCTTTTCTATCCGCAGAAAAATCTACAGAGGAAAGATGTCCCACTTCCAGATTTCCAGTATTACTATGACAGAATCCATGCACCAGGAGCCGCATGAACATTTCGTTCTGTTGGCTGGATTATAAAGAAAAGAATCCTGATGGTTATGAGAAGTCACAGTTTTACGAATACTTCAACCGATTCATAGCAGAAAACTATGGTTCCCAGAAGGTATCCATGGCCGTAAACCGAATCCCGGGTGAAAAGATGTATATCGACTGGGTCGGTGATCAGCCGGAACTGTTAACAGATACCGAAACGGGCGAGATCAAAAAAGTCCATATCTTTGCGACCACTCTTGGAGTCAGCAGTCTGATCTATGCAGAAGCTTTTCCAAACGAGAAGCTCCCATGTTTTATAGAAGGCTGTGCCCATGCTGTTTCATTTTATGGTGCTGTTACGAAATACTTTGTGCCCGATAACCTGCGAACTGCTGTAACCAGGCACACAAAGGATGAACTTATCCTGCAGTCTACCTTTGCAGATCTGGAAGATTTCTATGAAACTATAGTTCTTCCACCACCCGCTAGAAAGCCGAAAGGCAAGCCTACAGTTGAAAATCATGTACGTTATCTTGAAATACACCTGGTTGAGAAACTGAAAGAAAAGATATATGTATCATTTGAAGACCTAAATGCTGAAATCAAAAAATAGTAGCAGTCCTCAATAAACGATCTTTTCAAGGCAAGGACTTCTCAAGACAGGATGCTTTCGAAAAGTATGACAAACCATGTATGAAACCACTGCCAGGCGGATGTTACACGGCTTGCGACTATAAAGCAGTCTTAAAAGTTCCCAACAACTACCACATCGAGTATGACGGCCACTACTACTCCGTATTGTACTCTTACTGTGGCAAGCCTGCAATCCTGAAGGCAACCGCTTCAGAGATCAGAATCTGTGATCAGTATAATCGGCTGATCTGTACACATAAGCGGTCTTATAGAGAGTTTCCGCTGTATATCACGGTAGATGAACATATGCCGCCAGAACACCTTTATTACAAAGAAGTCAATTCAAAGGATGGTAATTATTACCGCCGCTGGGCTTCTGCCATTGGTCCTGTGATGTCAGAACTGATTGACAGACCCCTTAAATCATCAAAACATGAAGAGCAGTCCTATAATGCCTGTGCAGGTATCCTGCATAAAGTAAAAACAATCCCGAAAGGTGCTGCTGAAGAAGTTGCCCGTAAATGTATAGAGATCAATTCCTGTAAGTATTTTACCTTCAAGCAGATGCTGAAAAAGATGGATGTGAAGGAACTCCCCGAGCATTCACCAGGAACACTGCCCAATCATGAAAATATCAGAGGAAAGGACTACTATAAGTAAGGGTGACGTACTATGGCATACAGATTAAAAGACTATCTTTATAACGATAAACTCACAAAGGAACAGAACATACTCATGGATCGGCTGTATAAACTTCGCATGTCCGGTATGGCTGAAGCATTTGAAAAGCAGCTGCTGGAACCAAACACAGGTCTCGAACCATTTGAAATCCGCTTTGCTGCTATTGTAAATCAGGAGTGGGATCAGCGTGAGAGTAAAAAGTTTAAACGTCTCATGAAGAAAGCGACCCTGAAATATCCTGCAGCTGATCTTGACAGTTCAATCTATGATCCAGAACGTCAGCTGAATACACACGTCATAGAACTTCTGGCCAAGTGTGATTGGATCGATGAGCCGAATAACCTGCTGATGACCGGAGGGGCCGGTGCTGGGAAAACGCACATCGCCTGCGCCTTATGTATCACAGCAATGCATCAGAACCGTACTGTTAAATACATACGTGCGAACACACTCTTAAAGGAATCAGATCATGCCAGGCAGGAAGGTACTTACTTTGAGTATTCGAATGAAATGGCAGCTTATGATCTCATGGTGATAGATGATTTCGGCTTAATGGATCTGGACATCGAGAAATGCCGCGATTTATTTGAAATCATCGAGTCCAGAGACTGCCGCAAGGCAACTATTATTATCTCACAGATTCCAGTATCCGGATGGTATCAGCTTTTTGGGGATTCCACCTACGCAGATGCCTGCTTAAGTCGAATGACATCCAAGGCATATCGCCTTGAATTTCCTGGCAGGGATCGCAGAATAACCAATAGTAATTAATCAACCTGCTGAGCTTTGCTCAGTTTGAAGCGGAATGGCGCTCCGTTCCTCTGGAACGGATGCGCAGTTCTTGCGGAATATGCAGCTTCCCCATAAATCTCATAAAAAAAGGCTCAAAAATACCCGGAGCACTCCGGGCACAAAAAAAGCACCTGCCATTCCTGACAAATGCTTTCCATATCATCTCTTATTCAATCAATAGAACTGAAAGTTGAAGAATACTCTTTCTACCGTTCATACGATGCAATGATTTCTTTGCTGTCTGCTATTCTATACTCAAGTGTTCCCAAATTACCAATCAAGTTAAATGTCATATCTGCATTGACCTGCAATTCATCTGCAATCCTGGATGCAGACGGCTCATCTTTTAGAAAAACTGTTAATCCATAAGGCTCTGTTTCAGACTGTATCTCTATACTGTCATATGAGTATCCCTCCGGATACTCTTGACCGCTTACAATGTTTATAACATTCGAAGAATCTCCTACATAATCTGTCTTATACTGCGACAGGTTAGGAATTTCGTACAGTTTTTCTTTTTTCCCGCACGCCGAAATCAACATTATTGATACCGTAACCAACATAATTGCAAGTACTTTTTTCTTCATAACCCCCCCTGAAAACTTTTATTTATCTTCTAACTCAAATCCAAGTTCTTTCAGTTCTTTTTCGTTTCTGACATCTTCATCCGTTTTCTTTTTCTTTCCAGTGATAGCACTGTAGGCTTCTTTGATACCATTTTTCACTGCCCATTTGATAACGAAATACAGTGCGATCAAAATAACAATTGCAGTTCCTCCACTTATGCCTAATTTATTCCACATAATCATTAACTCCTCCGATTTCGTGATTTTCAATTTATTTTCAATTTTACAGGCTGGGATTTATCATTGATTGACACTCCCCACAGCTAAAGCAGGGGGATTCCTGTTTCTTCCACCATTGCATTGGCAAATACCTTACGGTACTGCAATGTCTTACACGGTGTCCACAGGCTATCTTTATACTGTTCCCGCATGCCCTGCGGTACAGTTTTCTTATCTTTATGCCGACTGCAGCTGCAGTCCTTTTTTCAAAATATTGATGCCTGCATTCGTATCCCGGTCATGAACTGCATGACACCCGGGGCACTCCCAGATACGAATGCGCAGATTTTTCACCAGCGGATTCCGATAGCCACAGGAACTGCAGGTCTGGCTGCTCGGATACATCGTTGGTACTTTGCGGATTTCATTTCCATACCACACAGCTTTATATTCCAGCATCTCGAAAAACTTTGCCCACGAAACACTGGCTATCGACTTTGCCAGTTTATGGTTCCGGATCATTCCCTTTACATGCAGGTCTTCGATGCAGATGGTTTGGTTTTCACACACCAGCATCGTTGACTGTTTCTGCAGGAAATCATTTCTTTGATTCGTTACTTTTTCATGTACTTTGGCAACTCGAATTCGCTGCTTATCCCGGTTATGGGATCCTTTCTCTCTTCGGGAAAGTCTGCGCTGTTCCCTTACAAGTTTTCGCATCGAGCGTTCCAGATATTTGGGATTCGCTGCTGTATTTCCGTTGCTGTCAGAATAGAACGTTTTGATTCCAACATCAATTCCAATCGTTCCACCCTGATTAGGTCGCGGTTCCGGTTCAAATTCAACATTCAGAACCGCAAAATATTTTCCGGATGGCGTATGCTCAATGGTTACGTGATGAATGTTTCCCACTTCCATTGACTGACGCACTTTCACATATCCGAGCTTCGGAAGTTTGATATATCTTCCCACGATACGAATGTTGTCTTTTTGATTTACCGTTCTGTACGACTGAAAATGGTTATGTTTGCTTTTGAAAGTTGGATGGGACGCCCTTTTTTGAAAAAAGTTTACAAATCCCCGGTCAAGATCCCGCAATGACTGCTGTAATGCGATGGAATCGACTTCTTTCAGAAAAGCAAACTCTTCCTGCTTTTTCAGTTCCGTCAGCATGGCAGAAGTCTGGCCATAGCCGATTTTTTTCCCTTTTTCATAGCCTTCCTTACGCATGGCAAGTCCCCGGTTATAGATGAACCTGCAGCATCCCAGCGTCTGGTGGATGAAGGCTTTCTGTCCTTTATTCGGGTAGATTCTGAATTTGATCCCTTTTTGCATTATCCCATCTTATCCTTTTGTCTCTGCGATGTTTTCTGGTTTTCGATATACTGTTTTACTGCTTCCAGCGGAGCACCACCCACCGTCGATACAAAATAGCTGTTTGTCCAAAGCGTCGGCATCTTAGTTTTAAGATATGGAAATTCCTGTCTTAAAATTCTGGAAGTATAGCCTTTGAAAGATTTTACGGCTTTGTGAATACCAAACTGAGGGTCTACTTCCAGCAGCATATGAACATGATCCAGCATGATTTCCATTTCCAGAATCTCTACAGAAAGATTTGCAGCATACTCTGTGAGCAGTTCCTTCAACCTGGTATCTACACCATTGGTTAATACTTTTCGTCTATATTTAGGACACCATACTACATGGTATTTGCACGAATAGACGACATTGTTGTTTGATTTATATGTTGTATTCATGTTTGTATTATACTATATTTTTCCATTTAATACAACCGCTATTTTGTCCATCTCAATTACTTGCGTAAATTCGATGGACGCGTCTTATATCCCCATAGCTAAAGCAAGAGGTTTTACGACGCATTGGATAAACCACATCCATACTCCAACTACTATAAGCAATATACCCGATATTCTTCCTGCAAATTTCGACTTTTTATATCCTAGAAAATTTATTGTTTCGGGAGTTGTAAATGGCAATAAAACAACATCCATACCCATTACTATAATTCCAATTCCTATTATGAAGACATTATTGTTAGAAATAATGCCATAAAACATAACTAAGAAACCCAAAATAATGCCTAATATAAAATACTTGATTTTATGGCTGTCTTTATCCATCATCTTTTCATAACAATTTTCACATTTACTGTTACAAAATTCAAAATTATCATTGAGTTTTTTGCCACAATATTTGCATTTTTTCACACTCTATTCCTCCATAATTTCCGTTTTGTTACTAACATGATATCATATTTTTTTCTCAATTACATCCACCTAATTTTAATACACTGCCATTCGTTTTGCTTCTATAACCAGCATCCTCTTGATCTTCTCCTGCAAGGTTTCCTTTGCATCTTCATCAATCGAATAGTTCTCATTTATCTCGATTTTTTCGGTTCCCAGTCAAAATAGTCAAAGACTTCTTTCCATATCTGGACGGAACATACACACTTTTCTTCCATGAAATTATTGCTGATAATTATAAAAAACAGAAGACCATTTAAGATCTTCCATTTTATAAACAAACCTCTATATAAAACTATATATCCTGCCCATTTTTAATAAAAACAGACAATTGGCACACTTTCGTTTATCCTATTATAAAGTTCTGCCGCTTTGTCCGCCGGAAGATTAATGCATCCATGGGATCCACCACCTTCTCGGAAACGATTTCCTCCAAAGTATGGCTGCCATGAAGCATCATGAAATCCAATCCCCCCATTAAAAGGCATCCAGTAAGTTACTGGTCTTTCATATTCATATTTCCCATTTTCCAACATTTTTCCTTTCAGCACAGATGGACTTTTCTTGTAATACAGTTGAAAAATTCCCGGTGGTGTCTGCCGTTCTGCATACTGCATATCTCCTGACACAATATCCGCTTCCAAAATGATAGAACCATCCTGATAGTAATATAAATGCTGTGCAGACAGGTCCACTTCAATATACGTGCTGCCTATATCATTCATTCCCCGTGCATTTGCCCGCATAGCGTATACCGGTTCCCGGTTTATCTGTACTCCTGCAATCATTTCCTGCATGATGGTTTCTATTTCTTTTTCCTGATCGATCTTCCATCCATAAACGGAACTATACACCTGAACAGTACGTCCGTTTGTTGTGCAAAATTCCCTCTCTGTATTTACGGTATCATGTGTGGCAGCCAGCTGTGCACATATTCTGCCACACACTGTCTCAGTTCATCCTCATTTTTTTGCAACTTTCCTCTTTCATCAAAAATAAGCCAGTTTCTGATCTCGTCTCCCTCCAATGTTACCGTTTCTTCTCCAAATATATATACGATTTTGGTCCGGATCAGATTTTGGCATTCTTCCAATGAATTTTTAAGATCTGGATCATTTTTCATTACTGCCGCTTTTACATAAACAGCCGGACAGCTATTCAGGTCAATTGTTCTTTTTTTGCTAGCAACCGCTTCTGACAGTGCCTGATAAGCTCCATTGAAATCCAGGGTATTCCCTTCTGTTTCCGGTACGATTTCAAACTTCGAATCTTTATAAGCTACATAAGCATCTTCTGGTGCTGTCTGATTCTCTTTTTTTACACATTCCAGTTTTTCCAGCTGTTCTTTTAACTTCACTTTATCATAGGTCATATTTTCCTTGGCTGTATAATTTTGCTTTTTCCAAAATCCCTGAACCCATTTATATGGTTTTTGTTCATCCAGATATTGGGAAATACTGCCATCCGAAACATAACGATATCCGATCAATTTTCCATTGATACTCTGTGATTTCAGATTTCTTGCCTTTACTTCCAGCAGATAGTCCTCTGCTTTTTTAGCAACCGCCTGTTCTGTCTCTTCCGATGTTTTTCCAGAACAGTTAATTCCATTGATCGTTGTTCCCCGAAAATCTGTCTGAATAGTAATAAGACATTCCTGCATAGCAGCATAGCAAAGAACACTATGATGACAGAGATTATTATCCACATTTTTGCTTTCCATTATCCTTACCGGTTATCTCTTTTCTTTTTCCCATCCATGCCCCCTGTTTTTAACGATAAACAGCATTCAGACAAATTTTTTAAATCGTCTGATTTTAATATCTCCGATTTAATAAAAAATAACCAAGGCTGCTGAAAAAAACATTTTCTTTTACAAACAGTAAGCTGATTTCTACAAAATATTTTCCCTCTGCTCTTTTACGGATAGGAACACCGCATCATCATTTATCTCACATTTAGCACTTTTGGGGTACTTTCAGACACTTTCCTTTTTCTCTGTGAACAGAACCCTGAAAACAGGAAAAAGGGCTGCCATGACCGGTCAGGGATTTTTCATCCTTGACTGATTCACGACAGCACCTAATCAGATCTCACTTATTTTCTTCTATACAAAATCGCTTCTCTGTTTTCTCCTTCTGTCCGGCCGGATTGTACACGTGTTTGTTTTACACTAATTAGATGCAGATACAAGCAAATCGGTTCTCATAATAATAAATTTTTTCTTTCTATCGAATTTTCCTGGTTCATTTGATAAAATGTCCTTATCTGACAGGAGGGAATTTTTTGAAAAGAGTATTTGATAGTCCTTTTTTGAATAAAGCTGCACTGGTGCTGATCTGGTTTCTATTAATGGGCGGGACATTCTTTTATGCCAATAAAAACTATTTTCTTTACCATGAAAATCCAAATTTAATCAAAGCAGACGGATATTATCTTTATAATTTTGGTAGTCCGCGTCATTATTACTGGGCACTGCCTGTTAAATTCACCCATGAAGGCAAAGTATATCATTCTCAGCTTCCTTTAGATATACGAGATGAAAGTTCATCCTGTACTGTAGATCTTCGCATTTACATACCGGCAGATTCTTCTGGCAGTGCATTTGCATTCCGAAACAATATCACCATTCCTGCACTATGGAGGATCTTTATTTTTGTTCCACTGCTACTTCTTCTTACATCCAAAAGAAAAGCCTAGGAAGGTTTCACACCTTATAAAAAATATTCTATTTTCATCATCTTCCTTTTAAAAAATGGGAGGTTTCAATTACCTCCCATTTTCCCAAAAATCCTTTTATTTCAGTTTTTATAATGTTTCAAGAAAACGCATGAATGCTTCTCTTCCCTCGGTCGTACATTTGTATACTCCTGCATTTTCCAGAACATGGGTAAATACGATTCCAATCTCTTTCTGAAGAATGCCATGGATGTTTTCTTTTGTGATTTCCGGATATTTCGGAAGAAACTTCTTAACCCACTCTGCATGTTTCTCAATCTGTTCATTTGAAGAAATATCTTTGCCTTCGAGAATATACTCTTCCAAAAGTTCCATCTCACCTTTTAATCTGGCCGGAAGAACTGCAAGTCCCATAACTTCGATCAGACCGATATTTTCTTTCTTAATATGATGATATTCTGCATGCGGATGGTACACTCCCAGCGGATGTTCTTCTGTTGTGATGTTGTTCCTTAATGTCAGATCCAGTTCGTAGGTATCACCTACTTTACGTGCAATTGGTGTAATTGTATTATGTGGTTCTCCATTGGTCTCAGCATAGATAAATGCTTCTTCATCGGTATAGCCTCTCCATACTTCCAGCACATGTGTTGCCAGGTCCACCAAGCGGTTGGAATTTTTATGACGAATACGAAGCACAGATAATGGCCATTTTACAATTTCCAGCCTCTACATCTTCAAATCCCGGAAGTACCACATGCTGCTCAATTGGTGCTTTTTAACATTTTTCTTCCTCCTGTGCTTCACTTTTAAATTTATATTTTTGGTAGCATATATACCGATTTCCCTGATAAGTCAGCATACCTCGATCGCCTTTTTCCAGTTCACGAAAATCTCCCTGTTGTATTTGAAATTCCATCAAACTTCCATCCGTCATCTCAAACACAACACGAAACCAAGGTATATGTGTTTCAGACTGCATATGGGTATAGATTCCTTGCTTCTTTTCAACTACAGTCGCATCAACAGATTCAACTGCCGCACTACTGTTATTGCCAAAACTTAACAACATTTTGGTAAATACAAACATCATGATTATGAGTGCTGCTATACAGAGTATAAATGCCATCCTATTTCTCCATTCCAGATATTTCATCCTGGGTCTGACTTATATATTGTTCACGATAAAGATTCCGGTATTCCCTTGGCGTTACTTTATATCTTTCACGAGATACCCGGTTAAATGTCCTTTGTCTCTCAACTCCTGCATCCAGCAAACGTCTGTGATACTCTTACCAGTACATTCCAATTAATCTCCTGCAAGTTTTGTCTACTTTTTCTTCCCATTTGGCAAGTAATATACGTCTTCTGATATTATAGAAAGGAGGAAAACGAAATGAAAAGATTTAAAGCATACGTCAACTACCTCATGAACTTCTATGCCAACTACTTCAGAATTTACCGCTATATGTAAAGGACATTCCTGCCATCACAGGAATGTCCAATACGGAAACCCAGTTTCAATGGTTTCCCTTATTATACTCTAATTTAGTTGCATTTGTACATGAACAGGATTCTCGAAAACATAGACAAAATTGAACAGAATTATGAAAATACTCTTACCAAGTTTTTTGATTTGTAAACCACTTATTAGCAGACGGATCCGCCAATGCTGAAACGGATAGGCCGTTTTCCTTTCAGCTTTCAATTTGTCCAATTAATAATCTCTGAATTTCCATACAGCTGATGGATTTGCATTTTTCATCCTCAGCATTCTTTGAAGCTGCTCTTCTGTAAACCACAGATCGTGCAGTATTTTTCCGAAATATAGAGGCTAGATATCAGACCGCTTCATTGCAATTATAAACTGTTGATTTACCAAGATTATTTACATATACGGTAATCAAGTCACCTTTCTTAAGATCCGGCTTTTTCCATACCAAACGGCTTTTATGATAATACACTTTATTATGATATGTAAAACTATTTGACACTCCCCACAGCTAAAGCAGGGGGATTCTTGCTTCTCCCACTACTGCATTGGTAAACACCTTACGGTACTGCAATGTCTTACACAGTGTCCACAAGCTATATTTATACTGTTCCCGTATGTCCTACGGTACAGTTTTTATCTTTATGCAGACTGCATCTGCAGTCCTTTTTTCAGAATATTGATACTTGCATTCGTATCCCTGTCATGGAACGCGTGGCATTTGGGGCACTCCCAGATACGAATGCCCAGATTTTTTTATCCGTGGATTTCTGTAGCCACAATAGCTGCAGGTCTGACTGCTTGGATACATCGTTGGTACTCTGTGAATTTCATTTCCATACCAGCCAGCTTTATATTCCAGCATTTCAAAAAATTTTGCCCAGGAAACACTCGCTATCGATTTTGACAGTTTATGATTCCGGATCATCCCCTTAACATTCAGATCTTCAATACAGATGGTTTGGTTTTCACGCACCAGCATCGTTGACTGTTTCTGCAGGAATTATTCCGCTGATTGGTTACTTTCTCATACACTCCTGCCACCCTGATCCGCTGCTTCTCGCGGTTATGGGAATCTTTTTGTTTTCGGGAAAGCCTGCGCTGTTCTCTTATGAGTTTTCGCATTGAGCGTTCCAGATATCTGGGATTTGATACCGTATTTCCATTA
>ENA-OQER01001580-OQER01001580.1-human-gut-metagenome-genome-assembly--contig:-NODE-1580-length-10638-cov-2.723623_pt1 | contig 10638 bp, 13 predicted proteins | sample MGYA00242797_ERZ504639 | MGnify/ENA primary metagenome ERZ504639 (study PRJEB26092, sample SAMD00036306) | human gut metagenome | host: Homo sapiens | study: EMG produced TPA metagenomics assembly of...
TCAGTACCATAAGAATGACACCACCGATGTTGCCAAAGTTTACACTCTCTCCGATGCTTGTGTTGATACCAAATACTGCGAAAATTGCCAGCAGGATACCTACCAGACCTTCTCCGGCGATCATACCTGCACAGTACAGTGTTCCGTCTGTGGACTGCTGTTCTTTTGTCTTTTCATCGACATTCTTACGTGCATCCATTACCATACGTACAACACCACCGATCATGATGGTTGCATTCAGGTAAATCGGCAGATACAGACCGATTGCGAACGGCATTACCGGGATACGCAGGATCTCAAGACCCAGTGCCAGGAATACGCCGACAAATACCAGGTTCCATGGCAGGTTTCCGCCCATGATACCTTCTACGATCATCTTCATCAGAGTTGCCTGAGGAGCCGGTACTTCTGCTCCGCCGTAACCCCATGCTGCATTCAACAGGTAGAGAACACCGCCGATAGCCAGACCGGATGCAAGAACACCGATCAGCTCACCAATCTGCTGTTTTTTCGGTGTAGCACCAAGTAGATAACCAGTCTTCAGATCCTGTGAAGTATCGCCTGCGATTGCTGCGATAATACAGATAACAGAACCGATTGCGATTGCTGCTGTCATACCGTCGATACCTGTTTTGCCGCTTCCTTTGATCGCCATAGTTGCGATCAGCAGAGTAGCGATTGCCATACCGGATACCGGGTTGTTAGAGCTTCCTACCAGACCTACCATACGGGAGGATACTGTTGCAAAGAAAAATCCGAAGATTACGATCAGTGCTGCTCCAAGCAGAGTTACCGGGATAGCCGGTACTGCCCAGATGATAACAACCATAGCAACGATTCCGACCAGGATGAACTGCATCGGCAGATCCTGTGCGGTACGTGCGGTACTTGTATTTTTTCCGCCTTTTACGCTTTTCATGGAGTCGCTGAATGTTCTTACGATCAGAGGCAGAGATTTGATCAGAGAGATGATACCGCCTGTTGCGATGGCACCTGCACCGATGTATTTTACGTAAGTACTCCAGATAGCTGCTGCACCGCCGCCTGCATAAAGCTGAGCGATTGTTGTGCCTGCTTTGCCGGATACAGCCAGGTATCAGTCCGAACAGACAGATCAGCGGGATGATAACCAGCCATCCGAATACAGAACCAACAAACATGTAAGATGCGATCTTTGGTCCTACAATATAACCAACACCAAGCAGTGCCGGGTATACTTCCATACCGATCTCACCTTTGAAAGATTTAAAAGCTGCTGATACGTCTGCCGGGATCACCTTCAGACCATCAACGATAAATTTAAATACTGCTGCAAGTCCCATACCGGAGAATACCGTAGAAGCGTTTGCTCCGCCTTCTTCGCCGGCCAGAAGTACGTCTGCACATGCAGTTCCTTCCGGGTAAAGCAGTGTCTGGTGCTCTTTCACGATCAGGGCATTACGAAGCGGTACCATGAAAAGTACACCTAAAACACCACCGCAAAGTGCGATCAGTGTGATCTCGACAAGGCTCGGCATAGAGCAAAGACCCTCTTCTGCCCAGAGGAACAGTGCCGGCATCGTAAAGATCGCTCCTGCTGCAAGTGACTCACCGGCTGAACCGATGGTCTGTACCATGTTACTTCAAGGATGGAATTCTTACGCATGATAATGCGAATAACACCCATAGATATAACTGCTGCCGGAATAGAAGCAGAAACAGTCATACCAACTCGGAGTCCAAGATATGCATTGGCTGCTCCGAAAATTACTGCGAGCAAAACACCCATAATAATGGAAGTCACAGTAAGCTCCGGCATGACTCTGTCTGCCGGAATGTACGGTTTGAATTCGTCTTTCTTATTCATTTCCTTTTCCTTTCATACTTTTTTCTTTTAACAATCCGAAAACCTTCGTATATCCGCCCTCTTCCATCTCCGGATCATTATTTACCTAAAATAATCCTTATGAATTGCTCCGCTTTTCCACAGCTTCTGCAATTCCGTATCATCATAGAACTATATTGTACCTAAAATCCGACTAAATTGCAAGAATATAATGCATTTTTCTACTTTTTTCCTGTTTTTCCCACTATTTTTTTGTGCACTTTTTGAGATGCCAGGGTCAAAAGATCAAAATGTCGTTCTTGCTTGCAAGATAAGACATTTGAACTTGGGACCCGCTAAACATGAGGAAGTAGCTATTTACGCAGTAAATATGCGAATTCCGAATGTTTATAGGCACTGAGTGCCAGTGGCACTCGTTTAGTGCCGACCGAAGCGGAGCGTAGATTGCGAGAGTTACTTGTAACGGAGCAATTCGCAGGCATCTTAATGCCAGGGTCAAAAGTCTGAAATCGCACTATGAGCCGGACGGAATCCGCACAATTTTCTGTTCCCCTTCCATCTCTGTCATCACAAGCACCGGCATATGGCGTTTGCGAAGTGCATGGATCAGCGGATACACCGCAAAAAGATCTCCCTGCACATAGACTGCTTCCGGTTTGGATTTCAGAATCTTTTTCACCTGATCTTTGATCTGTGCTTTCCATTCCTGCTTTTCAAGTGTGGATTCACCGTAAATGCCGTCCCACTCCATCGGCGGAAGATCCGGCAGCTCCATGTGCACGATTCTGGCACCGGAAAACTGCGGAAGTTTGAAAAGCAATGCATCGGCTGCCTCATCTGTGCCAAGATTTACGATCACAACCTGCTCATGGAACTGCTGCTGACTGATCTTGCATGCCTTTATGGCATCTTCGAGCGTACTTGTCGTCATAAGAAATCCACCCTTATGACAGAATTCTGCACCGGAAAGACCGCTCTCTTCTTTTAATTCTTCTTTTTCAAGACCAAGCCAGCTTTCCGGGAAACTGCATTTATAATTCAGGGAGTATTCTCGCTTCTGAGGCTGAATACAGTAGCCGCCGCGATTGGATGGAAAGATCACGAATGCAATGTCTGTCTCGGAAAGATATTTCTGGCACGGAACATAATCCGGCAGCACCAGAATCTGCTTTTCATCCGCCGGCTTTTTGCCGGAAGCGATCTCTTCCTGATGCTGTTTTAAAATTTCTTCTACACGTTTGTCGGCACGCTCATTGCCCCGATAACGCTCCAGTTTGTTATCGAGGATCATGCCGGCCACACCGACCGCCTTAAAGAACGCCGCATCGTTTCCGCCCTGTGCATCCCATGGCGGATTGAAATTGCCGATCAGTGTGGCAAGTTCATTTTTTTCGCCGGTGTTGTCATTGTTGTCCAGTGGCTGCACAAAAGCCTCGTCAAATTTTTCTGCCAGTTCTTCTCCTAAAATCTCTGCTCCAAGCTCTTCCCATAGAAGTCCGAAAGCTGCATACGGCACACCATTTTCACGGATTCTGCTATCCCTCTGATGATGGTCGTATTTCCCTCTTCCGATGTCAAAAACAATCCCTTTAAAATCCTCCGGCACCTGACTGCCGCGGTGGATCGTGATCTCCGGATTGACAGACAGCAGAAGTGCAGACGAAAATACATCGTCCGCATGAAACTTTCCGCTGTGGGTAAATGCCTGTGCATCTTTTTCTTTAATTTGCTCCATTAACTGTGTCATGAAATTTCACCTTTCCGATCAACATATCGTCGTTTGCATTTTTCAGAACCGGGATGATCACACCGCATTCACTTCCGATCGATTCCAGTTTATTTGGCGGTGCACAGAAGATAACCTGAAAGTCCTGGTTTTTGAAGAAATCAAGCATCAGTTTGATATTGTGGTCACTCATTTTTTCGAACGGCTCATCAATAAAGATCAGTCTTACGGAATTGACTCGCACATTGTAGAGCATGGAGAGTGCGCCGACAAAATCAGCGTATATGGGATCTGCGTTCCGGCACCGGAATTGTATCCTACCTGTTTGGATAATTTTCCGTCTTTTACTTCCTCGTTGTTGATGATGATCTCGTAGCTCATATAATTGCGGTAATCTGCAAATTTCTGGATCTCCGCCAGATCATTTTTTTCAATGATGCGGTTAATAATATCTTTGATCTCCCGCTCCCGTCTCTCTACTTCGTCATCCTCATAACCCATCAGCTTTGTAAGGGCGATCTGACCGTCCGCCAGATTTCCGGTCTGCTGAAGATACTCTGCATAACGCAGAATTTTGGCATAGTCGGAATTGTCATTCAAAAATTTCACATCAACTGATAGCATGTCGCGAATTTCAGCTTGCGAAGCTCTTTGTTGATCTGTGCGATGTCTTTTCTTGCAGCCCTTGCCGTCTCGTAAATATTCAGAACAAATTCTCTTTTGAAAATGCTTTCATAACGCATGGTCTGCTCTTTTAATTTCTGCTGCAGATTCTGAAGGTCATCGATCCAGATTTTTCCGCGTCTCTGGTGATAGCTTTTTTCGTACTCAAGACCGATCGGCAGACGTTCTTCTTCCTGCTTGCGGTTGTTGTACGCCTGCTGCTGTCCGTTGATATTTGCCGCAAAACTGCTGACACGTTTTTCCATCTGCTCTTTCTCGGAAAGCTGCATGATGCCGCCTTTTTTATCTTCTCCGGCAAGATAGCGGTCGTATTCTGTGATCGCCTGCTCTGCTGCAGAACGATTGAGCTTTTGTTCTTCTTCCAGATGTTTCTGCTCTTCCGCTTCTTTCGCCTGATACATCACGCTGTCTTTCTTTTTCTGCTCGATCTCTGCTTCCAGACGATAACGCTTCTTGCTCTCTTCGTCTTTCTCCCGTGTTTTATTGCGAAGCTGTTTTTCCAGATCGGTCACACGCTGCGAAAGTGCCATAAATTCTGCATTGTTTTTCTGGGCTTCCAGAAGTTCACGATAACGCACCTTTTCTGCTTCCAGCTCTACATTTAAATGCTCACATTCTCTGTTGGCTTCCAGATTGTAATCTTTGAAATAATCCAGACTGCTCTGCAGAAAAACATCCTGATTCTGCATCGTATGTCTGCTGCTCAAAATCTCTTTTTCCCGTTTTTCCAGCTGATCCAGTTTTTTCGCAGCTCTTTTGCGGTTCAGCTCGATCGCCGCCCCGCCAAGGCAGTAGCTCTTGATCTTTTTCGTGTTGATGTAAGTAACTGCCATATTTCTGCCGAGTTTTCCTTCTTTTGACATGGCATTATCGTATTTTGCAACCTCGTCCAGCTCAACTGCATGGATCGCACCCAGCCAGAACTGGAAATACTTTGCTGCTGTCTCATTCTGAATCTGAAGATAATGATAGACCGAATCTTCCTCACATTTGATCTTACGTTCAGCCATACGCTTTGTATTGACCAGCTCCACATAACGATGTCCGGAGCGGTCCATAACCTGATTGGCAACATCAAAGCCTGCGGCGAGACCAGGATCGCATAGCGGTGCACACCAAGAAAAGCTTCGATCGCATCACGCCATGCTTCGTCTTTCAGTTCCGATACATATTCACACGCCATGCGGGCTTCTTCATCGATGCCCTGTTTTTTCAGTTCTTTGTTGATCTCCCGGATCAGCTGCGTCTGTTCCTGCACATGCGAATAATCCGCTTTGTTGCGGTCACAGTTTTCAACGATCTTGCTCTGCTCGCTGCGTTCCAGCTGCACCTCTTTGAGCTCGCGGTCCAAATAAGCCCTGTTTCGCACAATGCTGTCACGTTTTTTACGGATTTCCGCTCTCAGTGCATCGATGGCTTCCTGTTTCTCCGAATTGGAAAGATCGACTGCCGTCAGTTTGCCAAGCGTTTCAAAATGAGAAACCTCGCATTCCATTTTGTTCAGTTCTTCTGCCACATGCAGCAGACGTTTCCGGAACTGCTCCAGCTCTTCCCTTTCACTTTTCCGCTTTTCCAGCTGTTTCTCGAAAGCAGTGATCTGCTGTCTGGAATTGTCGATCGCTTTGGAAACATTCAGTTCCCGCAGTGCGGCTTTTGCTTCCATATAATAACGATCAAGTGCATCGATCTCCGTGCTCAGTTCTTTGATTGTTTTGATCTGTGCTTCTACTTCAATGCTGTTTTTGCGGATCATTTCTTCTGCCATGCAGCGTTTTTTCTTTCCAGGAAAGCATATTTCGATATTTTAATTTAATATCATCCACTTTCAGCTGCATGACACGCTCATCGTATTCTGCATAATCCTTCAGGATCGCATCCAGATCACCGATCTCTTCTTCGATCAGCTCCAAACGGCTGTTGATCTGCTCAATATTTTTCTTGGCATCTTTTAATTTTTCAAAATTGACATCGTGTTCTTCCAGAACCGATTCCCGGATAAATTCCTGGATCTTTGCCGCCGGATTGTATGCATGATATTTCGAAGTTTTCTCTGATAACGAAATACTTCCTGATACGGAAGCTTCAGTCCGACCATCTGCATAAACAATGCCACTCCATCCTGTTTCTTGCGGAGTTTGACATTGTAACGTTTCTGAAATCCGGACGCATCGTACGGCTTTAAGGCAGAACCGTCTTCATAGACATAGGAAATATCCGACAGATGTTTGTCTTCCATCGCATACCAGTACGTGCCGCGGACATCCGTCACGGCTGTCTCGATGATCACGCCGAGCACAAAGGATTTTTCGTTGATCTGGTCATAATATTCCAGTGCGATGTGGGTATACACAACCGGGATCTTCTCCGCCGGTCTTGCATACACGCCGGCACTTGCATCGACCAGACAGCGTGTATACGAGATCAGATTTCGCTTGCCCACACCTGTATTATATCCGCTTGTCGCCTTATTAAACTGCGTATCACCGGTGTAGGCATATTTGATGGCATCGAGGATCGTCGATTTTCCGCACTCATTTTCTCCGGAGATCAGGGTGAGATTTTCTGCAACCGGAACAACCGTGTTGGTAAATCCATACCAGTTGATCAGCTGTACATTGCGTAAAACTATTTTACTCATCGCTCTCCTCACTTTCTGCCTCTTCCAGGTCTGCCATGTCCGCTGCCTCGAAATCTTCCTGTTCCACAAATTCTGCCATCACCTGTTTCAACTGTCCGATATCCAGACAGAACTGCAAAGAAGGATAGAGACGCACAGCCCCGTCCTCTTTTGTGATATCGTCACTGTAATCGATCAGGCAGAACCTGCGGAAGGTCGCATATGCCTTTTTAAACTCAACCGGCGTCAGCTCAATATCATAAAGCTGCATTTGTCGATAATCTCACCGACCGTCACATAGACTGCCTCTTCATATCCCATCCGTTCCAGAAATAAAAGCCACAATACCAGCAGCAGCTTCATGTGCCTCTGGTCAAAATGATAAAGGTTCAATCGTTTCAGCCCAACCGTTTCTTTATCATCATCATTTGGCTGCAGCATCGCCACACCCATCTGTTCTTCCACAACCACTTTGTAGCCGATCACTGCCAGATACTGGTTCATGTCGTAGCGGTTAGATTCGGAAGCCACAAACTGATAGAGCTTTTCTTCTTTGTCTTTTACAAGAAATGTCGTATCCAGAAGCCGCCGCACACAGCGTTTGAACAGATACGCATCCTCGTCGCTCATATTGCTTATAAAACTTAAATCCTGCATATAAATTTACCTCATTGTATTTGTAAAGCGGACATTCACAATCCGCTTCTCTGCGTTCAAAAAAATGCCCTGTAAATATTTTCGTACCCTGTGATCCACAATTCTGACATCTTTATTTTCTCGAGATCACCACATTGCTGATATCGGCAATTTTCGTGCTCACTTTTTTCGTCCTTTGATACGAACTTCGTATGGAAATTCTGCATTTTTCGCATAAAGCATCGCCGCTGCAATCATCAGTGCCTCTTCTTTTGTCTGCACACCCTTTTCTTTCAGCTCCATGCTCACATCCAATCCAAGTGCCTCATCCAGATATGCTCCGACACGGACCGGAGCATATCGGTTCGGTGCACTGCGGAACAGATTCTCCGTCCGTTTCTGCATCTCTTCTTCCGACATCGCATTGGTGTTTAATGCGATATTCTGACCTTCGTTGCGGATACGCCGATTCTGCTCGAATGATTTGTAACCAACGTATTTCTGGTTGATAACACGAGTGCATTTTTCCACTTTTTCCATCGCCGCATCCTGCTCTTCTTTTGAAATCCTGGAAACACGGTCCAGGAAATCGCCGAGAAGATTCTCCAGTCTGACACGCTGCTCGCCATCTGCATGATTCTTGTATTTGCCAGATTATAATAACTGTTGATGCGAGTATCAATCAGTTCCATATTTTCTTCGTATTCCACACTCAGGAAATACTGGAGTTCCGCCATGTAACGGTCCACACGGGAAATTGCCTGCTCTTTCGGGCAACGCAGACGTTTTCCACATTCTTCGACCATTTTCTCATACATATCCCCATAACGCAGATCCTCGATCCGGTCACGGATGAAAGAAAGCTGGGTCGGGATCAGTCCGTTGTTTTTTACGAAGAAATATTCACTGAAGAACCGGTCCAACATTTCATTTTTCATAATGAACTGCCCGAAACTGTTCATGTCCTGAAATTCGATGACTGTTTTCATGATATCCGATATGCTGTCTTTTAAATCAGCCAGCTCATTGCGAAGCTCGGTTTCATTTTCCATCATCGGCACCAGAATGTTTGAGTACGGACGTTCTTTTCGCACCGAGCCTTCTTCCGATGCGGATTTCATGATCTCATACATTGAGAGAATGCGGTTTGACATCGTACCTTCATTTTTCTTTTCAGTCAGTTTATCCAGAAAATCAATCACTCTTCGGCAATCCGTCGAAAGATTTACAACATATTCTCCGCTGCGTCCGATCTGCCGTGGCTTGATCCATCCACATTCACGGAAAATGGCCAGAATCTCAGCCGCCTGAAGCTGCACCGCCTCATTCTCATCACCCGCTTCTTCGATCAGTCGCTGAATCTCTTCGTTTTTCAGATATAGCGTGATACTGTCCTTTGCATCCGACTCGTAGAGAACCGGAAGTTCCTTCGAACGGTCGATCAAATCCGGATACAGTCATAATAAATCCTGCGGTACTTGAACGTAAGCGGTTTAAAAAACGACTCGTTCTTTATGTAATCAAAAAAATTCATAGTTTATTTATCTCCTAAGCTGCTGCGGCATTTGCATTGATCTGGTCGATCACTTTCCGAATTCCCATCCATACGTTCAGATCCGTAAAAATGTCCACGACACTTCCTTGATCCGTAAATGGTGCCTCCTGAAGCACCGACAGATCTTTCATCATGCCATTTTGCACAATGTATTCCACGATCTGATTTACGAAATAAATCTGCCTGCTGTCCAGGCTGTTTTCATCCAGATATTCTGAAAATGCTTCTTTTGCAGCGTTCATATCCAAGCCGACAATTTCACGGACAAATTCTCCGAGCGGCTTCTGTCCGTACTCCGTCTCATACTCTTCTTTTGTCCCCAGTTCTCCCCAGAGGATTTCTTCCAGAAGCTGTACATCCGCCGCTGTCAGCGGCTGATTATTCTTCAGCCTGGCAATCGCCTCATTATCCTGATGCCTGCGGACATAATATTCTGCTTTCGCTTTATAATTTTTCAGGTCATCATTTTCCAGCTCTGACTCTTTCCATTCCATCGCCAGAAGTTCATCCGCAAAATCGGTATCATACCGCTTTCCTTCTTTTTCTTTGATATATTTGATCAGTTCCCGCAGATTTTCACGGATATGTTCAAATTCATCCACACCGGCCGTCTCCAGATAATCCGTGTGCAGGATCTGATTCAACAGTTTTTCCTGTGCTTTGATCTGCGGAATATTGGCAACACCTGCCACCGCACGCACCTTTTTCAGAAGATCCTTTCTCGCTTTTCCATATTTATTTCCCATCAGATAAGCAAGCTCAATCCCATAGAGCAGTGCGTCAAAACGAACGGCGGACGCCTCTTCCTGATCCGGCATGATCAGCGGTGCAACCTCCTCCTGAACGGTCAGCGTATCCTCGTAACGGATATTCTGATAATTCTCCGGATTGGAATAATATTCCACATATTTCAAATGCTGACGCACCGCAAAATTATCCCGGCTCAGTTCCTGTACTTTTCCCTGCATACTCTCAACCAGGTTTTTGCGATAGGCAATCAGTCTTTCTGTCTGATATTGTAAATCCTGCAATTTATACGAAATCTGAAATTTCAGGTTAAAAATCGCACTCTGCAAAGGCAGCCGGACTGCTGTCTCTTTTCCCTTCTGCATCCGGAAAAACTCGAAATTCCCACAAAAATCAAAAATATAGAATTTCTGCTTATCCTCACCATCCAAAGTCCCGGACAGAGCCTCGTTCCACGCCCGATCATCTGCCAGAATTTTGCCTTGCTCATTACCTTTTTAAAAAAGACCAGATTTAAAATTTCCGGCACATCGATTCCCGTGTCCAGCATATCAACGGAAATGGCGATCTGCGGCAGTTTATCCGGCTCCGAAAACTGATCGATCAGGCTCTGGGAATGGCTGATACGATTGTCGATCACTTTTGCATAACCCGGCAGATGTGAATATTCTTTATTGAACACCTCAAATATTTTTTTCCGCATGAGCATGATTTTTCGCAAAAATAATCGTCTTGCCGAGCTTTTCTCCGTAGTCTGTATGGATTCCATGTGTCATCAGAATGTCCAGCACCTGTCTGATCGTATCGTCATTGAAAATCCAGGTATTTAGTGCTGAGACTGCCAAGGC
>ENA-OQER01001582-OQER01001582.1-human-gut-metagenome-genome-assembly--contig:-NODE-1582-length-10627-cov-4.894190_pt1 | contig 10627 bp, 17 predicted proteins | sample MGYA00242797_ERZ504639 | MGnify/ENA primary metagenome ERZ504639 (study PRJEB26092, sample SAMD00036306) | human gut metagenome | host: Homo sapiens | study: EMG produced TPA metagenomics assembly of...
AGGACTTGGCGTAGGACATGGCAACCGAGGGCTTTTCTGCTACAACTAGAATTGAAATAAGCGTTCCCTCCAATCTGTTTTCATTTGGATATGTACGGCGCAAAATGCCGCCTTGAAATCAGATGGGTTCAGTGTCCTGCTCGTCCGGGGTTTCGTCCTCGTCCGGCACATCGGTAGGGATCTCAAAATCGCCCTTGTCCTCGGTGTAGTTTGCATCGGGGTCGAGGGCTTCTTTTTCGGCTTTTTTCTTCTGCATCTGCTGGTGATAGAAATAGAAGCCGCCACCTGCTGCCAGTGCAATCAGCACCACCACACCCAAAAAGCCGGATGCGATCTTTGTGACCTTGTTTTCCTTGGGCTGTTCCGTGCCGGATGCTGCCGCTTCTTCGGCGGCTTTTTTCGCTTCTTCCTCGGCTTTCAGCCTGTCCTGTTCCGCCTGCGCCGCTGCTTCTTTTTCAGCGGTATAAGCGTTCGCTTCTTCCTCCTCCATCAGGGAAAGAAGGTCGGCTTCGTCCACAAGGTTCATAAAGTGAACGGTCTGCTGCCCCTTGGCGTTGCGGTCAATCACCAGATAGAAAGTCGCACCCGACTTCGACACCAGCGTAATGAACTGCTGACCGCTGCCATCGGAATAGTCGGTGTGGTAATCGTCCACCAGCGTCAAGTTGCTCCGGGGTCAGGGCACCGGTCTCCTCATCGGTCACGGTGACTACATCTTCTTCATCGGTGGTAGAAGTCAGGACGGGCTGTTCCACTTCCTCCACAGGCTCACCGCCATAGGCAAAAGCGGGAGCCGCCATGCCAGCGCACAGTGCCACCGATACCAGCAGTGCGCCCAGTTTCTTAATCTTCATCTGCATCCTCCTTCTCGAAGTTGCACCCACGGCAGACAGCGCAGCAGGGTTCGGGGTGGTGGTGGCAGACTGCCGCAGCAGGGCGGCGAGCTGTTCCGGCGTGACCTTTGCCGTCCGCACCATCTCGTTGACCTCGGCAGAATCTTCCTCCTGAATGCGCCGCTCCAGGATCTCGATGCGATTGTTCAGCTTGATGCGGCGTTCTTTCTCTTTTGCCAGCATCGCCCGCAGTTTATCCGATTTTTCGCTCATAGTAACTTCTCCAATCATTTTGAAAGCCGTCCGAACCCGGCGAGATGCTTCTCCCAGTAGGACGAGTGAATGTTTGCGTACTTGATGGGGTCTCCGGCACTGACCATCATGCCGTTGCCGAGATAGATTCCAGTATGCTCATGCCGGGGGTGTCATAGGTGCCTTTGAAGAAAACCAGATCACCGGGCTTTGCATCGGCTTCGGAGATGTGCTGGCTCTTGTTCCACAGACCGTTGGCGGTAGTGCGCCCTACATCGTAGCCGTTCTGGTTGTACACCCAGCAGACATAGCCGCTGCAATCAAAACCGGTTTCCGGGGTAGAGCCGCCCCAGACGTAGGGCGTACCCACATACTTTTGCGCCTCCTTGTAGATGGCGGCAATTCGCTGTCCGTCAGGGCTTCTGCCGGAACCTGATAATCAATACCGGGTGTGCCGGAGCCATCGGAGCCACCGGGCGGCAGTCCGCCGTTGAACAGATACGGTCTGCCGCCCAAGGTGTCCTGAAAGATCTCGTAGCGTTTCCATTGGTCGTTGTCCAGTTCCTCCCGGATGACCACCTCCAAGCCACGGTTCACCAACTTGGTGTGGAAAATCTTGTACTCATACGGCACTTGGGTAGGAACAGGGATACCTGCCGGACTGATGACCCAGACCGTCTTATACCGAATCTGCACCTCCACCCATGTGGTCAGCTTGTACTGCTTTTTGAAGGTCTCCTTCAGCTTGCCCTGCACTTCCGACCGGTGTAATCATCATACAGAGTGGTCAGGAATGAAGTGAGCTGCCACGGGTCGTGTTCAATGGGGTCAAGGTGGTACTGGTACTCGTTGTAGCCGGGGTGGTCGGTGGGGGTGCGCTTGATCTTTTTATCCAGTTCCTTTTCCAGCTTTTTGTAGTCCTGCTCTGCACCCCAGATGTCCCGATCCTCGGCAGAGTATATGGTCTGCCCGGACACCTGTGTGCCGCCCGAAAAGAGGATACCGCAGGAGGAAAAGCCCGACATCACCATGAGGACGAGCAAAAGAAAAACGCCCACAATCACCAGAACGTGTGCGTTGCCTTTTGCGGCATTCACCAGCCCCTTTACGGCGGTGCTGACGGCAGTTTTGCCCTTTTCTACCGCCTGTTCCACGCCGGACCGGGCAGCAGATGCACCGTTGGATGCCGCTTTGCCACCTGCGGTCTGCGCCGCCGTACCCGACCGGGCGGCAGCATAGTAGCTCTGCCGGATGTCTTGCTTCTGCCGCCATCGGGAAAGCCAGTTGGAACCGCCCTCGCCGGTGCCGGATGCGCCTGTATCTTGTGCCGCAGTTGGCTTCTGCACGGAAGATTTTGCGTTTCTGGCACCCTTCTTGCCCTGCATCTTGGCTTTCCTCTTGAGCTTCCGGGCATAGCGGCTCTTGGAAATATCCCGGACATTTCCTGCCGCCTTTTCGCCCTCGCTCAGCGCCTGCGTGCCCACATTGTCATCCTCGTACTGGTCAACTTCGTGATGCGCCGCAGACCGGGCGGCATGGGCAGCGTACATCTCTCGCTTCTGCGCCTTACTCAACCGGCTCAGTTCGTCCGGGGTCAGTTCCGCCTTGCCAAACCGCAGATGCTGTGCCTTTTCCGCAGCTTTATCTGCATCGGTTTTCAGCTTTTTCTTTTTGGGCACCGTCTGCTCTACCTTGGCTTTTTTCGGGGGAGAACGGGTCTTTTTGGTAGACGATTCCTCTTTGATGTTCAGTTTCGGTTCACTCATTTCTGCGCGCCCTCCGAGACTTCACCCAACTTGGTGGTCATAATGCGGTAGAGTTCCAGATCGGTGGGGAAACGGTCCACAAACGGCAGAATGACATTGCCGAAAAACAGCAGCCCCTCGCCCTCGCCGGAGTGGGTCACGTAGGAAAGCTGATGGGGCGAAATATTGAGCTGCTTTGCGAGGATTTGCCGGTCTCCTGCCGCCTGATTCAGCATGATGATCATGTCGCTGTTCTCGAAAATATTCTCGACTTCACGGGAAGAAAGCAGGTCTTTCACGTTCTGGGTCAGCCCTGTGGGAATACCGCCCCACTTGCGGAAACGCTTCCAGATTTCCACGGAATAAGCGGCGGTCTGCTCCTCTTTTAAGAGGAGGTGCATCTCGTCCATATAATACCGGGTGGACTTGCCGCTGCTGCGGTTTGCCGTGACACGCCCCCACACCTGATCCTGCACAATGAGCATACCGAGCTTCTTCATCTGCTTGCCCAGCTCCTTGATGTCGTAGCAGACGATGCGGTTATTGACGTTCACATTCGTGCGGTGGTTGAACAGGTTCAGACTGCCCTTGACGTAGATCTCCAGAGCCGTGGCAACATGGTGGGCTTCTTTTTCGTCCTGTTGGAGCAGGGCATTGTACAAGTCCTCAAGGATGGGCATATTCTCCGGGCAGGGGTCCGCAAAATATTTGCGGTAAATCAGATGCACACAGCGGTCAATGACGGTTTTCTCCACCGGCAGCAGCCCTTCCTTGCCGCCCACCACCAGTTCGCACAGGGAAAGGATAAAGTCTGCTTTCAGGGACAGGGGATTATCTTCCTCGGAGTAGTTGGCATTGATGTCCATCGGATTGATGAACTGGGTGCTGTTGGGCGAGATTTTGATGACCTGACCTTTCAGCCGATTCACCAGCGGGGAGTATTCGCCTTCGGGATCGTTCACAATAATATCATCATCCGTCACCAGAAAGGCGTTTGCAATTTCACGCTTTGCTGAGAAACTTTTGCCGGAGCGGGAGTACCCAAAATCAGGCCATTGGGGTTCTTCAACTTCTTCCGGTCCACCATGATAAGGTTGTTGGACAGGGCGTTCAGGCCGTAATACAGGCTTTCTTTGCCAGACTGGTACAATTCCTGTGTGGTAAAGGGGATGAAGATGGCAGTGCTGCTGGTGGTCAGTCCCCGCTGAATCTCAATCTGGTTATCCGCCAGCGGCAGACTGCTCATCAAGCCCTGCTCCTGCTGGAAATCAAGGCGGCACAGGTTGCAGTTGTGCTTCTGGGCGATGGAGCTAGCCTGAAAGACGTTGTTTTCCAGCTCCTGCTCCGTGCGCCCGGTGTTCAACACCAGAAAAGTGACGAGGAACATCCGCTCGTTCTGGCTCTGCAACTCTTTGAGCAGGGCTTTCGCATCCCGTCCGTAAGTTGCCAAATCGGACGGGATGATGTCAATATCATACCCGGCACGGATTGCTTTTTTCTGCTCCTCAATCTTGCTGCGGTCCAGTTCCGTGATGGTGCGCTTCACCGTCTTGATGGCTTTGTTCTGGTCAACAGACTGGATGTGCATCGTAACGATCTGGGAAGAATCCATATCCAGAAAATCCTTCAAAAGCTGGTCGCTGATGTCGGATGCCGTGATGCTCAGAAAGCTGGCGGCGCAAAAGATACCTCCCATCTGGAAGGAGCGGCTGTTCTTGAACGCAAAGGCGGTAGGCGCAATGGCATCCTTCACGAAAGCCCGCTTTTCACAAGGTCTTTCCAGTCAAAGTGAAACTTGCTTGCACCGTCCATGTTGAACATATCGTGCATGAGTTTCAGCCGCTGGGCACCGTTCAGGGGCTTTGCCTGCACACCCAGCCGATGAAAATTATTCAGCAGGTCATTCTGGATGTGGTCGAGCCGGGGCTTGACCTGCGCCATGCTTTCGCCCTCCACACCAAAGGTGATGAATTTGGTCTTGGTCAGACCATTATTGCCCTTGGCAAGCTGCTGGCGCAGCATCTGGCTGTACTCCGCACGCACATCGTCAAAGCCGTCCTTCTGGAACGGGATGCGGATGCTCTTTTCAAACTCGGTGCTGTCGGTTGCCATGTTCACAAAGGACAGCTCAAATTTGATGCTGGAATCGAAAAAATTCAGAAAACTGCACCATTCCTCGAAAATGGCGGTCTTGTCCTCCTGCTGGGCAAGCTGGTAGTTGATGTCCTGATACTGGATGGTACGAGTGTAATAGTTGGGCTTCACCCTGCAGGTGCCATCCTCAAACATCCGCTGCATGGGGATGGACTGCTGGGCGGTTCGGGGCATAGCAGGCTTTGCGTTCTGCCTGCGCTTCTGCGCAGACTGCGGCTTGCTGTGCTTACCGGTCTTTTTCCAAAACGGGATCATGGGTCATGCCTCCCTTCATCAAAATCGCATAGTAATTGTTAGTCTTGTAGGGGCGGATCTTCGGGCGGACAAACCGGGACTGCACATAGTACGACAGCAGCTTTTCCAAAGGCTGGCCGTTCTTTTCGTACATCCCAAGGAAGAACGCCGGCAGCATCACCGCCATCATACCGAGGGTGGCAGCAGTGTTGCCGCCGGAATCCCGGAGAACAAAAAACAGCGGCACTCCAATGAGAGCCGCTGTGCCAAAGCAGACAAGCTGCCGTTTGGTCAGGTTGAACGCCACTTTGGATTTGACCTTGGTCAAATCGCGGGGAACGGAAATATACGCAGCCAATCAAACACCTCCTTTAGTGCGCTCCGAGGACGGATTTCGTCACCGAGCTGGTCTTGAACAGGCTGAAACAGAGCAGAACGGTGTAGCCCACAATGCTCCAAATGGAGTTGATGGCATCCCCGGAAATCGCTACCGACTGTATCAGCACGGCGTAAATCGCCACGCAGATGAGGATGAGAAAGCCCTGAAAACCCAGTGCAAACAGGCATTTCAGATAGTTCTGCCCCATGTGGCTCTGCTCGTGGTTGCCGAAGGTCGCCATGGGGATGGGCGCAAGGCTCACCATGCAGTAAATTTCAATCATTCTTCCGTAGACGATGACGAAAATCACGATGGACAGGATGCGCATGGTAATGCCGATGAAGAAGGACTGCAAAAACAGCCCGAACAGGGGCCGACATCCATCTGCATCAGGCTGGATTGCAGCATGGACAAGCCAATGTCGTTGACACGGGTATTTCCGGCAATGATGCTGCTGGAATCGGATACCACCTTTTGGGTGACATCGAACACCGCCATCACGATGTCAAAAGTATTGCTGATGAGCCACACCGAAATAGCAGTCTTAAAAATCCAGCGCATGATGAGGCAGGCTCAAACTGTGCCATATTGTTGTGCTGGGTAATCATCTCGATCAGTTCGTAACAGGCGATAAAGGTCAGGATGATGCCTGCAATGGGCAGCACCACGTTCCGGGACAGCGATTCGATCATGGCGAACACCCGTGGCTCAAAGCTGGAGGCTTGGTGCCCACCTGCTGTGCGATGTTGCCCACTTGGGTGTTCACATCATCAAACAAGCCGGAGAGATTGGACATAATGCCTGCCGTCAGGATGCCTTTGATCCAGTCGGCAATGGCTTTGAGAACGGTTTCCATTCAGTCACCGTCCTTAGCTGAAATGGTTGATAAGGGTCTTGAGGAGATTCAGGAGAAAAATAATGTGGGTCAAAAACTGCATAATAGCACCGCCTTTCATGGATGGGTGGATAAAAACGCGGCTTGGAGCACGGACATTTAATAAAACTGCAAGCTGCAGAGGGCTTTCCGCTGCTGCTCAAGCCGCCGTATGGAACAATGCCCTCATTTCATCTATCATTTTTGATTGATGAATGATAGATGAAATGATATGAGCAAACACAAAAAGTGTTCGACGGAAACAAAAAAGCCGACTGCTTTTCGGCAATCGGCAAATCATAATCAAAGCTATATAGCTGTTTTTATAAGTCGGCGAACAGGAACCTTATGATAAACATCAAGGATGCGTTTTTCTCCATTTCGCCAAAAGGGGTTCATATAATAACAATCGCATTCTTTACAATACCAAATGTATTCAGCTTCTCCGTTGATCTCTAATGTGAATGCCTTCATTTTTAGAAGCGGATGCCACGGGCAATGTTTCTGAAGCTTTTCTTTTTGACGATCAGCTTTGCAAAGTCCAAAAAGCTTACCACATTTTAGAGGGGGCGGATTAAACTTAAAACGACTATCAATGGGATTTTCTATATAATCATTGAAGTTTGATAATCCAAGTTGATTGAGAGGTCTATAATGAAGCCCTGCATTATGTTGATTTTTTGCCATTATAACAATCCTTTCTCAAGCAAGCATTTTGCCCTCCAGATAGGAGCAGCGGAGATAATCAGGATTGGTGTAGTATACGTTGGAATTGAAATCGGAGATCTCATCCGTGATAAACGACGAAAAAACATCCAGAATTGCCTGTGCAGCATCTTCATCTTTCATGGTGGACAGCACCAGCCCTGATACAGCATTCCGATGGAGGTTGCAGAAGGGACCGTATAGCGGCACTCCGCAGCAGTATCAAAATCCCCATCCGGGATGTTGAGATCTTCAATCAGCTCATCTGAAACCTGCTCAAAGGACAGACAGTGGTTTACTTCTGCCAGCCGGAGCTGCCGTTCGATGCCGGCTTTTGTGAAGTGACGAATCACATCCTGCCGATGATTTTTGGTCTTACGGGCGATGGTCTCGATCAGGCTGCAAACGTAGAGAACATCATTTTTCTGCTTTTCGGTCATGGATGGATTCACTCCTCTCAAAGGTCAGGCAGTGCAAAGCGTTTACGGTATGAAAGCTGATCTGGTGTGTTGGATGCTTGAACTTCGCCAATGCCCAAAATGCTTCACGCTGATCTGCCCGGACGTAAATCCATTGACATAGTCCCAGATGGTGTCATCTGCCATGGGACCCTCCACAATATCATAGGGATGGGTTTCGCCTGCACGACATTTTGCAATGAAATCCAGCCATTCGTCCGACATTTCAGGGAAACGCAGGATTTTCAGGTCAGGATTCTCTACATAGCGATAGACGTTCACAATACCATCGGCAGAACGGCGGTCTGCCCAGCGGTAGGCTTGTTGATAGCTGTTCGTGCAGTAGAATCCCCAAGAAAAGTCCTTTGTATACCGTGTGATGCGGATTTCGGGATAGACAACTTCTTCTTTACTGCCATGATACAATAAAATCTCGCTCATCTGATTCACCTTCTGTATGTGAGATCGTTACTATGGCTTTCCTTATTATAAATATGTACCGGGCGGCAATCGCCGCCCGCTGTTCTTAACCGAACAGACCGCTCAGCAGGGGAATCAGGGTAATGCCCACCAGAGCAACGCCGCCGCCAGCCATGAGCTGCTTCATGCCCTGACTCTTGCTGCCGGGGTTGTCGTTACCATAACCTTCCAGCAGGTTGATGGCACCCCAAACGCGAGACCGGCACCCAGAGCGACAACCAGAGTCTGAAGAACTTCGATAGCAGAGTTGAAGAATTCCATAGTCTTTTCTCCTTTATTATAAAGCGTTTCCGGTCGTTTGTACACACCCGAAATCTTGTAGTTTTACGTTGCATAACCGCAGCAAGGCTGATTTTCTGGTGCACCTTTCTGACCGGGATAAAAATAAAACCGCCTACCGGGTCAGGCAGACGGGAGCGAATCAGCATCCACCACGATGAACTCATCTCCGGGTTGGATTTTTTCTTTGCGGTTCAGATATTTTTCAATATCGAAGGTGTTTTTGGGGTCGTAGTCCGAGGTCAGCTTGTAGTTAGGGTGCTGGGTCAGGTCGTACTTGTCGCTCAAAAACGGTCTGACGCCACGCAACTGCAAAATACACTTGCCGCCGTCCAGCACCGCCAGCTCGTCCCGGCTCAACAATTCGTGGCCCATCTTTTGGAACGTAGTGCCGTAACTGGGGCTATTGCCACGGGTGTCTGAGGTGTTGAAGGCGTCGATGGTCTCCTTGCCCAGCATCTCGGACAAGTCTTTCAGGGTGGTCGGCTCACTGCCGCCGAGGAAAATCTGGCTGTCCATGTTGCCCACAATGGTATCCGCGTTATCCTTGTAAATGGCTTTCAACTGGCTTCTCGCCTGCAAAACAAGGCAGGCGGAGATCTCACGGCTGCGGATGGTGGCCACCAGCTTTTCCAGATTGGGAATCTGCCCGATGTTGGCGCACTCGTCGATGAGACACCGTACATGAACGGGCAGCTTGCCGCCGTATACATCATCTGCCTTGTCGCACAGCAGATTGAAAAGCTGGGTGTAGACCATGCTGATGAGGAAGTTGAAGGTGCTGTCCGTATCGCTCATGATGAGGAACAATGCCGTTTTCTTATCGCCCAGCGTGTCCAGTTGCAGCTCATCGTACATAGTGAGGTCACGCAGCTCTTGGATGTCGAAGGGGGCTAATCTGGCACCACAGGAAATGAGGATGGATTTTGCGGTCTTGCCGGCAGCCAGCTTGTAAAGTTTGTACTGCCGCCCGGCAAAGGAATTGGGCTTCTTTTTCGCCAGTTCTTCAAACAGCAGATCCACCGGGTTCTGATATTCCTCGTCATCCTCCAGCACCTGCATGGTGTTGAGCATTTCCAGCAGGGTGGCGAAATTTTGCTCCTCCACCGGGGCTTCATAATGCAGATAGGCGATCAGGGCAGTGAGCAAAAGACGTTCGCTTTTCTCCCAAAATGGTCCCCACCGGACCCTTCGCCTTTGGTGTTGGTCATCAGGGTTGTGACCAGTTTGAGAATGTCCTTTTCGCTGTGGACATAGGCGAAGGGGTTATAGTGCATGGACTTTTTGAAGTTGATGGTGTTCAGGATTTTCAGCTTGTAACCGTTTTTCAGAAGTGCGTTCCCGCACTCGACCACGATACTACCTTTCGGGTCAGTGACCACATAGGAACTATGACATTGTAAAAGGTTGGGTTTAAGCCAAAATCTCGTCTTGCCGCTGCCGGAGCCTCCCACCACCAGCACATTTTTGTTCCGGGCGTTTTTGGGGTCCGGTGGGCGGTTGGACATCATCAGCCGTTCCGTTTTGGTCAGGATGATGTTGTCTGCAAACTTGGGTGCCATGAACGGCTCAATATCCTTGGCGGTGCCCCACCGGGCAGAGCCGTACTCCATGCCGTGGCGGTACTTCTTGGCGTTTTTTCCACGCAAATAGACCGCCAGCCGTAACCCTGCACCGCAGCACAAGCCCACCAGCAAATCGAGCGGATGCAAGCTGGGCAGCGGGTTCGCAAACGCCACCGGAACGGTGCCCATCATCGCCATGATCTTATCCCCCAGCTCTTTGCCCTCGGCAAGCCGCCACGCTTCGCCAATGTTGGTTGCCACCAGCCCCAGCAAAATATAGCAGATACAGTGCCAGCAGCTTTGTCAGCTTTTTCGTGGTCACAGTCCACGCTCCTGTTCCTTATGCCGGACTTTGCCGGGGAGTTCTGCCGCCGCCTGCACCAGTTTATGCAGTTTTGCCAGCACCGAGGGGCGTTTGTCCTTGTTGAGCAGGGATGCCGAATATTCCTTGAACGCCGAATGGAAGGCTTCTGCGTCCGGGGCTTGAAAAAGACCAGATACCGGGGCGGCACCTCGGAATTGTCCTTGCGGATAGCATAGTCGATGCCGTACTTTTGGCATAGCGTTCCAGCCACGGATGCCGGTCTTGCTGATCTCCACGCTGGACACACCCCGGTTTTGCGCAGAAGGGTGCGGATGCTTTGCTTACCTTGGGATGCTTGGACTGGT
>ENA-OQER01001583-OQER01001583.1-human-gut-metagenome-genome-assembly--contig:-NODE-1583-length-10626-cov-2.065816_pt1 | contig 10626 bp, 14 predicted proteins | sample MGYA00242797_ERZ504639 | MGnify/ENA primary metagenome ERZ504639 (study PRJEB26092, sample SAMD00036306) | human gut metagenome | host: Homo sapiens | study: EMG produced TPA metagenomics assembly of...
CCTTTTGCCTCCTACCGTCAGTCAATGCTGCCTTCTGCATTTCTTTCGCCTCCTCATCGGTTTCTAAGTTGAGAGTATAGCTCAAAAACTTTTCATCCCGCAAGTATATCTGTCATTTTTCTGTACATACTGAATTCAGAAATGTCTCTGGCATTCTTGCTGCGAGGTGTACATCATGCATCGCATAACCTGTTTTTGAAAGGAGCAAGCCCGTGAAAACAGAATTTCTTTTATTATCCCTGATTTTTTCCTTCACAGCCGATGTTCTTTTTCTGAAGACTCCCTTTGAACTTACGGCAATCTTGTTTTTTATCGCAGTGCAGTACTGCCATCGCCGTCTGCAAACGGTTCTTTGCTCTCTTTTACTGCCGGCGGCTTTTCTGGCATGTTCTTCCTGCTTTTGCTCTCTTATTTCTGGCATATAAAAAGCAGCCTCCTTACGGCGGCCGCCTTTTTCTATATCGCACTGCTGACCTGGAATCTGTGCAGTTCTTTTACGGTGAAACGACAAAATACGCCCACTCTGCTGCGAATCTGCCTTGTCATGCTTCTTGCCTGCGATCTGAATGTCGGATTTTTCAATCTGCCCCGCTTCTGTGGTGATCTTCCGCATTCTCTTGCTTTTTACTGCACGCACATCGCCGGAAAGCTGATCTGGCTTTTCTATCTTCCAAGCCAGTTAATCCTGCTTTACCTGTTCTTTCGCTTCCCCAAGAAGAATCCATCTTCCGTTCTTCTCTGATCCTTCTCTTTTAAGCCAGCCCTGCTTTTTCATTTTGTCGATATCACGCAGAATGGTACGCTTTGTGACCTGAAGCTCCTGCACCATAGCACTGATCGTGATGCGTTCGTTCTCTGCCATCATTTTCAGGATCTGCATCTGACGCTCCTGCGGCGTGAAACGTTCACCGTCAGCACTTTCTTTTTCCTGAGGATCTCTTACATCCGTTTTTGAAAATGCTCTGTTTTCCGCTGCCAAAGGTGTCTTTACCACAATTTCTTTTACCGGTTCCTGTCTTGTTTTGCCGGATTTTTCTTTCTGCCAGTTCATCCGGCAGATGCCGTCGTGTTCTTCTTTTGTCAGTCCATAGCTGTCCTCTTCTGATGCAATACCAAACTCACAGAAATATTTCTTCAGCATCGGATTTCCGAAACGTCCCATGCTGACTGCAAACTCTGCGGTAAGCTTCTGCGATGATGCCGTGATTTTTGCCGGATACGCACTCGTATATTCTCTGGACAAAAGAAATTCACTGACAAATGCTTTCGCCGTCTCTTCTCCGGCTGCCGGCTGCAAAAAACGGATCAGTTTTTCTGCCTCATCCAGAAGATTCGTCTCCATATTCAGACGCTGCGTTTCTCCGTCCACCTGCCGCTCACAGGTAACTGCCGTATTGGCGAAAAGATTGCGAAGCGTCATTATCTTTCCGAACAGAAGGCTTGCCAGAAGGCGAAGACCACGTTCTCCCGTCTCATAATTGATACCGGAAAGATTCATTTCTTTTAAAAGGGCATGATTTTCCAGCCTGCCAAACGGATGCTCTTCGTTTTTCATCAGCAGCAGTGCTTTTGCCCTCTCGATCAGACTGTCTGAAAGATCGTTTTCCCGCATAAACGGATAGATTTTGCGTTCTGTGTAAATCTCCTGTTTCTGCACATAAGTCTTGTCAGCTCTTCTTTTCGTTCTACACGGATATTTTCTGTTCCTCTTCTTACAAAAACCTTTCCGCGAAGAGCATGGACATTCGCACTTTCCGGAACATTCAACACCAGGACATATTTGCCGTCCACGATCTCACGCACCGGTTCCATCTCAAACGGCGGCTGGAAGGTGTCTGCATTCTGAGTTGCCATCTTCAGTGCCTGGATGATATCCGGGATTGCCCGTTCTTTAAATCCATATACTTCACCGCTTTCATCTACTCCCAGCAGAAGTGTTCCTCCTCTAGTATTCAGAAATGCACAGATTGTCTCAAACACATTTGTATGGATTCCATCCTTGCAGCTTCTGAACACGGTATTTTCATTCTCTCCAACTGTGATCAATTTCTGTGCTGTCATATTTTCCTCCTTCATACGCACTTGCTGCGTCAATAATGGTAGATTTGGAAGTTAACTTCCAAACTTTTTCCGCCTGAAATTTCCGGCGGATCACAGATTCGCCTTCTTTAAGACGGTTTTTCAGTTCCTCTGTCTCACCAAATAAATCGCAAAATATCTGATATTCATCCAGCAGCCCCTGACCGTGCAGCACCCTGTAGCTCCGGCATCGCTTCCGGCTGCAAGCAGCACGCCCTTTTCCCAGGCACAGCTTACATTCGCCCTGGCAGAATCAAAAATCTTTTCCAGTTCTTCCTGAGGATATCTTCCACAGCCAAGCAGGTTGCCGGTCGTCACAAGCGTCGGTACCCAGACCGTCTCCTTCTCTTTCATGGCATCGATGCAGTCCCGGTCGATATAATTGCCATGTTCTATGCTGTCAGCCCCCGCAAGAGCTGCGGCACGTACGGCATCCGCCCCGTTGACATGAGCCATGACCGCCATCCCCTCTTCGTGGGCAATGTGGATCAGTTCTCGGATTTCTTCCGGTGCAAGCGGCTCTTCTGACATCTGCCCGAACTGTTCATAAACCATGATCCCGGAGATCATGATCTTGATAAAATCTCCGCCGAGATCTTTTACTTTCTTTACCAGATCTCGGTATTCTTCCAGATCTTCCCAGGCACATCCGACGATCCTGCCGTAATGCCCTTTGCGATGAATGGCAAACATCGGGCTGCGGTAATCGATCCCATACTGTGGTGCGATCTTTGACGCATATTCGGACACATGCAGGGCATCTCCGCCATCTCTTACAAATGTAATCCCACGTTTCCGATACTCTGCAAATGCCTGCCGGATCGCCTCTTCGCTGACATGATTTTTATGCAGTGCCACTGCTTCTTTATAATTTCTGCCATTTAGAAAGATGTGAGCATGACATTCTCCAAACATTCGGTTCACCTCATTACATGCATCTTATTTTTTCTTTCTCTTCACACTCCATACGGACGGTACAAAAATCATCAGCATCGGGATCAGCTCCAGTCTTCCGGCCAGCATATCAAAGCTTAAAACCAGTTTGGACAAATTGGAAAATCCTGAGAAATTGCCGGCCGGTCCGACCAGTCCAAGTCCCGGTCCGACGTTGTTCAAAGTCGCTGCCACGGCCGTAAAGTTGGTAACCAGGTCTTTCTCATCCAGTGAAACGATCAGAACCGATGCCACAAAAATAATCATGTATAATGCAAGATATGCATTTACGGAACGGATAACTTCGGTCTCCACCGTTCTTCCTTCCATACGTACACGCTTGACGCTTCTTGGATGCAGTGCCAGTGAAATCTCACGTCCGATGCCTTTTAACAAAAGCAGGATACGTGACACTTTGATACCGCCTCCGGTACTTCCCGCACAGGCTCCGACAAACATCAGTGTCACCAGGATCGTTCTGGAAAAACCCGGCCACTGGTTGAAATCCACCGTACTGAATCCGGTGGTCGTGATGATCGATCCAACCTGAAATGCTGCATGGTGAAATGCCTGAAACAGACTCGAAAATCCCCCGGAAATATTGAAGGTGATCGCCAGGATGGAAGCCGCTATGATCGCCAGATATGCCCAGACTTCCGTCATACTGGAAACCTGCTTGATCTTTTTCTTCAAAATGCAGAAGTAGAAGGTAAAGTTGACACCAAACAGGATCATAAACGTAGTGATGATGCCCTGCTGCAGCATCGTATAGCCTGCACACCCATCACTTTTTTTTATCGAAAATCCACCGGTACCGGCCGTACCGAATGTAATGCAGAGGGTATCAAACAACGGCATTTGCTGATCAACAGCAAAATGATCTGAATCAGCGTCATACCAAAATAAATAGCATAAAGGATTGCTGCCGTATAGCGGATCTTCGGCACGAGTTTGCTCACGTTCGGTCCCGGACTTTCTGCTTTCATCAGGTGTACGATTGTTCCATTTCCTTTATTTGGAATAAAAGCAAGGATAAAGACCAGAATTCCCATACCTCCTACCCAGTGGGTAAAACTTCTCCAGAACAGACTGGCACGTGAAAGTGCCTCTACATTGGTCAGAATACTGGCTCCTGTAGTTGTAAAACCGGAACTCACCTCAAAAAATGCATCGAAAAAATTCGGGATTTCTCCTGTCAGCATAAACGGGACTGCCCCAAATACAGAAAACCAGATCCATACAAGTGCAACTGCTACCAGACCTTCTTTGGTATACAGAGTAATCTTTTTCGGCTTGCGAAGTGTGCTGACCCCGCAGAATAATGCACAGATCCCGCAGGAGATCAGATAAGAAGAGAGAACACTTTCCCCGTAGATCAGCGAAACCAGGATCGGAAGCAGCAGAAAGAGTGCTTCGAACCCGCTCGCCATGCCAAGTATGTAAAAAATCATTCCATAATTCATGTTTTCACCCTTACCGTTCTTTCACAATATCGGATATATCATCCAGTCCCTGATTGGTCGTGACAACGATCACCTTATCCCCGATGCTCATCACGTCCTGACCGTTCGGCATGATCAGCACACCGTCACGGTAAATCGATGCGATCAGCAGATTTTTTTTCAGAGACAGTTTCTCAAGCGGAATGTCAAGGATCGGAGACGACTGCCGGATCACAAATTCCAGTGCTTCCACACGGTTGTTTACCAGGCGGTAAAGTGTCTCTACATTACTGCCGATGGTATTTTTCATGGCACGTACATAACGCACGATGTATTCTGCCGTCACATACTTCGGATAAATGATACTGTCAAGATCCAGTTTGTTGATGACTTCATCGAACGTGGTATTGTTTACTTTTGTGATACTCTTGATCTTCGGTGCATGCTCTTTTGCAAAGAGTGAGAGCAGGATATTTTCTTCGTCCACATCCGTCAGCGTCACAAAGGAGTCCATCCAGTTCACGCCTTCTTCCATGAGGACATCCTGATCCGTTCCCTCACCGCAGATGATCGTCGCCTTCGGCAGAAGGTCGCTTAATTCTTCGCATCGCTCACGGTTTTTGTCGATGATCTTGACATCAATGCCCATGGTCAGAAGCTGTTTTGCCAGATAATAGGCTGTTGTACTGCGCCTATGATCAGGGTATCACGAACCTGATCCGTCTGGACTTTGATCTTTTTAAAGAACTGACTCGCCATTTTCGGCGGTGCCACGATCGACACGATATCACGCTCCTGCAGCACGACATTTCCATCCGGATGATAACCTGATCTCCGCGGACAACGGTGCATACCAGCACTTCGCAGTGAATCTTTGCCCCCATATCTGCGATCCGCATATTATTCAAAACAGAGTTTGCCCCGATACGGAACTGCAAAAGCTCAATGTGTCCGTTTGCAAAAGTCTCGATCTTGATGGCAGATGGGAAACGTAAGATCCTTGCCATCTCGGAAGCTGCCGCCTGTTCCGGATTGATGACCATCGCCATACCAAGCTCTTCCCGGATAAAGCGGACTTCCTGACTGTACTCCGGATTCCGCACGCGGGCGATCGTCTGACAGCCGTTTCCGGCTTTTTTGGCGATCAGACAGCACAGCAGGTTCAGCTCATCTGAACCAGTCACGGCGATCAGCAGATTTGCCTCCCGGATGCCTGCCTCCAGCTGGACATTATGGCTGCTTCCGCTTCCTACCACGCCCATAATATCACACGCGTTTGATATATCCTGCACTTTTTCGGCATCTTTATCTACAATAACAATATCGTTTCCTTCATTACTCAACTGTTCTGCCAAGGTTGCTCCTACTTTTCCGCAGCCCACGATAATGATCTTCATTTCTTTTTCCTCACCTTGAATTTTCTGTTTTTCGATTTCCTTTCTCTGTCCAAATACAGGTAAGCCGAAAACGGCCACTGAGCTTTGTATCTGCTCTATGGCCGCATCTTCTGTCGGAAATTCCCTTTATTCTTCTGTTGTTTTTATATCCATAACCTGTTCCAAGATCTGTGCTGCGTCTTTGATACATCCGTCACAGGACCGCAGAACCTTGCCTGTCCCGATCCCTTTCAGATCCTTGCAGACCACGGAACCGTTCTTCTCTCCAAATTTCTGAACGATCTCTCTGCTGACACGATATGTCGCACCTTTTGTGACCGGTTCTTTTGTATTGCGGCTGCTCTTTAAAAGTCCTGCCACCATACAGGCTCCCGAAACGCTCCGCAGGTACACTGCATACCGCCCATACCGCTCCGAATCCTTCTCCTGCCGCAAAAATAAGATTTTCATCCACTCCCACCAGATCTGCATAGGCACATGCCACTGCCTGACAGCAGTTGTAACCCTTCCCATGATTCTCCAGCGCTTTTTCTACTCTGCTGCTCATTTTGATTCCTCCATTGTAAAACCACGTTTCTCACGCCGAATAATATTGCAATTTTACACTACTTTCGCTCAAATTACAAGAGGTATCAGGATTTTCACATAGAAATTCTCCCCTCTTGAGCCGTATTGAAACTGACCGCCACGGTTTTTGACTGTTTTTCTTACATTGTGAATCCCATATCCATGCATTCTGTCGTCTTTTTTGGTCGTCCGGAAGATTCCCTTTCTTACCTGTGCATGTGCTTCGCAGCTGTTCTCCACGATCAGCATAAACATCGAATGATGTTTTCGTACTTCAATCTTTACCATGCGTTTTTCTTCTTCCAGCTTTTCACATGCCTCTATTGCATTGTCCAGAAGATTTCCAAGCAGAATGCACAGTTCTTTATCTGCAAGAGCGATCTCTCCGATCATATCTGTCTTAATTTCATATAAAATTTTCTTTTTTTTCCATGGCAAGCAGCTTATATTCCAGGATCATGTCAAGGATCAATTCTGCGTCCACTGCCTGTGCCGGTCTTTTTCCAGCGGCCGCAGTTTTCCGATATATTTATGGAGACGCTCATACTCTCCTTTTTCTGCCAGCTTCCACATCACCAGATTGTGATTGTTCATATCATGATATAAACGGCGGTTTTTTTCGTATTCCATCGCCAGCTCTTCATACTGATGCTCTGCCATATCCACCCGCATCTGCAAAATCTCTTCTTTTTTGTTTCATATCGTGGTAGATCAGATAAATCATGCACAGAATCCCCAGAAATACAACCATTGCCAGATACTGCTCTTGAACACGATCTTACTGCTGCTCCCGAGCAGAACATTCTGGAAATAGAATACGGCAGAAGATCCGATCAGAAACAGCAGCGAAACGAGCATCCAGTTGACTTCGATCTCATGGCTTTTCTGCCATTCACAGATCCTCAATACCAGAATACAGACCATGATTCTGCTGATATTCAATGCCAGTATGCTGACCATCCCAACGTCTGCATACTCTGCTCCGATACAGAACAGCAGTACAATCCAGGTGCGACTCAGTTCCTCCAGTACCTGAAAACAGCCAAACACCAGAAATGCCCGCCAGACGGAAACTCTTCTTACTGCCCACAGAAGCAGTGCCAGAATGCCGCTTTTGAATATAAAAATCTCAGCTGCCGAAACACCTGCTTTACCCAGGCATCTGAAAAAGACATTCATCCCCACCGAAGCACACAGATAGATCAGGCTTTCTTTTCGCTCTACCATTTCCGGCTTCAGACCTCTGGCAGACACATCACATATCAGAAACACTTCCAAAACCACGATCAGATACTCTGCAATTGCAAAACCGGTCATCTCCATCCTCTTTCCATATATTCACTCATTTTCTGCATGATCTCTCTGTTATGTCCTCTTCCTACCTTGATCAAATCCCCATTGTCCATCGTAAGCATTCCCTTTTCCAGGCGTTCCACATGAAGCAGATTCACAATATATCCCCTCTCTGCCATGACAAACTGCTCTTTCGGGAGTTTTCCGGCAACCTCTTTTAAAGATTCCCTGTTTGCCTTTTTTCCCTGAAGTGTCACAAAAATGGAATTCTTCTGTTCTTTATAAATATAACAGATCTCACGCAGTGCTACTTTTTCGAACACGCCTGCTCTTTTTACCAGATACTGTCCTTTGACATGTATGCCGATCTCCCGGCAGATCTGCCGCATCGTCTGTACCAGTTTCTTTTCCATATTTTCTTTGATAATATAATGAAATGCCCGGACTTCGTACCCGGAAAGTGCATATTTTTCGTATGCAGTCAGGAACACGATGTATGCCCTCTCCTGTATTTTTCTGATCTCTTTTGCAAGCTCCAGTCCATTCCCGTCCGGAAGTTCAATATCCAGAATATAAACCGTGAATAATTCCTGCGACAGCTCACTTTGCAGCTTGACTGAATGTAGAAAAACACTCAACTTGAAAATTTTCCTCTTTGAAATTCCGTTCTATCACTTCCTTCGTGCTTTCTCTGACCATATAGTCATCATCTACAATCGCTATTCGGTACATAACCAATTCTCCTGTATTTTTAAGTACATTCTCCTTATAGATATATAGGAATTATCAGAAAAAATCAATTACTTTTGTGCCTCAGTCGAAAACAGGGAGCTCTTCTTCAGAGCTCCCTGTGCATAAGCTAGGCGGATACAACTCACACTCGTTTACTGACTCACACTTCAATCCCATATTCTAAAAGCCCACCTACCTGAGATGATTATATGGTTTTTTGTCTATTTTGTACGCTTTTGTCCGTAAATTGTCTTTTTTTTGTCCGTAAATTGCAAAGATGCCAGGGTCATAAGCCTGAAACCACGATGTGCTTGCACAGGAGTGGTTTACAACTTAATGACCCGCCCCGACATGAGCATAAAAGTGGAGCGTAAGCTTCACGATATGCGAATGTCGGACAGAATCGTGAGAGTACGAAGTACGGAACCATTCGTATGGCATCTTTTGTCTATAATATCTTGCAAAGATATGTTATTCCTGATCCAGAATTTCTTTCAGAATTTTGTTAACACTCGCCGGATCTGCTTTTCCTTTCATGGCTTTCATGGTCTGTCCCACCAGAAATCCGATCGCTTTTTTCTTGCCGCCTTTGTAATCGGCTACCGACTGTGGATTCTCAGAAACAATCTGCTCGATAGTGGCCTTAAGTGCACCTTCATCGTTCACCGTTTTCAGTCCATGTTCTTCGATGTAAACTTCCGGATCAACATTCTCTTTGAAAATCTGCTCAAAGACTTCTTTCGCCACCGAACTGTTGACCGTTCCGGCATCTGCAAGATCTACCAGTTTTGCCAGATTTTCCGGTGCAAAAGAAAGATCTTCCGGATCCATGTTGTTTTCTTTTAACAGTCGCAGGGTCTCACCCATCAGCCAGTTGGATACTTTTTTCGGCTTTTTGCAGATTGCAGTTGCCGCCTCAAACAGATCCGCCATATGTTTGGAGTTTGTGATGATCTGTGCATCATAATCCGGAATATCAAATTCTTTTTTATAACGTTCCAGTTTCTCGCTGCGAAGTTCCGGCTGGCGTGCCTTCACCTCTGCGATCCATTCGTCACTGATCACAACCGGTGTCAGATCCGGGTCCGGGAAATAGCGGTAGTCCTGGGCATCTTCCTTGGAACGCATGGTAAAGGAACTTTCTTTGTTGTCATCCCATCTTCTGGTCTCCTGAATGACCTTTCTGCCCGCCTCGATCAGCTCGATCTGACGCTCTCTTTCGCCTTCGATCGCATGAGCGATGGCTTTGAAGGAATTCAGGTTCTTCATCTCGGTTCTGGTGCCAAACTTTTCTGCTCCGACTTCGTGCACGGATAAGTTGACATCGGCACGCATCGAGCCTTCCTGCAGTTTGCAGTCTGATGCTCCGAGATACTGGATGATCTGACGAAGTTTTTCCAGATAGGCAATGACTTCTTCTGCACTTCGCATATCCGGCTCGGACACGATCTCGATCAGCGGCACACCGCTTCGGTTGTAGTCTACCAGTGAGCAGTCTTCCCACTCATCGTGCACCAGTTTTCCGGCATCCTCTTCCATATGGATTTCGTGAATCCCGATGATCTTTTTGCCGCCGGCTGTCTCGATCTCCACACCGCCGTCATGACAGATCGGCAGATACAGCTGTGAAATCTGATAGTTCTGCGGGTTATCCGGATAGAAATAATTTTTACGGTCGAACTTACAGTACTGATGGATCTGGCAGTTTGTTGCAAGTCCCACCGCAAGTGCATACTCAACCACCTGTTTGTTCAGTACCGGAAGGGAACCCGGCATACCGGTGCAGACCGGGCAGGTATGGGTATTTGGTGCTCCTCCGAAAGCAGTGGAGCAGGCACAGAATATTTTTGTTTTGGTCGCAAGCTCTACATGGACTTCCAGACCGATCACGGTTTCATACTGTTTACTCATCTTATTTTGCCTCCCCTTCTGCTGTTTTTGCAAGCTTTGGTGCTTCGTATTTCCTCGTCTGTTCATAAGCATACGCCGCACGGATGATATTCTTTTCTTTGAAGCAGTCCCCGATCAGCTGCAGACCGATCGCAGCCCTTTTGCATCTCTTCCGCACGGAACACTCATGCCCGGAAGTCCTGCCAGATTAACAGAAATCGTATAAATATCACCGAGATACATTTTCAGCGGATCACTTAAAGAATCTCCGATCTTCGGTGCGGTATTCGGAG
>ENA-OQER01001584-OQER01001584.1-human-gut-metagenome-genome-assembly--contig:-NODE-1584-length-10621-cov-1.409377_pt1 | contig 10621 bp, 19 predicted proteins | sample MGYA00242797_ERZ504639 | MGnify/ENA primary metagenome ERZ504639 (study PRJEB26092, sample SAMD00036306) | human gut metagenome | host: Homo sapiens | study: EMG produced TPA metagenomics assembly of...
GATCTCGTAGGATATGAGGCAGAAAAGCAAAAGACTGATTGATAATACCAAAGCGTTTGATAGAGGGAAAAAGAGCCAATAACTGTCTGCTCTACGGAGATGCAGGGACAGGAAATCATCTTCCATCAAAGCAATTTTAAATCAGTATTATGATCAGGGGCTTCGCATGATCGAAGTATATAAGCATCAGTTTCAGGATCTGAACGAGGTGATTGCCCAGATTAAAAATAGAAACTATAAATTTATTATTTACATGGATGATCTCTCTTTTGAAGAATTTGAAATCGAATATAAGTATCTGAAAGCCGTGATCGAAGGAGGTCTGGAGAAAAAACCGGACAATATTCTGATCTATGCAACTTCCAACAGAAGCATCTGGTGAGGGAGACTTTCCGTGACAAACAGGATCGGGATGAAGAACTGCATACAAACGATACGGTGCAGGAAAAACTGTCTCTTGTGGCAAGATTCGGTGTCAAGATTTATTTTGCCTCTCCGGCTAAAAAGGCATTCCAGAAGATCGTGACAGAACTGGCAAAGCGGAACCATATTCCATGCCGGAAGAAGAACTTTATTGGAAGTCAATAAATGGGAACTGAGTCACGGGGGAATGTCGGGAAGAACTGCACAGCAGTTTATTGATTACCTTCTTGGGAAGGAATAACGCATCAGGCGGAAAAAGAAAAGGAATTTGGTATGACAGGAAAGAAACGGATGCGCCGTCTTGCATTGACAGGCGCACTGCTGATGCTGTGCACAAATACGGCGGCAGGATGCAGACAGCAGGAAAAGCAGGAAGTAACACCAGAAGTATTGATGGATGCGGTAGACAAAAATATGAAAGAAGTCAATTCGGCATCCAGTTCACTGGAAATCGAGGTGGAGTTGGAGGATGTGCTGGATCATACCAGAATCCGAATGGATATGGACATGGAGAACACGGTAAGCCCCAGAGCAGGACACGCAAAGGGGAGGGCGGAAGTGAAGCTAAATGATAATCTGGTCTCTAGTAATATGGAAATCTACCAGGTGGAAGAAGGCGATAAGTATGTGACGTACAGTAGTCTTTACGAGCAGTGGTCGAGGACAGAGAGTGAAAACAGCTCCTCTTCCAGTGGTACAGAAACAGATTTTTTCCAGAGTGCAAGAGCGGAAATCGAAGATTTTACGCTTGCAAAGCAGCCGGTAAAGGTCCGGGAAAAGAACGTGCTATGAAATCTACGGGGATATGCAGGGAAAGAAGCTGATGGATTTTCTTGGGGAGGAGATGATTCAGGCCTACGGTCTTGTGGATCTGCTGGATCAGGATGCGCTGGATACACTGGAGATTCCGGTTACGGTGGATATTTACAAAAAAGAAAAGCTGCCGGCAAGGATCATCGTGGATATGACAGATGTGATGGATGAATTATACCAAAGCTTCGGGAAAACAACTAATGTGAATTTTTATAATATTGAACTGGTGTATAACGGATATGATAATGTGGGACAGATTCAGGTTCCTGAAGATGTGAAGCAAGCAGTCAATGGATAAGAATACTCTTTTATTATAGAAAAATAGATGGATGCCCCTGGTAACGAAATCTGTACCAGGGGCATTTTGAATGCATTTTAATCAGAAATTTCTTTTAAGTCGCCGATATCACTGTCGATGATCAGCGAATAATTGGTATAATATACGACAAAGCCGGGTTTTGCACCCTTTGGTTTTTTGACATGTTTTTTCTCGATATAGTCAATCTCTACTTTTTCTCCGCCTCGGGCTTTGGAATAGTAAGCGGCAAGCCGTCCGGCTTCTTCAAATGTACGGTCCGGAAGCTCCTCTCCGTTGGTGCGGACAACAACATGAGATCCGGGCGTGTTTTTTGCGTGGAACCACCAGTCATTGCCGACGCAAATTCGAAGGTCAGCCAGTCGTTCTGCAGGTTATTCTTTCCGACATAAATATGATATCCGTCACTGGAAAGATAGTGCAGTGGTTTGTTTTTGATCTTTACTTTTTTTCTTGGTGAATTTGCGGCGCATATACCGGAATGAATCAGCTCTTCCTTGATCTCTGCAAGATCCTCCTCACTGAGTGCGATATCCAGAGCAGTGCTGACGGATTCCAGGTATGTGATGTCTTCTTTTGTTTCTTCGGTCAGCGCGGATAATGCTTCAAAGGTACGTTTTTGTTTGTTATATTTTTCGAAATAGCGCTGTGCATTTTCCAACGGAGTTTTTGTGGTATCCAATGGGATTTTTACCATTCATTGTTGTAGTAATTCAAAGCCTCCAGTACTTTTGCACCTGGTTCCAGATTATAGCCGTAAGTATGGATCAGTTCGCCGTATACTTTGTATTTGTCCCGATCCTCGGTATCGGATAACTGCCGCATCTGCAGAGCATATTTTTTTCTGGCGCGTTCCAGAGCGGTCTGTACGATATGGCGCAGATCAGCAGATTTCTGGCGGATACGGGTAATCTGGTTTTTGGTTGCATAATAAGTCTCCAACACGTGTGAGATGGAAGAAAAAGTTTCTCTGTGGTATGCATGCAAATGCTCCAGCCCAAGGGATGCAAATTCCTTTGGCTCTTTTCCGTCATAGTATACAGACGGGGAGAATTGACCTTCCCTGACTGCGGAGAGATAAATACAAAACTGATTGTAAAAGTGTACACAGACATCTGCGGAAAGCTCTGAGGCCGGAAGCCTTGAATCTATACTGGAAAGAAAACAGATCTCCTCAGCAGTGACGGGACTGATCCCGGTAAAGCTGGTGTAGATTGCCTTGGATACCGGCATTGGCTTGCACGAAGCAGGGTATGGAACTCGGCTTCTGAAATTGTGAGCGGATCTGCTTTTTCCATGGTGTCCGGGATGAAATAGTCCCGTCCGGGCAGCACTTCCCGGACAGAACTCATCTGGGCGGAGACATGTTTGATGCTGTCAATGATCGTTCCGTCTGAAGTACAGAAAATAATATTGCTGTGTTTGCCCATGATCTCCACGATCAGATCCTTGCGGCAAAGATCGCCAAGCTCATCCAGATGCTCGATTGTAAAATGAATGATCCGCTCCAGTTTGGGCTGCCAGATATCCACGATCCTGCCGTTTGCAATGTGCTTTCTCAAAAGCATACAGAAATTGGGAGCAGTCATGGGACTTGGTTTATTCGCGTCAGTGAGATATATGAGCGGAAGAGATGCACTTGCAGAAATGGAAAGCCGTCTCTGTCCCTTAGGGGATTTGATCGTCAGCAGAAGCTCGTCTGCCTCCGGCTGTGCGATCTTTGCAATTCTTCCGTTTAAAAGCTGTTCTTTTAATTCGTGGACCAGATTGGCCACGACAATTCCGTCAAAAGCCATAAAAAAATCCTTTCTTTTGGTTGGTTTCGTTTAACTTGATTATTGTATCACAGAATTCGGACAAGTGGTACCTGAAATCGGGAATTTCTGGAGTGAAAGCTTGACCAAACAGCATAAATAAGAGTATACTGGTAACAGAATTTCAAGAAAATGACAGAGGACAAAGACATGATAAAAAGTATGACAGGTTTTGGACGATGTGAAATTCAAAAAGAGTCCAGAAAATTTACGGTAGAGTTAAAAAGTGTGAACCACAGATATCTGGATGTAAATATCCGGATGCCGAAAAAGCTGAATTTTTTGAGACGGCGATCCGTACGCTTTTAAAGCAGTATGCCAACCGTGGAAGGTAGACATTTTTATTTCCTGTGAGGATTTGTCACAGCAGCAGATGATGCTGAAGTATAATGCTGCACTGGCAGCGGAATATATGCGTTATTTCCGTCAGATGAGCGAGGAGTTTCACATTGCAAATGATGTGAAAGTATCTGCATTGTCCCACTATCCGGAGGTACTTACAATGGAAGAGCAGACAGAGGATGAAGAGATTCTCTGGAGCGGGCTCAAAGAGGCGCTGGAGGGAGCGTTTGGACAGTTTGTGGAAACCAGAGTTTTGGAAGGTTCTCACTTAAAAGAAGATATCCTTCAGAAGCTCTCCGGTATGGAATCACTTGTGGAACAGGTGGAAGCACGTTCTCCTCAGATTGTGGCAGAGTATCGTGCAAAGCTGGAAGAAAAGGTAAAAGAATTACTTGCGGACGCGCAGGTTGAAGAGAGCCGGATTGCAGCGGAAGTGATTCTGTTTGCGGACAAGATCTGTACGGATGAAGAAGTTGTTCGTTTGAAAAGTCATATCGCACATATGAGAAATACACTGGAAGAGTCGGAGGGAATCGGGCGTAAGCTGGATTTCATCGCACAGGAGATGAACCGGGAGGCGAATACGATTTTATCCAAGGCGAATGATCTGGAAGTTTCGAATTATGCCATCGGACTAAAGACAGAGATTGAAAAGATCAGAGAACAGATACAAAATATTGAATAACCAGGAGATAAAGGAGAAATTTTAAAGAGATGAATCAGAGAGGGATTTTGATCGTTGTATCCGGATTTTCAGGGGCAGGAAAAGGAACACTGATGAAAGAATTGATGAAGCGTTATGAGGAAACTTATGCACTTTCTGTTTCTGCCACCACACGAAATCCAAGAGAAGGAGAAGTGGACGGAAGGGAATATTCAAAACAACCGAAGAATTTGAAAAAATGATTGCGAAAGAAGAGCTGATAGAGTATGCTAGATACGTGGAAAATTATTATGGAACACCGCGTACCTATGTAGAACAGCAGCTGGAAGCGGGAAAAGATGTGATTCTGGAGATTGAGATTCAGGGAGCGCTCAAGGTAAAGGAACGCTTTCCGGACACATTGCTTTTGTTTGTGACGCCGCCGTCTGCCAAAGAGCTGCGCAGACGTCTGGTCGGAAGAGGGACAGAGACCATGGAGGTGATCGAGTCCAGACTGGCAAGGGCAGTGGAGGAGTCAGAGTACATGGATCAGTATGATTATCTGGTGATTAATGATGATCTGGATGTCTGTGTATCCGAGATGCATAAGATCATCCAGGGAGAGCATCAAAGAAGTTTCCGTAATGAGAGCTTTATTCAGAGTATGAAACAGGATTTAAAAGGGAATGTGAAAGGAGACAGATAGAATATGTTACATCCATCTTATACAGATTTGATGAAGGTCGTAAATCAGGACGTTGAGGAAGGGGAATCAAAGGTTGTAAACAGCCGGTATTCCATTGTTATGGCAACGTCCAAAAGAGCGAGACAGTTGATTGACGGAGATCTTCCGATGGTACATGCAAAGGCAGGAGAGAAACCTCTGTCAATTGCAATTGAAGAGATGAATGCAGGCGAACTCAAAGATTCTGGCAGAAAAACGCAGAAGAGGAATAGGCATAGAAAGAGAAGATAAGGGGCAGATGCCATATGGTATCTGCCTTTCTGACTGTTGAAAAAAGGAGAAAAATGAAATATGAATATACTTTTTATTTCCCTCGGGTGTGATAAAAATCTGGTGGACACAGAAGTGATGCTGGGGATGCTGGCATCCAGAGGATATCAGATGGTAGAGGAAGAGACACAGGCAGATGTGATCGTGATCAATACCTGCTGTTTTGTCCACGATGCCAAAGAGGAGAGTATTCAGAACATTCTGGAGATGGCAGAATATAAAAAAGAGGGCAGAATTAAAGCCTGATTGTTACAGGATGTCTGGCACAGCGCTATCGTCAGGAGATTTTAGATGAGATCCCGGAAGTGGATGCAGTGCTTGGAACGACTGCATACGACAAGATTTTAGATGCGATTGACGAGGCACTAAAGGGGCACCATACACTGACATTGGCCGATACAGATCTCCTTCCGGAAGTGGAGACAAAACGTCTGGTGACTACGGGCGGTCATTTTGCGTATCTGAAAATCGCAGAAGGGTGCGACAAGCATTGTACGTATTGTATTATTCCAAAGATCCGTGGAAATTTCCGGAGTGTGCCGATGGAGCAGCTCCTGTCAGAAGCAGAATATCTGGCAGAACAAGGGTAAAGGAACTGATTCTGGTTGCACAGGAGACAACCTTGTACGGAAAAGATCTTTATGGTGAAAAATCTTTGCACAAACTCTTGAGAGAGCTGTGTAAATTTCAGGAATCCGCTGGATCCGCCTTCTGTACTGTTATCCGGAAGAAATTTATGATGAACTGATTCAGACGATTAAGGAAGAACCAAAAATCTGTCATTATCTGGATCTTCCAATCCAGCATGCCAATGATGAGATTCTCAAACGTATGGGAAGAAGAACGACAAAACAGGAACTGATAGATATCATCAGTAAGCTCAGGAGAGAAATTCCGGATATCGCGCTTCGCACCACATTGATCACGGGATTCCCGGGAGAAACGAAAGAGCAGCATGAGGAACTGATGGAGTTTGTGGATGAGATGGAATTGACAGACTCGGTGTGTTTACTTATTCTCCGGAGGAGGATACTGCAGCTGCGAGGATGGAAGGGCAGATCGAGGAAGAAGTCAAGGAAGAACGCCAGGCTGAACTGATGGAACTGCAGCAGGAAATTGCGTTTGATACTGCGGAAAATATGGTCGGAAAAGAAGTGCTTGTGATGATCGAAGGAAAAGTAGCAGATGAAAATGCATATGTGGGAAGAACATACAGAGATGCGCCGAATGTGGACGGTTTGATTTTTGTTAACACAGAGGAAGAACTGATGTCCGGTGATTTTGCAAAGGTAAAAGTATCGGGAGCAGTGGATTATGATTTGATAGGAGGTCTTATCTGATGAATTTACCGAATAAACTGACGGTTCTGCGAGTGCTGATGGTACCGTTTTTTGTGCTGTTTATGCTGACAGATCTTGGTGGAGTGGCGAACAAATGGATCGCACTGGCGATTTTTGTGGTGGCCAGTCTGACCGATCTGCTGGATGGAAAAATTGCCAGAAAATATAATCTGGTCACAAATTTTGGAAAGTTTATGGATCCGCTTGCGGATAAACTGCTGGTATGTTCAGCAATGATCTGTCTGATCGAAAAAGGAAGTCTGGCGGCATGGATCGTGATCGTGATCATTGCCAGAGAGTTTATTATCAGTGGATTCCGTCTGGTGGCGTCTGACAATGGAATTGTGATCGCGGCAAGCTACTGGGGTAAATTCAAGACAGTCTTTCAGATGGCGATGGTCATTGTACTGATCATGGATCTGGGTGGTGCTTTTGATGTGATCGGGCAGGCACTGATCTGGATTTCACTAGCACTTACGATCATTTCACTGATTGATTATGTGGCAAAAAATATTCAGGTACTGACCAACGGAGGCATGTAAGATGTATACAGACTGGCTTTTAAAAATGAAGGAAAATGAAGCGCAGACGACATTGGAAGAGCGTGTGGTGGAATTGCTTGCTGAACACAAAATGACAGTCACTACAGCGGAATCCTGCACAGGCGGCCTGATCGCAGCAACGCTGGTGAATGTTCCAGGGGCATCTGACGTATTGAATGAAGGGTATATCACATATTCCAATGAAGCAAAGATACGTCTTGTAAACGTTTCCCCGGAGACATTAGAGCGTTATGGAGCAGTCAGTTCCCAGACAGCAAAAGAAATGGCGAATGGAGCAGCAAAGGCGGCAAAAGCAGAGGCTGCTCTAAGCGCTACGGGAATTGCGGGACCGGGAGGAGGAACAGAGGAAAAGCCGGTAGGTCTGGTTTATATCGGCTGTTCTGTGAACGGAAAGACAACTGCGAAAAGATGTGTTTTTGATGGAAACCGTATGGAAAACAGGCAGCATACAGTGGAAACTGCATTGGAAATGCTTGTGGAAGCACTGGAAAATCTGGAAAAATAGAAAGTGATAATTGACGAATGTCGGAATTTGTGAGAGAATGTAAACGAATACGGCGTTAAGAATTTATCAAAGCCGCAGAGGGAAACCTCAAATAATACACAATTACATATGTTGAAAGGAGTTTTAACATGATTTATTCACACGAAGTAGAAATGATGTGTCCGGTAGCTCAGGGAGCAAATCACGGACCAGCTCCAATCCCAGAAGAAGCAAAATGGGTGCAGGCAAAAGAAGTTAAAGATATCTCAGGACTGACACACGGTGTAGGCTGGTGTGCTCCACAGCAGGGAACATGTAAGCTGACACTGAACGTAAAAGAAGGTATCATCCAGGAAGCACTGGTTGAGACAATCGGATGTTCAGGAATGACTCATTCTGCAGCTATGGCATCTGAAATTCTTCCGGGAAAAACAATTCTCGAAGCTCTGAACACAGACCTTGTCTGTGATGCAATCAACACAGCTATGAGAGAATTATTCCTGCAGATCGTATACGGACGTACACAGAGTGCATTCTCTGAAGATGGACTTCCGATTGGTGCAGGACTGGAGGATCTTGGAAAAGGACTTCGTTCTCAGGTTGGTACAATGTACGGAACTCTTGCAAAAGGACCTCGTTACCTGGAAATGGCTGAAGGTTATGTAACAGGTATCGCTCTGGATGAGAATAATGAAATTATCGGATACAAATTCGTAAGCCTTGGTAAATTCACAGACTTCATTAAAAAAGGTGATACACCAAACGAAGCATGGGAAAAAGCACAGGGACAGTATGGACGCGTGGATGATGCAGTTAAGATCATCGACCAAGACAGGAATAGGCGATAGGAGGACTTAAAATGGCTTTATTTGAATCATATGAAAGACGAATTGATAAAATCAATGCTGTATTAAACAGCTACGGAATTGCTTCTATCGAAGAAGCTGAAAAAATCACAAAAGATGCTGGACTGGATGTTTACAATCAGGTAAAAGGAATCCAGCCGATCTGTTTTGAAAATGCATGCTGGGCTTACATTGTAGGTGCTGCTATCGCAATCAAAAAAGACTGCAGAAGAGCTGCTGACGCTGCTGCTGCAATCGGAGAAGGTCTTCAGGCATTCTGTATCCCTGGATCTGTTGCAGACCAGAGAAAAGTAGGTCTTGGACATGGTAACTTAGGAAAAATGCTTCTGGAAGAAGAGACAGACTGTTTCGCATTCCTTGCAGGACATGAGTCTTTCGCAGCCGCAGAAGGTGCAATCGGTATTGCTGAAAAAGCGAACAAGGTTCGTAAAAAACCACTTCGTGTTATCTTAAATGGTCTTGGAAAAGATGCAGCAAAGATCATTTCCAGAATCAACGGATTTACATATGTTCAGACAGAGTATGACTACTACACAGGAGAATTAAAAGAGGTTTCCCGTACAGCATATTCTGACGGACTTCGTTCTAAAGTAAACTGCTACGGAGCAAATGATGTTCGTGAAGGTGTTGCAATCATGTGGAAAGAGGGAGTAGACGTATCTATCACAGGTAACTCTACAAACCCGACACGTTTCCAGCATCCAGTAGCAGGAACATACAAAAAAGAATGCATCGAAGCAGGAAAGAAATACTTCTCAGTTGCTTCAGGTGGTGGTACAGGACGTACACTTCACCCAGACAACATGGCAGCAGGACCAGCTTCATACGGTATGACAGATACATTAGGACGTATGCACTCTGATGCTCAGTTTGCAGGTTCTTCTTCTGTACCGGCTCACGTAGAGATGATGGGACTGATCGGCGCTGGTAACAATCCGATGGTTGGAATGACTGTTGCTGTTGCAGTAGCTATTGAGGAATCAGCAAAAGAAGGAAAATTCTAAGAAACGGCGGAAAATCGCGGGTTTTGAAGAGTATAAGGACGTGTAAGAGTGTATAGATAAGTGGTAATTTGCAGACTATTTGCACATTACTTGAACACACCTATTTGCACACAGTTCTAAACTGACAGATGGAGAGTTTATCAATAAGATAGCTCTCCATTTTTTGTACGAAAATTTCAGAGCATGAGATGTGCATGAAAATCAAATTTTACAAAATGGTTCTTTTCGGTGTTATACTAAAATCAGAGATTTAGAGAAGGGGACAGATGTTTCCGATGTGATCGAGATGAAAGATTATAAGGAAACATTATCAAGAACAAGAGACGTGATCAAGAAGACTGCTTATGGGGTAGAATTTGTTGTGTTAGGGATTGAGAATCAACAGCATATCCATTATGCAATGCCGCTGAGACACATGATATATGATGCCATGGGCTACTTGAAAGAATATCAGGAGATTACACGCAATTATAAAGGGTCAAATATAAAATTGTCAGATTCCGATGAATTTTTATCGAGAATGCGAAAAGAAGACAGGATGCATCCGATTATTACACTAACCATTTATACTGGTGAAAAAGTATGGGATGGACCGTGTTCGTTGAAAGATATGATCGTGGAAATGCCAGAAGAGATTGCAGCCGTTTTTTCAGATTATAAAATGAATCTCCTGGAGGTAAGAGATTCGGCAGGATATGTCTTTCGGAATGAAGATGTGCAGAGCGCATTTGAGATCACACGAGAAGTGTTCGCGGGAAATTTTGATGGGATCCGGGAAAAATACAGTGATAAGAGAATTAGTTCAGAAGCTCTGTCTTTGATTGGTCAGATGGCAGGTTCCACAGAACTGATTGAGATGGGAAAATCGATGGAGGTGACGAATATGTGTACCGCATTGGAACGTTTGAAAGCAGAAGGTGTTGAACAGGGTATCGAACAGGGTATCGAGCAGGGCATGGAAAAAAGGGGTAGAAAAAACAGTCATTTCTATGCTGAAG
>ENA-OQER01001585-OQER01001585.1-human-gut-metagenome-genome-assembly--contig:-NODE-1585-length-10620-cov-4.829219_pt1 | contig 10620 bp, 14 predicted proteins | sample MGYA00242797_ERZ504639 | MGnify/ENA primary metagenome ERZ504639 (study PRJEB26092, sample SAMD00036306) | human gut metagenome | host: Homo sapiens | study: EMG produced TPA metagenomics assembly of...
TACTTTGAAATCAAGGATCTGATGAGGAAAAACAGCTTGATTGGATTCAAGGCAGCACTACCTCACGCAGAGGCATGATTTAGGCAATCTATTTAGAGCAATTGAAGCATTGAAGAAGATAGAATGGTTCAGAAATCAAGTTCGAGACATAAGAGGATATAAAGTCGAGAACTGGTCAGACTTCACCAGTATTATAAAAGAGCAATAATACATCAGCAATAAAGGCGGTATCTTGAAGAACCGCCTTTATTGCTATATTCTAAAACAGTTTCAGCTGCCTTTTATCTTCTTCCTGTCTCTTGGACTGCAGCATGGCTTTCTCCAGCCGCTTCTTCTCATAGGCTACGACAGCCTCCAAGTCCTGAACCAAGTCCTTGCGCTTCTTCTCCTCCGCTTCGTCCAGATAGCCGACAGGCTTCTTAGTTTCATCCTCCGAAAGCCATTCCGCCTGCACCCGAATCAGGGTCTCAATGCGGCCTTTCATATAGCTCGGCACTCTCATTACCTTGGTCACACATCCCTCTGTCTTGAAGGGTCTTCCGGATCCTGGGCGTTTACCTCCGCTCTTTCCTTTCACTCCAGCCATAGCTACCATTCTAATTTGTGAGACAATGTGGCCACGCTGCTATCAAGCCGGATGGCCGTTTCGATGTATTCGTTTTCTCCGTAGATATCGGCTACCTCTCCAACTGCACAGTGGTTTTTCATGTGCTGATATACGTCCGGCAATGAACCGCTAACTTGATCCTGCCGTTCTTCTTCGTTGCCGATAACTGATATTTTCAATAGGTATTCCATAAGATATTTAATTACGTTACGCATTCAAATCCATATACAAATATACTCATTTTTGATAACGTAACAAAATCAAATGGGTTAAAGAATACAAATTATTTGATTCTGTAACACAATCAAATAAAAAGACTTTTCTCCGCATCAATTACTATATCAGTGGGGCGCAGGGGGAGGTTTCTAAACCACTAAGCCTAATTAGCGGTTTTTGCAAAACCACGATTAGGCTACCACTCTAAAGAGTTCCTTCGGGGAGCAAGCTCTAGTACAACAAGAGGGAAGACAATGCTATTTATTTCCCTCTTGTTTATCATATTATTTCTGTTTATCCAGCCACCTGTTGAAGTCCTCCGGATGTTCAGCAGCAAACCTTTTAAACACATTCTCACGGTACTGTATAGAGTCGCGTTCCTCCCTAAGACGGTCACAACGGTCATTAGCCTGACTGGCTTTAACACTCATGAATATAGACATTATCAAGAACAGAACGGCACAACCAACAGCACCAAAGAACCAAAGCATCCACTTGTTGCACCACGCTTTAAATTCGTCCAGCGTCTTCTTTGTGGACTGCTGCATAGACTGAACCTCTTTTTGCAAGGCTGCATCCATCTTGCTCGCAATCTCGTTCGGGAGATCCTGCGAAGCTCTGACAAACCGGGAAGATGCCCTATCGACACGATCCGCCATTTCCTCGGACTTCGTAGCAACCTTTTCCAGACGTTCATGAACAACACCCAACACATCGGATGCACCCATCTTACTTTCGGAACAGATTGTCTGACTGGGCGATACTCATTGATTTTCTTTCCCCTTTCAGAGGTGGAACCCTCCATTTGGTTTTCGCTCCGACTGCTGTTTCTGGTATTGCTGTCGCTCTTGTTCTTTCTGACGTTCCAGCTGTTTTCTTCGTTCTTGTTCATATAGCTTATGTTCATTATAATGGGTTTTCACAATCCGGCTGTCAGTCAGTGCCCGGTCGATGGTGGAAGCCTTGTACTCCCGGCTACTGTCCTCCAAAGAAAGATAGTAACCGCTGCGCTTGCCGTTGGGGCTGATATTCGGCCTTACAGTAATCCCGAAATCGGCACAGGCTATGACATAGGAAGTAAAGTCATACCGTTTCATCTGGCGCAAAGCCTGATGAGCTTCTCCTTGATGGTCTCACGCTCCTTCTTGGAAATTTCTTCAGCCGTGGTAAATCCACGCTCGGCCGTCATCTTCGTAATGACATCAATGGAACGCTTCTGGCAGTATTTATCCGAAAGTACATTACCGTTCCGGTCTATCCGGTTCACCAGTCCGTGAACGTGCGGAAGCTGCTCATCATTGTCCGTCCTGCTGTGATGGAACCAGATGGCCTGTGAATTGCTGATGCCCATGCGCTGGCAATAGTCGGTAATCACGCTTTGCCACTGTTCCTCCGTCCACTCCGTGGCCTGTTCCTCCTTGCTCGGAGTGATCTCGATGCGGAAGAAGCCGTTCTTCAGCTTATGGCCGGACTGTTCCTGGGCTTCCCTCATTTCCTTTACGCACTCTTTCGCATCAATGCCAAAGACATTGTTCCGGAAATTTCTGTGGCCACATACACCCCATTCACCTTTTTCTCTTCGTTATAGTCTCCTATCTCCTCGCCATGGCGAGCCTGCTTGCAGTTTGCTATCATAATTCAAAGGTTTAGCAATGGTTTCAGTTTCTCTATTATCCGGTCAAGCTCCAGCCGGACATCCGGCCAGTCTCTGCTGCGCCAATGGTTGGTGATCCGTGACATGTTCCAGCGGATTTCACGGACTTCTTCAAGCAGCTTCTGCTGCTCCGGGGTCAGACGCTGCTTCGGGGTCGTCCCGAAAATGGCAGCCCGGCAGTAGTCGGACACCGACATTCCGCACTGTGCTGCAGTGCGCTTCAGCTGGGCTTCCTCCAGTTCCGTCAACCGGAACAGGACGGTCTTGGTAAGTCGTTGCGACTCGGTTTTCTTGGGTCTCATAGGCAAGTCTTCTTAACGAGCGAAGCGAGGCATCCCTGCGAACATAGTGAGCGGGGCAAGTGCGTTTTTGTATTACAAAAACACCACTTGCTTAATTAGCCAGAAACGGTTAGCACACAGGAAAGCCAGAAGGGCAATCGCTACTGCCAAAAGGTAGTGATTACCCTTCATAACAGCCAAACAAAAGGCCACTTTTTTAGGCTGTTTTAATCTTCTATACTTCAGAAAACGGATGGAGACACATGTCCGGAATTTGTTTTCTGTTCCCTGCTGCTTGTTATTTGAAAATGTTACACTATCAAATAGCAAGCAGATCAGGACACGTCACGAAATAATGACCTCCCACCCGAGTTCTTTCCATCGGCCAGTTGTCATTATTTCGACTACCTCTTCATGAGTATAACCGGGTAGGGTGTATGTGGATTCAGGAGCGAAGAGTCTAATCACATCCACTAAAACAGGCTTTTTCTCCGGTTGTTCGGCCTTCTTGGCTTGCGGTTTCGAAGCAGCTGACACAACCACCTTATCCGGATCCCACCATTTGCGGACGGTTGGCCGTGATAACCCTGTTTCTTTAGCGCACTGGGACTTATTGTTGTTGTTTGGATTCTCCTTTCTCCAAGAAGCCACAAGAGCACATTCTTTTGAATTATCGGGTATTGCATAAGGCCTTCCATTTCCATCTCTCCAACAGCGTTTTCCTCGCTGTTTTGACACAATATCTCTTGTGGCTCTAGCTATCATCAAGTGTTCTTCCTGAGGTCGCCCATTCCTTCTGTTTCGCTCGATCCGGAGCAGTGTAGTATCTTCGATGGTCTTGATTGGCCACTTGTTGTAGTTCTCGTCATAGGCAAGCATGGCATCATGCACATCATCCTCCGTAAAACGGTTGTCTTCAGTATCCGTGTACGAATCCATCTTGGGCACCAGAGCCAGTGCATCGGCCAGCACTTCATCACGCGGAATGTCGCACTTAACGGCATAGATTACGAGTGTCAGAATACACCAGTAACGGTGATGCACCTTGATTTCGTCACCAGCACTTAAAAGCGTGTTATGCCACCAGTCATAGACCGCCCGGTTGACGTGCCACTTCCTTCCGACACGTTTCTTCTGGACAACACGACTGAAATACCACTCAGGCCACATTCTTTCGGCCTCTGAGAGCGTAACACCCTTCGGGTTATACTTTGCCTTGCCCATGCAAGAAGAAAGCTCCTCGGGGCTTAATTTGTACGTGTATAGGTATTTGTTCAAGTCTTCCAAGGTATATCTGTCCACTCCAGGGCAGACAAAAGCCCGAATACGCTTCCCGAACTTGGTCAGTGTACCCGGCAAACGGAAACTTTGCAGGATCGACTGGTACTGTCTGTCTTCCAGCTCTGACGTACCCATGTTCCAGAGAATGTTGGTCATTCCATGCTTGAGCCTGTTCAGCAAGGGGACAATCACCGGATGCAAGGGAACAGGATCCTCCAGCAGGTAATACAGGTGGTAGCCATGACCGCTGTTGACAATGAGGTTAGGCATGGGCATCATCCCTCTTTTCACAAGGTCGAACATCTTGTGATGCTTCCGAAGCGAAACCCCATCGAGGTCAAAGGCCATCGCATACAGATACCGGGCATTCTCCTGTGTGTTGTTACGCCCAACATACGTGATGGGTGACATAATCGCAAACTTGCGGCCACTGATGAAAAGCAGACTGGCTTCATCGTCCTTCAGTATGATGCGGTGACGGTTCTTCTTCTGGCCATCCACGACCTCCTGGTAAAACACGATAGGGTTGTACCTCCAGCAGCCGTAGCCGCTGTAGTCCATGACCAGCTGCTCCTCCGGAACACCCTGACTGCGCTTGACCGCCAACTGCTGCTTCTGCTTCCTCCAGTTCTGGTACTCCGCTGACTGAACTTCCTCGAAAGGCTGCACCCCCATCTCTCCAGTCCGGGCATCCTCCCTCTCGAACACCTCCCCCAGGAACTCCTGCAACCCTACCTCGAAGACTCATCCGACAAGGCCAGGCTCTTGGCTTCAAACTCCAGCTCAATCTCTTCCACCGGAACAACGACCACATCCCGTCTCTTGACCGGATCCGCATCACTCACAACGACCACTTTCTCTTCTTCCATACCTAAACCCAATTTTCCCCACAGGTCTGGCCCTCGCTACCGCTCGCACTCTCGGGGGGCATATATTATCAATATATTTTTTTTCCACTTTTAAGCCAACAAAAACCGGAACGGAATCCGGCCAATTTTACCCTTCTTACAGGTTTAGTCCTCGCTACCGCTCGGGCAACATTCATATCTTGCGCAAAGATAGAAAAAGCGTAGGAGAACAACAATATAATTCCTGTAGAATATGTAGATTTTAAAATATAATCTTTATATCTTTGTATTTATATTGTTATACTACAGCATAATGGAAGATATAAAGACAAGTACAATAAGAGTACCTAAGAATATACTTGAAGATATAAAAGTATATTGCAGAAAAGCCGGAAAGCCTATCGGTGAATGGGTTGAAACAGCTTGGAGCTTCATATCAAAGAACGATTTTGATATATACGACACCGAATCAACCCCTTTTTTAGCTGTTCCAAAGGAGGTAGAAAAGGAACGGTCACAAGTTGAAGTTCTCTGCAAACTGATGGCTGAATTCATAACTGCGCAAAAGCAGAGCCAACTTCCTGCTCCCGGACTGATAGCCCATGCTTCCGAAGAGAAAGCCAAGGCTGAAGCCAAGATTCAGGAACAGGGAAAAGAGATTCAGAGAATACAAGAAGAGAATATTAGATTACGTAACGAAATCAAAAGCCTTCAGGAGTATAAGGAAAAGGCACACCGGGAACTTTGCCGGGTGCGTGATGAACAAAAAACAATAGGAAAAATAAAAGTGAATACAGAACTATAATCTCAACAATCAAAGTATATGAAAACAAGACATTTCTGGGGAGCGCTTGCATTGCTTCTATGCTCATTCAGTTTTATCGGTTGTAGCAACGACGATGAAGAAGAAGGTAAAAAAGTGACTGATTACAAAGAGCTTGTGTTGACTGTAGCATCAAAGAAGATTCCGGGAATCATCATGGGAGGAAACAGCGTTGTATCTGAACTATATGCCGTTAAAAAAGAACAGGCAGACGAATGGATTGCCTATGGAGGTATCGCGGGCTTTGAATACGAAAAAGGCTATGAATATAAGATTAAGGTGAGCGAAACCACCTACCTGGATTATGCAATGGGTGATCCTGCATGGACTGAACGTGACCTGCTCGAAGTGATTTCCAAGGAACAGAAAGAATCGGAAGGCTTGCCGTTACACTTCATTCCTGACGCTTATTACAAGAGATTTCCGCTTCCTGAATACCGATATGCGGTAGAAGCTGAAAACAAATCGCCAATTGAAGAAGACTTGAAGGCGAACTCCATTCTCCCCAAGGAGTATCACTATATGCTTTACAGCAACATAGATGGTTACAGAAAATTGATTGGCATAAAGGAAGATAACAATGTATTTGGTCCGTATACGGTAAAAAGCACAAGTAAAAAGCCGGGAGATATGCCGGAATCCTACAAGATACTACCTCCGGATGGGAAAGTAGCAAGCGCCGGAGAATGGACGTTTTTGGATAAATCGGATAATACAACCAACTATCCTTCGTTCGATGTCTTTATTGTGAGGCCTACTAAAACAAAATCTATTGATCGGACACCATATGTAGTATATCTCTACAAAGATCTAACTAAACATTACCAGAACAAATATCCGGAAGCCGGAGCGAAAACAGTTGTGGTATCTTATAAACTTCTGTTTTCAATATAATCAATGAGTAATCACGTAATACTGACAAATCTTTGCATAATAAACTGTATATTTGCAATCTAAAATACACCAATCATGAAAATAGGAGACAAGGTTTTGATTTCTCCAGACCTGACCCGGATGGAAGGCTGGATAACAGGAACAGTCATAGAGGTTGAGGACAACCCCTTTATCGGCACTGTCATTTCCGCCGAAACGGAAGACAAGGATGTCTTCTTCGGCAAGGAAGATTTGTTTAAACCCCAAACGGAAGAAGTATGTTTGCCATAAGTTTCGATATGTCGGTTTCAGACCTTGAAAAGCACTACGGAAAGCCGTATAACCGGGCTTACTTTGAAATCAAGGATCTGATGAGGAAAAACAGCTTTGATTGGATTCAAGGCAGCACCTACCTCACGCAGAGCGATGATTTAGGCAATCTATTTAGAGCAATTGAAGCATTGAAGAAGATAGAATGGTTCAGAAAATCAGTTCGAGACATAAGAGGATATAAAGTCGAGAACTGGTCAGACTTCACCAGTATTATAAAAGAGCAATAATACATCAGCAATAAAGGCGGTATCTTGAAGAACCGCTTTATTGCTATATTCTAAAACAGTTTCACTGCAGGTTCTGTTGAAGATCCACCCTTTGACAGATCACTTTCATAATATTGTCCGCCCTTACTGATCCTTACAGATGCAATATTCACATACTGATAAAATACGCCTCCGCGATACTCTGCCAGACGCAATGTTGTCACTTTTGATGCAAGCAGATCCGATGCAGATGCTCCGGAAGTAATTGCCAGATCAATGACCGGTTTGCTGATATCAACCTTATAGGAAGATGCTCCATTATAAGGAGGAGTCTGTACAACAACGGTAACATTAACGGATGCCTTATGTCCGTTCATTGTCAGGGTCAGGGTATAATTGTAAACACCTGCTGCCCTTCCGGATGCGTCAAATACCATACGGTCGGTTGCCGGATCATAGGTAGCCATAGATACTTTATTGGTACTGTTTTCTACGATCTGGTATGTCTCGTTTTCAAGTTTCATACTCTGACCATACTGATCCCGTCCATCGATATTGACGTATTCCTTATACCTGTTGCATAAGCGTTTGACATCGTAATCTGCGTATTATCTGCAGTCAGTGTTGCAAGGTATGCCGGTTCCGCCACCGTAATCTCGTATACATAAGTGTATTCCTGCTTTGCATAGGTTGCGGTAACGATAATATTTGCGGTACCTGTCTTGATTGCTGTTGCATAAGCAACATTGTTCTTTCCTGGATTTACAAGCAATGTGTCCGGATCGGAAGACTCAAACTTGATGCTGTCATACTTCATCTCGGTATTGTCTGTATCCAATGCCCGGAAATGTACATAATAATTGCTGCCGGATGCTACATTATGATTGTCCTTGTAACTGGATGCACTGTAATTTGGCACTGCTTCCGAAGAGGTAAGTGTAAGGTTTGTGTTGTTTGACACACTGGCTGCCTTACATACAAAGGTTCCGCTTCCGGTCAGTACCAGATTCGGATCGCTTGCACATTTATAAGTCAGTGTAACCGTTCCGGTATCCCCAACTCTGGTCATATAAATCTTATTATCCTTTGTACGGTAACCATTTGTAATCCGTTCCGTATAAGTAATATCTCCCGGATATGCTGTCTTGACATCAATTCCGTTTGCATCAAGAATCTCGTATTCGATTGGTGTCTCTTTCCCGACGGTCACTTCTGTTGTCACAACTCTAAGGCTGACCGGTCTTCCCACGGATGCGGTAAAGTCATATGTTGACTGTCCATCGGTAACCGTATAGGTTGCACCGTCTTTCAGCTGATTATAGGTTGTAAGAAATACCTGTGTTCCGTCATCGGAAAATACAGCCGACTTGATTTCCATCTTTGCACCTGCCTGGGTCCGGATAGAAAAATCTCCTGTTTTCACAAGATTTTTGGCATTTCCGGAATATACAGCCGCTACCTTGTTTGCTGCCATCTGTGCAATTCCGGTCATGGAAGTTGCGACAGTAATAACCTTGCTGTCGGAAACCACTTTATTTCCCGCTTTGGCCTGCACGGTGATGGTATAAGTACCTTCTTTTGCCGGAGTAAATGCACCGGTCTTTGTAATCATGGACGAAACATCATTTCCGTTTCCATCCACAGCGGTCCAGACATTGGTGCTGATGGCATTTGCCGGAGTAATACGGAACCGGAACTGATAGGTCTGTCCCACCTGATATTTCAAGACTCCGTTATCTACAATGGAAATTGTTTTCGGCAGTATTTTAATCTTGGCAGACTTTGTCTTGATCGTGCTCACGCACTTCTTCCCTTTGTAAACTTTTGCAGTTACAATTACGGTTTTATTCTTTGCGGCTGCCTTTCCCCGGGTGCGGATTGTCAGACTGTTTGCAGATGTCTTTCCGCTCACGGATGTCGTTGTTTTCTTCAGCTTTGCATAACTTTTTCCGGTGCCGGAAAGGCTCCATTTTACCCTCTGACCTTTGGTAAGATTGGTTACGGTATATGTATACACACCCTTACCGGTGCTGTTTTCATAAAGAACCGTATAATTCTTTACAAATTTCGGTTTTGCTGCCGCATCTGCCTGTACTGGAAATACAGAAATAATCATTGCCAGCGCACACAATACAGCAATCAGTTTTTTGCTTTGCAACGCATAATCTCTCCTCCTTATCTGGTTCATTCGCTACTTAAGAACAACGTCCTTTTGTCTTATATTAGCACACCCTCTGTGCTTTCGCAATTGTTCAGACAGAGGGTGTTTCTTAAGATTTTTTTTAATCCAGGGCGATCGCTTCTTCTTCCCGTCTCCGGAGAATATCATATTCATCCGGTTCCATCCCCAGATCCACATAAAAGATCTGCTGCGGATGCGGACAGGATTCCATCGGCTCTCCCTTTTCATCCATCAGTCCCCGCACCGTAACGGTCACATTGCGTCCGTCCGGTTTCATCACTTCGATCTGTTCTCCGACAGAAAATTTATTCTTTTGTTCCACCCGGTACATTCCCTTTTCATTTTTCGGACCGACAATTCCCAGATAGGTATATCCCTTTTCATACGTGTTGTTATCGTAAATCTGTGTCTCCTCCGAAGGTTTTCCGTAGAAAAATCCCGTGGTAAACTGGCGGTATGTGCAGCTTTTGATCTGTTCGAGATACCATGGCATATTTTCCTGATATTTCTCCGGAGATTCCAGATAATCGTCAATCGCCTTACGGTAAGTACGCGCCACCGTTGCCACATAAAGTGCGGTCTTCATACGTCCCTCAATCTTAAAACTGTCAATTCCTGCTTCCAGAAGATCCGGAATATGCTCAATCATACACAGATCTTTGGAATTGAAAATATAGGTTCCGCGCTCATTCTCATATACCGGAAAATACTCACCCGGACGCTTCTCTTCAACCACAGAATATTTCCACCGGCACGGATGTGTACATGCCCCGCGGTTGGCATCCCTTCCTGTAAAATAATTGGACAGCAGACATCTTCCAGAATAGGAAATACACATAGCGCCATGTACAAATGTCTCTATCTCCAGATCATCGGAAATGTGTTCCCGGATCTGCCGGATCTCCCGCAGGGAAAGTTCTCTTGCCGTTACCACACGGGTAGCACCGAGTTTCTCCCAGAACTGAAATGTTCCGTAATTGGTGTTGTTTGCCTGTGTACTGATATGGCGGTCAATATCCGGGCATACTTCTCCGGCGATCGTAAAGATTGCCGGATCTGCAATGATCAGAGCATCCGGCCGGTCCGGCTTCATGTTCTGCAGTTCCGTAAGATATTCCCGCGCACCGTCAAGATCATAATTATGTGCCAGAATATTTGCCGTCACATAAACTTAACTCCCCGTGCATGTGCAAATGCAATTCCCTCTGCCATCTCTTCCATGGTAAAGTTTTTTGCTTGGCTCTGAGTCCGAATGCTCTCCCCCGATGTAGACCGCATCGGCTCCTAAATACTGCAATTTTTAATACTTCCAGACT
>ENA-OQER01001586-OQER01001586.1-human-gut-metagenome-genome-assembly--contig:-NODE-1586-length-10603-cov-3.821879_pt1 | contig 10603 bp, 13 predicted proteins | sample MGYA00242797_ERZ504639 | MGnify/ENA primary metagenome ERZ504639 (study PRJEB26092, sample SAMD00036306) | human gut metagenome | host: Homo sapiens | study: EMG produced TPA metagenomics assembly of...
CCCGAAATTACAAATCTGAATAGCCGATGAATAAAGGGATGATGAAATAAATCACTTCGCCCCATGAAGAAGACAAAAACTCAGGGTAGAGACTTTTACAGTTTGTCATGTAGTCCCGGCTGCTTTCAGATAAGCCACATAGTTCAGGTAAGTTGGAAACGGGCATCCACTTGGGTTTCGTATGCCTGTTGCCATAGTGCTTGGGCTTCCAGATGGTCTGAAAGAGTTTCCAGTCCTACTTCGTACTGGCTTTTGCTGACGCGTCGGTTCTCTTCCGCCTGCCACAGGGAACGGTCGGCAAGTTCGCTTTCCAGTTTCGCTTCGTCCAAATTGTTGGCGGCCTGGGTCAGTTCCAGTAGCATTTGCTCGTTCAGATTTTGCTGTTGCAGACGGGTCTGTTCCAGCCTGGCTTTGGCTGCACGTACCTTGTTGCTGCGTTCGCCGAAATGGAAAAGGGGAATACTTACGTTCAACAGGACAGAGAAACTGGCATTATCCAGAAAATTCTTTTCGTTCAGTTCCAAACCGTGTACATAGTCGTATGAACCTTTGATGCCTACTTTGGGAAGCAGTTCGCTGTGGTTTAACTTGACTTGTTGGCGGGCGATGGCCACTTGTTTGTCCAGTATACCGTATTCCGGACGACGGGTGATATCCAGTACCTGTAATTCCATTTCCTGTTCTATTTCCGGGAAATCTCCGGAAATGAGGATCTCCGTGGTCAGCGGTTTTCCTATCAGGTGGCAGAGGTTCATGGTAGCCAGGCGGAGAGCATTCTCGGCTTTGCGTATGCCCAGTTCACTTTCATTCAGTTTCACTTGCACTTTCAGCACATCGTTCTGAGGTTTCAATCCGTGCTTGTAGGCACTCTCCACGTTCTTTTGCAATTCGGCCAATACGGATGGTATGTGTCGGCCACTGTTTTCATCTCTTTCGCTTTCACTACCAGAGCGTATGCCTGGTCTGTTTTCAGAATGACTTCTGTGGCGGTCAGGGTTTCGTTCATCTGTGCCATTTCTTTACCTAACAGGGACATTTTGTAGGCGGCGCGGATTTTACCGCCCATATAGAGGGGTTGTTCTAATTGTATGCCACCCATGTAGACCCATCCTATCTTGTAATCCAGGTTGATACCGGGAAAATAGGCGAAACCTGAGGGTTGTCCCGGATTAAACTGTCCGGTGGCGTCGGGCAGAAAGACGGGCAGGTTGCCTCCGGCTATGCCATAACTGCCGTCGGCATTGCTGTAAGTCCGGTTCCACTAGCTGTCAGATTGGGGAAGAAGTTCCCCTTGTAACTCTTGGCTGTGTAGTGGGCGCTTTCTGTTTGTTTTACAGAAGCCGCCATCTCCTTATTGTATTTCAATGCCATTTCACGGCATTCTTTCAAACTCAGTGTTTCCTGTGCCTGTGCCGGGGCGACAAGATGCCATAACAGAAAACAGAAGGGGATTATCATTGTTTTTTTCATTTGTTCTTGGTTTTGTATGTCAGTGAAATAAATCAATCGTTTCTTATTTTGAAGAACAAGGCGTATAATATAGGGATAAAGAGCAGTGTAATCAGCGTGCTGCACAGCAATCCGCCCATGATAGCTGCCGCCAGCGAGCCGAACATGGCATCGGACAGCAAGGGAATCATACCCAGAATGGTGGTCAGCGAAGCCATCATAACAGGACGAAGACGGCTTTGGGAACTGTCTATCAATGCGGTAACAGGTTCTATCCCTTTACTGATTTGAAGGGTGATTTCATCCATCAGTACAATTCCGTTCTTTATCAACATGCCGATAAGACCCAAGGTTCCTACGATGGCCACGAAGTTGAATACCTTCCCCGTGAGCAGCATCACTGCTACCACTCCTACAAAAATCATCGGGATACAGCAGAAGATGATGATAGGCTTGCGGTAGTCCTTGAATAGCATTATCAGGATGGCAATCATCAGAATGATGGCCAACGGGAAGTTCTGGAACAGGTATTTCATGGACTGGTCGCTGGCTATCTTCTCACCTTGCCACACCAGTGAATATCCTTCGGGTAGTTGTATCTTCTCTATACGTTCTGCAATGGCAAGACGTGCTTTTTCCGTTTCTATGCCCGGTGCGGGCGAACACTGTACACGCTGGCTTCTCTGACCGTTGTAACGGGGAACTACCGGGTCTTCCCATCGGATATCAATTCCTTTGCTGATTTGCTTCAGCGGAGTACTTCCCATGATACTTTCCACCAAATCTTCTTTCGAAAGCGTGCCGGCTTTCAGTTTCACCATGGTTTCTTCGTTCAGCAGTCCGTTCAACGAGGGCAGTGACGAGAAGACTTGTGCATTGCCTAAATCTTCTATGGGTTCTCCTTTTTCGTCAAGGCATTTCAGATAGATATTGTTTTTGTGGATGCCTTCGTAGAAAGAGCCGATGGGAATTCCTCCGGTAGCTGTGAGCAGGGAAAGGCTGACATCATTGCGGCTCAGGCCGAGGGCACGGGCGGACGGCTGGTCATATTCGATGGTCAGTACAGGAATCTGAGGTTCCCAGTCGGTGGTGATAAGGCAGACTTCCGGTGTATTTTCCATGATGGTACGGGCGCTGTCTGCCAGTTGGTGCAGAACGGCAGGGTCGGGGCCCAGGAAGTTGCGCTTCTATGGGATATTTCTTGAACATCAGATTGTATCTTTTCAATTTGATGTATGCGTCCGGATAGGCTTGGGAGAGGTAAGCTTGGATTTCATCTATATGTTCTACCAAGGTTTCCGGTGAGGTGAAATCGATAATCAGTTCGCCATACGAAAGCGATGGGTTGGCAACGCTCCGCACCAGGTTATAGCGTCCGGGCGTACCGCCTATGGAGGTGGTGACGTGGGTTATTTCCTTGCGTCCTTTCAGATAGGTTTCTATTTCTTTCAAATCTTGTGCCACACGAGTGTGGTTGTTTCCTTCCGGCAGTTTGTATTCCATGTAAAGCTGGTCGTAAACCATGTCGGGGAAAAAGCCCTGACGCATGTATGGATAGCCGAAAGCGGAAAGTAGCAACAGGCCAATCATGGTGAATACAAAACTCCACCGGTGGGCCAGACCGAACCGCAGTGCCGAACGGAGACCGGCATAGATTTTACCTTTGTACACACGCTTTCCGGTACTGTCGGTATCTATGGCAGGATGTAGTCTGCGGTCGGCCATCAGCGGTACGTGAATCAGTGCCAATACCAGCTCAACAGCAGGGAAACGGCAAGTACGATGAAAAGGTCGCGCGTGTAGACTCCTGCGGTGTCGGGGGACATGTAGATAGGTAGAAAGGCGATAATGGCTATCAAGGTGGCTCCTAAAAGAGGCATAGCTGTCTGTCGCCCGATAGCAGTCATGGCTTCCATTCGTTTTTTTCCGGCTTTCAAGTCTACCAGTATGCCGTCTATGATGACGATAGCATTGTCTACCAACATGCCCATTGCCAGTACAAAAGCAGCCAATGATACGCGTTGCATCGTTCCACCTGCCGAATAAAGGAACAGGAAAGAACCGAATACGGTGATGATCAGGCTGATACCTATGATAAGGCCGCTCTTGAATCCCATTGCTATCATCAGTATCAGTACTACGATGATGACGGATTCTATCAGGTTGATGACAAAGGTTCCAAAGAGCTGCCTACGTTCGGGCTGATAGAAGATTTTGTGGCATTCCACTCCGGCGGGCAGACGTCTGGTTTTGAGTTCTTCCAACTTGCTTTCTACGGCATGGCCTACTTTTATAATGTCCGAGCCACTGGAGGCGGCGATGAGTATACCGAGAGCACGTTCATGGTCATAAAACATTTCATTGCGTGTGGGATCCTCGTAGTCTTTTTCTATGCGGGCGATGTCGCTCAGGCGAAGCTGGTCGTCATCATGTCCCTGGATCAGCATTTTTCCAATATCTTCTACGGTTTTGAATTTATCGTTTACTGTGACTCGGATACGGTTGTCACCATTTTCATAATATCCTGTATAGGTGGTTTTGTTCTGTCCGTTCAGTGTGGCGAGAACTTCGGCAGGTTTAACACCGAGGTTTGCATACGGTCTTGCAGCAGGGAGATGTTGATACATTCGGAACGTTTGCCGTAGAGTTCCACACGGTCCACGCCTTCCAGTTCGTTCACTTCCCGTTTCACCAGTTCGGCATAGTCGGACAGTTCACGGTCGGACAGTCCGTCGCCTGTCAGGGCATAGAACATACCATATACGTTTCCGAAATCATCCTTGACTATCGGGGTGGTGGCTCCTTCGGGCAACAGGGCGTGGGCGTCGCTTACTTTGCGGCGCAGCATGTCCCAGCATTGTTCCACTTCGTCGTCCGGCACGGTGCTCAGCAGTTCTATCTGTATCAGGGACAGGTCGTTGTATGAATAACTTTCTATATTGTCTATGTTGCCCATGGTGCGGATGTTCTTTTCGAGCACGTCCGTTACTTCCAGTTCTACCTGGTGGGCGGAAGCACCCGGATAGGTGGTGACTACCATGGCAAGCTTTACTTTTATTTCGGGGTCTTCCAGCTTGCTCATCTGATAGCAGGAGTAGGCTCCGCCGAACAGCAGAACCGCTATCAGGAAATAAATCAGATTCCTGTTACGGAATGCCCATTTGCTGATATCCATTATAATAATCCTCCTATATTTGTGTTAGTGACAAGTGGTAAAGGTTTTACAGTTTCTCCATCCTCGATGTGATGTACTCCCGAGGATACAATCAGCTCTCCCGGTTTCAGCTGTCCGGCAGTGATGAGGCTGTGTCCGTTGTTCAGTAAACGTAGCATGGATATTTCCTGTTTGTGCACTGTGTTGTCCGATGGGTTGAAGACGAATACATACGCTTTGCCTTCTTTTTGCAGGATGGCACCGGTAGGGACAGAGAGAGTGTTCGTCTGTTCTGTGCGGTAAGAGATGGTGACCATGGTGTTCATTCCGGGAGAGGGGACAGCCGGCGTTCCGGGTACTACTTGCAGGCGCATGGTGTATAATTGGTTTGCATTGGCTTTCGGGGTGACACTGATTAGTTTCAGCGGATAGGTTTCGCCCGGATAGATGTCAAACGTACAGTGATAATTGTCGAACAGGTCCCGGCGGATGTATTCGGCCGCAGGAAGGTTTATTTCTACTTCGGGAGTCCCGCTGCTGATCATGGATAGGACGGGCATTCCGGCTCCGATGGTTTCGTGAGCTTCAAACAGGCGTTTTTGTACGTACCCGTTGAAGGGGGCGTAGAGCCGTGTATAAGCCAGTTGGTCTTTGTGATGTTTGTACTTGGCAGTGATTTGTTTGAGTCCGTATACAGCTTTGTCATTGGCGTTGGGGGTGGTTCCGTTGTCTTTGTAAAGGGCCATGACTCTTTCCGCTTCCGCTTTTATTTGCTGGTATTCTGCTTCAGTAGCATCCAGTTGTACTTGATAGTCGGTGGGGTCCAGTTCGGCCAGTAATTGTCCCTCTTGTACACGGGTGCCGTCTTTTACATGTATTTTACTGATGGTTCCGCTTACCCGGAAGGCAAGACTGATATCTTGTGCGGCTTTTACCTTTCCCGGAAATTGCAGGAACGTTTGCTTGTCGGCAGAAACGATCGTGTCTATTTTTACTGTCTGATAGCCTTTGGCTTCCTGGGTACGCTGTGTGCAGGAACTCAGTAGAATCAAGGAAATACCTGTTAGAATAAGATAAATTTGTTTCATATATCATGCTATTGGTTTTCTGATGCAAAGTTATCCCGAAGCAAGAGGATAGAAAAGGTTGATATGAATGATAAATTGTCCGATTTGTATATTTTCTAGTAGATATATAGCTGAAAAGTTTGCGATTTGTATTTATTTTGCAGTGAATGAATAAAAGAGATAGATGGTCGGACAACAGATGCCTTTTCAGTTTACAGTGCTTTCGAGCAGTGATCCGCATACTTTTAAAGACGGACAGATTATTTCTACATTTAATAAATGTGGCTTTTTCTTTTGCCGGAGGGGAAATGTGGAGGTTTCACTGGAAGATAAGCTTTTTCAGATAAAGCCCGGTGATGTGTATATTTACATGGCTTCTACCTTGGTGCATCTGCTTCATAAGAGCGAGGATGCGGATGGAGTGATGGTAGAAGTGGATTTGGATTATCTCATTCCTATTGTTAATAAGGTGATTAATGTGGAAAACCAGCTTTTTATGCGGAACCATCCTTGTATATCACTTTCTGATAAGCAACGTATCCATTTGGAGTATCTGTTGGATAATTTGCAGGAAAGGATAGGGGCGGAGGACGTACTGGAAGTGAATTTGCAACAACAACGCCTGACTTTAGAGTTGATTAAGTCAATGGGACAGACTTTTTGCTATGAAATATTGAATATGTATTTCGCTAACCAACCATGCAGCCTTTGCCACAGAATAAGAAGGATGTGATCTTCCAGAATTTCATGCTGGCTCTTTTCCGTTTGTATAGGAAAGAGCGTGATGTTGCCTATTATGCGAAGATGCAGCACATTACTCCACGTTATTTTTCTACGATCATTAAGGAGAAGTCGGGGAATAGCGCTTTGCAATGGATTGTGCAAATGGTGATTACCGAGGCGAAACAATTGCTTGAAGGATCGGATTTGAGTATCAAGGAGATTGCGAACCAGCTGAACTTTCCTACTCAGTCTTTCTTCGGAAAGTATTTTAAGCAATATGTAGGGATTTCACCCAAAGAATATAGAAAGGACAAGTTAAGGATCAGGAATGGAATTTGATTTCTGAAGACACAATCCACCTTTATGTACAAATTATAAACGTTTTTATCTATGACTCAAGAGAAAGAACAAGAGCAATTTATATCTTATATTACAGAACGGCAAACCCATGAGGGCCAGATGGCTGTTGCTGATTTTTTGCGGAAATATGCTGTCCGGTATCATAACTCTGATTTCATTTCCTCTGATCCGGTGCAGTTTCCGCATCGTTATCATTCTAAGGCGGATATTGAAATCAGTGCTTTTCTTACTGCTTTTCTTAGTTTCGGAGCCCGCCCTCAGATACTGAAGGCAGCAGAACGACTGGATTCTATAATGCACCGGCAGCCTTTGCAGTATGTGTTGTCTGGAAATTGGAAAATAGATTTCTGTGGTGAGGAGTCGTTCTATCGGACGGTTTCAAAAAATAAGATGGCACAATTGTTTTATTGGCTGCATACTATATATAATAGGTATGAGAGTATGGAGGATGCTCTTCTTTGCGAAACGGATGGAACTCCGATGCAACGTCTTTGCCGTTTGTTTGGAGTGTCGGATAAGGCGCCGCAAAAGAAATTGAATATGTTCCTGCGCTGGATGATCCGTCGCGATTCGGAAGTGGATTTTGGAATCTGGAGGAATTTCTCTCCATGTGAGTTGATTATCCCTTTGGATACGCATGTCAGTGAGATGGCTTTCAGATTGGAGCTGACCCGAAGTAAATCTTATACGCTGAATAATGCGAGAACTATTACTGCGGCTTTGGCTGAGGTTTTTCCCGAAGACCCTTGTCTGGGGGATTTTGCTTTGTTTGGCTATGGGATTAATGAATTATGAAATGTAGTTGGGGGTGTGTTTCTCGAAACAGGCAGCTGTGGTGAGGATGATTATCGGATATCGTTTGAGATAAGTGGAAATCTAAAAATAATCCCCGAGGGATATCACATCCATCGGGGATTTTCGGTTTTTTGGTTAAAGGTTAGTATAAAATTAGGTTAGGTTGTTTCTTAAATTATAGGGTACGTATCTACGAAGCCTCCATTGCTTCATAACATGCCAAACCAAGTTGGTCATACAAAGCGGCTGTACCCCGATTGCGGTCTTCACTTCTTTGCCAGAACAGACGTTCGTCATTGCCCAGGAACGGTGCGCTTTCCATCTGAGACTGATGCTTTAAGATGGAGTTACGTTTAGCACGCAGTTCTTCAGGACTGAACGGTACGGCCATTTCAATGTTTTCAATTTCCCATTCCGCCCATGCGCCACGATACATCCAGATGCGACAGTCTTTCAACCATTCGGCACCGGCTTCTTTCTCGATGTCAATAGCGGCAAGCACTGCGTCTGTGCAGACACGATGGGTTCCGTGCGGGTCGGCCAAGTCACCGGCTACATAAATCTGATGGGGCTTTACTTCACGTAATAACTGCAAAACAATTTCTACATCGGCTTCACTGATGGGATTCTTTTCAATCTTGCCGGTTTCATAGAAAGGCAGATCGAGGAAATGAACACGGTTCAGTGGAATTTGATTGTAAGTGCTTGCGGTACGGGCTTCTCCACGGCGAATCAATCCTTTGATGGTCAGAATATCACGGCTGTCCATATCGCCTTCTTTCTTAGCGGCAAGGAATTTCTTGATTTCAGTATATTTGTTTTTGATGGTTTCGTTGGAGTTTTCATCAAAAAGCTGGTTGAAACCGTTGATGAAGTGCATGAAACGTACTACTTCTTCATCGCCTACGGCAATGTTTCCGGAAGTTTCGTATGCTACGTGTACCTCATGACCTTGCTGAACCAGACGGCGTAAAGTTCCACCCATTGAGATTACATCGTCATCCGGATGCGGAGAGAAAGCAACCACACGTTTTGGAAATGGTTTCGCACGTTCGGGGCGATAGGTGTCGTCCGCATTCGGCTTGCCGCCGGGCCATCCGGTGATGGTGTGCTGCAGATCATTGAATATTTTGATATTTACGTTGTAAGCAGAACCGTAAAGTGCCAACAGTTCGCTCAATCCGTTTTCATTATAATCTTTATTGGTGAGCTTCAGAATCGGCTTTTTAACACGCATACATAACCATACGATGGCACTGCGGATTAGTTTGTCGTTCCATTCACAGTTGGTAACCAGCCACGGACGTTGGATACGGGTAAGGTGAGAAGCCGCTGCCAGATCTATGCACACATTGGCATTGTTGTGCATTTGCAGATAAGAAGCAGGCAGAGTGTCGCTTACTTTGTCTTCCACCGCTTTCTTGATGATATCGGCTTTGTCATCTCCCCATCCAGCAAATAGATTTTGCGGGCAGCCATAATAGTTGCCACCCCCATCGTGATAGAACAGGGAGGGAGGTTGTCCACTCCTAAGTTGTGTGCAGCTTCAGCACGCGAGGTTGAGTCAATCAAAATCAGTCGGGTAGGAGAGCTCAAGCTTGATCCCGGTTCATTCATGCAATATTGCCTTCACGACCAATGCCCATTAATACGATATCTATACCGCCAAAAGTCTGGATACGTTGTTCGTACAGGCGGCAGTATTCGATAACAGCTTCCTGCGGAATCGTTCCGTCGATGGTGAATACATTTTGTTTGTCAATATCGATTTGGCTGAGGAATAAATCGTTCAGTTGTGAGAAACTGCTTCCTGCACCTTCAGAGGCCAAAGGGTAATATTCATATAAATTGAAAATTACTACATTACGGAAACTCAGTCCTTCATCTTTATGTTTGCGGACCAGTTCGGCGTAAAGCGGACGTAATGAAGCGCCGGTTCCGGCACCAATTACACAGAACTTTCCTTCGCGTTGACGTTCCTGAATTTTTGCGGCAATTTCATTGGCAATGTGCTGTACGCCCTCTTCCATCGTTTCATAGATATCGGTCGGTACTTTTTCACAGCGGGTCAGGACGGAACGTTCAACCGCATTTTCGGGTCTATAATATTTCGGAGATACTCTGTTCAGAGAGATCTGCGAACTTAGGTTTGTTCTCATAATTACAAATTAGCTTTTTCGATGTCTTTGAAATATTTGTAAGTACCAACTTTCAGTTCAGCAGTTGCAGCTTCATCACAAACGATGATGCCATGTTGGTGCATCTGTAACGCACTGATAGTCCACATTTGTGTGATGCCACCTTCAACGGCATGTTGCAAAGCGCGGGCCTTGTTGTGTCCGTTGCAGATAATCAGAACTTCTTTAGCTGAAAGGACAGTCCCTACACCTACTGTTAACGCAGTTTTAGGTACTTTGTTCACGTCATTGTCAAAAAAACGTGAGTTGGCAATGATTGTATCTGTAGTCAATGTTTTGATACGTGTGCGTGAAGACAAAGATGAACCCGGTTCGTTGAATGCGATATGTCCGTCGGGACCGATACCTCCCATAAACAGGTCGATGCCTCCGATTTCGGCTATTTGCTTTTCGTAGTTGGCGCATTCTGCTTCCAGGTCTTCGGCATTTCCGTTTAGTATATGTACATTTTCTTTCTTTATATCAATGTGGTTAAAAAAGTTTTTCCACATAAATGTATGGTAGCTTTCAGGATGATCTTCAGGTAAGCCTACATATTCGTCCATATTGAAAGTAACGACATTCTGGAAAGATACTTTTCCCTGCTTGTTCAGTTCTATCAGTGCCTTGTACATGCCCAGCGGTGAAGATCCTGTAGGACAACCTAAAACAAAAGGTTTTTCAGGAGTCGGATTTGCCGCATTGATTTTACTAGCTACATAGTTTGCCGCCCATTGTGACAGCGTTGGATATCAGTCGATAATTACTCTCATGGTTCTTTCTTTTTTTAAGTTTTAAGTGTTAAGTTAACTATACGGGTTATTCCATATTATCCGTTTTAGGACGGAGGAATGTCAACTGTACGACCAATGCTATTG
>ENA-OQER01001587-OQER01001587.1-human-gut-metagenome-genome-assembly--contig:-NODE-1587-length-10602-cov-1.854797_pt1 | contig 10602 bp, 12 predicted proteins | sample MGYA00242797_ERZ504639 | MGnify/ENA primary metagenome ERZ504639 (study PRJEB26092, sample SAMD00036306) | human gut metagenome | host: Homo sapiens | study: EMG produced TPA metagenomics assembly of...
GTCCCGTACCGCAGTACATGCAGAATACGGCATCTTTCGGATTGGAGATTCCACAGGCAGGGCATACATTTTTTCCCTGTTTTGCAGCCATGCTCTCTTTACACTCTGCCAGTTCTTTCTGCAGACCCATCACCACTTCACAGTGACCGGTCAGTTCTTCATCCATGGTATCTCCGTCTACATAGCGCTTATACACAATTTCACCGACATCCGCATATTTTTTCCGAATTTCTCTTTGCAGTGTCCGCACTTTGTTTCGCATCTTCTGTGTCTCAACAAATTCCTCTGTTTTCTTTCCCACAGCTCCTGCGGTCTCTGTGATCGTCTGTTTGATGCTTCCAAATAAATCTTCGTTCATAAGTCATACCTCCTTGCATATTAACCCCATTTGTATCCTTTTTACTGCAACAACAGCGGTTCCTGTCCTCTCAGAAGGATCTTCGGACCACCGATGTGTTCGATATACTCTTCGGTGATGATCACCTCTCCGATGCTGTCATCTTTCGGAATCTCATACATGATATCCAGCATGTATTCTTCCAGAATCGCCCGCAGTGCTCTCGCACCGGTATCTTTTTCCAGTGCTTTTTTTTGCGATTGCACGCAGCGCATTTTCTTCAAATTCCAGTTTGACTTCGTCCATCTCCAGTAGTTTTTCATACTGTTTCAGGATTGCATTGCGTGGCTCTTTAAGAATCTTCACCAGCATGTCTTCATCGAGTCCCTGCAATGTGAAAATGATCGGCAGTCTTCCAAGAAATTCCGGTACCATACCGAACATTCTCAGATCCTCCACCGTTACCTTATTCAACAGATTTTTATCATTGTCATATTTATCTTTCAGATCCGCCTGAAAACCAATTGCTGCCTTTTTGTTTAACCGTTCTTTGATGATTTCCTCCAGATCCGGGAATGCACCGCCACAGATAAATAAAATATTGCTGGTATTCACTGTAGTCAGTGGTACCATGGCATTTTTACTGTTCGCTCCCACCGGCACTTCCACATCACTGCCCTCGAGAAGCTTTAACATCCCCTGCTGTACTGCCTCACCACTGACATCTCTCTGGTTCGTATTCTTCTTTTTTGCAATCTTATCGATCTCATCGATAAAGATAATTCCATGCTCTGCCCGCTCCACATCATTGTCTGCTGCCGCAAGTAGTTTGGAAACTACGCTTTCGATATCATCACCGATATAACCTGCTTCCGTCAGCGAAGTCGCATCCGTGATAGCAAGTGGCACATCCAGCAGTTTCGCCAGCGTCTGCACCAGATAAGTCTTACCACTTCCGGTCGGTCCGATCATCAACATATTGGACTTTGCAATCTCTACTTCACCATTTTCTGCTCTGCGCTGAGTACTCGTTTATAGTGATTGTACACACCAACCGAAATCACCTTTTTCGCATGTTCCTGACCGATCACATATTCATCCAGTTTTTCTTTGATCTTATGTGGCGGCGGAACATCCTTCATGGTAAATTCCTGTTTCTTTTCTTCCGTTTTCTTTTTCTTCTTCACTCTCTGTTTCTCTGATACCTGATTCGGAATACTCGACAGATCCATCATGCTGATATTGGGCATGTGGCTCATCAGCTCCCCGTAATTCATATTGCTGTTATTCATGGTATCAAAACTTTTCTGCATACATTCCGTACAAATATGTATATTCTGAGGAAGCGTGATCATCGGTCCTGTCTTGCTCTCCGGTCTCCGACACAGGAAACAGACTTTTTCGTATTCATCTTCCTTCATATTTTCATCAGAAGCCTCCCGCCCCTGCTTTTCTTTTTCCAGTAAATCCTTGTCTTCTGACATCCGTTTATCCCTTTCTCATCCCACATTTTATGAGACACTGTCCCCGAAACCACCTGTCACTCCTATGTACTTCCGGTTACTTACCCTATATTATAAAACAGAATCTTCTTGCCCTCAAGTAAACTTTTTCTAAACACAGCTTTCAGCCTGTCTCCCCCTATTTTCCTTCTGTTCCCCCCTCTGAATAAGTTCTATCCCTTCATTCCTTTTATTTCCTGCCATTCCCACCATATTTCAACTTTCTCCCACCGTTAACACACAGCGGCAGGGGTTCCCGCCAGTCCGGCAACACTTGTGGGCGTTTAGAGCAAGCTTTAAGATCCAGTCCTTAGAAGAACTTGACAGTGAGCGGCTCTCCGCGAACTGGCATTTAGTTCTTCTTAGGACTTAGCTTAAAGTTGCCCTGCCCACGTTGCCGGACTCTGACGGGAACCCCTGCCGCGTCCGTCTATGATACTACTTATTCACTTACTTACCCTGCTGGGGATCCGCCTGCTTCATCTCACTCTTCTTTCCAAGAGTAACCGAAACCGTCTGCTCCTGATACTCCCCGTTCTGTGCCCGGCTGATCACAACCTCCACAGTCTCTCCTGCCTGATAATACTCCAGTTTTCCAACCAGATCCGAACTACCGGAAACCGTCATACCGTCAAATTTGACAATCACGTCACCTTTCTGGATACCTGCTGTCTGTGCCGGTCCGCCCTCTTCCACAGAATCTACAAAGGCACCCAGTGGGATACCGTAAGTCTGTGCAGAAGTAGAATCTACATTCAGACAAGTCACACCGATATAACCCGCATGATCTTCATCCGCCTTATATCTTGTCTCGCGGTTCATCAGTTCATCCAGGATTGGCTGTGCCACAGATACCGGAATCGCATAACCCATTCCTTCTACTTCGGTGGCTGCCGCTTTCGCAGAGTTGATACCAATCAGTTCTCCCTGCATATTCAGCAGTGCCCCACCGCTGTTGCCGGGATTGATTGCTGCGTCTGTCTGGATCAGTTTCCCGGTTGTCTTTCCGTCTTCGTCGGTTACTTCACGATCCACCGCACTGATCCATCCGGAAGTTACGGACTGTCCATATCCCAGTGCATTACCAATGGCAACTACCTGTTCCCCGATTTCCAGCTCATCGGAATTGCCGATGCTTACTACTTTAATGGATTTCAGAGTATCTTCACTCATATCCGAAATTTTCACAGCGACTACCGCCAGATCGTTGTCGGAATCCGTTCCCTTGACCTGAGCTTCATACACCGCATCATCATCAAAAGCGACCGTAATAGTATCTGCATCAGCTACTACATGATTATTCGTTGCTACCAGGATCTCACTGTCATTCTGTCCTACAATGATACCGGAACCGGAACTCTCACTCGGGTACTGCTGCACGCCGCCAAAGAAATCCTGTTACCGTTTTTACAGACGCATTCGTAATAGATACAACAGACGGCATACAACTTTGCCACCTGTGCAACGGTGTATTCTCCCGTTGTGCCTGCGCTTACTTCCTCCGTTGCATCACTTCCGCTTCCTGCTGCACTGTTACTGTCCCCGTCAGCATTCTCCTGCTGTGGCAGTTCCGTGGTCGGAAGCTGATACTCTGTTTTCTTCTCATTTTTAATTTCTTTATGCACGATCATACTGGATCCGATGATGATACCGCCTACAACTACACCAAAAAGTACCGCCAGACCAAGCGTTACTATTACTTTTTTTCCTGTTCCGCCCGGTTTTCTGTGGTCCTGTGGTTGATTCGGATCCTGCTGTGGCTGGTAATACGTATAATTTCCATACTTTCTCTGACCGGTCACCGGACCGTTCTGCGTACTCTGTTCCCGGCTCGTCCAGGAATTCCCACTCTGATACGCTCCGCCATTTTGTGTATTCTGGTTATTCTGACTGTTTCCCGCACAGCCCCAGTTACCATTCTGATAGCCCCCGGTCGTCTGTCCGGAAGAACTGCTGTCTTCCATCTCTTTTGTTGTATGATTTCCACCGACCGGCTGTCCCCAGCCTCCGTTATCCTGTGATTCGGCTGCTGTCTCTGTGTAATTTTGTGTATCCGCTGTCCCGCTGACATCCTCCCGGTAATTCTGATTCTCATACGTATTCTGGCTGGCACGTTCCCCGCCGTCCGCTCCGTTCTGGCGTTTCTGATAATCCGGATTTACCCAGTGATAAGAAGCTGCTTCCCGCGAATTCTCCGGCTGTGCACCACTCTGCTGCACCGGCTGTTCCTGTGGCTGTACCGGAGTATCCGTCACATCCGCCGGCTGTTCTTTCTTCTGCTCTTTTCCCAGCACTGCTTCCCACGGATATCTCGGTTTTTCTTCCTCTGTTTTTGCAACCTGCCCGTCACCGTTTGTCGCTGCTTCTTCCGTCGTTTCTGTCACTTCCACCCGCTCCGATACTTCAGGCTCCTGACTTTCTGTCGCCTCCGGCATTGCTTCTGCGGTTTCCCCTGCTTCCGGTTCTTTTACAGCTGTCGCCTCTGTCACTTCAGATTCTTCACCGACCGGCTGCTGATTTTCTTCCTGTTCTGTTCCCGGCATTTTCCATTCATCATTCATCGTTTTTCTCCCTGTCCTTTATATGTCTTCACATTCTTTTTCACGTTTTTTGTATCTGTTTATCATATCCGAAAATTGTGTTAAAACTGTGAACTTTCCCGCTTATTCCCAATATTTCGGATTCATCGTACAGCGAGGGATCACCCACTTTGGAAGCTTCTGATATCTCTTTCCCAGAAGATAGCCCAGATATTTCCAGCCGCTCTGCCATACCAGCTGGATCACCATCCATGGTTTTCCCTGTCTGCAGAGCCATCCGGCGGTTTTTTTCACCAGACGGATCCCCTCTCCTTCCGATCGATCCCGGCAAAAACTTCCGGATGGTCTGCCTGTGAAACCGCCAGATCAAAGTTCCGGTGAAACTGCTGGATTGCCGAATAATTGTGGGAATGTACCACCTTTGCCTCTGCCGCATAAGCCACTCCATATCCCTTTTGGATCAGTTCTCCTGCAAAGATCATATCTTCATTAAAAATGGCCTTCTGTACAAAACCACCCAACTGCAGATACAGCTCCCGTCTGTACATTGCACACACATTGGAACAAAAATACGTCTTGATACCGAGTTCCGGCAGGTCTGCCAGCCATTTCACCCGGCTTCCTCCGGATAATTAAACTGTCTCGTATACTGTTCCATCAGCCGGCAGTCCTCCCGTGGCAGCTGTCTGGCATAGGCAGCTCCGATTTTTCATCCCGTTCCATCGCCTCCACCAGCTTTTCGATCAGATGGCAGTCTTCCGGCAATGCATCCTGAGTCATAAACAGCAGATAATCTGCCCGGCTCATCCGCGCCGCCTGATCCCTTGTCTTTCCATGATCGAATTCCTCTCTGGTCAGATGGTGCACTTCCATCGGAATCGTCGTTTTCTCATAAGCTTCTTTCCAGTTTTCCTTTCCTGTATTCATCACGATCAGACGGTGTACCGACCAGGTCTGTCCTTCCAGTCCGCGCAGCATCTGTTTCCACCCTTCTCCCGGACGATAAGCCGGGATAATCACATCTACCGTTTTCTTTTCCATAATCTGCTCCATTTTCTATATATGTGAAAAAGAACTGTCGCACTTTTCACGACAGTTCTTTATTTTCCATTTTTTCTTCTTACTCCGTATCACTCTCACGATAAGCTGCAAGAGAGCCATCTTCCGAATGATCCAGTCTTGACTCTTCTCCAAATCCGCTCTTATCCACAATTCGCTGGCTATATGCCTTCACTTCTTCGGAAGGTGTATAACTGTCTTCCGGATACAGGAATTCATGCAGTTTGATCACATTTGATTCCAATGTGACCGGAAGTACTACATCAATTCCAACCGCATCTTTCACACGCTGTCCATACAGATGATCAAATGGAAAACCAGTTTGATCTTCAATATCATAGGATAACATACTCATTCCCATCTGCAGAATTTCTGCTTTTGAAAAAGATGTATAGATATTTGGAAATACTTTATCTAGAATTTTACTCAATGTAGCGACATCTGCATTTTTCGCTTTCTCTACGATTTTATAGATAACTTCTCTCTGTCTTGCCGCACGACGGAAATCATTTCCTGCTGTATATCTGATTCGTGCATATGCTACTGTCTGCACACCATTCAGATGATGTACGCCTGCTGTTTTTTTAAGTGGCGTATAATCCATACCTGTTACTTTTGATGTTTCCACACAATAATTATTCAGATGAACCACTTCTTCTTCTTTCAGTTCCACATCGATTCCGCCAAGCAGTTCCACGGCTTCCGCAACCGCCTGAAAATCTACGCTTACAAAATCTGTCACATTCAAATCCAGATTGGTATTGAGCATATTCAGGAACTTGTTCGGCACCGCCTTTTGCATATGCAGCATTCGCTTTGCTATACTGACCATTTCCTTCCGAATCTTCGCCAATCCGCAGATATGTATCACGATATACGGAAACCAGTTTCACTTTCTTGGTATCATTATTGATACTTGCAATAATCATAGTATCACTGTTACCGGATTTTAATTTAGTACTGCGATTATCCAGACCCACCAGGCCGATGGTCGTATAACCTTTCATAACTTTATTATTGCTGACGCCGGAATTAACTCCAATCTTGCTGAAATCAAGACTCGTAAAATTCATCTTGCCAAGTTTTGCATATATAAAAACACCTGCAATCAGAATCAGCAGAATAACAATCTCGATTCCGAAAAGAATTCTTCTGCGTCTTCTTTTCTTTAATAATCTCTTCTGTCTTCTGGTCAACGGCTGTTTTTTAGACATAGGTTTCCCTCCCTCTTTCGTATCCCCCGAGGTTTACTGTTCCAGGGAAGAATCATCATATCCCTGTGTATCATCTGTTGCATCTGTCTGGCTTCTTCCTGCGGATCTGCAGAGCTCTCTGCCGGATTCGCAGACTCTGTATCCGATTCATGATAAGCTGCCAGTGAACCATCCTCCGAATGATCCAGTTCTGGATTCTTCTCCAAATCCACTGATTTCTATAATTTTCTGACTGTATGTTTTCACCTCATCCGAAGGAACATAACTGTCTTCCGGATACAGAAATTCATGCAGTTTAATTACATTAGATTCCAAAGTAATCGGAAGTACACAGTCAAGCCCGTCCATTGCGTCTTCTACTACCCCTCCATATAAATGATCAAATGGGAAACCTGTCTGATCTTCAATATCATAGGAGAGCATACTCATTCCCATCTGCAAAATCTCCGGTTTCGTCAGCGAGGTTTTGATCAGTGGGAACACTTTATCCAGAACTTTGCTAAGAGTACTGATACTGGAATTCTTTGCCTTTTCTACGATCTTATATATAACCTCTCTCTGTCTTGCCGCACGTCTGAAATCGTTTCCCGCTGTATAACGAATTCGCGCATACGCTACAGTCTGTACTCCGTTCAGATGATGAACTCCGGCAACCTTTTTCAGTGGTGTATAATCCATACCGGTAACTTCTGACGTCTCTACACAATAATTGTTCAGATGTTCAATCTCCTCTTCTTTCAGATCAACATCGATACCGCCAAGCAGTTCCACCGCCTCTGCAACACCTTTAAAATCAACCGTTACATAGTCAACAATATTAAGATCAAGATTCTTATTCATCATGGTCATCATTTTTTCCGGACCACCTGTACAGAACGCAGAATTTGCCTTATTGTATACATTTTCGCCGTCCGAATTACTTCCAACCCGAAGATACGTATCACGTATATAGAAACCAGTTTTACCTTTTTGGTATCGTTATTGATACTCGCAATGATCATCGTATCACTGTTGACATCACCATCCAGTTCTCCTTCTCTACTGTCAAGCCCAACCAGTGCAATACTTGTATAACCTTTCATAACCTGATTTTCTTCCACACTTTGATTCACATCCACATTTTCAAAATTCAGGTCTTCATAATTCATATTTCCGAGTTTCGCATATACAAACAGTCCGCCCATCAGAACGACCAGAATGATAATTTCCAGCGCAAACACTACTCTGCTCATCGTACTTTTCCGGCGTCTGCGTCGGATTCTTTTCTGTCTGTCCGTCAGGTTTTTCTTTTTCGCCATGTATTTACTCCTTATTCCTTTGTTTTCCTATCTTGCAGACCCTCTTCCTAATATGCGTTCTTGTTAATAAAGCCTTTAAAAAAACGTCAGCAAAATAATTTTTACATCCAGTCCGACAGACCAGTTTTTCAATATAATACAGATCATAATCTATTCGTTTCCGAATGGATGTATTTCCTCTGTAGCCATTGACCTGCGCCCAGCCGGTAAGACCCGGACGTACCTGATGTTTTACCATATATCTCGGGATCTCTTCCCGGAATTTTTCCACAAAAAACGGCCGTTCCGGTCTCGGTCCCACCAGACTCATATCTCCTTTGAGAATGTTAAACAGCTGTGGCAGCTCATCGATACTCGTCCGTCGCATCAGCTTCCCGATTCCGGTTACCCTTGGATCGTTTTTGACGGTCCATGCCTTCTTTTCACTTTCCTTCGACTGTACTTCCATTGAACGGAACTTATACATCATAAATGTATGATTATGCAGTCCCACCCGCTCCTGTTTGTATATCAGCGGTCCCGGAGAAGTCAGCTTGATCATGATCACAGCAAACAACATTATCGGAGAAAACAGAATAATTGCAACGATCGATCCGAAAATATCCATTAGCCGTTTTACCACTGCATTGAACGTATTGGTCAGCGGTACATAACGGATATTGATGACCGGAAGTCCCAGTAAATCTTCTGTATATGGTTTTGTCGGAATGATATTATTGTAATCAGGAATAAACTTTGTGTGTACTCCTGACTTTTCACACATTGCTACAATTTCCTGCAGCCGGTAATATTCACTCAGTCCCAAAGTGATTGCAATCTCGTCCAGCCTGTTTTCCGGCAGGATCACCATCAGATTTGCGATTCTTCCAAGCACTTTAATTCCGCGTACATAGTTCCGGCTTCCACATTATCATCGAGGATTCCACGGATCTGATATCCCCACTGTGGATTTTCAAGTATCCGGTCAATATATGCTTCTGCTGCCTTACTGTAACCAACCAACAGGATATGCTTCTGATTCAAACCTCGTTTACGGATATCCCGCAACAGATAACGAATCGTGATACGGACCAATTCTTCCAGGAACATATTTATAAAATAGAAGAAAAACAACATATCACGGGAAAAGTTGATTTCTTTGAGCCACACATAAATGCACCCGATGATCAACAATATTCCCACCGTATTGGCTTTTACAATATTAGAAAATTCCAGTCTGCGTCCCTGCACCCGTTTCGGTGTATACAGATTAAACGCATAATACAGGATCAGATAAACCGGTACGATTCCAACCAGCGCTGTCATATACCATTCAAAAGATAAACTTCTGACCGCATCTACGGAAAAGGGACCCACGAATTTTAATGTCCATGCCAGCAGATAAGAAACAATGATCACAACAGCATCAATCACTACATGCATACGATTAAAGTACTTCTGATTATCTTTAATCAATATTTTTCACCTTTTAGTATTTCTGGTATGTTTTGTATTTACCATATTACTATAATACGCAATATACAAAACCACAACCAAACATTTTGTTAATTAGCTTACACTTTTCTTACATATTATAGTCAGGATATATTTTCCTGTCAACAAAACTTACGTTCTCCAATGTTTCTTTCAGCCAAATCGTTACTGTTCACTCCGTGCCCAGCAACACGCTGCGCGATGCACAGAATTATGCTAATCGCATAAATTCGCGGGATATTACCAGTGAACAGTAACGTCAAATCTCCGTATCACATTGATCCACAACTGCAATTGAATCTTCCCGTAATTAGGAAGATTTTCCAAAAAAACGGTACTTTTTTATCTTTTTTACACAGTGAAAAACCATTTTTAATCCCTGCTGCATATTCCCGCCCATATTTCTTTGAAGCAAAGAATATAAGTTTCACAGTGAATCCCAGCACCAGAAAAGGCAGATTCAGTAAAATCTGGAGCAATGGCATATTTTATAAAGCATATAAACATTTATTCTGGAAGAATATCTGATTTTAAACTGATTATAGCGTGATCCTGAGTTCCGTTCCCACGTGATACACCCCTGCCTTCGGCAAATACCAGTTTTCATACCCTGCTATCTGTGCCCGATATCCAAGATCAATATCCTCAAGATACGCAAAATGTTCCTCATCAATCCTCCCAGCTGCTTTACCAGTTTTGTCCGATAAATAGCAGCTCCGCCACAGGAAGCAAATATTTTCCGCTCTTTTTTGTATTTTTCTTCCGATTTTCCTTTTCCAAGCGCAAACGCCCAGCCAAGGCAGTTATAATAATTTCCGGCATCGTCTATCTTTCCCCGATCATGAAACTGCAGCATCCGAGCAGCTGCAGAAAAAGCATTCTTTTTCCTTTCAATTCCCCGATACAGTTCCAGCAGAAAATCGGCTCTGCCTCGGTATCATTATTTAACAGTACTACATATGGTGTCTGTGTTGCTTCAATTCCGATATTCACTGCTTTACAAAAACCAGTATTTTCCGCAAGTGCAATTACCCGTACCCATGGATATTTTTCTTCTGTCAGTTCTCTGCTCCCATCTACGGAACCATTGTCCACAAATATCACATCGAATTCAGAAAAAGTCTGTCGTTTCAAACTGTCCAGACAACGTTCTACATACTGTATCCCATTAAAATTAGG
>ENA-OQER01001588-OQER01001588.1-human-gut-metagenome-genome-assembly--contig:-NODE-1588-length-10601-cov-2.018045_pt1 | contig 10601 bp, 17 predicted proteins | sample MGYA00242797_ERZ504639 | MGnify/ENA primary metagenome ERZ504639 (study PRJEB26092, sample SAMD00036306) | human gut metagenome | host: Homo sapiens | study: EMG produced TPA metagenomics assembly of...
AACAACCGTTCTGATATGGGCCTCCTGCTCCCCGAAACGGATCATTTCCTTGTCCCTACTACATTTGTGGGACTTAGTTGTTCCACTTAAGTATGCAGCTTCAAGGATATTCGTTTTTCCCTGCGCATTATCCCCATAAAAAAATATTGGTTCCCTCATCAAATGAAATATTTAAATCTTCATAATTTCGAAAATTCTGCAATTCAATTGATTTTATGATCATTTTACAATCTGAATTGTCTCGCCGTTAAAGGAAACAACATCTCCATTGTATAATTTTTTTCCACGCTGAAGCTCTGTCTCGCCGTTTAATTTTACCTGTCCATCCTGAATAAAAAAACTTTGCATCTACTCCGGATTCTACAAGACCTGCTTTTTTCAAAGCCTGTCCCAGTTTGATAAATTCATCCGTCTCTCTGATATTTACTGTGATCATCTTTCTGCCTTTCTTAGTTAGTGGCTGCGTTAAAGTTTACCGGAAGAATCAGATAAATGAACTTTCCTTCATCATCCTTGATAAAACATGGAGCCTTCGGGTTTACCATATAAAGAGAAACCTCTTCCTCATCGATGACTCTCAATGCATCGATAAAGAATTTCGGATTAAATCCAATGAGGATATCTTTTCCCTCTTTTGTGATATCAATATCTTCATTCATGGAACCAATAAAAGAATTGATCTTTAATTCCATATTTCCATCTGTGATATTCATGATAATTGGTTTCTTGTCACCCTCTTTTACGAGGAGTGTTGCACGGTCGATACAGTCTAATAATTCACGCTTATTAATCTTAACTTTTGTATCATAATCAGAGGAAAGCATCTGTCAATCTTGAAATACTCTCCTTCGATCAATCTGGATACAACTGTAGTATCATCAAATTCAAATACAATATGATTCTCTGAAAGGAAAATATTGACTTCTTCCTCTGCACTTCCAGGTAAAATCTTACTTACTTCCTGAAGTGTTTTACCAGGAACAACTACTTTCTTATGATCGTAATTATTCTTTAATTCAATATTACGGATGGAAATTCTGTGTCCATCCAGAGAAACTACTTTTAACTGATTCTCCTCAATCTCAAAAGTTCACCAGTCATCAGTTTATTATTATCATTGTCAGCAATTGAGAAGATCGTCTGACGAATCACTTCTTTTAAAGTAAACTGGGAGATTGAAATACATTCATTTCTTTCAATAAATGGAATATAGGAAAAATCATCACCTGATTTTCCAACAATGTTAAACTTTGCTTTCTCACAGGTAATGGTAGTTTTAAAATTGGAATCTGTTTCGATCACAACATCACTGTCCGGTAATTTACGGACAATCTCAGAAAAAATCTTAGCATCTAATGCAATGATTCCCCTCTCTGCAATTTCTCCTTCAATCTTAGTTTCAATTCCAAGTTCCATATCGTTTGCTGTTAATTTGATTTCATTAGCAGAAGCATCAAATTAAAATGCATTCAAGGATTGCCATTGTGGTTCTGGTTGGAACAGCCTTTGGACACAATGTTAACTCCATGAAGCAGATTTGATTTAGAACAGATTAATTTCATAATGTGAATAACTCCTTCCTGCTTGGCGAAAGCAAAATAAATATAATTAATAAAAGATATTAAAGTAGTCGTATTAGTGTGTGTGAATAAGTGAATAACCCTGCAACCCTTGAAAACATAAGGGCTTGTCCGAAAAATCCGACTGTATAACTATGTGAAAAGCATGAGGATTAACCTTGGATAAAATGTGAATTAAAATTTTAAGCCTCCTCAGAAAAAAATTGAAATTCATCTTGAAAAGTAGGTTATCCAAAACTTTAAACATTAATTAAACACGATTTGAACAGGTTATCCACAAAATTTTGTTAATAACTCAAAAAAAAAAGTTGATAACTTTAGTTTGGATTGATTTTTTTTCTTGATAGTTTCAATTAATTGCGTGTCTGTTCGTTGGAATCGTACTCATCCGCAATTTTTTGATGCCGTGGATAATGGTCGAGTGATCTCTTCCGCCCAGTAAGGAACCGATGGAATCCAATGGAATATCCGTCATGGTTTTACAGAGGTACATGGCAATCTGCTTGGTCTTGCAATCTCATTACTTCTGTTTTTGAGATCATCTGATCCAGTGAAATCTGGAAATGTTCCGAAACAACTTCAATGATAAGCTGAGGAGTGATTTCTCTTGGCTTGTCCGGTGTGATAATATTCTGAAGTTCTTTCTTGGCAATCTCCATGGTGATCTCTGTTTTTCCAGATTCGAGTAAGCGAGGAGTTTGTTCAAAGCTCCCTCTAATTCACGGATGTTGGATTTAATATTATTTGCGATGTAATTTAAAATGTCATCGCTTAAGGACATATCATCAGATTCCACTTTCCGGCGAAGGATTGCCATTCGCGTCTCGTAATCAGGAGCTCCGATGTCTGCCATAAGTCCCCATTCGAAACGGGAACGGATTCGTTCTTCTAACGTTTCCATATCCTTTGGCGGTTTATCCGATGTTAAAATGATCTGTTTGCCTGCGGAGTGGAGAGCGTTGAACGTGTGGAAAAATTCTTCCTGTGTACTTTCTTTTCCTATAATAAACTGACGTCGTCGATCATGAGAACGTCGATGGTTCTGTATTTTTCACGGAATTTATTCATCGCAGAGGCGTTACCACTACGGATAGATTCGATAACTTCATTGGTAAATTCCTCGGAAGTAACATACAAAACTTTTGCTTCCGGATTTCTTTCCAGGATGAAATGTCCAATGGAATGCATCAAGTGGGTTTTTCCAAGTCCAGGTCCACCATAAATATAAAGAGGGTTGTAAGCTTCTCCCGGAGATTCCGCTACTGCCAGGGAGGCAGACTGTGCAAAACGGTTATTGCTGCCGACAACGAAAGTGTCAAATGTGTAATTTGGATTTAAGTTGGAACGTTTGGAAGCTTCAGGTTCAGGTGTTTTCTTTCCTTTATTATTGGAAGGTCTGATATTCCTGGTCTGTTCCGGTAAAATAAACTGAATCTCATATTCGGTTCCGATAATTTCAGCAATTGCTACTTTTAAAGGAAGATAATATTTTTTTTGAGATATAACTTAAAGTCATCTGTTCAGATGGAACAAGGATATAGAGGGTATTTCCCTCAACACCAAAAACCTCCAGAGGTTTGATCCAGGTATCAAAAGAAATGTCGCTGACATCATGCTCTGTTTTTACTGTCTGTAAATTTCATCCCATTTTCCAAAATCTTGTCCATTTTCTAACTCCGTTTTCTGATAGCACTAAATATAGCAGTTAATCTTAACTGCTTAAAAAACTCTAAAAAATTCTATATAATGCTATCCTACACTATTTTTGCGGAATTATCAACGTTTAATTGTGGAAGGACTGGGGATAGGGCGTTGATAAAAAAGTGGCTATATGGGCGTTTTAACGCTTAATGTGAATATACTAGAAGTTATTGTTAATAATGGAAAAATAGTTATAGACCGGGAAAAATAAGGATTGTACACATTTATACACAAGTTATGATGATATTATCAAGAAATTGTCCACAAGTTATCCATAAATTGAGGATAACTTATGTAAACGGCATAAATACTGGGTTTTCTGTGGAAAATTTTTGATTTTCTATGTGTATAACATTATACCATATATAGATAAAATGCATTTCTTCCTTATATATATAGTGGTAAAAAAACGAAAATCACAGAAAGTGGAAAACTAAATATTGGCAAAAGCCTTATTTTATGAGATTTTGCTTGACTTTGTCCGATTATTTTGATATAAATAAAAATGATGTTTTGTCGCTATTGAAGTAGACTTATCATAACATTGAGTAAAATAAATGTTTGAATTGTAGAGGAGGTGTATGTGACATGAAGATGACATTCCAACCTAAGAAGAGACAGAGAGCGAAAGTTCACGGATTCAGAAGCAGAATGAGTACTGCAGGCGGAAGAAAAGTATTGGCTGCAAGAAGATTAAAAGGTAGAAAAAAATTATCAGCATAGGCCACATATTTGTGGTCTTTTCTTCTTTTATGATCAATTTTTGGCAAAGGAATATTAGATGAAATATTCAGAATCATTAAAGAAAAACAGGGATTTTCAGAACGTATATAAAAAAGGAAAGTCTTATGCAAACCGTTATCTGGTGATGTACGTTCTGAAAAACGATACAGAAAGAAACCGGTTAGGTATATCGGTGAGTAAAAAAGTAGGGAATAGCGTTATAAGACATCATGTAACCCGATTGATCAGAGAAAGTTACCGGCTACAGGAAGACATGTTTAATAGTGGTTTAGACATTGTAGTCATCGCAAGAAATACAGCAAAAGACATTTCATATCATGAAGTGGAAAGTGCTTTGTTACATCTTGGAGGTCTTCATAAAATTTTGAAGTAAAAATTTTAGAAAAGAAGATGGAATCATTTTGAAAAAATATTGATTGCTTTGATTAAATTTTATAGAAAGTATATTTCTCCGATGAAAACAACAAAATGTCCATACTACCCGACCTGTTCCACCTATGGGTTAGAGGCTGTCGAAAAGTATGGAGCTGTCAAAGGTGGGGCGTTAGCGCTTTGGAGAATTATAAGATGTAATCCTTTTTCAAAAGGCGGATATGATCCCGTTCCATAATTGGAGGTATTTTCAGTGTCAGAGATGTTATTAACAGCATACAATGGTGCCATTCTTGGACCAATTGCAAAATTACTTGGCTGGATAATGAATGGCATGTATATTTTAATGGAAAAAGTTGGAATTTCCAACGTAGGTCTTTCTATTATTTTATTTACCATTGTTATTTATGCTTTAATGTTCCCATTGACTTATAAACAGCAGAAGTTCTCGAAGTTATCTCAGAAGATGAACCCGGAGCTTCAGGCGGTCCAGAAAAAGTATAAGGATAAGAAAGATACCGTATCCATGCAGAATATGCAGGCTGAGACACAGCAGATCTATGAGAAGTATGGTGTTTCACCGACAGGCAGCTGTGTGCAGATGTTAATCCAGATGCCTTTACTGTTAGCTTTGTACCGTGTGTTTATGAATGTTCCTGCCTATATCAGCAGTGTGAAGGATGTTTATCTTGATCTGGTTGATAAGATTATGGCAACAAGCGGCTATCAGGATATTATGACAAACCTGATGAGCACATTAAAATTGAACACAGTACAGGTTGATTTTACGGCAACAGATACAACAACCTTACAGAATTATGTAGTAGATGTTTTATCAAAAATGAGTTCTACCGGATGGGATTCCTTAAGAGAATCATTCCCGGCGCTCACAGATTCCATTGATTCTACATATGGTGTAGTTTCTCATGTAAACAACTTTATAGGATTAAATATTTCAGATACTCCATTTCAGATCATCAAAGCTGCATTTGCAGGTGGAAGTATTCTGATGGCAGTTCTTGCATTATTGATCCCTGTGATTTCTTATTTGACACAGGTTTTAAATATCAAGTTAATGCCAACGGCTGCAACAGCAGGCGGAGATAATGACCAGATGGCTCAGCAGATGAAGATGATGAACCGCACCATGCCATTATTCTCACTGGTAATGTGTTTTACTGTTCCGGTCGGTCTCGGTATTTACTGGATTGCAAGTGCGGTTGTAAGAAGTATCCAGCAGTTCTTCTTAAATAAACATTTTGATAAGATTGATCTGGATGATATTATTGCAAAGAATCAGGAAAAAGCAAAGAAAAAACGTGAGAAAATGGGAATTTCCGAAAACCAGATTTCTAATGCTGCACGTATGAATACAAGACAGGTTACAGCAAGTTCCAAGAGTTCCGTTAAGACAACGGCAGAGAAAGAACTTGAACTTGAGAAGGCAAATGCATTGAAAGCGAATGCAAAACCTGAAAGTATGGCTGCAAAAGCAAACCTGGTTCGTGAATTTAACGAGAGAAATAATAAGAAAAACTAACAGATTATTTTTCAAAAACGTGTTGGTAAGATAACGTATATGTGGAGGTTATTGTTATGGAGTATATTGAAGTATCAGCAAGAACAGTCGATGATGCTATCACAGAAGCTCTTATAAAACTTGGAGCTACCAGTGATCAGATTGAATATGAAGTAATCGAAAAAGGAAGCACAGGATTTTTAGGAATCGCAAGAAAAGATGCTGTGATCAAAGTTCGTAAGAAATATTCTGTAGAAGGTGATATCACAGAATTTTTACAGAAAATCTTTGCTGCTATGGATCTTAAAGTTGAGATCATTATTGAAAAAGCAGAAGACGGTAATACTTACAACGTAGAACTGAAAGGAGATGACATGGGTATCCTCATTGGTAAAAGAGGACAGACTCTCGACTCCCTGCAGTATCTTGCAAACCTTGCAGTGAATAAATTCTGAGGAATACATTAAAGTTAAGATTGATACAGAAGATTACCGCAAGAGAAGAAAAGAGACATTGGAGAATCTTGCAAAGAACATTGCATACAAAGTAAAGAGAACAAAACGTCCTGTTTCTTTAGAACCAATGAATCCTTTTGAGAGAAGAGTTATCCATTCTGCATTGCAGAATGATAAGTTTGTAACAACACACAGCGAGGGCGAAGAACCATACAGACATGTGGTTGTTACTTTAAAAAGAGATAGAGAAAGATAAATTCAATTATAGAATTTAAAAGACCAGAAGCTGCACGTTACAAAGCTTTATGAAAATGCCGGAAATGATATGGCAGGTTCTTATGAAGTTTTGCGGCGTGCAGTTTTGTACATGGAAAGGATATCACTATGGGAACGGATACCATTGCTGCAATTGCAACTGCAATGACAAGTTCAGGAATCGGAATCGTAAGAATCAGCGGAGACGAGGCAGTTTCTATCACAGACCGTATTTTTGAAATGAAGAATCAGAAAAAGTTAGAAGATATGCCAACGCATACAATTCACTATGGTCATATTCATGATGGAGATGAAGTGATCGATGAAGTTATGGTTGTTCTGATGAGAGGACCGAAAAGTTATACCAGGGAAGATACGGTTGAGATAGACTGTCATGGCGGCGTTTATGTCATGAAGAGAATTTTAGAAACAGTTATCAAATATGGTGCGCGTCCTGCAGAGCCGGGTGAATTTACAAAACGTGCATTTTTAAATGGAAGAATTGATCTCTCACAGGCAGAATCCGTTATTGATGTTATCAATTCCAAGAATGAATTTGCATTAAAAAGTTCGTTGAGCCAGCTTTCCGGTTCTGTTTCAGAAAAAATTAAAGAAATCCGCGGAACTGTTTTACATGAGATTGCATTTATCGAAAGTGCATTAGATGATCCGGAGCATATAAGTCTGGATGGATATCCGGAAAAACTATCCGGTATAGTATCGGATGTGATAAAAAAAAATTGATAAACTGCTTGCAAACAGTGATAATGGAAAAATGTTAAAAGAAGGCATTTCAACTGTTATTGTTGGGAAGCCGAATGCCGGAAAATCTTCTCTTTTAAATTTTCTGGTTGGAGAAGAGAAGGCAATCGTTACAGATATTGCGGGAACAACAAGAGATGTTCTGGAAGAACAGATTAATTTAAACGGTATTTTATTGAATATCATTGATACCGCCGGAATCCGTGACACGGAAGATGTCGTGGAAAAAATCGGTGTGGAACGTGCAAAGAAATATTTGAATAATGCCGATCTTGTTATTTATGTAGTTGACACATCCACAGCGTTAGATGAAAATGATCATGAGATCATGGAATTATTGAAAGACAGACATGCAATCGTTTTGTTAAATAAATCTGATTTAAGTCCGGTCACAACTGTGGAAGATATCAGAAAACATCTGGATAAAAAAATGATATCAATTTCTGCAAAAGAGCAGACCGGAATGGATGATCTTGAAGAAACGATCAAAGAAATGTTCTTCTCCGGGGAAGTTACATTTAATGATGAAGTTATATTACGAATATCAGACATAAAACATCTTTACAGGAAGCTTTACGAAGTTTACATTTAGTATTGCAGAGTATTGCAGATGATATGCCGGAAGATTTTTATTCCATTGATCTGATGAATGCTTACGAGGAACTTGGAAATATTATCGGTGAATCTGTGGAAGATGATCTGGTAAATGAAATCTTCAGTAATTCTGTATGGGTAAATAAAAAATAATTTGCAGATTGTAAATGTGAAAGAGAATCATTCAAAATCTTATATGAGTTGAGGACAGAAAAATGGAAGAGAAGAAGATTCCGTATGTAGAGGAAGAATATGATGTGGTTGTAGTCGGAGCCGGACATGCCGGATGCGAGGCAGCATTGGCGTGTGCAAGACTCGGACTGGAAACAATTATTTTACCGTGAGTGTAGACAGTATAGCGATGATGCCGTGTAATCCGAATATTGGAGGAAGTTCCAAGGGACATCTGGTCCGTGAGATCGATGCGCTCGGTGGTGAGATGGGAAAAAATATCGATAAGACATTTATCCAGTCCAAGATGTTAAATAAATCCAAAGGTCCGGCCGTTCATTCACTGCGTGCTCAGGCAGATAAAATGAATTACAGTATGGAGATGCGGAAGACGCTTCAGAATACCGATCATCTTACTATCCGTCAGGCAGAAGTTTCTGAAATTATCACGGAAACAGCAGCGCTGGAAAACGGAAAAGAAATTCAGAAAATGACAGGTGTGAAAACGTTTCAGGTGCGGTTTATCATTGTAAGGCAGTCGTATTGTGCACGGGAACTTATCTTCGCGCAAGATGTCTGACCGGTGAGATGATCACATACACCGGACCAAACGGTCTGCAGGCAGCAAACCATCTGACGGATTCCCTGAAAGCGCATGGAATTGAAATGTTCCGTTTTAAGACAGGAACACCTGCACGAATCGACAAAAGGTCTGTTGATTTTTCAAAAATGCAGGAGCAAAAAGGAGATGAGAGAGTTGTACCTTTTTCCTTTACAACTAATCCTGAAGATGTGCAGATCGACCAGGTTTCCTGCTGGCTGACTTATACAAATGAGAAAACACATGAGATCATCCGGAATAACTTGGATCGTTCTCCGATTTATGCAGGAATTATTGAAGGTACAGGACCAAGATACTGTCCTTCCATTGAAGATAAGGTTGTAAAATTTGCGGATAAGGACAGACATCAGATTTTTATTGAACCGGAAGGAATAAATACGAATGAGATGTATGTTGGTGGAATGTCTTCCTCTTTACCGGAAGATGTTCAGCATGAAATGTACCGCACTGCCGGGACTTGAACATGTGAAAATTGTACGTAATGCTTATGCGATTGAGTATGATTGTATCAATCCAAATCAGTTGTATGCTACTCTGGAATTTAAAAATATCAAAGGACTGTTTTCCGGTGGTCAGTTTAATGGAAGCAGTGGTTATGAGGAGCTGCCTGTCAGGGACTGGTTGCCGGAATCAATGCAGCCATGAGTATTCTCGGAAAAGAGCCGCTGATATTAGATCGCTCCGAGGCTTATATAGGAGTTTTAATTGATGATCTTGTGACAAAAGAAAATCATGAGCCGTATCGCATGATGACTTCCCGTGCGGAATACCGTTTGCTGCTCCGTCAGGATAATGCCGATCTGCGTTTATCAAAAAAGGATATGAGATTGGTCTGATCTCACAGGAGCGTTTATGACTGGATCTGTCAGAAGGAAGTATTGATCCAGAAAGAGATTGAACGTGTTGCCGGAGTTAAGATCGGTGCTAATAAAGAGGTTCAGGCTCTTTTGGAAAGTTACGGAAGTATTCCATTAAATACAGGAACAACTTTAACAGAACTGATCCGCAGACCTGAACTTGATTATGAGAAATTAGCTCCGATCGATAAGGAAAGACCTGAGCTGACCTTGTCGAAAGGTACAGCTTCGAAACGGGAGGTTAATGATCAATATCAAGTATGATGTATATCGTGCGTCAGATTAAACAGTAGAGCATTATAAACTGGAAATAAATAGCAGAAGATTTGATTATGATGAAGTACCAAGCCTCCGTATTGAAGCCAGACAGAAGTTAAAACTTTACAGACCGTTATCAATTGGCCAGGCATCGAGAATTTCAGGAGTCTCCCCGGCAGACATTTCGGTACTTTTGGTTTATATGGAGCAGATGAAATATCATAAAGGAAATATAAAATGACATATAATTTAGAAAAATTTTTAAAAAGGTCTGGAAGAACTTCAGATTGAATTAAGCGATAATCAGATACAGCAGTTTATCAGATATTATGAGATGCTGGTGGAAAAAAATAAAGTTATGAATCTGACTGCGATCACAGAATTTGATGAAGTCATTGAAAAACATTTTCTGGACAGTCTCTCCCTGATCAAAGTGTATGATCTCAAAAAAGAAGTTTCAGTGATGGACATGGGAACCGGCGCCGGATTTCCGGGGATTCCTTTGAAAATTGCTTTTCCGAATCTGAAGGTGACACTTGCTGATTCTCTGAATAAAAGAATATTATTTTTACAGGAAGTGATAGAGGAACTTGGATTAAAAGATATTGAAGCACTTCATGCGAGAGCGGAGGAGCTTGGAAAAATAATGAATATCGTGAAAAGTTTGATCTGGATTGTCTCAAGGGCAGTCGCAAATCTTTCTTCCTTAGA
>ENA-OQER01001589-OQER01001589.1-human-gut-metagenome-genome-assembly--contig:-NODE-1589-length-10593-cov-1.641697_pt1 | contig 10593 bp, 18 predicted proteins | sample MGYA00242797_ERZ504639 | MGnify/ENA primary metagenome ERZ504639 (study PRJEB26092, sample SAMD00036306) | human gut metagenome | host: Homo sapiens | study: EMG produced TPA metagenomics assembly of...
TTCCATATTGTTATCCTCTATCAAAAATTGATTGGAAATATTAAAAATCATTTCTCATTTTCGTAAGATGATGTTCTTTTATAAATTGGCTCACTGCATCCGGCACCAACTGCCCGGTATCTTCCCCTTTTTTTATCATCTGGCGGATGTTTCTTGAGGCTGCATCAAAACGGTCGCAGGAAAGCGGATAGATCTTTGCATGAAATAACTGTTCGATTGCATGAATTTTCTTTTTGACATCCTCCATATTCCAGTGGTCGCGCACTGCTACTAATACGACTGCCTTTTCACAGATGATCTCTGGATGTTTCCATTCATCAAAGTAGTCGAGAGAATCTGCACCCATGATAAAATAAAATATCGTATCCGGGTAGCGATTCTTCAATTTTGTGAGTGTCAGATAAGTGTAACTCGTCTCTTCTGCTTCTATCTCTACCGTAGACATTTTAAAATACGGGTATGGTTTTACTGCAAGAGCAACCATCTCGGCGCGGTATTCCGGAAGAGTCATACCGCTTTCGTTTTTGTTCGGAGAATGTCCGGCTGGAATAAACCAGACTTCGTCCAGATCAAAATCTGTGTAGGCTGCCCTGGCAATGGCGAGATGTCCATTGTGTACCGGATCAAAGGAGCCGCCTAAAATACCGATTTTCCTGCTTGATAAATGATTCATGATCGCTGTCCTTTATAGTGTTTTGAAATTTATTTTACAGGTAATTCATATTTTGAATTCTTTTTTGCCTGACGGAAAAGAATGATTTTTTACCAATCACTTTCACAACGACAGAATGTGTACGTTCTGCGATGATCTCAGCAATTTCACGAGGGTCATCTGCACAGTTTTTTAATACAGAAATCTTGATGAGCTCGCGTTTTTCCAATGCCTCATCTAAACCATTGATAAGCTCTGGGGTCAGACTTGCCTTTCCAATCTGAAATATAGCGTTCATTGTGCTTGCTTCGCTTCCTAAATAAGCGCGCTGTTTGCTTGTAAGATTCATATTGCCAATTCCTTTCTTTTATTTGTAATATTCAAAGGCATGTCCGTACATCTTCACGGTGTCGCCTTCCTGGATTCCATGTTCTTCGAGATCGTCTAAAATGCCCTGTTCTTTTAAGAAACGCTGGAAGAACAGGAAACCTTTCTCAGATTCGATATTCGTGTAACCGAGCATTTTTTTCAATCTTAGGGCCTTCCACAACGAAAGTCTCATCATCTTCCATTGTGATCGTGTACGGGTCATCCCGGAAGAAACGCAATGCCGGATCGTATTCCTGCTCGTAAATGACAGGTTCTCTGCCACATGTTTCCAAAAGCTGGCTCACATGGTATAAAAGCTCCTTCAGTCCCTGACCGCTGACTGCGGAAATCGGGAATACTTTAATGCCGTCTTTCTCAAACTCGTCTTTTAATGCTTTGATGATCTCATTTTCATCACCGTAGATGGAATCAATTTTATTTGCTGCAATGACCTGTGGTTTTTTCAGAAGTTCCGGATCATAAGCGGCAAGTTCTTTGTCAATTGCTTTGATGTCGCAATCGGATCACGCCCTTCGGTTCCGGCGGCATCCACAACATGGATCATGACTCTGGTACGCTCGATATGACGTAAAAACTCAAGTCCAAGTCCAACACCCTCGGAAGCTCCCTCAATCAGCCCCGGAATATCGGCAATGACAAAACCTTTGGCACCATCTAAGTCAACAACACCAAGATTTGGCTGTAATGTTGTAAAATGATAATTGGCGATTTTAGGCTGTGCATTGGTCACGCGGGATAAAAGCGTTGATTTTCCGACATTTGGAAAACCCACAAGCCCTACATCAGCAATCACCTTTAACTCTAATTTTACTTCTATCTCAATTCCTTCACCACCTGGCTGAGCGTATTTCGGTGCCTGCATGGTGGCTGTTGCATAGTGGGAATTTCCCTGTCCGCCGCGGCCCCCTTTTAAGATCACCTGACGTTTGTTGTCACCGGACATATCGGCAATGACCTTGTCTGATTCCGCATCTTTGATGACAGTTCCTGCCGGAACTTTTAAGATCAGATCAGCGCCATCTTTCCCATGACATTTCTTTTTGCCGCCTTCCTCACCGTTTTCAGCAGCAAATTTACGTCTGTGACGAAAGTCTGTCAGCGTATTCAATCCCTCATCGACAACAAAAATAACATCGCCGCCGCGGCCGCCGTCTCCGCCGTCCGGACCGCCATTTGGGACATATTTTTCACGGCGGAAACTGACATGTCCATTCCCACCTTTTCCAGATTTTATAATAATTGTTGCTCTGTCTGCAAACATAATTTTCTCCTTTAAGCGGACAGCCAGGCTGCCCTGCTCGAATGCCAAAACAATAAGAACCCGGCTATCTTTACAAATAGTCGGTCCATTGTTCATCTTATTTATTCAGCTATTGGATAAACGGAAGCCTGTTTCTTATCTCTTCCTTTTTCTCTCGAATTCTTAAGATACCATCTGTTAAAGCGAATAATGTGTCATCTCCACCGATTCCTACATTAACACCTGGATGAATCTTTGTTCCACGCTGTCTGTAAAGAATATTACCAGCTTTTACGAACTGTCCGTCTGCTCTCTTAGCGCCTAATCTCTTAGACTCAGAGTCACGTCCGTTCTTTGTAGAACCAACACCCTTTTTATGAGCGAAAAACTGAAGGTTCATATTCAACATGTCTTACACCTCCTTGAATGTTAGAATGATATAATCATTTCCATAAGTATTTTGTATTCCTTGCAAGCCTAAAACCAGGGACTTCATGAGCAAATCAGCATCATGACCTGCCGGAGCATCAAACCTTAGTGTGATCATTCCGGTCTCTTCATCAGAATCTGTAGAGAACTTCTCCTTCGTATAAATACTAAGGGAATTGATCGTGTTGATCACAAGTGCAGAAATTCCCGCACATACAATGTCTTCACCTTCCTCTGCATACCCTGCATGTCCAAGACAGTCAAAACCTAAAAATGCCTGATCCTGGTTTCTGAAAATCGTTATCTTAGTCATAACAATCTTCCTATCGATTACGCATTAATTTTTCGATTTTAACCTGTTGTAAACGCCTGTCTGTGGCCGTTTTTCTTGTGATAACCGGTTTTTCTCTTATACTTGTAAACGGATAACTTTTTTCGCTCTGCCTTCTTTCACTACAGAAGCTTCTACAGTTGCGTTAGCTACGTCTGCTCCAACTTTCATTCCGTTGTCAGAAACTGCTAATACCTGATCAAAAGTTACTTTCTCACCAGCTTCAACACCAAGTTTTTCAATGGTAATGATATCACCTTCGGAAACTTTATACTGTTTACCACCTGTTGCGATAATTGCGTACATATGGCACCTCCTATTATCATTACTCGCCAGTTATGGTTTCTGCAAATACGCAGAATTTGAGACCTCACTGTGCGGCATACTTCGTTACTATAGCATAACAATTGAATTACGTCAACTGGTTTTTTGAAATTTTTCTAACCTTTTTAGTTAAAACCTATTTTTATAATAATGATTTTTATTCACATACATCTTCTCATCTGCAACTGGCAAATTCTTTTCAATGTCCTTTGCATGTTCTAACCAGACACTTCCAATGGAAGCCGAACATTCAGCCGTCCATAGCTTTGAAAGCTTTTGCAGCTTATTTTGAAAGTCTGTCTCGCTTTTATCGAATGACAGAATGATAAATTCGTCCCCGCCAAAACGGTAACAGCCTGCCTCCTGGAATATGGTTATGATTTTTTTCGCAATTGCTGCGAGCAGCTCATCTCCTGCTTCATGTCCCAGATTGTCATTGATTTTTTTTAGACCATTCACATCTGCAAAAGCGATGCCAACCGGCTGGTTACACATCTCCTCGTCACATTCGATGATTGCAATATCTTTGTAATATGCCTTACGGGTTTTGAATCCCGTTAATGCATCCCGCTCTAATTCAGATATCTGCGAATTAATCTCTATGTATTGCTGTAAAGATTTTATATGGTTTTCTTTCGAATATTCAATAATCCGGTCTTTATAATAGTTTTTCGCCTCTAATGCCTCTAAAATTGCGTCTTTGTCCATTTTACCAACAGCGTATACATATATTAATTCTGCAAATTCAAGTCCAACCTTGATTTCATCCGGATATTTTTCCATATACTGATTCATGGATCGTAAAATGTGGTTCATAAGGTTATCATTACAAGAATCTCTTCCACACTCAAACAGTTCCCGGCAGGCATCCATAAATTCAGCCGCGTACATTTCATCCATTTTTGAAGGATCTGTTTTTTGTAAGTCTCATATTTTTCTGGCTGTTCCAATTTATAATAAAGTGTTGCTGCACAGCGGGTGACATCATCCGGAACGATTGTATCTGCATGATATTGGCTCACTCCAAGTTCAAACGCCTTTAAAGCCTCTGTTAAACGGTTCAGTTTCTGAAGTGAAATAGATTTATTGATATAGATATAAGCACCCATTTCCTCATCACAGTCTTTCAGGACGTCTTCTGCGAGCGCAAGACTTTTAAGTGCTTCCTCATAGTTTTGTTCCTCAATGTAGGTCAATGCAATATTATTATACTCAAATGCATAATAGTATTTTTCATCATTTTCCATGGCAATTTTTAATGCCGTTTCATAGAAAAAACGGGAAACATTATATTCTGTCTCGCAATGTGTTGCCACACCTATCAGGTTAAAACAGGACAATAACTTAGGGGTATACGGATAGCTTTGATAGTCCACTATGATTGGTTCTATAATCTCTATGGTTTTTCTGAAATTTCCTTCCTGATAAAATAGCTGCCCATAATAAAAACTTGCAAGTATGCGCACTTCGGTTTTGTCGTATTTCTTTTTCAATATCTGTTCATAAAAATTTTTCTGCTCCGCAATAGACAGTTTTTCGATTTGCTGTTGTCTGGTTAAAAAATCGTTATAATTCATATTCAACATTCCCCATTTATCTTTTGGAAGATTCACTTCTTATTTACAAAATTCCCTAATTCAAATCAAATCATATCATATTAGACACAAGATTAGTACAATAAAATGAAATATCTGCATATGTAGATATTTATACTAATGTTAACTAGCTTTTACAAATAAATGTCAACTTCTATAAGTAGGCATGTTGACAATTAACCATACTTCGTGCTACTTTAAAAACAATTGAATTTAGAAACTTGTGAATTCACACCGTAACTTATTTGAATTTTTGCAAACGTAACAAAGGAGTACAAAAATGACAACACAACCAAAGACAACCGAAGCCGAAAATCCATATCTTACCAGAGAGGATGCTCTTGCAATTTTAAATACACCGGATGATCAGTGGACGAGCTGATTGCACGCGCTGAGAAACTGCGCCGTAAATACAAAGGAGACAATGTCGGAATCCACATTCTGACAAACGCAAGAAGCGGCAACTGTTCCCAGGACTGTGCTTACTGCGCACAATCCTGCCGGTCTTCTGCTGATATTGATAAATATAAATGGGTATCGGATGAAAAACTTTACCGTGATAATGACTTTGTGAATAAGAATCATCTGGCAAGACACTGTATCGGACTGAGCGGAATGAAGTTCTCAGACGCAGAAATTGAGGAACTTGCAGAAAAAATCCGCAAAATGAAAGAAACCGGAACACACCTCTGCTGTTCCATCGGATTTTTGACAGAAAAACAGGCGCGCATATTAAAAGAGGCAGGACTTGACCGTATTAACCATAACTTAAACAGCAGCCGTGCATTTTATCCGAACATCTGCTCTACGCATACGTTTGACCAGCGTGTCGCAAATATCAAAATGCTGCAGGGATTGGGTTATGAAATCTGCAGTGGCGGGATCATTGGTATGGGGGAAAGCAAAGAGGATGTTGTTGATATGCTGTTAGAACTCCGAGAAATTAACCCGGAAGCAATCCCAATCAACTTTTTGCTGCCAATTGAGGGAACACCTTTAGCACACAAAGATACCTCAGGCTTAACCCCTGAATATGGTCTTAAGGTTCTCGCCCTTGCAAGGCTTCTTGTTCCACAGGCAGACATCCGCTGTGCTGCCGGACGTGAGGTTTACTTTAAAGGAGAGGAAAAACGTTTATTGTCCGTTGTCAACTCTATCTTCGCATCCGGTTATCTCACCGAGGATGGCCAGGGGATCGAGGATACCATCAAGGTGATCGAGGACGCCGGATTTACGTATGAGATTGAATCTGCATAAATCTATTAAAAAAAGTGAGCAGACCTTACAGTGTGGCTGCTCACTTTTTTTTAGTTCATCTTTAAACTGTCCCGCAAAGATTTCTTAATCTTCTTTCTGGTCACTTCCACCAGTCCTAGTCTGGTCATGTCGATCAGATCCGTTTTCACCGGGTCGTCTTTTAAATATGTGCGGAATTCTTTTAAAAGAACTGCCTCATCTTCTTTTGCAAGAAGATTGATAAATCGATGATGATAATGCCTGAGATATTGCGCAATCTGAGTTGATAGGCAATCTCTTTCGCTGCCTCTAAATTAATACGGAGCAGATTTTCGCGCATCTCTTTTTTTATGATATTTTTCCCACTGTTCACGTCAATGACCGTAAGTGCCTCTGTGTGCTGTAAAACAATGGATGCACCGGACTTTAACCAGATCTGTTCCCTTAAAGCTTTTTCTAAGGAGGACTTCACGCTGTAGAGTGAAGATAACGTTAACATCGGATCATGGTAATACGTTAATGTCAGGGAATCTGCTGTTCCAGAGATGGTCGGCACCTGAAACTGATCGACCGGAACCGGGACAGAACCGTTTGTCATAAACTGTTTTGGATGAATTCCATAATCCATGCAGATGGTTTCAAAGAGTCCGCGGTCATCGGTGATAATCTCGCTGACAGAACCTTCCCGCTGGTTTTTGACGTCTTCCAGATACGTTGGTCTCGCTTTTTTCAAAACACTGTAACAGGTTTTATGGCAGACATTCTCACGCATCTGTGACCATTCCTGCTCAAGGCTTCGAATCTCTGCAATTAGTGTTTCATCTGCGACACTTGCGGCATTGGTTCGAATGATAAGTCCGTAGCTTTCTGTATCAAATTCGTGCAATAATTCCTTATAATGTGCTTTCTGCTCTTTATTTAATTTGGAAGAAATTCCAAGCCTGCGGTTTCCGCTTGTAAGAACAGCATATTTTCCTGCAAAGCTTAAATTCGCAGTGACAGCAGGTTCTTTCGTCTTTAAAGCTTCACGTTCTACCTGAACCAGAAGCTCATCTCCTGCCACAATTTCTTTTCTTGCAGAGAGCTTTTTGGTAAAATGTGCATTTTTCAGATCATCTAAGGACAAATAACAGGTCTGCTCCGGCGAAATCTTCACAAAAGCTGCCCGGATATTCTGTACGACATTTTCCACACGGCCAATATAAATGTTTCCAAGTAAACTATCTTCATCTGGGGGTGTAAGGCTTACCTCGATCATTTTTTTGCCCTGATTATAAAGAGCAGCGACAATAAAGTCCTGCTCTTCCCTGTTTTGCATTTTTATTTTTTCATGCGTGATAATATATTTATTCATAAAGGACCTCTTTATGCGATCTCCTCGCCCATATCCAGCAGAGAAACAAATTTGTCCCCCTCTTTTGCATACACATCCAGACGATGGATCTGGATTGCATTGGCATTATATGGAATGTTCATATAGCGAAAAGGGATTCTAACACAAGTTCCGGTTTTAAGTTGTCGGAACTTCCGGTACAGAGATTGATGTAAAACTCCGGTGCCTCCTCGGTTCCTTCTACTTTAAAATCATAAACCAGCTGCTTTAAGTCCATGATTTTTTCGCTTTTCTTTGTCTGCTTGGTGATAAGTACCTCAGAAGGCGTGATAAAATAATCTAAAATCGCCTGTCTGGCTTCTGTTTTCGTAAATGGTACTTCATAACCTTCCTTAAAGAAAAGGTTGTAATCGGCTGCGGCAACTAAGGACATCGCTGTTTTTGCATTGTCCGGAAGTTTTACATATCCGGTGATCTCCACACCCTCTACCATCATCGCATTTAAGTCTGCCATCGCCTCTTTTGTGGACTTGCTTTCGTGCACCTCAATATCTAAATATTCGCCGTCACTTGTAATTCCAACGCCGAGCGGTGCTGCAAACGACATGATCTGATGTGGGGAAAATCCCTCTGAATAACAGATGTCAATATCAGCCCTCCGCATTGCCTTCTGGAAATAGCGCATAATATCAAGGTGTCCGATGAACTTCATCACACCAGATTTTCGAAATTTAATTCTTATTTTCAAAACAGACACCTCCTCCAAATTTCATGGCTCCACAGCCGGAACATTTCATACGGCAGTTCGGGGTTACTTTTTCATCATGTGCATTCTTCCATTCGCGTTTTAAAAACTCTTTCGATACGCCGGTATCAATGAAATCCCATGGGAAGATCTCATCCAGATCACGCTCTCGCATTGTATAAAAATCGGTATCGATACCACATTCCGCAAAAGCGTCCACCCATCTCTGGTAGTCGAAATATTCGCTCCACGCATCAAAAATGCCGCCTTTTTCATAAACTTTTAAGAGAGCCTGTCCGATCTTACGGTCGCCTCGTGCCAGAATCCCTTCTAAAACCGTCACATCCGCTTCGTGCCAGTTATATTTGATACTCTTATGATTCAGCTGCGCATGCACACCCTCATTGACAACCCGCGCTCTTGCAAGATAATCTCCCGGTGTGTACATCCTCGCCCACTGGAACGGAGTAAATGGCTTCGGCACAAAGAAAGAGGTACTGATCGTAATCTGACATTTTCCATTCCGTTTTTCCTTCGGAACCGTGTCATAATAAAGAGCTGCGATCTCATTGGCAAGCTGCGGGATCGCTTTCATATCTTCTTCCGTCTCGGTTGGAAGTCCAAGCATAAGTATAATTTTACCTTGTTCCAGCCACCTTCAAAAGCAAGTCTGGAACGTTTAAGATCACCTCTTCGGTAAGACCTTTGTTAATGACATCACGAAGTCTTTGGGAACCGGCTTCCGGTGCAAATGTCAGACTGCTCTTTTTGATATCCTGCACTTTGCTCATGACATCCAGCGAAAAGGCATCGATCCGCAGGGAAGGAAGTGAGATATTCACACCTTTTCCCTTGAACTCATCGATCAGGAAATTCACCAGTTCTTCCAGTTCAGAATAATCGGAGGAACTTAAAGAGCTTAAAGAAATCTCTTCGTGTCCGGTTGATTTTAACATTTTGTAGGCAAGCTCTTTCAAGTGCTCTACATTTTTTTTCACGGACCGGACGGTAAACCATTCCAGCCTGGCAGAAACGGCAGCCACGGATACATCCGCGCTGGATCTCGAGAACCACACGATCCTGTGTTGCTTGATAAAAGGAACGACAGGTTTTTCCGGATAAACAGCTTCTGTCATATTCAGTACGATCTGCTTCTGGATCGTTTTTGGAACATCCTCATAAATTGGTTCAAAGGATGCGATCGTTCCGTCCTCTTTATAAGTCACTTCATAGAGGGATGGCACATAGATACCAGGCACTTTAGAAGCTTCATGTAAAAATTCATGGCGTGTTTTTCCCTCTGCACGCATTTTTTTATAAAGATCAAACAGTTCGTAGAAAGAAATTTCACCCTCTCCCATATAAAACAGATCAAAGAAGTCTGCCATCGGCTCCGGATTATAAGTGCAGCAGCCGCCACCGATCACCAGTGGATCGTCTTCTGTACGGTCTTTTGCAAGCAGTGGGATCTGTCCGAGGTCTAAAATCTGAAGCACATTTGTGTAACACATCTCATAATTGAGCGTAAGACCGATAAAATCAAGATTTTTGATCGGTTCCTGGGACTCTAATCCAAACAGTGGAATATGCTCTTCTTTCATGATTTTATGAAGATCCGGCCATGGAGAGTAAACTCTCTCACACCACACATCTTCCATTTTATTAAACATATCATATAAAATCTGAACGCCAAGATGTGACATCCCTATCTCATATACATCCGGGAAGCACATGGCAAAACGGATTGCTACTTTTTCTTTACTTTTTTGATACTGTTTAACTCATTTCCGATATAACGTGCCGGTTTATCGATTTTCATCAGTATCTCATCTGATAATGCTAATTTTGTCATTCGGTTTGTCCTTTCTCATTTTTCCTGAAAACGACTGGGAAATCAGTCATGCTCATTTATCATAACATAATCCTGCAAAATTGTATAATACTGATTATCAGAAATAATGTCAATGACATCTTTTGCCTGATAGCCATGGAATTCATATGCATTATATTTTAACAGAAGGAATGCGAGCATAAGAAGAACTGCAAGCACTATGCGGATTTTCAGAAAAATCCACGGAACCAAAGGCTGTGATTCCTCTTCTGCGGTGCCATTTTCCACCTCCGGCCGGTCAAACGAGCGCCGTATCTCGTTGACGTAAGCTCTGCGTCTTTCCACATATTCATCGGTCATAAAATAAGACTCCATAGATTTCTCATTGAAATCATATGAAGTCTTGTATCTCATTAGAACTTTTTTTTTCTATCCATGCAATAAGCAACAGACACCAGTGGATCAGCGTTCGATCGAGAACCATTGC
>ENA-OQER01001590-OQER01001590.1-human-gut-metagenome-genome-assembly--contig:-NODE-1590-length-10585-cov-6.566169_pt1 | contig 10585 bp, 11 predicted proteins | sample MGYA00242797_ERZ504639 | MGnify/ENA primary metagenome ERZ504639 (study PRJEB26092, sample SAMD00036306) | human gut metagenome | host: Homo sapiens | study: EMG produced TPA metagenomics assembly of...
GCATGAACATCATCATCACCACCATCATTCACGACCATGACCATGATCATGAAGGCGGAGAAGTTGAGGAATTACGGAATCGGTACCTTCGTTTACTACCGCCGTAAACCTTTCGACCTGGGTCTCTTCGATGATTTCGTAGCTAGAAAATGGCCTAGAGACGTGGTTCGCGCCAAGGGAATCTGCTATTTCGATGATGAGCGCGACATGTGCTACGTGTTCGAACAGGCTGGCAAGCAGAAGACTGTAAAGCAGGCTGGTCAATGGTTGCTACCATGCCGAAAGACGAACTCGACCAGGTCTTGATGAATAACCCACAACTGCAGAAGGAATGGGATCAGGAATTGGGCGACCGCATGATAAAAATCGTATTCATCGGTCAGCATATCAGGGAACAGAAAGATGCTATCATTGCTGAGCTCGACAAGTGCTTGGCGTAGAATCATATTCACCCGGCTTCCTGGCAAAAAGCAAAGGAAAAATAGCTCAAAATGAGCAGAGAACAAGAAAAACGGAGGAAAACGAACAAAAAAGTGAAGTTTTTCCTCCGTTTTTTAGTTTAATTCGTTTTTTTTTGTTAATTTTGCACCCGAATAATAAAAGCGTAATTAATATGAAGACAAACTTCAGACCGGCGTATATAAAGGACTTTGCTGCTTGCTGGAAAGTCATCGACCAGGCTCGCCAAAGTATGATAGAATCGGGACGTCACCAATGGACTGAGGAATATCCATCAGAAAAAGACATCAGAAAAGACATAGAAAATGGCAACGCTTCGTTCTGACAGTAAACGAAGAGGTGGTTGTCTATGGAGCAGTCATATTGAATGGTGAACCCAAATATAAGAAATTAGTAGGCAACTGGATTACTGATGGCGATTATTATGTAATACATCGCTTTGCCACGTTGCCTAGTTTCCAGCGTGAAGGTTTGGCGCGTATTTTCATCAGTAAGGTGAACAGCATGTGCGAGGTAGAAAAAATACCTAGCATCAAGGTTGACACCAACTTTGACAATACGCCGATGATTAACCTTCTGTCTCGATGGGTTTCTGCATCTGCGGACGTGTAAACTATGGAGGAAACAGAGGTCAGCGTTTCGCCTTTGAAAAACTCTCCATAGCCATGGAACCTGCAGAATAATTTCTGGCCATCGAAAAACACAACATTTGATTAACATCCTCAAACATTCATTATGGAAGAGAAACTATTGCAGATGAAGAGCTTGGTTGAAAGACTCAACCAAGCTTCGGATAGTTATTATAACGGAAAAGGCGAACTCATGACCGACTATGAGTGGGACGCCCTTTTCGACCAGCTCAAGAGATTGGAAGAGGAAACAGGCGAAATTCTGCCTGACTCCCCTACTAATCGCGTGTCAGAAGATTCTATCGTAGGAAAGAAAGAGGAGCATGAATTTGCCGCCCTCTCTCTGGCAAAGACCAAACAGGTAAGTGATCTTGTAAAATGGGCAGAAGACCGCCCTATCTGGATTTCATGGAAACTGGACGGACTGACCCTCGTAGTAACCTATGACGGCGGAAAACTCACCAAAATCGTTACCCGCGGTAATGGACATATCGGCACCAACATTACCCACTTGGCTCCAGCCATTTCAGGCATTCCTGCTACCATTTCAGAGAAAGGACATCTTGTAGTAAGAGGAGAAGCTGTCATTTCGTATGCTGATTTTGAACAGTTCATCATCGAAAGCGAAGGCGATTACGCCAATCCACGAAACCTCGCTTCAGGCTCACTCACGCTGAAGGATATTGAAGAGGTGAAGCAGCGCCACATCCAATGGATTCCGTTCACCCTGGTTTATACTGAGCGGGAACTTACTTCATGGGGCGAACGCATGCAGATGCTGAAAGACCTGGGAATGAATCCTGTAGAACGTGAGCGTATTGACCACCCTACCACAGAAAATATCCAGCTGGAAATAGACAAGTTTACGGAGAAGGTGACAAGCAAGAAAAATCCTTTCCCGGTAGACGGACTGGTGGTTTGCTACGAAGACACGGCTTATGCAGCTACGGGGTCGGTTACAGGCCACCACGCTACGAGGCAGGATTTGCCTTTAAATGGCAAGATGAACATGCAGAGACAGAACTCGACCACATCGAATGGTCGTGCGCAGCCAGCACCATCACGCCTGTAGCTGTTTTCAAACCGGTAGAACTTGAAGGAACTACCGTGCAGCGTGCCTCGCTCTGCAATGTAAGCGAATGCGAGCGTCTGGGCATTGGCGACAAGGGAACCAGGCTGCAGGTCATCAAGGCCAATAAGATTATCCCGAAGGTAATCAATATTACAGAGGTTGTGGGGAGTTTTGTCATTCCCGCCGAATGTCCGGTTTGCCATGCGCCAGCCGTAGTGCGCGAGAGTGAGAGCGGCACCAAGACTCTCCATTGTACCAATGCAGCCTGCCCAGCCAAACAATTAAAGAAATTTGCCCGCTTCGTCAGCAAGGAAGGAATCAATATTGACGGAATCTCAGAACAGACTGTCTGGAAATTCATCAATCATGGTTTTATCAGGGAATATGCTGATTTCTACAAACTGAAGAATTATGCGTTCGAGATTTCCTGTTTCGAAGGATTTGGCAAGAAGAGCGTAAGCAATCTTCTGGAGAGTGTTGAGAAGAGCCGCCATACTAATGGCCGTCATCTGCTCTACGCCTTGAATATTCCGCTCTGCGGCGGCGATGTGGCTAAAAAACTGCTCAGCCGTTACAAGGTGAAGGAACTGATAGAAACGGCTCGCCTGAGCATGTTCGATGATGAGTTTGCAAGCATTGATGGTATTGGACCTGAAAAGAGTGCCAAGTTTATCGCCTGGTTCAAGGATGATGTTCATTTCCAGCATGTGCAGCATCTGCTGTCCGAACTGATTATCGAGGAGCAGGAGCCTGTAGAAACGGGCAACAAATGCCAGGGACTGACTTTCGTCGTAACGGGAGATGTGCATCATTACAAGAACCGCAACGAGCTGAAGGCTTATATTGAAAGCCAGGGCGGCAAGGTTACGGGAAGTGTGAGCAAGAGTACTAACTTCCTGATTAACAACGATGCAACTTCGCAGAGTTCGAAAAATAAGAAAGCCCATGAACTCAATATTCCAATCATTACTGAGGATGAGTTCATTGAAAAGTTTCAGGAGTAAACAAGTGAATTAAGCGAAAAAAAAAGCGAAAGCCAGATTCCGGATTACGGACTTGGCTTTCGCTTTTCTAGTTTTAAGAACCTGCAAATTCTCTGTTATTATTCTCCCAGGAACTGACCCATGAAGAGAATGGCGCCACTGTTACGTTCTGTAATGAAATAAACGAATGGACGGTTGGCATGAAACTCTACACGCTTCATCTCGTGAGGACCCAGTGAGGTCAGCATCACAGCAGCTGTTACGGCAGCAGCCTTGGTTCCACGCTCGCTTACCTCAATCTTTGCCTTCTGCAACATCTTCGATACGTAGAAGCTGCCATTGGCAAAACGGCTGAAATCTGCCGTGCCTGGCTGGAAGATGCTTGGAGCTCCCAATTTACTGATAATCTGGTTGAGCGACAAATCCATCTCTGTGGTAAACTTTGGGAATTTTAAATCTACCTGGCAACGGTCCATGTCATTACTCAACTTCTGAAGTTTATCAGCATCCATCTCCTTCATCACCTCGCTGATGCTCTTGCCAGCCTTAGGAAGAAGAACGGTCATCTGATAACTTCCATTTCCGTATGGCAGCTCTACAGCTGCAACATATCATTTTCAGTATAGGCAAACTTCTTGTCTGGTGCATCATGTTCACCTTCTTAATATCGCGGGTGTAACCGCTGAAGTTCTCGAGGCGGGTATTCTTCGCATCAAACTTCTCCTGCCAGGTTCCATTAAAATAAATAGCATTCAGGAGGTAAGAAACGGCTGCAGGGTCTACCTGGTCGATGATGCTAGGAATCATGCCTTTAGTCTGCTTCTTGCACCAGTCATTAATGCGGGCGGCAGATTTAGAATTGGTAAAGTCCATGCTCTCAACGCCAGCCTGATATGAATCGGCTACGGTGTGAGCGAAATCGCTGTTCAATGTGAAATTCTTGTTGATGGCGATAAAGTTGGCAATATTAACGGTTGTCTGCTTGTCGAGCTTGCCAGCCGAAAGCATCAGCGCCTTATAACAGTCGTTGAGTTCCTTCACGCTCACGCCCTCGCAACCGATTGCCTTCAGAATCTCCTGCTGAGTCTTGCCGTCGGCACCATTCGCAAGCATTCCCATCAGATAGGCGATGCTCATTGGCGAAACCACCTCAGAATCCATGCCGCTGATCTGCTGATAAAGTCTGAAAGCGAAATCATTATTCTTCTTCACGATGTTCTGCTGAGCCTCTGAGAGGATAAGATAACTCTCGTCCATTTCCTCATCTGCCGACGGACGGGCAGCCTCTGCCTCTGTTATCTTCTCAGCCTTTGTTGCGTTCTCATTCTGTGCATTCTTGCTTGAGCTGCAAGAAGTCATTGCCATTGCGGCTGAAGCTAAAATAGCTGCACTAAATACTTTCTTATTCATATTTCTCTAATTTATTGGTTCATTTTAATGACTCAACGCTCCTGTACCCGAAAGGGACTGTTCCTCTTTAAAAGGCTGTCCCGAATCGGAATCGAATCGTGAGTTCTGAAGATAAAATGAAAAATCGGCTAATCCTTGCACGGGAAAAGCCGATTTTACTATTTCTTAACAAAAACATCTATGTTCTTTACAAAAAATCAATGCAGCGGTGCCTCTTCCGAAGGTCTGCCAGGCTTTATTCTGAGATGATATCTGTTTCCATCATATTCCACGCGCATGATGTTCGTCCTGTTGGTCTTCATCTCATCGCTCGAATGAGTCACAAGATGTTCGTATAGATCGATTGCCACATGACCCATTGTTCTGCGCAGATTGATTTCGATGCAAGGAACCACGCCCAGTCCGGTTCTGTTTACGTCCTCACCTTCCTGATTCAGCACAGCCTCGCAGATTCATCCTTCTCCCCTTTCGTGCAGATCATCATGTCAACGCCGAACGGACCACTGTAAAAATCCTTCAGCGCCGGCTCCATTACCTCGATGATGCGCTGTCTGATTCCGGCAAGCTGAGCCTCGCTAATGAGCGGTTTCATCATTTCCACCTTATCATCTTCAGAGCAGAGCACATTGCCCGAATAGGCATTCTTGATCGTATCGAAGAGCGAAAGACCTCGATAGAGCGCCTTGCCATCTTTCATTTCAAACTCCATGGCGAAATCTCTCACCTTATTATATAGGGGTTCTACGGTTACGCCGCCCTGATGATAAATCATGTTTGCCACCCATCTTTCGAAGGTAGGATAATCTCCGGCAGTCCTGAAGTCCTCAGCACTTACATATTTCACTCCCCTCCCGCTACTGCTCCAGGGAGCCTTGACAACAGCTTTGCCGTGCTGGAGAATGAGCTCTTTGACGCGAGCCGTCTCAGTAACATATTCCACGCCACGCTGCAGATGAAGGGCAGCCCATTGCCTGCTGCTCACCTCGCGTACCTTATTTAATACAGCATCAGTCGGCAACATAATCTCCGGCATTCCCAAACGCTCCAACTCACCTTTCAGCGACAGGTTCCATCCCCAGGGATGAACACTGTCCAGAAATTCCGTCTTGAGCAGATGCTTCAGCTGAGGCTTGGTGATGAACTCAACCTTGCTGTTCAGTTCTGCCCCAAAATGGCGTACCCTGTTCTTCGCAAAATCAATATCATCCACAAGTACGAGGTCGCCCTCTTCCGCCCAAAGAGCCGGAATGAAAGCAAGATCACTTCTAAGTTGTCTACCCGCATGAGGCGCGGTGAACTGTTTCAGATTTGCAGCCAAAGCCAAATCATGTTCTGGATTGAAAATATGTAACTTCATGGTGCAAAGATATAAAGAAAAGCGCAAAATAGGGAAGAAAATCCCCATTTTTACTTAGACAAGTGCTAAATAATGAAAAAAAAGTTACTTTTTGCTATCTAGAGTTTGCAAATTAGAAATATTTAATTACCTTTGCATCGTAAAAACAATTAGAAACGATATAAACTCATGGAAGAAGCATTCTTCAGAACACATACATACCTCGTAGAGCATACGGACGCACCAGTAAGACGCACTCTGATGGACGAAATCGACTGGAGCGACCGTTTGATTGGCATAAAGGGAACACGCGGTGTAGGAAAGTCTACATTCCTCCTTCAATATGCCAAGGAGCACTTTGGCCCTACTGACCGCAAGTGTCTGTATGTGAATATGAACAATTTCTATTTTCAAAGCAGAGGAATCGCAGATTTTGCAGGTGACTTTGTTCGCCACGGCGGCAGAACCCTTCTCATCGACCAGGTCTTCAAGCAGTCGGACTGGAGCAAGGAACTGCGCAAATGCTACGACCTCTATCCAGAGTTAAGAATCGTGTTCACAGGTTCCAGCGTGATGAGACTCAAGGAAGAGAATCCTGAGCTCAATGGAATCGTGAAAAGCTATAATTTGCGAGGCTTCTCTTTCAGAGAGTTTATCAACCTGCAGACTGGCAACAGTTTCAAGCCATATACACTCGATGAAATCTTGCGCAATCACGAGCACATCATCAAGCAGATACTGCCTAAGGTGAGCCCGATAAAATACTTCCAGGACTACTTGCATCATGGATTCTATCCATTCTTCCTGGAGAACCGCAACTTCACAGAGAATCTACTAAAGACAATGAACATGATGACCGAGGTAGACATCCTCCTCATCAAGCAAATCGAACTGAAATATCTCACCAAGATCAAGCGGCTCTTCTATCAGCTAGCTGTAGAAGGTGCCAAGCTCCCAACGTGAGCCAGCTTGCCGAAGAGATCAACACCAGCAGAGCTACGGTAATGAACTACATCAAGTATCTTGCTGATGCGCGACTCATCAACATGATTTACCCTACCGGGCAGGAGTTCCCAAAGAAACCATCCAAGGTGATGATGCACAACTCCAACCTGATGTATGCCATCTATCCTATCAAGATAGACAAGCAGGAGGTGATGGAAACATTCTTCGTCAACTCGGTCTGGAAAGACCACAAGGTAAGCCAGACCGGCAAGGACCACTACTTCATTGTAGATGGTGAGAAGAAGTTCAGAATCTGCGATGCGCAATCTCCAAACAAGGTGCGCAACAATCCCGACATCATCTACGCCCGATACAATACCGAGGTGGGCAAGGACAACAAGATTCCGTTATGGCTCTTGGGATTCCTATATTAGGGAATGTTGAATGTGGAGTGTAGAATGTTGAATTGCCTAACGGCATCAGCATGAAGACACATAAGGGCGCAAGCCTAACTCAACACTCAACATTCAACACTCAACATTAGAATAAGAATGAATTAAATACAAAACATTTTTAATATTTTATCTAAAAGTAAAATGGCTAAAGAGAAAAAATTTATCACTTGTGATGGTAACACAGCTGCCGCACATGTAAGCTACATGTTTACTGAGGTTGCTGCGATCTACCTATTACTCCATCATCACCAATGGCGGAGCATGTAGATGAATGGGCTGCCAAAGGTCGTAAGAACCTTTTCGGTCAGCGAGTTTCTATCCAGGAAATGGAATCTGAGGCTGGTGCTGCCGGTGCAGTTCATGGTTCTCTCCAGGCTGGTGCCTTGACTTCAACTTACACTGCTTCTCAGGGTTTGTTGCTGATGATTCCTAACATGTACAAGATTGCTGGTGAGTTGCTCCCTTGCGTGTTCAACGTATCAGCTCGTACATTGGCTTCTCACTCACTTTGTATCTTCGGTGACCACCAGGACGTAATGGCTTGCCGCCAGACTGGCTTCGCTATGTTCTGCTCTGGTTCTGTTCAGGAGGTTATGGACCTCTCTGCAGTTCCTCACTTGGCTACATTGGAGACAAAGGTTCCTTTCGTTAACTTCTTCGACGGTTTCCGTACTTCTCACGAGTACCACAAGATCGAGGAGATGGATATGGAAGACATCCGTCCATTGGTTAAGGAAGAGTTCATCGAGGACTTCCGTAACCGTGCTTTGACTCCTGAGCGTCCTGTTACTCGCGGTACCGCTGAGAACCCAGAGACATTCTTCACTCACCGTGAGGCTTGCAACACTTACTACGATGCAATTCCTGAGGTTGTAGAGAAGTACTGCCAGGAGATGACTAAGATTACTGGCCGTGAGTATCACCTCTTCAACTACTATGGTGCTGAGGATGCTGAGAACATCATCATCCTGATGGGTTCTGCTACAGAGCCAGCTCGCGAGGCTATCGACTACTTGAACAAGCAGGGCAAGAAGGTTGGTATGGTTGCAGTTCACCTCTTCCGTCCATTCTCTGTTGACTTCCTGAAGAAGACTATCCCAGCTACAGTTAAGCGTATCGCTGTTCTCGACCGTACTAAGGAGCCAGGTGCAGAGGGTGAGCCATTGTACCTCGACGTTAAGTCAGCTCTCTACGATGACGAGCGCAAGCCATTGATCGTTGGCGGCCGTTATGGTCTCGGTTCTTCAGATACAACTCCAGCTAAGATTGTTGCTGTATTCAAGAACCTCGAGTTGCCACAGCCAAAGAACCACTTCACTGTAGGTATCGTTGATGACGTTACATTCACTTCTCTCCCAGAAGAGGAGGAAATCCCAATGGGTGGCGACGACTTGTTCGAGGCTAAGTTCTACGGTTTGGGTGCTGACGGTACTGTTGGTGCTAACAAGAACTCAGTTCAGATTATCGGTAACAATACTAACAAGTATTGCCAGGCATACTTCTCTTACGACTCTAAGAAGTCTGGTGGTTTCACCTGCTCTCACTTGCGTTTCGGCGACAGCCCTATCCACAGTGCTTATCAGGTAAATACTCCTAACTTCGTAGCTTGCCACGTACAGGCTTACCTCCACATGTACGATGTAACTCGTGGTTTGCGTAAGAACGGTTTCTTCCTGTTGAACACTATCTTCGATGGTGAGGAGTTGGTTAACTTCATCCCTAACAAGGTAAAGCGTTACTTCGCTCAGAACAACATCACTGTTTACTATATCAACGCAACTAAGATTGCTCAGGAGATTGGTCTCGGTAACCGTACCAACACCATCCTCCAGTCTGCATTCTTCCGTATCACAGAGGTTATTCCTTTGGATCTCGCTGTAGAGCAGATGAAGGCATTCATCGTTAAGTCTTACTCTAAGAAGGGTCAGGACGTTGTTGACAAGAACTTCGGCGCTGTAGACCGTGGTGGTGAGTACAAGCAGTTGACAGTAGATCCAGCTTGGGCTAACCTCGCTGACGATGAGGCTAAAGAGGATAACGCTCCAGCATTCGTTAAGGAGCTCGTTCGTCCTATCAACGGCCAGGCAGGTGACCTCTTGAAGGTTTCTGACTTCGTTAAGCACAACACAGTTGACGGTACATGGCAGAACGGTACTGCAGCATTCGAAAAGCGTGGTGTTGAGGCGTTCGTACCAGTATGGAACGTAGAGAACTGTATCCAGTGTAACAAGTGTTCATTCGTTTGTCCTCACGCAGCTATCCGTCCATTCGTATTGACCGACGAGGAGCTCGCAGGCATCGAGGGTCTCAAGACTCAGGATGTTAAGGCACCTAAGGCTTTGGCTGGAATGCACTTCCGCATCGAGGTTTCAGTACTCGACTGTCTTGGTTGTGGTAACTGTGCTGACGTCTGCCAGGTAAGAAGGGTGAGAAGGCGTTGACAATGGTTCCATTCAACGTAGACGCAGAGGATATGTCAAGGAAGCAGCTAACTGGGAGTACCTCGTACACAAGGTAGCTTCTAAGCAGGATCTCGTAGACATCAAGCAGAGCCCTAAGAACTCTCAGTTCGCTCAGCCATTGTTCGAGTTCTCTGGTGCTTGCTCTGGTTGTGGTGAGACTCCATACGTTAAGTTGATTTCTCAGCTCTTCGGTGACCGTCAGATGATTGCTAACGCTACTGGTTGTTCTTCTATCTACTCAGCTTCTATCCCATCTACTCCATATACAAAGAACGCTAAGGGTCAGGTCCTGCATTCGACAACTCATTGTTCGAGGACTTCTGCGAGTTCGGTCTCGGTATGGTAATGGGTAACAAGAAGATGAAGGAGCGCATCGCTCACTTGCTCGAGGAGGCTAAGGCTCAGGAGCATGTTCCTGCTGAGTTCGTAGCTGCTGCTGACAAGTGGATGGCTAACATGAACGATTCTGAGGGTTCTAAGGAGGCTGCTGCAGAGTTGAAGCCTCTCATGCTGCCGGCGCTGAGAAGGGTTGCCCTATCTGCAAGGAGCTCAAGACTTTGGATCACTACCTCGTTAAGCGTTCACAGTGGATCATCGGTGGTGACGGTGCTTCTTATGATATCGGTTACGGTGGTCTCGACCACGTATTGGCTTCTGGTGAGGATGTTAATATCCTGGTACTCGATACTGAGGTTTACTCTAACACTGGTGGTCAGTCTTCTAAGTCTACTCCACTCGGTGCTATCGCACAGTTCGCTGCTCAGGGTAAGCGTATCCGCAAGAAGGATCTCGGTTTGATGCAGACTACATACGGTTACATCTACGTAGCTCAGG
>ENA-OQER01001591-OQER01001591.1-human-gut-metagenome-genome-assembly--contig:-NODE-1591-length-10585-cov-2.068464_pt1 | contig 10585 bp, 17 predicted proteins | sample MGYA00242797_ERZ504639 | MGnify/ENA primary metagenome ERZ504639 (study PRJEB26092, sample SAMD00036306) | human gut metagenome | host: Homo sapiens | study: EMG produced TPA metagenomics assembly of...
TGCCGCCCGCGCCACGCTGGAAGCCCATCGTCACGCCTTTGAAAAGCAAGGTTTGAATGCCATCTGGCCACGCATCATTGCCCTGGTGGTTCAACCCGGCGTCGAATTCGATCACACCAACGTTATTGATTATCAGCCGCCAAAGCGAGCGCCTTAAGCCAGATGGTCGAAAACTACGAAACGCTGATTTTCGAAGCGCACTCTACCGATTATCAAACGCCGCAATCGCTGCGCCAGCTGGTGATTGACCACTTTGCCATTCTGAAAGTTGGCCCAGCGCTGACCTTCGCCCTGCGTGAAGCTCTGTTCTCTCTGGCGGCGATTGAAGAAGAACTGGTGCCAGCGAAAGCCTGTTCTGTCTGCGTCAGGTGCTGGAAGACGTGATGCTCGACCGCCCGGAATACTGGCAAAGCCACTACCACGGTGACGGCAACGCGCGTCGTCTGGCGCGTGGTTATAGCTACTCGGATCGCGTGCGCTATTACTGGCCGGACAGCCAGATTGATGACGCTTTCGCTCATCTGGTTCGTAATCTGGCGGATTCACCAATTCCGCTACCGCTCATCAGCAGTATCTGCCGCTGCAATACGTGAAAGTTCGCTCCGGCGAGCTGCAACCGACGCCACGGGAACTCATTATCAACCATATTCAGGACATCCTGGCGCAGTACTACACAGCCTGTGAAGGCCAATAAGCAAAACAAAGAGGAACACGCTATGCCAAATATTGTTTTAAGCCGGATTGATGAACGCTTGATTCACGGTCAGGTCGGCGTTCAGTGGGTCGGATTTGCGGGGGCAAATCTGGTGCTGGTAGCAACGATGAGGTTGCCGAAGATCCGGTACAACAAAACCTGATGGAAATGGTACTGGCAGAAGGGATCGCCGTACGTTTCTGGACGCTGCAAAAAGTTATCGACAACATTCATCGCGCCGCCGATCGACAGAAAATCCTGCTGGTTTGTAAAACACCCGCCGATTTCCTGACGCTGGTGAAAGGTGGCGTTCCGGTGAATCGCATTAACGTTGGCAATATGCACTACGCCAATGGCAAACAACAAATCGCCAAAACGGTTTCTGTGGATGCGGGCGATATCGCAGCATTTAACGACCTGAAAGCCGCTGGGGTGGAATGCTTCGTTCAGGGCGTCCCGACAGAGCCTGCTGTGGACCTCTTTAAATTACTTTGAGGGATTCATCATGGAAATCAGCCTGTTGCAGGCATTTGCGTTGGGCATTATCGCCTTTATCGCTGGCCTGGATATGTTTAACGGCCTAACACATATGCACCGCCCGGTGGTCCTCGGCCCGTTGGTCGGGCTGGTACTTGGCGATCTGCATACCGGAATTTTAACCGGCGGTACGCTGGAACTGGTGTGGATGGGGCTGGCCCCGCTGGCGGGCGCACAGCCGCCTAACGTGATTATCGGTACTATCGTCGGCACGGCGTTTGCCATTACTACTGGCGTGAAACCCGATGTCGCGGTCGGTGTCGCCGTACCTTTCGCTGTCGCAGTACAGATGGGGATTACCTTCCTGTTCTCGGTGATGTCTGGCGTGATGTCTCGCTGCGACCGGATGGCGGAGAACGCCGATACTCGCGGCATTGAACGCGTGAACTATCTGGCACTGCTGGCACTCGGCACTTTCTATTTTCTCTGCGCTTTCCTGCCTATCTACTTCGGCGCGGAACATGCAAAAACCATCATTGATGTCCTGCCGCAACGATTAATCGACGGCCTCGGCGTCGCGGGCGCATCATGCCAGCAATCGGTTTTGCCGTGCTGCTGAAAATCATGATGAAAACGTCTACATCCCCTACTTCATCCTGGGCTTTGTTGCCGCAGCCTGGCTCAAGTTACCGGTGCTGGCTATTGCTGCCGCTGCGCTGGCGATGGCGCTGATCGACCTGCTGCGTAAATCTCCTGAACCGACTCAACCTGCGGCACAGAAAGAGGAATTTGAAGATGGCATCTAATCAAACCACCCTGCCGAACGTCAGTGAAAACGAAGAAACATTGCTGACTGGCGTCAATGAAAACGTGTATGAAGATCAGAGCATTGGCGCGGAGCTGACGAAAAAAGATATCAACCGCGTCGCCTGGCGTTCCATGCTGTTACAAGCGTCTTTTAACTACGAACGTATGCAGGCTTCTGGCTGGTTGTACGGTCTGCTGCCTGCTCTGAAAAAGATCCACACTAATAAACGCGACCTGGCGCGCGCCATGAAGGGGCATATGGGTTTCTTCAATACCCATCCGTTTCTGGTGACATTTGTTATCGGCATTATCCTTGCGATGGAGCGTTCTAAGCAGGACGTTAACAGTATTCAGAGCACCAAAATTGCCGTCGGTGCGCCGCTCGGCGGGATTGGCGATGCAATGTTCTGGCTAACGCTACTGCCGATTTGTGGCGGGATTGGAGCCAGTCTGGCATTGCAAGGCTCCATTCTTGGCGCAGTCGTCTTTATTCTGCTGTTCAACGTGGTACACCTGGGGCTGCGTTTTGGTCTGGCGCATTATGCTTACCGCATGGGCGTGGCGGCGATTCCACTCATTAAAGCGAATACCAAAAAAGTCGGCCATGCTGCGTCTATCGTTGGGATGACGGTAATCGGCGCGCTGGTGGCAACCTATGTTCGTTTAAGCACCACGCTGGAAATCACAGCGGGCGACGCAGTGGTTAAGTTACAGACTGATGTTATTGACAAACTGATGCCTGCCTTCTTACCGCTGGTCTACACCTTGACCATGTTCTGGCTGGTACGCCGCGGCTGGAGTCCGCTGCGTCTGATTGCAGTTACCGTGGTTCTCGCATCGTCGGTAAATTCTGCCATTTCCTTTAAATACAATGAGGTATTAGATGTTAAGTATTATTTTGACAGGGCATGGCGGGTTTGCCAGCGGCATGGAAAAAGCAATGAAGCAAATTCTCGGTGAGCAATCGCAGTTTATCGCCATCGATTTTCCGGAAACCTCAAGCACCGCGCTGCTTACATCGCAGCTTGAAGAGGCCATCGCCCAACTGGATTGTGAAGACGGCATTGTTTTTCTGACGGATTTGCTGGGCGGCACGCCGTTTCGCGTAGCTTCAACGCTGGCGATGCAAAAACCGGGCTGTGAAGTGATCACCGGCACCAATTTGCAACTGCTACTGGAGATGGTGCTGGAGCGCGAAGGGTTAAGCGGTGAAGAATTCCGTGTACAGGCGCTGGAGTGTGGACACCGAGGGCTGACCAGTCTGGTGGATGAGTTAGGCCGCTGCCATGAAGAATGTCCGGTCGAGGAAGGAATATGACACACGTTCTGCGCGCCAGAAGGCTGCTGACTGAAGAGGGATGGCTCGATGACCATCAGTTGCGTATTGCTGACGGTGTCATCGCAGCAATCGAACCGATTCCAGTGGGCGTGACTGAACGCGATGCGGAACTGCTCTGCCCGCTTACATCGACACCCATGTACACGGTGTGCGGGCGTTGATGTAATGGATGACGCGCCGGATGTACTCGACAAGCTGGCAATGCACAAGGCACGCGAAGGTGTCGGCAGTTGGTTGCCGACTACCGTAACCGCGCCGCTTAACAGCATTCATGCGGCGCTGAAACGTATTGCTCAACGTTGCCAACGCGGCGGACCTGGTGCGCAAGTGCTGGGGAGTTATCTCGAAGGACCGTACTTCACGCCGCAGAATAAAGGCGCGCATCCGCCGGAATTGTTTCGCGAGCTTGAAATTGCCGAGCTGGATCAATTGATTGCCGTTTCTCAGCACACCTTACGCGTGGTAGCGCTGGCACCGGAAAAAGAGGGGGCATTGCAGGCCATCCGCCATCTTAAACAGCAAAATGTACGAGTGATGCTGGGGCATAGCGCGGCGACCTGGCAACAAACTCGCGCCGCGTTTGATGCTGGTGCCGACGGCCTGGTGCATTGCTATAACGGGATGACAGGTTTACATCACCGCGAACCGGGAATGGTTGGCGCGGGATTAACGGACAAGCGCGCCTGGCTGGAACTGATAGCCGATGGTCATCATGTGCATCCGGCGGCGATGTCGCTGTGTTGTTGCTGTGCAAAAGAGAGAATCGTGCTGATCACCGACGCGATGCAGGCAGCCGGGATGCCGGATGGTCGCTATACGTTATGTGGCGAAGAAGTGCAGATGCACGGTGGCGTTGTCCGTACCGCGTCCGGTGGGCTGGCGGGCAGTACGCTGTCTGTTGATGCGGCAGTGCGCAACACGGTCGAGTTGACGGGCGTAACGCCTGCGGAAGCCATTCATATGGCATCGCTGCATCCGGCGCGAATGCTGGGTGTTGATGGTGTTCTGGGATCGCTTAAACCGGGCAAACGCGCAGCATCGTTGCGCTGGATAGCGGGCTGCATGTGCAACAAATCTGGATTCAGAGTCAATTAGCTTCGTTTTGATAGTTTGCTCCTTTATTGGGCCTTCACTTCCCCCGTAAGGCCTTTCTTTTTCTTTCGTTTTGATCTGTGCAGCGGTGTCGGATGCGACGCTAACGCGTCTTATGCGACCTACGGTACGCCGCATCCGGCAATCGGTGAACATAGCGACGTCATTACGCAATTCTTAATCTTCCCTTGTCTTTTCCTTCAACGATCACAGATTTCGTTTTATTTCCTTTTTCTCCATTGAACTTTCAGTTTCTTTTCTATAGATTTTAATCAACGAAAGACATCACCAAGTGAAATGAAACGAAAGGCAAGTGAAAGCGACAACGCCCGACGTCAAGTTCATCAGACTAAGGATTGAGTTATGCCAGAAAATTACACCCCTGCTGCCGCCGCAACCGGTACATGGACTGAAGAAGAGATCCGCCATCAGCCTCGCGCATGGATCCGTTCACTCACCAACATCGACGCGCTACGTTCCGCGCTCAATAACTTCCTTGAACCGTTACTGCGCAAAGAGAATCTGCGGATCATCCTGACCGGAGCCGGAACGTCGGCATTTATCGGTGACATCATCGCGCCGTGGCTCGCCAGCCATACCGGTAAAAACTTCAGCGCCGTACCGACCACCGATCTGGTCACCAATCCGATGGACTACCTGAATCCAGCTCATCCGCTGCTGTTGATCTCCTTCGGTCGATCCGGCAACAGCCCGGAAAGCGTCGCTGCCGTGGAACTGGCAAATCAATTTGTACCGGAATGCTATCACCTGCCGATCACCTGCAACGAAGCGGGCGCTCTTTACCAAAACGCGATCAACAGCGATAACGCATTTGCCCTGCTGATGCCCGCAGAAACGCACGATCGCGGCTTTGCGATGACCAGCAGCATTACCACCATGATGGCCAGCTGCCTCGCGGTTTTCGCACCTGAGACGATCAACAGCCAAACCTTCCGCGACGTGGCGGATCGTTGCCAGGCGATCCTGACCTCACTGGGCGATTTCAGCGAAGGTGTGTTTGGTTACGCACCGTGGAAACGGATCGTTTATCTCGCAGCGGTGGCTTACAGGGCGCAGCACGCGAGTCGGCGCTGAAAGTGCTGGAACTGACGGCGGGTAAACTGGCGGCCTTTTATGATTCTCCAACCGGATTCCGTCATGGACCAAAATCGCTGGTCGATGACGAAACGCTGGTGGTGGTATTTGTCTCCAGCCACCCTTACACCCGTCAGTATGATCTTGATCTGCTGGCTGAACTTCGCCGTGACAACCAGGCAATGCGTGTAATCGCCATCGCCGCGGAAAGCAGCGACATCGTCGCTGCCGGTCCACATATCATCCTGCCACCGTCACGTCACTTTATCGACGTTGAGCAGGCATTTTGCTTCCTGATGTACGCCCAGACGTTTGCACTGATGCAGTCGCTGCACATGGGCAATACGCCGGATACCCCATCAGCCAGTGGCACCGTTAACCGCGTGGTGCAAGGCGTAATCATTCATCCGTGGCAGGCATAAGAGGATCGCATTATGAGCATTATCTCCACTAAATATCTGTTACAGGACGCCCAGGCCAATGGCTACGCGGTGCCTGCTTTTAACATTCATAACGCCGAGACGATCCAAGCGATCCTCGAAGTGTGCAGTGAAATGCGATCGCCGGTGATCCTCGCCGGAACGCCGGGGACCTTTAAACATATCGCGCTGGAAGAGATCTACGCCCTGTGCAGCGCCTATTCCACAACCTACAACATGCCACTGGCGCTGCATCTCGACCACCACGAATCGCTGGATGATATTCGCCGTAAAGTCCACGCAGGTGTGCGCAGTGCAATGATCGACGGCAGCCACTTCCCGTTTGCCGAGAACGTGAAGCTGGTGAAATCGGTTGTTGACTTCTGCCACTCACAGGATTGCAGCGTGGAAGCAGAACTGGGCCGCCTGGGCGGTGTTGAAGATGACATGAGCGTTGACGCCGAAAGTGCATTCCTGACCGATCCACAAGAAGCTAAACGCTTTGTCGAACTGACTGGCGTCGACAGCCTGGCGGTAGCGATTGGTACGGCGCACGGCTTATACAGCAAAACGCCGAAGATTGATTTCCAGCGGCTGGCGGAAATTCGTGAAGTGGTGGATGTTCCTCTGGTGCTACATGGTGCCAGCGATGTTCCAGATGAATTTGTCCGTCGCACTATTGAACTTGGCGTCACAAAAGTGAACGTTGCCACAGAATTAAAAATAGCCTTGCTGGCGCGGTTAAAGCCTGGTTTGCGGAAAATCCGCAGGGTAATGATCCTCGTTATTATATGCGCGTCGGAATGGATGCGATGAAAGAAGTTGTCAGAAATAAAATTAATGTCTGTGGTTCAGCGAATCGAATTTCAGCATAATCATTAGTTTTTTATGATTTATCCCAATGTACTTCCCGATTAATATCGGGGAGTGCCTTAATGGAAAAGGAGATGACTAAACCTTAATAAATACATCAGTACAATATCGCAACAATAATATATTAAAAAAAATCATATTATTCAACTTTATGGTGAGGATTACACAATGAGCAGTCCAAATATTCTCTTAACCCGTATTGATAACCGTCTGGTTCACGGTCAGGTTGGCGTGACCTGGACATCCACCATCGGTGCGAATCTGCTGGTAGTCGTGGATGATGTTGTCGCTAACGATGATATTCAACAGAAATTAATGGGTATTACCGCAGAAACCTACGGCTTTGGCATTCGTTTCTTTACTATCGAAAAAACCATTAACGTCATCGGCAAAGCTGCACCGCATCAGAAGATCTTCCTGATTTGCCGTACGCCACAAACGGTACGTAAATTGGTAGAAGGTGGCATTGACCTGAAAGATATCAAACGTCGGCAATATGCATTTCTCGGAAGGGAAAAAGCAAATCAGCAGTAAAGTTTATGTCGATGACCAGGATCTCGCGGACTTACGTTTTATTAAACAACGTGGCGTGAATGTTTTCATTCAGGACGTCCCTGGCGATCAAAAAGAACAAATCCTGACTAAATCTAAAATCGCCTTAATATTGGTTTGAGGTAATAAAAATGCATGAAATAACCCTACTTCAGGGATTATCCCTGGCGGCGTTAGTTTTCGTTCTGGGGATTGATTTTTGGCTGGAAGCCTTATTTTTATTCCGCCCGATAATCGTTTGTACCCTAACTGGCGCTATTCTCGGTGATATTCAGACTGGCTTAATTACCGGTGGTCTGACAGAGTTGGCTTTCGCCGGATTAACCCCTGCAGGTGGTGTTCAGCCGCCCAACCCGATTATGGCGGGTCTGATGACCACCGTCATTGCATGGTCTACGGGCGTTGATGCCAAAACAGCAATTGGTCTTGGCCTGCCGTTTAGTTTGTTAATGCAGTACGTCATTCTGTTCTTCTATTCCGCTTTCTCATTATTTATGACCAAAGCCGATAAATGCGCGAAAGAGGCGGATACGGCAGCGTTTTCCCGGCTTAACTGGACAACGATGCTCATCGTCGCTTCAGCGTATGCGGTGATTGCTTTCCTCTGTACTTACCTGGCACAAGGGGCGATGCAGGCGCTGGTGAAAGCGATGCCCGCCTGGTTGACCCACGGCTTTGAAGTGGCTGGCGGTATTCTGCCTGCCGTTGGTTTTGGCTTGCTGCTGCGCGTAATGTTCAAAGCGCAATATATCCCTTACCTGATCGCCGGTTTCCTGTTTGTTTGCTACATCCAGGTCAGCAACCTGTTGCCGGTTGCCGTACTGGGCGCAGGCTTTGCGGTGTATGAGTTTTTCAATGCGAAATCCCGGCAGCAAGCGCAACCGCAGCCCGTTGCCAGTAAAAATGAAGAAGAGGACTACAGCAATGGGATCTGAAATCAGTAAAAAAGATATCACCCGTCTGGGCTTTCGTTCGTCGCTGCTGCAAGCGAGCTTTAACTACGAAAGGATGCAGGCGGGCGGTTTTACCTGGGCGATGTTGCCGATCCTGAAAAAGATTTATAAGGACGACAAACCGGGCTTAAGCGCGGCGATGAAAGATAACCTCGAATTTATTAATACCCACCCGAATCTGGTCGGATTCCTGATGGGGTTATTAATTTCGATGGAAGAAAAAGGAGAAAACCGCGACACCATTAAAGGCCTCAAAGTGGCACTGTTTGGCCCAATCGCCGGGATTGGCGATGCGATTTTCTGGTTTACTTTGTTGCCGATTATGGCGGGAATTTGCTCATCATTTGCCAGCCAGGGAAACCTGCTGGGGCCGATTCTATTTTTCGCCGTTTACCTGCTTATCTTTTTCCTGCGCGTCGGCTGGACCCACGTCGGTTATTCAGTCGGCGTGAAGGCGATCGATAAAGTGCGAGAGAACTCGCAGATGATTGCTCGCTCGGCAACCATCCTCGGGATCACGGTAATCGGCGGGCTGATCGCTTCGTATGTGCATATTAACGTGGTGACATCGTTTGCCATCGACAGTACCCACAGCGTCGCGCTGCAACAGGATTTCTTCGATAAAGTCTTCCCGAACATTTTACCGATGGCCTACACCCTGCTGATGTATTACTTCCTGCGGGTGAAAAAAGCGCATCCGGTGCTGTTAATCGGCGTGACTTTTGTGCTCTCTATTGTTTGTTCCGCATTCGGCATTTTGTAAATGGAACGAGGCACTGCTTCTGGCGGTGCCTCTTTACTTAAGGAATTTCATCCTGTGCAAACCCTTCAGCAAGTTGAAAACTATACGGCGTTAAGTGAACGAGCAGCGAATATTTATTGGCTGTGATCCGTAGCAAACCGGATGCCGTGATTTGCCTGGCGACCGGAGCCACGCCATTACTGACGTATCATTATCTGGTAGAAAAAATCCACCAGCAGCAGGTTGATATCAGCCAGCTCACCTTCGTGAAGCTCGACGAATGGGTGGATCTGCCATTAACGATGCCTGGCACCTGCGAAACTTTCCTACAACAGCATATCGTGCAGCCGCTGGGGCTGCGTGAAGACCAGCTCATCAGCTTTCGCTCCGAAGAGATAAATGAGACAGAGTGCGAACGGGTAACGAACCTGATTGCGCGCAAAGGCGGTCTGGATTTATGCGTTCTAGGATTGGGGAAAAACGGTCATCTTGGGCTGAACGAACCGGGAGAAAGCCTACAACCGGCCTGCCATATCAGTCAACTTGATGCCAGAACACAGCAACATGAGATGTTAAAAACCACGGGTCGCCCCGTGACTCGTGGGATCACCTTAGGCCTGAAGGATATTCTCAATGCCCGCGAGGTTTTGTTATTGGTGACTGGCGAAGGAAAGCAGGATGCGACAGAACGTTTTCTCACGGCTAAAGTCTCCACCGCTATCCCGGCTTCGTTTTTATGGCTGCACAGTAACTTTATTTGTTTAATTAATACCTAACCAGATGAAAATTTGCTCAAAATTTTTAAATTAACTTATTCAACAGTCACGCATTATATTAAATAACATTTGACTGGGTTGAACATAACGCCAATAGCAAAAGGAGTTATGTTCAACAATTTAATTTTAGATATACATATAACTTGTTCTATTAATAAATCACCTCGTATTCTGACTCGGCCCCTGGCGCAGCAAAGTCAGGCATTTATACTCTTTTTAACACATAGAAAATTCATATCAATATAATAAAAACATAGAATATTTGCATATAAATATAATCTTAAAGTTTAGTCTATTTAATGTTCAATGAAATATTTCTACCTGTATAATCTTTAAAGATGTTGAACATATATTCACATTAAATATGATTATGTACTTGTTACAAGGATAAGGTTATAAATGAATAAAGTTACAAAAACAGCTATTGTGGGCTTACTTGCGCTTTTCGCAGGTAATGCCGCTGCAACCGATGGTGAAATAGTTTTTGATGGCGAGATTTTAAAATCCGCTTGTGAAATCAATGACTCTGATAAGAAAATTGAAGTTGCTCTTGGTCACTATAATGCCGAACAGTTTCGTTCTGTTGGCGATCGTAGCCCAAAAATTCATTCACTATTCCTTTAGTTAACTGCCCAGTGACTGGGTGGGAGCACGATAACGGCAACGTTGAAGCGTTCTTTCCGTTTATGGCTGGAAACGCGGGATAATGACACCGTCCCTAACTTCCCTAATCTGGCAAAAGTGGGCTCTTTTGCTGGCACAGCGG
>ENA-OQER01001592-OQER01001592.1-human-gut-metagenome-genome-assembly--contig:-NODE-1592-length-10575-cov-3.583078_pt1 | contig 10575 bp, 13 predicted proteins | sample MGYA00242797_ERZ504639 | MGnify/ENA primary metagenome ERZ504639 (study PRJEB26092, sample SAMD00036306) | human gut metagenome | host: Homo sapiens | study: EMG produced TPA metagenomics assembly of...
CATCTGACTTATCATCTGCTTTTGCTTCTGCATCAGCTAAAGCATCATCATCTGATTCAGTTTCATTCATATCTGTATCTTTTGCTTCTTCGGCTGCCTGAGTGCTTTCCTCATCAGCTCCTTCAATCTCTATCTCTTCTGCTTTGTTTTCTGCAGTCTCATTGTCGATTGCTTCTTTTTTAATATCCTCTGGCATTTTTGACCACCTTCCTATGTTTCATCATCAGACTTCTTATAAATTCCATCTAACTGGGATTTAAGAGTCTTTAGATTATCCATTACTTTTTCATAATCCATACGCTTTGGTCCGACAATTCCTATCGTGCCCTTTACGCCCTCACCCAGATCATATGTCGCAGTGACAACACTGCAGTCCTTCATGGTCTGGATTGGAGATTCATTTCCTATATAAACCTGAATACCTGTTCCATTGTCCTTCTTCTCGGAATCGGATAGGGATTCAGTAACAAGGCTTGCTAGCTCTTCCTTTTCCTCAAATGCTGACAAAAGTGTCGCTGCATTATTGGAATCCGAAAGTTCAGGATACTTCAGAATATTTGTTGCTCCGCTGGTGTAAATCTTAAGATCCTCACTCTCAGCGAAGGTCTGTGCCAATGCATCAATCACATCAGAGACAATTCCTGAATGAATACCGGCTCTCTCCTTTATGCTTGCAATGTTTCCAAGATTAATCTCATTCATTGCGAGTCCGTTTAATGAGGTGTTAAGCAGAATGTTGAGCTTAAGTATCGTCTCATTGTCAAGCGGCTCATATAAATCAAGCATCTTGTTTCTGACCATATTGTTGTTCATAACAATTACTGCAAGCAGGTGCTGGTCGTCAACCTGTGAAAGCTGGATGAATTTCACCTTGTTGTGATTGACATCCGGTGCAGAAACAAGTGTGGCATAATTGGTATTGTTTGCAAGTACCTTCGCCGCCTGCTTTAACACCTGCTCCATCTTCTCGGTATTTTCAATGACCAGCTCCTTCATATCAGAAAGCTCTTTTTCCTTCTTATCATTGGTCTCTATAAGATGGTCTACATATAATCTGTAGCCCTTATCCGAAGGAATTCTTCCTGCTGAGGTATGTGGCTGTACTATATAGCCCATCTCCTCCAAGTCACTCATCTCATTTCTGATTGTTGCCGAGCTCAGATTAAGATCTGTATATTTTGAAATTGTACGTGAGCCAACCGGCTCTCCTGTGGCGAGATAATTGCGGATGATTGCATCCAGTATGGTAAGCTGTCTCTCGCTCAATTCTAGTTCTTTGTTTTCATTTTCCATTGGTCACACGCTCCATCTGAAGTATGCTTTTAATTTGTTAGCACTCTGTATTTTGGAGTGCTAATTTTTTATCTGTACATAACATACCACCACCTATTAGCAATGTCAACCCTTGAGTGCTAATTTTTTTAAAGTAATTTTTAAAACCCTTGATTTTACAGGGTTTTCAGGCTTTATTAAATTTGTATTAAATTGATTTTGGCGTTTACTGTACCATTACTGTACCATTTTTTCAAGTTTTTTAATTCAAGCTTAGCATCAAATGCATTATTTAGGTGATTATACACGTCTAATGTTACATCACTTTTAGCATGTCCCATTATATATTGCGCTACTTTAATGTTCACACCAGACCTTGCCATATTAGTGCATCCGGTATGCCTCATAACATGAGAAGAAAATTGATGAATAAGAACCAGCTCTCTATTCTCTTAGGATGCTTTTTCAGTTCATACTCGTTATAATACTTTACTACATTATATAAATGACAATGATAACTGGTCTGCCCATGCTCCTGTCTGTATGTGGTTTGACTATGGAGTTCTGAATGATTTTCTGAAAGATGGGTGGTTCGGATGGATGAACTGAAATCCGGTGAGATTACCAGAGATGAGTATTTTGATTAGAAAATCAACTGGCCACAGACCTGTGATGGTTGTGGAAAATATGAGCCAAAGAAACAATGGCGAGTATAGCAAATACAATGCTCCCCAAAACTGGAAAAATTCCAATAACTGGGGAGCTACTACTCTTTTTTAATCTAATGCTCTTCTACTATTATATGTATTTTTCATCACTCAACTACTTTATAGCCAGCATTTGTAATTACACAAATCTCTTTGCTTTTTCTTTCGATATATTTTTCTTTCAAACAAGCATTAAGTGCCTCTTCCCAAACAACATATTCACGTCTATCTGGATACTCCTTAGCAACTACTTCGCTGCCAATTTGAATATATGTACCTGATTCCAAATCTGAAGTTATCAGGATCTGCCCTCCCGGTGCATCTGCCACTTTTTTAAGGAGTTGCTTCATTTCCTCTGTTATTAAGGCAGGTGTAGCACTGATATTCTCATTTTTGGTTGATACATCGCCATTTATTTCACTGATGAACTTGTCCCTTGCTTCTTCCCAAATAATATCTTCATTATCTGAAATATCAAATTCTGATTCCCGCGACTGTTCCAGCATCATTTCAGCCGTCATGCAGACCAGTTCGCCATATTTACGCAGGTTCTCTGGTTCACCTGTCAGGCCAATTACGCCGACAATTTCACCTTCCAGCCGTAACGGTAGATTAATCCCCTGCCGCACACCGTGCAGATGACGTGCTACCGCGTCATCGATATCGACGACTCGTCCCTGTGAAAGTACCAGCAATGCACCTTCGTGCAATTCACCAATACGCTCACGATCGCCGCTGCCGATAATTCGCCCACGGGCATCCATTACGTTGATATTGGTATCGATGATGCGCATGGTACGTGCCACGATATCCTGCGCCATTTTGGTATCAAGATGCCAGCCATAAGTCCTCCGTTATGCACGGCTTAGCATAAGGAAGTACGTAACGTACGGCATTGTGCAAATGCCCAAAGGATGATGAAGATGTATGGAGTTGTGGCGAAGTTCACAGATTGTAAGGAGAACCCCTTCCCGTATTCAGGAAGGGGTTGAGGGAGATTACTGCATTAACAGGTAGATGGTGCTGTCGCCGCGCTGAATGTTCAGTGCCAGCACAGACGGTTTGCTGTCGAGCACTTTACGCAGTTCAGCGATGTTTTTCACTGCCTGCTGGTTCGCGCCAATAATCACATCACCTTTCTTCAGGCCGATCTGCGCAGCCGGAGTGCCCGTTTTCACGTTGTTCACTACCACGCCCTGATCTTTGCCTTTGTTGCTCATCTCAGCGCCTTCAATGCCGTTGAAGATGGAGCTGGAATCAACCTGATTCTGGCTGCTCTGCTGCAGTTCCAGATTCACGTTGACCTGCTTACCGTCGCGCAGCAAGCCCAGGGTCAGTTTGCTGCCCACCGGCATAGTACCCACCTGAGCACGCAGTGCGGCAAAGCTGCTGATTGGCTTACCGTTCAGTGAGGTGATCACATCACCCGCTTTAATGCCCGCTTTTGCAGCGGAGGAATTAGGCAGAACCTGGCTTACGAAAGCACCGCGCTGGGCGTCAACTTTCATCGCTTTCGCCAGTTCGGAATTCAGCTCAGTCCCCATAATACCCAGCTCACCGCGTTTCACCTGGCCGTATTCCACCATCTGCGAGGTCAGGTTTTTCACCATGTTGCTCGGGATAGCAAAACCGATACCGATGTTGCCGCCGTCCGGTGCGAGGATCGCGGTGTTGATACCGATCAGTTCGCCGTTCAGGTTAACCAGCGCACCACCGGAGTTACCACGGTTGATCGCTGCATCGGTCTGGATGAAGTTTTCGTAGTTTTCGGCATTCAGGCCGCTACGCCCCAGCGCAGAGACAATCCCGGAAGTTACCGTCTCTCCCAGACCAAACGGGTTACCAATCGCTACGGTGTAATCACCCACGCGCAGTGCATCAGAATCCGCCATCTTAATTGCGGTCAGGTTTTTCGGGTTCTGGATTTGGATCAGCGCGATATCAGAGCGCGGATCTTTGCCAACCATCTTCGCGTCGAACTTACGACCATCGCTCAGCTGGACTTTAATCACCGTCGCGTTATCAACAACATGGTTGTTGGTGACGACATAGCCTTTATCGGCATCAATGATGACGCCGGAACCCAGCGCCATGAATTTTTGTTGCTGGCCGCCGCCATTACCGCCCTGGCCCCCCTGGCAGAACGGAGAGCTCTGGAACGGAGAACCTTCCTGGCAGAACGGAGAATCATCACCGAAGAACTGCTGGAAATTACGCGGCATACGCGGTGTATTAACGGTTGTGCTACCTTCTACGTTAATGCTGACCACTGAAGGCATCACCTTTTCGAGCATCGGTGCAAGGCTTGGCATCTGCTGGGCTGTCGTTGCTGAAGAAGTCTCAGCCGCCGTTGCAGAGAGCGGAGATAACGCCAAACCTAAACTCAGAGCCAGTGCACTCAGTGCTAATGTGGTTTTTTCATGTATTTCAGTCTCGATTAACAGATAACGCAAAATTGCTGTGTTCTTCAGATTCGTTTTATAGCGCGAAGTTCCGAACTAAAGTTTCTGCAAAAGGTAAAAATTTATTGTTCGTCTTTACAAAAGCCTGGTTATTGTTCTACGGCCATCAGACGTCGGTATTCATCCCACGCATAGAGGTCGGTCATACCGCTGATATAATCCTGCAACAGGCGGCAACGGTAATAATATTCCCATAGCGGAAACTCAGGAGAATCTGACGGTAATTTACTGACAGCCTCGACATAGGCCAGCCGATGGCGCGTCGAGAGTTTGTGGAATAAGCGCGATTCAATAGGGAAACGTTTCACCCGTTCTTTTTCTACCAGTCAGTAAAGTCTGATAACGACAGGCTTAATAAAGGACGATAAATCTCTAATAATCCGCTAATGACCCGATAGCCCTGCAATTCAAGCTGCTCGACATCCGGATGGCTAAACACATGTTTTACAGCGACATTTTTATATAGCTTAAGAAGATCGCTGCATTCGCTGGCATCTTCCAATAATGCATGATTAAACGTTCCGGCGAAAATCGCAGGCAGATTATCAATAAATCGTTGTGCCGCGTAGGGTACCAGTTTATTTAGGGTGTTTACCCGTAAATACATAAAAAACTGATCTTCCGTACTGCGGCTTAAACTATTTGAGCGTGATTTTTCCCAGGCATTTTCAACCACCAGCGAAAAGAGCGAACCTTTCTCATGCTGGCCCCACGCTTCGTGCAAATGATGATAAAGCTGCTCAACGGTAAATATTCTTTTCTCTACCGCATCTTCAAGGTCTGCCACACAATAGGAGATGTCGTCGGCAGCTTCCATAATCCACGTTAATGGAAAACGACTGTAAAGCGCCAAATTAAGTTCTTTACGCAACCGGGCAATATAGGCTTCTTCAGAAAGATAATAACCCGGCTTTTTCATTAAATAGTGATGTGTCTCAGGCGTTTCGCCACGCCACCACGCCGGACGGGTATATTTTAAAATACCGCCAACCTGTGCCCAGGTGAGATTCATCCGCATCAATGTATGCACCAGACGAATGCCTTGTGCATTCCCCTCAAAATGACATAAGTCCTGACGAATCTTGCGCCGCAGCTCGTTAAGCGGTTCTTCCCCGTCCCGTAAACGTAGTGCCGCCACGCTGCAGCGATCGTCAGTCAGAGGCTGGCTTTCGGCATCTTCCGGATGCAAACGTTGGCGAAACCAGTCATTTATCGCTGCTTCGCCAAAATGACCAAACGGCGGATTGCCGATATCGTGCATCAGGCATGACATCTCAACAATGCTTTCAAAAGGTCCGGTCAGTTCATCCAGGCCGTATGCTTCCAGCAATTTAAGCTCTTTCAGACGGCTTAAAATTTCTTTGGCGATGTAGCGCCCCACCTGCTGGACTTCCATCGAGTGGGTAAGACGCGTGCGCACGGCGGCATTGCGCTCCAATGGAAAAACCTGCGTCTTTTGTTGCAGACGACGAATTGCCGGAGAGTTGATGATACGCCCGCGATCGCTCTCGAAGATCCGCAGGATCTCATGTTCGGTTTTAACGCCCTGCGGTGAACGGTAACGACGATGCCAGTTTATTTTTTTTCGGAAATCAATCTGTGCCATGTCCTCTCCCGCGTGAGAAATACGCTTCCCCGTAAGCGCATGGTAAACTATGCCTTCAAATCGGGCTTATCGCGAGTAAATCTATGAAAATCGGCATCATTGGTGCAATGGAAGAAGAAGTTACGCTGCTGCGTGACAAAATCGAAAACCGTCAAACTATCAGTCTCGGCGGTTGCGAAATCTATACCGGCCAACTGAATGGAACCGAGGTTGCGCTTCTGAAATCGGGCATCGGTAAAGTCGCTGCGGCGCTGGGTGCCACTCTGCTGTTGGAACACTGCAAGCCAGATGTGATTATTAACACCGGTTCTGCCGGTGGCCTGGCACCAACGCTGAAAGTGGGCGATATCGTTGTCTCGGACGAAGCACGTTATCACGACGCGGATGTCACGGCATTTGGTTATGAATACGGTCAGTTACCAGGCTGTCCGGCAGGCTTTAAAGCTGACGATAAACTGATCGCTGCCGCTGAGGCCTGCATTGCCGAACTGAATCTTAACGCTGTACGTGGCCTGATTGTTAGCGGCGACGCTTTCATCAACGGTTCTGTTGGTCTGGCGAAAATCCGCCACAACTTCCCACAGGCCATTGCTGTAGAGATGGAAGCGACGGCAATCGCCCATGTCTGCCACAATTTCAACGTCCCGTTTGTTGTCGTACGCGCATCTCCGACGTGGCCGATCAACAGTCTCATCTTAGCTTCGATGAGTTCCTGGCTGTTGCCGCTAAACAGTCCAGCCTGATGGTTGAGTCACTGGTGCAGAAACTTGCACATGGCTAAGTCACTGTTCAGGGCGCTGGTCGCCCTGTCTTTTCTTGCGCCACTGTGGCTCAACGCCGCGCCGCGCGTCATCACGCTTTCTCCCGCCAACACTGAACTTGCCTTTGCCGCCGGGATCACGCCGGTTGGGGTCAGCAGCTATTCCGACTATCCTCCACAAGCGCAAAAGATTGAGCAGGTTTCCACCTGGCAGGGGATGAATCTGGAACGCATTGTCGCGCTGAAACCCGATCTGGTGATTGCCTGGCGTGGAGGTAATGCCGAGCGGCAGGTTGACCAGCTGGCTTCGCTGGGAATAAAAGTGATGTGGGTCGATGCGACAAGCATTGAACAAATTGCCAATGCGTTACGTCAACTGGCCCCCTGGAGTCCGCAACCAGACAAGGCCGAACAAGCCGCGCAATCCCTGCTGGATCAGTACGCGCAATTGAAAGCGCAATATGCTGATAAACCTAAAAAACGTGTTTTTCTGCAATTCGGCATTAATCCGCCATTTACCAGTGGAAAAGAGTCGATTCAGAACCAGGTACTCGAAGTTTGTGGCGGAGAAAACATCTTTAAAGACAGCCGGGTTCCCTGGCCGCAAGTTAGCCGCGAACAGGTGTTAGCACGCTCGCCACAGGCGATTGTCATTACAGGCGGACCGGACCAAATTCCTAAAATCAAACAATACTGGGGTGAACAGCTCAAAATTCCCGTTATTCCTCTCACGAGTGACTGGTTTGAACGTGCAAGCCCACGTATTATCCTCGCTGCACAACAGCTCTGTAATGCGCTTTCACAGGTAGATTAGTGCCTGACCTTTTCAGGTGCTCAGTGGGGATTGAACAATGCTCGTCTATTGGCTGGATATAGTCGGCACAGCGGTATTTGCCATCTCCGGCGTTTTGTTAGCCGGAAAATTGCGTATGGACCCTTTTGGTGTTCTGGTACTGGGCGTGGTTACCGCAGTAGGCGGCGGAACAATTCGCGACATGGCGCTGGATCACGGCCCGGTATTTTGGGTGAAAGATCCCACCGATCTGGTCGTTGCAATGGTCACCAGCATGCTGACCATCGTGCTGGTGCGCCAGCCAAGACGCTTACCAAAATGGATGTTGCCGGTGCTGGACGCCGTTGGTCTGGCGGTGTTTGTCGGCATTGGCGTGAATAAAGCCTTTAATGCGGAAGCCGGTCCGTTAATCGCGGTTTGTATGGGCGTCATTACTGGCGTTGGCGGCGGGATCATTCGTGATGTACTGGCCCGCGAGATCCCCATGATTTTACGTACAGAAATCTACGCAACTGCCTGTATTATCGGCGGTATTGTCCACGCTACGGCTTATTACACATTTTCCGTACCACTGGAAACAGCCAGTATGATGGGCATGGTCGTGACGCTATTGATTCGGCTGGCGGCTATTCGTTGGCATCTTAAGCTACCGACGTTTGCGCTGGATGAGAATGGGCGTTGAAGAGAGAAGATGTGCCGGATAGTTTATCCGGCACATGAACAACAGATTAGATGCTAAAGGAAGAACCGCAACCGCAGGTGCTTTTCGCGTTCGGGTTGGTCACGATGAAACGAGAACCTTCCAGTCCTTCGGTGTAGTCAACGGAACCGCCGACCAGATATTGCAGCTCATCGGATCAACCACCAGGCCAACGCCCTGTTTTTCGATGGTCATATCGCCTTCGTTCACCTGATCATCAAAGGTGAAACCATACTGGAAGCCGCTGCAACCGCCACCGGTGATATACACGCGTAATTTCAGATTCGGGTTATCTTCGTCAGCGATCAGGCTTTTAACTTTGTTGGCTGCTGCGTCGGTAAACTCCAGCGGCAGTGCTACGTCATCACTCATATTTTGCTCCAAACGACATCGGCAATTGGGCAAATTCTAACCCAATAATAATCGCCATTATCTAATACCCTGGTATTTCGTTCAAGTATTCTCGCTGGCTGATGCAGCCTTGCTTCGCGCCAGTTGCTCAGCTTCCTGTTTTGCCAGCGTGCGCGCAAGAATCGCCGAGTATAGCGGTTTCCCGCCGGTAAATTGCGCTAATAGTGTTGCGCCAAGACCGGTAATAATCATTGGCAAAATGAGCTGGTAGTTATCGGTCATCTCCAGAACCAGAATGATCCCCGTTAACGGCGCGCGAATAGATGCCGCCAGTAATGCCCCCATTCCGGCAATAGCAAACGTCCCCGCCTCCAGGTGATATTGCGGAAACAGCTCAACGGCAACCATTCCGAAAGCGGTTCCCAGCACAGTACCAGCGCCAGCATCGGGGCAAAAATACCGCCCGCGCGCCGGAAGAGAAGCAGAGTAAGGTGGTAATGACCCGAGCGACGAAGATAAACACCAGCATTCCCATGCTGAAATTCCCCGCGGTAGCGATAGGAATCAGGTTAAAACCGCCGCCCGACGTTGCTGGTGCCACAAACCCCAGCAATCCACACAGACCGCCAATCGCACCACCCATCAGTACCCATTTGGTAATATTGCCGCCGTGCACACGGTGCAGCAAATCCTGCATCCCCAGCACCCATTTATTAAAAATAGGCCGAAAATGCCAAAAATAATACCGAGGATCAGATAAAGCCACAGCGTATTAAGCGGCGCATCAGAAAGTTTACCGACGTCAATCAACGCAACTTCATGATTAAAAATCCGGTACATAATGGTCGACATAATGACGCCAATAAATACCGCTTTAATCGAAATTAACGTATAGCGAAACTGCGGACGCATCTCTTCGATAATAAACAAAATACCCGCCAGCGGCGCGTTAAAGGCCGCAGCCAGCCCCGCAGCAGCACCGGTTGCCAGCAGCGTATGGCGAGCTTCATCACCTTTCAGGCGGAAAATATCAAGCACCATGCGACCGATATTGCCGCCGATCTGCACGGTTGGTCCTTCGCGCCTAGCACCATGCCTCCGCCGAGTGTCCCCAGCCCGCCAAAGAATTTCACCGGCAATACACGCCACCAGCGAACAGGACCGTTGATCTTCCAGCCGCCCCTTCAATTTCCGGGATCCCCGATCCCCCTGCTTCGGGCGCGTATTTGCGCACCAAAAAGTAGCCGAACATCGCCAGCACCGCCGAACAGAGAAAAGCGACGGTTAACAGTAGCGGATAATTATCAGCAGTATGTACCAGCGCCCCCATACGTTGGTTCTGCAACCAGGCGACACCTTTGTCAAAAGCAACCGCTGCCAGCCCGACAAGCGTGCCGACGACTGCCGCCATAAACAAAATGGCTAACGGGGTTTTATCGCGCTCAAGAAGTTGGCGAATCAGTTGTCTGCGTCGCAGGCGCGCGGCCTGCGGTGTTTCTAAAGAGGGAGTATCAGTTTTCATCCAATGATCACTTATTGGTCATACAAATAAGATGACGGCATTTTACTCGCACGTTCCATGAAATCCTTTGCAAAGCGTAATGTTTCAAATGCACAAAACTTTTATATCTAAGAAATCAGGATTGCACCAGTACAAGCAGCCTGATGTTTGACGAGTATTTAACTTGTTATGAATAACATAGAATAGCAGCCATTCACTTTTTCTACGAATCAGGAACCCTCCATGAGTAAGTCTGAAAATCTTTACAGCGCAGCGCGCGAGCTGATCCCTGGCGGTGTGAACTCCCCTGTTCGCGCCTTTACTGGCGTGGGCGGCACTCCACTGTTTATCGAAAAAGCGGACGGCGCTTATCTGTACGATGTTGATGGCAAAGCTATATCGATTATGTCGGTTCCTGGGGGC
>ENA-OQER01001593-OQER01001593.1-human-gut-metagenome-genome-assembly--contig:-NODE-1593-length-10566-cov-2.055657_pt1 | contig 10566 bp, 16 predicted proteins | sample MGYA00242797_ERZ504639 | MGnify/ENA primary metagenome ERZ504639 (study PRJEB26092, sample SAMD00036306) | human gut metagenome | host: Homo sapiens | study: EMG produced TPA metagenomics assembly of...
GACCAAGGGCTCCGGCGACGCCAGAATGCAGCCGCTTTACTTTCTTATCACTACCGCCGGAACAGATACCAACAGCATCTGCTATGAAACGCACCAGAAAGCCAAGGACATCTTGGAAGGTAGAAAGATAGATCCAACCTTCTATCTCGTCATCTATGGTGCCGATGAAGCCGATGACTGGACCAACCCGGAGGTCTGGAAGAAAGCCAACCTTCTCTTGGCATCACAGTCGGTATTGATAAGGTCAAAGCTGCCTGTGAATCTGCAAAACAGAATCCCGGCGAAGAAAATTCCTTCAGACAGCTAAGGCTTAACCAGTGGGTCAAGCAGGCAGTCCGTTGGATGCCAATGGAAAAATGGGATGCCTGCTCTTTCAAGTTGATGAAAAATCCTTAGAGGGCCGTGTCTGCTATGGTGGTCTGGATCTTTCTTCCACCACAGATATTACAGCTTTCGTGCTAGTATTTCCTCCGTTAGATGAGGATGATAAGTTCTGCATCCTACCGTACTTCTGGATACCGGAAGATACGCTGGACCTTCGAGTAAGGCGAGACCATGTCCCTTACGACGTTTGGGAACGTCAAGGCTTTCTGGAAACTACGGAAGGAAACGTTGTCCACTACGGGTACATTGAAAAATTCATCGAACGTCTTGGTGAACGATTCAATATCCGAGAAATCGCCTTTGACCGCTGGGGAGCTGTTCAGATGGTACAGAACTTAGAAGGCATGGGCTTTACTGTTGTTCCGTTTGGTCAGGGATTTAAGGATATGTCTCCACCGACAAAAGAACTCATGAAGCTAACGCTGGAGCAAAAGCTGGCTCACGGTGGTCATCCGGTGCTTCTGTCTACGATGATAGAGGCATTCTCTTCTTGTAAAATGCAAAAATTGTCGAATTTTAATAGTTTCTGCATTTCAGTGTATAAACTTGTTTTTTCTGTAAGTTTATGCTATACTCTTTTCACAAGGAGGAATACCAAATGATAGATACTCACGAACTCAAAAAAAGAGATTTATACTTAAATAAGATTATAGCATTTCAAGATACCGAGCCAGTTAAGGTTGTAACTGGAATTCGTAGATGTGGCAAGTCCAGCCTACTCAAACTAATGACTCTTCATTTGAAAGAAACCGGAATCACAGACAACCAGATCCTTGAAATGAATTTTGAGTCACATAAATTTAAGAACATGACTAGCGATTCTCTCTACGAATACGTCAAGCAGCACATCCAGCCAGATAAAAGAATGTACCTTTTCTTTGATGAGGTTCAACGGGTTCCTAACTGGGAGGATGCAATCAACTCTTTCCGTATTGACTTCAATTGCGATATCTATGTCACTGGTTCGAATGCTTATATGCTCTCCTCTGAATATGCTACCTATTTATCAGGCAGATGCGTAGAGATAAAGATGCTTCCATTGTCTTTCTCTGAATTTTTAACATTCCATGATTTTGAAATAAGAGAAACCAAAAGTGCGTTAGGTGGCACACGCAAGCAAGCATTTGATAAAACCGGCGAACACTATGAACTCCGAGAGGTTTTCGATGCTTACATGCGTTTTGGCGGAATGCCGGGAATTGCTGATGTTGGACTGGACCAAGAAAAGGCTCTGGTGCTACTTGAGGGTATCTACTCAACTGTTATTATGAGAGATATTCTCGAACGTGAAAATCGCAGAGGTCAAAAGAGAATCACCGACCCTGTGCTTTTGAAAAAGATTGTCATGTTTCTTGCAGATAACATCGGAAGCAGTATTTCTGTTTCTTCCATTGGCAACACCTTAGTTAATGAAGGTCTTCTAGAAGATGGAAAGCGAAAAGGAACTCCAAGCGCTCACACCGTTCAGGCCTATGTGAATGCACTACTGGAAGCATACTTCTTCTATGACATCAAGAGATTTGATATTAAAGGAAAGGAATTCTTACGTACTCTTGGAAAATATTACATCGTTGATATCGGACTTAGAAACTATCTGCTTGGATTCAGAGACCGTGATAGCGGACATGCAATAGAAAATGTTGTTTACTTTGAACTGCTACGTAGAGGCTATGATGTCTCTATCGGCAAAGTGGATAATTCCGAAGTGGATTTTATCGCAACAAAAGTAGATGACAAACTTTATGTTCAGGTCACAGAATCCATGACCAGCGAAGATGTTCGCAAACGCGAATTAGCACCACTCCAGAAAATCAGCGATAACTACGAAAAAATAGTTCTATCCTTAAATACCGGAATGGATTCTTCCTACGATGGTATTAAATCCATCAACTTGATTGATTGGTTGATTTCAGAATAAAAAAGAAATTTTTAAGAAGGGGCTGTCCTGAAAATGTAGTTCAGCGATAACCTATAGATAAGCAAAACAAAAAGCCCCGTAAACCATCAGATTTACAAGGCTCTCAAAATAATAATGCGGAAGATGGGACTTGAACCCACACGAGCGCAATGCTCACAAGATCCTTAGTCTTGCTCGTCTGCCAGTTCCGACACTTCCGCATATCGCATTTCTTTGGGATTTTTTATTCTCTCCCTCGCGACAAGTGATAGTATAGCAAAGTGCTTTTTGTATGTCAACAGTTTTTTTCTAAAAAATCCAAAAATATTTTTTGTTTATACAATTAATACATTTCGTTCAATAACAATCTGAGACAGCTAATTTTTCATCCCAGAATTTATACTACGACACCGGTTACGCCTCAGTCGTAAAAAGAGCAGCCTCTTCAAAAAGGCCGCCCTTCTGTCTCACTTCTGTTTTTTTCTATATGGATCAGTCAAAAATGATCAGTGCCATGAACACAAGATCTGTGTCGCCTGTATTTGTAAGACCATGTCCTTTTCCATCCGGTGTGATGGTGATGTCGCCGGCCTTTACCGGGCGTTTCACACCGTTATCGTCGTACTCGCCTTCACCGCTTAAGATATAGTAGGTTTCTGTCTCGCCATGATGCTCATGGTATCCCAGAGAACATCCTTTTTCGATGGTAACCTGTGCGTAAAGTCCGCATTTTCCCTTCAGCTCGTCTCCCTCAAGAATGTCTTTGATGATCACATGGCCTTTACCGCCGCACATATTTTCTACTCTTCTGATACCCATGATAAAATCCCCTTTCGTGATTGCGTAAATTTGTGAAATTTTATGAACACAGGCTTTCTGCGGCCTGCGCCCTACTTCCTGTACAATTATAAATGATATGATAAATTTTCGCAATCCTTATTGTTATTTTCACAAATTAACTTACAGGCAAATTTCCCCTACTGTTTATTGCTTTTCGCGACTGCCGGGAGCTTCTATTCGCAATTGAAGCAGGATACTTCTTTGATTCGGTTAAAAAACGAAGCAGCTCTTTTCCAAAGACCTGCTCCGCAATTTATACCTATATTACAGATTTTTAATTCTCTCAATTGCCTCAAGTGTATTCTCATAGCTTCCGAATGCAGTCAGACGGAAATATCCCTCGCCATGTGCACCAAAGCCTGAACCTGGTGTTCCTACGATGTGTGCTTTCTCAAGAAGATAATCAAAGAACTCCCAGGAGGTCATCTGATCCGGTGTTTTCAGCCAGATGTATGGAGCATTTTTTCCACCGGACACAGAAAATCCTGCTGCGGAAAGTCCCTCCAGGATCGTCTTTGCATTACGCATGTAATAAGCGATCTGCTCCTTCAGCTGTGCTTTTCCCTCCGGAGAGTAAACAGCCTCGCCCGCTCTCTGTACAATGTACGGAGCACCGTTAAACTTGGTTCCGTGGCGTCTTGCCCAGAGACTGTGAAGCTCTACGCCATCACGCACCAGTCCTTCGGAACAACGGTAAAGCCAAGACGAACGCCTGTAAAGCCTGCATTTTTGGAAAAGCTTCGAAGCTCGATGGCACAGGTTCTTGCACCCTCGCACTCATAAATGCTGTGAGGGACATCCTCCTCGGAAATATATGCCTCATATGCTGCATCATAGATGATCACGCAGCCGTTTTTGTTGGCGTAGTCAACCCACTCCTGAAGAGCTGCCTTTGTGATCGCACCACCGGTGGGATTGTTCGGAAAGCAGAGATAGATCAGATCCGGTACCTCATCTGCCGGAATTTCCGGAAGGAAACCATTCTCCTCCTTGCAGGGCATGTAGATCACACCATCAAAGTTCTCACGCTCTTTGTTATAAAGCCAGTACGTCCGGCCATAACGTTGGTGTCTACATATACAGGATAAACCGGGTCGCAGACTGCAACCTTGTTATCCAGTCCGAAGATCTCCTGGATGTTTCCGGAATCACTTTTTGCTCCATCGGAAACAAAGATCTCGTCTGCGCTGATGTTGCAGCCTCTGGACTGATAATCATTTTTTGCAATAGCACTTCTTAAGAATTCATATCCGAGATCCGGAGCATATCCATGGAAGGTTTCTGCGTGTGCCATCTCGTCTACGGATTTATGAAGGGCATCGATGATCGCCGGTGCAAGCGGCTGTGTCACATCACCGATTCCAAGACTGATCACAGAATCCTTAAATTCCGGATTGGCCTCCTTATATGCGCTTACCTTCTTTGCGATATTGGAAAACAGATAGCTTCCCGGAAGTTTTAAATAATTCTGATTTACTGTAACCATAGTATTTTATCTCCTTCTCTCAATTTCCTCTGCCAGTGCTTTTCTGACGCTGTCAGGATTTGCCTTGCCTTTCAGCTCTCTCATCAGCTGTCCTACGAAAAATCCCATAACCTTATCCTTGCCGCCCAGAAGCTCTGCCAGCGGTCCGGGGTTTGCGTCTACGATCTTTTTCACAGTTTCGGTGAGAAGGCCTGTATCTTCTACGATCTTAAGACCATTCTCTTCTATATATACAACCGGATCAATATCCTCGTCAAATACTTTTTCAAATACTTTCTTGGCATTCTGTGCGCTGACCTCTTTTTTCTCCACCATGGAAAGAAGGTCTGCCAGATGCTTCGGTGTAAAGCTTACCTTTTCCGGATCAAGGCCCTTGTCCTTTGTCAGGCGAAGAACCTCCACCATAAACCAGTTTGCCACCTTTTTCGGATTTCCGAGAAGAACCGCTGTCTCCTCAAAAAGTCCTGCCAGATGTCTGGATTCGGTCAGTATCCCTGCATCATAAGCCGGAAGCTCATACTCCTTCTGATAACGCTCCATCTTGGCTTCACGAAGCTCCGGAATGGAAGTACGCAGCTCTTCGATCCATGCATCGGAAATGTGGATCGGCGGAAGATCGGATCCGGGAAGTAACGATAATCCTTGGCATCCTCCTTGGAACGCATAGCATGGGAAGACTCTTTGTTATCGTCCATCTTCTTGTCTCCTGGACAACGGCTCTTCCTTCTTCCAGAAGCTCGATCTGACGTTCTCTCTCTCCCTCGATTGCTCTCGCAATAGCCTTAAAGGAGTTCAGGTTCTTCATCTCCGTTCTTGTTCCGAAGGTCTCACTTCCCACCTCATGGACGGAAAGGTTGACATCGGCACGCATGGAGCCCTCCTGAAGCTTGCAGTCAGAAACTCCCAGATACTGCATGGTACAGCGGAGCTTTTCCAGATATGCGATGACCTCCTCGGAGCTTCTCATATCCGGCTCAGATACGATCTCGATCAGCGGTACCCCGCTTCGGTTGTAATCCACCAGTGAGCAGTCTTCCCACTCATCATGGATCAGCTTACCGGCATCCTCCTCCATATGCATCTCATGGATGCGTACGGTCTTTTTTCCTGCGGAAGTCTCGATCTCAACAGCTCCGTCATAGCAGATCGGCAGATACAGCTGAGAGACTGATAGTTCTGGGGGTTATCCGGGTAAAAATAGTTCTTACGGTCAAACTTACAGTACTGATGGATATGACAGTTTGCCGCAAGACCTGCCTTGATGGCAAACTCTACCACTTTTTTGTTGAGGACTGGAAGAGAGCCCGGCATACCGGTGCAGACCGGGCAGGTATGTGTATTTGGTGCGCCTCCGAATTCTGTGGAGCATCCGCAGAATATCTTTGTTTTTGTGGCAAGCTCCACATGCACCTCAGTCCTATGACTGTCTCATACTGTTTCATGCCTTTTTTCCCCCTTCCATTGCCGTTCCGAAATCACCGCGTTTTTTTCTCATAGGCGTGTGCTGCGCGGAACAGGTTGTTTTCTTTGAAGCAGTCACCGATCATCTGGATCCCGATCGGAAGTCCTGCTGCGTCCTTTCCGCATGGAACTGTGATTCCGGGAAGTCCGCACAGGTTTACTGCTACCGTATAAATATCGCCAAGATACATGGCAAGAGGATCTTTCAGGCTCTCTCCCAGCTTCGGCGCCGTAAAGGGTGATGCCGGAGCAAGAAGAACGTCATATTTTGAAAAGGCCTGGTCAAATTCCTTTTTGATAAGGGCTTTTGTACGAAGTGCTTTCAGATAGTAAGCATCATAGTAACCGGAGCTTAACACAAAGGAGCCAAGCATGATACGGCGCTTTACTTCCTCGCCGAAGCCTTCGGTTCTTGTCTTCTTGTACATATCGTGAAGTCCCTCGTACTCTTTTGCACGGAAGCCGTACTTCACACCGTCAAAGCGCTCCAGGTTCGAGCTGGCCTCTGCACTGGCAATAATGTAGTAGGCAGGATCATATATTCTGTTGTCTTCATGGAGAAAAATTCCACCACAGCGCCCATCTCGGTAAGGTCCTTCAGCGTATTCATAAAGGCCTCTTTTACCTCCGGGTTCAGTCCCTCTGAGAGATATTCCTTCGGCACACCGAATTTCATTCCCACGATCTTATCTGTCATAGAAGCGGAGAAGTCAAGATCCTCTCTCTTCATGGAGGTGCTGTCCTTGGCATCGTGTCCGGCAATGATCTCAAGAAGTGCCGCACAGTCTGCAACATCCTTTCCTACCGGCCCGATCTGATCCAGAGAGGATGCATAGCAACCAGTCCGTAACGGGATACTGTTCCGTAGGTCGGTTTGATTCCGGTAACACCGCAGTAGGAGCTTGGCTGACGGATGGAACCGCCGGTATCAGAACCCAGTGCCAGGTAAGTCTCTCCTGCTGCCACTGCCGCACAGGAGCCGCCTGAGGAGCCGCCCGGAACATGCTCCAGATCCCACGGGTTTCTGGTGACGCCGTAAGCGGATGTCTCTGTGGTACTTCCCATGGCGAACTCATCCATATTTGTCTTTCCGATGATCACAAGACCTGCCTGTTCCAGACGGTCAATAACCTCGGCATTGTACTGCGGCACAAAATTCTCAAGGATCTTTGATGCACAGGTAGTTGTTTTTCCCTTAATGCAGATATTATCCTTAATTGCAACAGGTACACCGGCAAGAGGTCCTGTATAGGTTCCGTCCTCAATGCCCTTCTGTACCTCTTTTGCTCTTGCATAGGCTTCTTTTTTGTAAGTATCAAGATAAGCGTGGACCTTGTCCTCTTTTGCTTCGATCTGATCAAAAAACGTATTTCACACCGTCCAGGACGCTTATCTGATGCTGCTTGATCTTTTCCGCAAGCTGTAATGCGGTTAATTTTCCCAAATCCATGTCCTGTCTCCTGTCTTATCCAATTGTTTTCGGAACCTGATACTGGTTTTCTTTCTGCTTCGGTGCATTGGCAAGCATCGCCTCATGATTGTCTCCGTTTGTCACAATATCTTCACGGAATACATTTTTCGTCCTCAAAAATATGTGACATGGGCTCTACGGAAGAGGTGATCAAGCTCGTCCAGCTTGTCTACATAGTCCAGCATCTTCTGCATATCCTCTTTTGCTTTTTCCTTTTCATCCTCTGTCAGAGAAAGCTTCGCAAGGATGCAGACATTTTCCATTGTTTCATCATCGATTATCTTTGCCATCTTTTTTCTCCTTATTACGGCTCAAGTCTGTTCATATCACGCGGGAACAGACAAGTCTCACGAACATTTTCTTCTCCGAGGATCTGCATGGTAAGACGTTCCAGTCCGATTCCAAGACCTCCATGAGGTGGCATTCCATGCTTGAAAGTATCCAGATACTGCTCCATACCCTCTTCATCCATACCACGGGCTGCGATCTTATCCTTCAGCATCTGATAATCATGGATACGCTGTCCGCCTGTAGTTACCTCAAGTCCCTTGAACAGAAGGTCAAAGCTTAATGTAAATTTCTCATCTGACGGATCATCCATTGCGTAGAACGGACGCTTTTTAGACGGATAATGTGTGACAAAAACAAAATCAGCATCATATTCTTCTTTAAAATATCTTCCGATCAGCGCTTCTTCCTCCGGCTCCAGATCATATGGATTGCGGATCTTACGTTTATATTTTTCAGCTACCAGCTCTTTGGCCTTGTCAAAACGTACTGCCGGGATCTTGTCCACCTTCGGAAGCTCCACCTTCAGAATGGAAAGCTCATGGGCGTAGTCTTTCTTAAGAAGCTCTACTGCGTACTGGAGAAATCCGGTTTCCATCTCCATGATATCCTCAAATCCGTTGATATAGCCCATCTCAAAATCAAGGCTTGTATATTCATTCAGATGACGTTTTGTGTTATGCTTCTCTGCACGGAATACAGGGCCTGTCTCAAATACACGGTCAAAAAACGCCTACCATCATCTGTTTATAAAAACTGCGGGCTCTGTGCCAGAACAGCCGGTTTATGGAAATAGCTCAGCTTGAACAGGTTTGCACCACCCTCTGCACCTCTGGCTCCGATCTTCGGTGTGTGGATCTCGGTGAACCCCTTCTCATAGAGGTAATCACGAAATGCCCGCACCAGAGCCTCCTGGATCTTGAATTTTGCACGCTCCTGCACATTACGCAGAGCAATAGGACGATAATTCAGCTTTGCCTCCAGGGAAGTATTCAGCTTCCATTTGTCGATGGCCAGCGGAAGAGGCTCTGCAGGTGAGGAAAGGATCTCCACATGCTGATGCGGAGCTCTCTTCCGTGAGGCGCTCTTTCTTCCTCATGAAGAGTTCCTGTGAGGCGCACACACATCGCCTCCTTCAGATCATGAATGGAAACATTTGTCTTGTCGTTTTCATATACGGTCTGAAAAAGCCCTTCTTTTTTTCGGAGTATCACAAATGCCACGTCCCCCATATTACGGATGCTGTGTATTGCACCTTCCACTGTCGCTTCCTGGTCTTTCATGCTCTCGGAAAGAAGCACATCCCAGGCACATTCTCTAGTCTTACAGATTCCATCCATAAATTCCATTCCTCATCCTCCAATTCAAAGTAGTTTCACCGAATCAGGAAATTCCCTGCGGAATTTTCCCCGATCCGGTGTGATATCAGGCATTCAGCGCAGATCATTTCTGTCCGCTCTGTTGTTTTTTTACACAGAATCATATAAAAGCATCAGAACCATCTGGGCTGTCTCCACCATATTAGTCCCGGAATCCATACTGCATTTCTGGATATAGCGGTATGCGTCATCCTCGCTCAGGTGATTTCTTTCCATTAAAAGCATCTTTGCATTTGAAATATAATTCTGTTCTTTCCATGAACGCTGCTTCGGCTTTTTCTTATCTTTTTTCCAGCGCCTTTCGATCTGGGAAAGCATCATGCTCACCGTATTTACCAGATCTCCGGCTTTCAGAGGCATTCCCACGCATAAATGGTGTTGGTGCCTCACTGATCACTCCCTGAGAGGCCATAAGCAGCATTTCAAAATAATCCGGCATATAGTCCAGAAGATCACGATAGTACATATCCTGAAGATGATAGCCGCAAAGCAGAACGCCGCCATCAAGCTCCGAGATACTGGCAAGGGCATTTGCACCTGAATTGCATACTGCCGCAACCGTGAATCCATATCGGTTAAGGACTGTGCGGATCTTTTTTTTGCATCTTCTATTTTCGGTAATGCAATCACGATACTCGTGTTCATAAGCCGCCACTCCCTTTCGTCCCATTATGCCTCGTTCATCAGATCCGATACAGATACTCCTCGATCTCCCAGTCGGAAATCTCCTGGGAATAACGCAGCCACTCTTTTCTCTTGGCCTGCGCATACTGTTCGCAGAAAGTCTCCCCAAGGATTTCTTTCATCCAGCTGCTGTCCTCAAACAGCGTGATCGCTTCCCGCAGGTTCTCCGGTAAATTCTCGATACCCTGTTCCTTCTGATCCGACTCGGAAAGAGAACGGTCAGAAGCTTTTGTAGGATAGATCTTCTTCTGGATTCCATCCAGGCCCGCTGCCAGGCATACCGCAAAAACAAGGTATGGGTTGGATGCAGCATCCGGGCTTCGAGCTCGATCCTGGTATCAGCACCATTGACTCTCGGGATCCTTACCAGTGAATTCTGGTTATTTCTCGTCCAGGTCAGTTCTGTAGGCGCATCAAATCCAGGCACAAGACGCTTATAGGAATTTACAAGCGGATTGGTGATCAGAGTCATCTCACGGCTGTGAGGCGTAAAACCGCCCGCTTTCTTAATATGCTCCTGCTTGTTCTTTGCGTTTTTAGTTGTTTTTGAGGTCGTCTGATCATCAATATCGCTTCCAAAGGCGGCATAAACAAGCAGTAGATGAGCAACTCAACAAAATATTCTCTTCCAGTGATTTTCAGAATCAGGACGAAGCTACGGCAGAAAGTGAGACTT
>ENA-OQER01001594-OQER01001594.1-human-gut-metagenome-genome-assembly--contig:-NODE-1594-length-10559-cov-1.755464_pt1 | contig 10559 bp, 13 predicted proteins | sample MGYA00242797_ERZ504639 | MGnify/ENA primary metagenome ERZ504639 (study PRJEB26092, sample SAMD00036306) | human gut metagenome | host: Homo sapiens | study: EMG produced TPA metagenomics assembly of...
TGGCGCATATTATCGCTCTTTGCTATGCGTGGAAGTGCACCCATATACTCCAAGCCCTTGTTGAGTCCGTGGAAGAACCATTCTGTCGTGGCGTTCGGCAATGCCATCAGGAAAGGAAGCTCGCTGTGATGGCTGTACTGCTTGTATTTGCAGCAGGAAGCATCTTATCTTCCCCCATCGTAAACGCAAAACAGTATCGAAATCTGCTGACCATCGAGGAACGCGACTTTTCGGAAGATATCCAGCCGGTGAATTTCAGTCAGATTCCGTTGCTTGACAAAGACAGCGCGATGATTCTTGGAAACCGAAAAATGGGAAGTATGGTAGATATGGTTTCTCAGTTTGAGGTCAGCGATCTGTATTCGCAGATCAATTATCAGGAAAAACCGGTTCGCGTGACTCCACTGGTCTACGCAAGCCCGATCAAATGGCTGACCAACCAGTCGCAGGGAATCCCGGCGTATATTATGATCGATATGACGACACAGGATACCTCGCTGGTAAAACTGGACAAACCGATCCGCTATTCCGAGGCAGAATATCTGAACCGGAATATTTATCGCCATCTGCGTTTTCATTATCCAACCTATATCTTCGATCAGTTAAGTTTCGAGATTGACGATAATGGCACTCCTTACTGGGTCTGCCCGGTGCGGAAGTATACAATTGGGCTTTTTGGTGGTGCAACAATCGGCAGAGTTGTCCTGTGTAATGCCCAGACAGGAGAGTGCCAGGATTACACGTTAAAAGACTGTCCGGAATGGGTAGATCGTGCCAATCCGGCAGATCTTCTGATTCAGCAGTATAATTACTATGGAACACTGGTGCACGGTTATATCAACAGCATCTTCGGACAGAAAGGCTGTCTGAAATCTACAGACGGATATAATTACATGGCGATGGAAGACGATGTATGGGTATACACCGGTGTAACTTCTGTCAGCGGAGATCAGTCCAACGTAGGATTTGTTCTGATCAATCAACGTACCAGAGAGACACGATATTATAAGGTAAACGGAGCAGAAGAGTATTCGGCGATGGGATCCGCGGAAGGGCAGGTTCAGAACCTTGGGTACAAGGCAACTTTCCCGATCCTTCTGAATATTTCCAATGAACCAACATACTTTATGGCATTGAAAGACGGTGCCGGACTGGTAAAAAAATACGCGATGGTAAATATCCAGAAATACCAGAATGTTGCCATCGGAGATACCGTATCCGCCTGCCAGGACGCTTATGTGAAACTCCTGAATACCAGTGGAATTACTGCTGGAAATGAGAGCGATTTCAAAACTGTCACCGGAACGATCCAGCGGATCGCGCAGAGCGTTATCGACGGCAATTCCCATTTCTACCTGGTATTAAATGGACATTCCGAGATCTTCGATGTCCCAGTTCAGGATTATCTGCAGGTCGTAACATTGCAGGAGGGAGACACGGTTACCGTAGAATACCTGGAAGGAACTCCGGTTTGTACGGTATTGAACCTGGAGTAGAAAATTTTCACTTGGCAGCAAAAGAGTTTCATGATATAATAAGAAAAATCAACTGATAAACAAAATATAGATGAGATATGTAAGTCCAAGGGCGGACATCCGAGAGGGTGTCTGCCTTTTTTCGATATACAGGAAATTATCTTCCTGCATATCAAGATCGCGAAGCCTATGTTATCTTATTGCCGGCATAATATTCCGCTATATGCCATAAACTGATATATCCTGTACAGGAATCAGAGCACCTGGAAAACGTACAGAATCTTTTAAGCGCTCAGCAACTATGAAGATACAAAATATTTATGAGATTTACATATCTACACCACAGAAGGGAGAACAAACATATGGAAAAGTTCAGTCAACTGGTAACCTGGGTGGACGGAAAAGTCTGGGGCTGGGGGATGATTCTGTTACTTCTCGGAACTCATCTTTTCATGACCGTCCGAACCGGGTTTATCCAGAGAAAAACAATCACAAAAGGAATCAAGCTTTCCGTATCCAAAGAACCGGATGCAGACGGTGAAGTCAGTCAGTTCGGAGCACTTGCCACTGCGCTGGCATCTACGATCGGAACCGGAAATATTATCGGTGTGGGAACTGCCGTTGCCTTAGGTGGTCCTGGTGCCGTTTTATGGTGCTGGCTTACCGGTGTGTTCGGTATCGCGACGAAATACAGTGAATCACTGATTGCAGTAAAATATCGTGTCAAAACCGAAGATGGACGAATGCAGGGTGGTGCCATGTACGCACTGGAACGCGGTTTGCATATGCGGTGGCTGGGCTGATCTTTGCTGTATTTGCCGGGTTTGCTTCTTTCGGTATCGGATGTGTCACGCAGGTTAACGCCATCGCTACTGTCTGCAATGAGAATCTACATATCAATAAAGCAGTTGTCGGAATCATCATTGGCGTTCTGACAGCAGTTGTCATCTTTGGTGGAATCAAAAGCATCGCAAGGGTCTGTGAACGACTGGTTCCGTTTATGGCACTTTTCTATGTGCTTGGCTGTATCGTGATTCTTGGAATTAATTATGACTATATCATACCTGCAATCACAACTATCTGTCGCCTGGCATTCCAACCGGGAGCAGCAGCCGGCGGTCTGGTAGGAAGCGGTATCATGCTGGCGATGCGTTACGGAGTTGCCCGGGGACTATTTTCCAATGAATCCGGTATGGGTTCTGCACCGATTGCGCAGCGGCAGCACAGACTCGAAACCCTGTACGCCAGGCACTGGTATCCTCCACCGGAACTTTCTGGGATACTGTAGTCGTATGTCTGATGACCGGTCTGGTACTGGTTTCTACGATTATGAAAAACCCGGCTATCAATGCCAATGAAATCACCGATGGTGGTGTACTGACCTCCCTAGCCTTCGATCAGATTCCGGTCATCGGACCTTTGATCCTTGTCGTTGGAATTATTTCCTTCGCATTCTCTACGATCCTTGGATGGGCATATTATGGGGAACGTTGCGTGGAATACTTTGCAGGGAAAAAGGGACTGATTCCTTATCGTGTGTTATATATCGCCGTAGCTGTGATCGCCCCGGTAGTAGCCCTTGATGTAGTATGGGACATCGCCGATATCCTGAACGCCCTGATGGCAATCCCGAACCTGATCGCCGTACTGCTCCTTTCCCCGGTTATTGTGAAAGAAACGAAAAAATACCTGGATGACCTGGACGCGAAAGATGATACGGAGATTCCGGTGATTAAAAATAGCAAAAGATGATGATGAGTAAATAAGCGAGCACATACTGATTATTTTGTCGTGGTGTATGCTCGCTTTTTTGCTTGTATGATAGAGATTGTTGCTTAACTGTAAAATAATAATATTAGTCTGTAAAACAGTGCCGGGGTATCAACTTGTTATTTGGCCTGTTAGATGGTAAAATCAAAGTACATTGGGGCAGAGTATCTTCCGTTCCAGTAGTATAGCTTCGGAAAGGAGCATGAAAAAATGGCAATAGTGTTGAAGCTTCCTGTTGGCAGACGGTTTAAATTCTTACTGGAAAGTAAGTTTGCGGAATTAGTTCACAGAACTGCCTGAGAGCCATATACTTGATATGTTAGAAGATATCTACAAATAAAGTCCAATGAATTCCCATTGATGAAACATCTCAAAAGAGCTATACTATAATAGAACACGCTGCTAAAACTTCCTTAAGTGAAGGCAACAATAGTTTTTTATAATTTTTTATAATGGAGAACAAAATGAAAACTACAAATCAACAACCGGCAACTGTACGAACATCCCCAAGATGGAAGCAGCCACTGATATCGACAGGCTGCGTACTTTTCGCATCGTTACTGATGTCTGTCAACATCAAATCTTTCGTCCGGGCGGGAAATCTGATTCCGGGAGGATTTACCGGTTTATCACTTTTGTTACAGCGTACGGCGGAAACATTTTCGGAATTTCATTGCCATATTCGGTGATCAATATTGCATTGAATGCGATACCGGCGATCATCGGTTTTCGGATGATCGGGAAAAGTTTACCTCATATACGGTACTGATGATCGTACTGAACTCTTTTCTGGTCGATCTGATCCCGGTAACGCCGATTACATATGATCCGCTTCTGGTGTCTGTATTTGGCGGGATTTTGAACGGAACAGCAATCTCGATTGCTTTGTTCGGAAAAGCTTCCAGCGGTGGAACGGATTTTATTGCGGTTTATCTTTCCTCCAGATTGCATAAACGTCCTGGAATTTTGTTTTTGGTATCAATGTGGTGATACTTACGACCGCAGGTTTTCTGTTTGGATTTGAGGCTGCGATGTATTCCATCATTTTCCAGTTCGTTTCCACACAGACGATCAACACACTTCACAGAAAAGATCAAAAAGCAACCATGTTCATTGTCACCCGTCACGGAGCAATGCTGGAGCAGAAGATTATGGAATGTACCAGGCATGGAATCACACATCTTGCCGTTCAGGGCTGCTATCTGAAAGAGGACAAAGACATGCTGTACACAGTACTGGGAGAAGATGAGGTGAAAGAAGTGACTGCACTGGTTCACAGCCTGGATCCGGAGGCATTTATCAACATTATCAAATCCGAGGGAATCGCGGGAAGATTCTATGAGGAACCGTTAGAATAAAAGAATAACAGAACTTAGAATAGTTACAGAACAGTTATCAAAATGCTCCTGGGATTCCAGGAGCATTTTTGAAAGAAATTATTTACTCAGTCGAATTACATTCCAGCTGTGTTTTTCAAAGACGGTCTGTAATTTGCCATTTTCCAGTTTGGTAGCAGAAGAGAGTGTCGGAGCTACTGTGTTCGGAGCAGCTTCTGTATTAACCGCTTTCAGATCATCGTTGGTCAGAACGATATGTTCAGCTACTTTGTAACCTTCAAACTGTCTCAGGTCACAGCTGACTTCCATATCTTCATCCAGACTTTTATTCACAGCGAAGATTGTCAGCGTATCTTCTTCCTCATTCCAGATGCATACAGAATCCAGATATGGAGCTTCTCCATAAGTTTTGCTTTCATATACCGGAGTGTGTACCTGAGTATTCAGGACAGTACCTCTTCCGTATACACTTGCATGGAAATACGGATAGAAAATAGTCTGTCTCCATGCACCGGTATCGGATGTCATGATCGGAGCGATAACATTCACAAGCTGTGCCAGGCAGGCAATCTTTACACGGTCTGCGTGACGCAGAAGTGTGATCAGCATACTTCCGACTAACAGGGCATCTTCGAAGTTGTAAATATCTTCCAGCTGATGTGGGGCCTGGATCCATTTTTCCAGTTTTTCATCTGCCTCGTTGCTGTGATACCATACATTCCATTCATCGAAGGACAGGTTGATATTCTTTTTGCCGTGTTTCTTTGCTTTGACAGCATCGCAGATACTTACGACACCTGAGATAAAATCATCCATTCCTTTGGAACTTGCCAGGAAATCAGGGGTATCGTCATCGCGGTTTCCATAGTACTGATGCAGAGACATGTAATCAACCTCATCATATGCCTCATCCAGAACGGTATATTCCCAGGAACCGAAGGTTGGCATGTCCAGGTTGGAGCTTCCGCAGGCTACGGTCTCGATCGTCGGATCCATGAATTTCATCAGACGGGAAGTCTCAGCTGCGATTCTTCCGTATTCTGTAGCCGTTTTATGGCCCATCTGCCACGGACCATCCATTTCATTTCCCAGACACCATACTTTGATATCGTGCGGATCTTTGTAACCGTGTTCTTTTCGCAGATCACTGTAGTAAGTGCCGCCTTTGAAGTTACAGTATTCCAGAAGATTCTTGGCATCTTCCGGTCCGCGGGTTCCCAAATTGACAGCCATCATGATATCACTTCCTGCTTTTTTTGACCAGTCGGCGAATTCATTTAATCCGAACTGATTGGTTTCGATCACACCCCAGGCAAGCTCCGGTCTGGATGGCCGTTTGTCTTTTGGTCCTACGCTGTCTTCCCAGCGGAAACCGGATACAAAGTTACCGCCCGGATAACGAACGATCGGAACCTGCAGTTCTTTGACCAGATCCAGGGTATCTTTCCGAAATCCCTGTGCATCGGAGTTCGGGTTGCCTTCCTGATAGATTCCTTCGTACACGGCTCTTCCCAGATGTTCAATAAAAGAACCGAAGATCCTTTTGTCTACCGCGCCGGTGAGGAAATATTTGTCTACAATAATTTCAGCTTTTTTCATTGTAAAAACCTCCTGTGGTTATATAATGTGCTCTCGACATGTATTGTCTGTACTGTCTATGATTGTAACAGAACATTGGAAGAATACCAGAGGTTTTTGTCCGAAGTAATTGACTTTTTTTCCGGTGTCAGGTATGCTTTTTGTAGAAAATACGAGAGGGTGATGAAGTAATGATTTCAGATATTTCCATACAGTTTTGCGAATACAACCGCTCCAACCCAGATGCTGACCGGATCTACCGTCCACAGGGGAGCGGCGATTATTTGTTTTTATTGCTGAAAACTCCGATGAAGTTTATCAGGAGAATGGTATACTGATTACCGGAGAAAATGCCTGCATCCTGTACACACCAGGACAGATGCAGCACTATCAGGCAGTACAGAAGTTCCGGAACAGTTATCTTCATTTTGTTGCACAGGAGAATCCGGCAGAATATTTTCAGCTTCCGCAAAATCAGATATTTTATCCGCAAAATCCGGAAGAAATAGAAGAAATCATCCGCAAGCTGCAGCAGGAATACATCACCCGCGGTTCTCATACGGAAGCAATGCAGAGTGCACTGATCTGCCAGCTTCTGGTCACGGCAGCCCGTGGACTTGAAAAAGGGCAGCGACATAACCCAGAAGAAGAAGGGTTGTACCGGGATTTTCAGGCACTTCGCATGGAGATGCTCCGCCATTATGAAAAACACTGGACAACCGAACAACTCTGCAATCAGATAAACCTGGAAAAAAGTCAGTTCTACGCTTATTACCGGCAGTTTTTTCACAGTACCCCACACAACGACCTGCTACAGGTCCGTCTTGACAAGGCCAAAAATCTACTGACAAATGAAGCGCTGCCGATCCAACAAGTGGCTCTTTCCTGTGGATTTCGAAACATGTCTCATTTCAGCCGATATTTTAAACAGCAGTGCGGTTGTTCGCCAAAAGACTGGATCTCCAGCGTTTCTCCTCAATGAAATATCACTGTTTACCGATAACAATAATTGAGAGACCAGTGGATCATTTTATAAGGCAAAGTCACACAAACCGCACAATATATGGTACAATGTAAAAAAGGAATTCTGTATATCATTCTATTTGCTATAATCAGAAGAAAGGAGACTACGCTTATGAAAGAAAATGGCTTTTTGCTTCACTGCTCCTCACAGCAGCATTGACCATGACATCCTGTTCTTTCAAGCTTCCGGTCGAATTACCCTTCAAGATTCCATTCATTACTGCAGATAGAAACACCAAACAAAACGACGAGGATCCGTCTGACCCGAAAAAAACACTGATCCGATAATAACGGACGAACCTGAAGTTCCTGAAAATATCGACACCACAGAAAACACTCAATCAGGTAATGATCATGGATCCCATACACCTGATGAGGCAGATCCTTCTCCGTCACAACCAAACGAAGACCCTGTTGATGCGCCGTCCGGTCAGGAGAATTCTGTGGACATACCGGTTCTCATGGGAGGTGCTCTTTCCTTATACCGGTATATTCTATACTAATGAAAATTATGAAGACGGGACTCACCGATATGAGATATGTTAGAAGACGGGATGTCTTGCATCGTTGACTATTGCTATGTCAACCCGAAAGATCTTCCAGACACTCCGGAGGCATACGCAACCCTTGCAGCAGAAAAACTGACCGACGGAGGCATATATAACATTCTTTCCGTTTACCAGGACGATGGTTATACTGAGAGTCTTTCCTATCCGGTGTATATTGTTTCCTTTACCAGCGGAAACAACGAGGATACCAATTTCTGGCTGGCATTTATGGTTATACGGGATGGATATACGTACCTGTATGCTCCCAGCGTATCCTGCAATGCGGATTATACCGCGGAAGAGCTCGGACAAGATCTTTTCCCACGTCTGTTTTTTTCCGATTCGATGGACAACTGATGCTATGAAAAAGCACCTGACTGTTATATCTTACTGTTATGTACCGTGGCAATACTTTTCTTCGAGACAGATGGCTTTTCCCACACAAATATGTTACACTTAACCCTGTAGTAATATTAACTGGGAGGTAGAAAACTATGACTGAGCAGGAGAGAATGAAACAGGGTATGTATGGCAGGATGATGATGAAAATATGAGTCTGCAGGCTCACACAAAAGCACTGGTAAGAGAATTCAACAGTATGCCACCGGAAGATATGGAAGGAAGAGAAGCACTTCTTCACGATATTTTCGGAAAAGTAGGAAAAAATGTATGGATCACTCCACCGCTTACAGCAGCTGTTGGAAAATATGTATCTATCGGAGACGGCACCTATCTAATATGAATCTGACACTGATCGATGACTGGAAGATCACCATCGGAAAAAATGTGTTGATCGGACCGAATGTAACCTTGTGTACCACCGGACATCCCATTGATCCGGAACATCGGGGAGACGGAATGTATTCATTCCCAATCACCATTGGTGATAATGTATGGCTGGGAGCCAATGTTGTCGTTCTTCCGGATGTGACCATCGGAGAAAATTCCGTGATCGGTGCCGGTTCTATCGTAACAAAAGACATTCCGGCAAACTGTATTGCTTTTGGAAGTCCATGCAAGGTATATCGTGAGATCAATGAGCACGATAAAGAATACTATTTTAAAAACCATCGTTTTGATGAGCAGCCATAACGAGATAAAATATGCTTCGCGAATTTATACGATTGGTATAAATTCTGTGCATCGCAAGGTGTGTTACCGGGAATGGAGTGAACAGTAACACTTTGCTTGCCGCCCGTGTAAATAACAGGAAAGCCTTGACAAACACTGTCTTTGCAGTTAAAATATTTTATGTTTTATAAAGTATACGACCTGGAAGGGGAAGAGTAAAAGCGGTATCGTTCTTTCAGAGAGCTGTCGGTTGGTGCGAGTCAGCAGAAGAGAGCTTTGAACTGGCCCCGGAGTCCTTTTTCCGAAACATTTTCATAATTTATAGAAGATGCAAGTAAGAAAAAGCGGGAGTTCCCGTTACAGAATCCATAAGTGCATGAGGCTTATGCTTCATGAAGTAGAGTGGTACCACGGAAATAAAAGTCCTTTCGTCTCTAGTTGAAAAACAGAAACAAAAAGGACTTTTTATATTTCAAGCAATACCTAGGAGGAAGAAACCATGACAGTACCTTATAATCATAGGGCAGTAGAAAAAAAATGGCATGATATCTGGGAAGAACACCCGGTGAATGTGGATGATGCAAAAGCCAAAATATTATTGTCTGACATGTTTCCATATCCGTCAGGAAATGGTCTTCATGTCGGACACTGGAGAGGATATGTAATTTCTGATGTATGGAGCCGCTACAAATTATTGAACGGTTACTATATCATTCACCGATGGGATGGGATGCTTTCGGTCTGCCGGCTGAGAACTATGCGATCAAAATGGGTGTACATCCTGCAAAATCAACCGCAGACAACGTAGCAAACATCAAACGGCAGATCAACGAGATCGCAGCTCTGTATGACTGGGATCGCGAAGTAAACACCACAGATCCTGAGTTCTACAAATGGACCCAGTGGATCTTTGTAAAGATGTTTAAAGAAGGTCTGGCTTACGAAAAAGAATTCCCGATCAACTGGTGTCCATCCTGTAAAACAGGTCTGGCAAATGAAGAAGTTGTCAATGGAAAATGTGAACGTTGTGGTTCTGAAGTAACTAAGAAAAATCTACGTCAGTGGATGCTGCGTATCACAAAATATGCAGACCGTCTGTTAAATGATCTGGACAAACTGGACTGGCCGGAAAAAGTTAAAAAGATGCAGAGTGACTGGATCGGTAAATCCTATGGTGCAGAAGTTGAATTCCCGGTTGAAGGAAAAGACGAGAAGATCACTGTATACACCACTCGTCCGGATACCCTTCACGGTGCAACTTCATGGTACTGGCTCCTGAGCATGCCATGGCAAAAGAACTGGCTACCGATGAAACAAGAGAAGCTGTGGAACAATATATCTACGATGCATCCATGAATCTAACGTGGATCGTCTGCAGGACAAAGAAAAGACTGGTGTATTTACCGGATCTTATGCAATCAACCGTTAAATGGTGCCAAAGTACCGATCTGGCTGTCTGACTATGTATTAGCTGATTACGGTACGGAGCAATCATGTGTGTACCTGCCCATGATGACCGTGACTTTGAATTTGCAACCAAGTTCAATATTCCGATCATTCAGGTTATCGCAAAAGATGGAAAAGAGATTGAAAATATGACAGAAGCATATACAGAGGCTTCTGGAACCATGATCAACTCCGGTGACTGGAACGGTATGGAATCTTCTGTACTGAAGAAAGAAGCTCCGATGATGATCGAAAAGATGGGTATCGGACGTAAAACCTAACTTCAAGCTGCGTGACTGGGTATTCTCCCG
>ENA-OQER01001596-OQER01001596.1-human-gut-metagenome-genome-assembly--contig:-NODE-1596-length-10548-cov-2.772862_pt1 | contig 10548 bp, 11 predicted proteins | sample MGYA00242797_ERZ504639 | MGnify/ENA primary metagenome ERZ504639 (study PRJEB26092, sample SAMD00036306) | human gut metagenome | host: Homo sapiens | study: EMG produced TPA metagenomics assembly of...
CCGTGATGTGCCAGAATGCAGTGTTTCAGTTCACTTGCCAGTTTTTCGGAAAACCCGGAATGCGGCGGATACTTGCTCCGACCAGTTCCACGCCCATCACGATATGGCCGAGAAGCTGTCCGTCATCCGTGTAATCGTTTTCCGGGAATCTGGAGATTTCTTTCATTTTTCCCACATCGTGGAACAGTGCCGCACACAACAGAAGGTCTTTATTTAAAAACGGATACTGTTTTACATAGTAATAGCAGAGTTTTGTCACATTTAAGGTATGCTCCAGAAGTCCGCCCACAAATCCGTGATGCACGCTCTTTGCCGCAGAATGTCCTTTGAACGCTTTGATAAAAGCTTCATTTTCCACAAAATAGCTGTCTGTAAGCTGCTTCAGATACGGATTCTCGATTTTATGCACATACGTGAGCAGCTCTTCGTACATCTCATCAATGTTTCGCTCGCTGACCGGCAGATAATCTTCTTCGATATATTCGCCTTCTCTTGCTTTTCGTACTCTTTTGATGGAAACCTGTAATGCTCCCTGAAAACTTGTGACATCTCCAACCACATCGATATAGTCCAGCATATCGAAATCCTCAATTCCCTGAGAGTTCGGATCCCAGATTTTGGCATCGATCACTCCTGTTTTGTCCTGAAGGATCACATTCTCATATGATTTGCCGTTTTTTGTCATCGCAGACTGTCTGTATTTGCAAAGATAAATTCCTGAAAGTCTCTCGCCTTCGTGCAATGTTTCAATATATTTCATTGTTTTGACCTTTCTCTTATTAAATAAACATGAATGGTTCCGTGCAGGACAGATCACTTGCTGCCGGTACCATGATCTTATCTGTTTCGTTATCTGGCTCCCATGACCAGTTTCATTTCTACATCGCATAACCGCCGATACTTTTCTGCGGACCTTGATTTTTAAGGTATCACCTTCCTGATATTTCCGCAGAATGTCTTCGTACTCGGACATCGAGCCAACGCTTTCCCCGTTGATCTCTGTGATCACATCGGCTGCCTGTATCCCGGCATACATGCCGGTGAATCTGTGTTCACTTTCTTGACATAAATACCGTAAGGAACGCTGAAATGCTCTGCCACATCGGCACTGACGCTCTTTCCGACCACACCGGTATAAGGAAGCGACCTGCCTGCTGCCAGCATTTCCAGCAGATAGCTGATATCAGAAATGCCAAGTGCAGTCAACGTATCTGCCGCACCAGTCTGTTTGAATTTCTGTGCCACAATGCCGACCATATTTCCATCCAGATTCAGCAGAAATCCATAGCTCATATCGCTGGCCGCCATGTCCGTTGCGATCACCTTATACTCTCCGTCCACATCTTCACACTCCGTAATCGAAGTGATCATGCCATAATTGATCGAATCTGTATACCCCATTGGACTTCCGACTGCGATCACCGATTCCCCTTTTTCTACGCTGGAAATTCCTTTGATCGAAATTGCGGAAATGCTCTGGATCGTGGATTCCTTTATACTTTTGAGCGGAATCTCCAGAATCGCAAGCTCTGTCACCGTATCCTGCTGTCTGACAGCTGCATCTGCGACCTCTCCGCCCGGGAAGGTTACTGTGATCTGCTGTGCACTTTTGATAAAACGACTGGAAGTCAGGATGTAAAGCCAGTTGCTGTCCACACGGAACACCAGTCCGGAAGTCTCCGTCACATTCTCATAGCTTTCACTGAACCAGTCCATTTTTGCCACATAGCTTTTAATCTTTACCAGAGAATTTTCTGCAGAATCTACCACATTTTTCATCTGATCATAGTGCATGCGGTATTCTTCGATTGCATCTGTTTCTTTGCTGTTCTTTTTCCTGCCTTTTGCCGTCTCCTTTTCGTCATCCACTTTCTGCTCTGTCTGTCCGGTTTCTGTCTCCTGAGTATGTGTCTCTTCCTGAACCATCACGATCTGTGTCGGCTCATCCGGCTTTCCAAACTGATTGCTCGCCCACGGCTGTACGATCGCGAACATCACGCCCGCCGCCACCCCGAAAATAAGTGCCAGGGCAATCGCCGCTGCCCCCTGCGTAAACCACTTACGTCGGTAGAACGGCTTTTTCTTGATCTGTTCATTGATAAAATGAAACTCTTTCTTCTCGTTCTCACCCATATACCTGATCCCTTCTGCTATTATAGGCTTTTCGCTCAAAATACCTTTTGACCATACCCACATTATAGGTACAATAGAAAAATAGTAAAGTTATAATTATATGATGCCAGGGGCAAAAGCCTGAAACTACGATGTGCTTGCACAGGAGTGGTTTTATGGCTTAATACCCCGCCCGACGTGAGCATAAAAGTGAAGCGGAAGCTTCACGATATGCGAATGGCGGGTGCTATGTGCCAGTGGCACATGTTTAGCACCGACCGAAGCGGAGCGTAGAAGAATTGTGGGAGTACAAAGTACGGAACAATTCGTATGGCATCTTTTGTTACACATCACTACAAGAGGTATGCTATATGAACCCAAAGGCTTTAAAAACTTTAGAATATAATAAAATCATTGACAAACTCACAGAATTTGCCGGTTCGGCACTTGCAAAAGAGATGTGCCGCAATCTGCAGCCATCCACGGATCTGTACGAGATTCAGGCTCTCCAGAAGGAGACAAGCGATGCCCTTTCCCGTATTTATCAGAAAGGTGCGGTATCGTTCCGCGGCGTCCGCGACATCCGCGGCTCCATCAAGCGTCTGGAGATCGGTGCGATCATCGGTATCAATGAACTGCTTTCGATCTGCAGTCTTCTTGAGGTCTGCAGCAAGGTAAAGGCTTATTCCAGAAATGACCGTGATCCTGATTTTGAGGATTCTCTGGAAGCTATGTTTCAGGCACTGCAGCCTCTGACACCGGTTTCTTCCGAGATTCGCAGATGTATCGCCTCGGAGGAGGAATTAAATGACGATGCCAGTCCTGCACTGTTCAAGATCCGCCGCTCCATGCGTCAGATCAACGACAAGGTCCACGCTCAGCTCCAGACGATGGTAAATGGCTCCGCCCGCACCTACTTGCAGGATGCGGTTGTTACCATGCGAAACGGACGCTACTGTATCCCGGTCAAAGCAGAGCACCGCGGACAGATTCCGGGCATGATCCATGATCAGTCCTCCACCGGTTCTACCCTGTTTGTGGAGCCGATGGCTGTCATCAAACTGAACAACGACCTGCGTGAACTGGAATTAAAAGAAGAAAAAGAAATCGAGATGATCCTTGCCACCTTAAGTGCCAGATGTGGTGAAGAAACCGAAGCTCTGCGTGATGACCTGGATCTTCTGACAAAACTGGATTTTATTTTTGCCAGAGCACAGCTCTCCCGCTCGATGAATGGCACACAGCCGAATTTCAACGAGGAAGGCCGTATCCTCATCAAAAAAGGAAGACATCCGCTTCTCGATAAAAAGAAAGTCGTACCGATCGACATCCAGCTCGGTAAGGATTTTGAACTGCTGATCATCACCGGTCCGAATACCGGCGGTAAAACCGTTTCCCTGAAAACAGTCGGACTTTTTACCCTGATGGGACAGGCCGGACTGCATATCCCGGCATTTGACCACTCAGAGCTTTCCGTATTTCACGAAGTTTTTGCGGATATCGGCGATGAGCAGAGCATTGAGCAGAGTCTCAGTACTTTTTCCGCCCATATGACAAATACGGTATCGATCTTAAAAGAAGCGGATGACCGTTCGCTCGTGTTGTTCGATGAGCTTGGTGCCGGAACCGATCCGACCGAAGGTGCAGCCCTTGCGATCGCAATTCTTTCCAACCTGCATCGCCGCGGTTCCCGCGTTATGGCAACCACGCACTACAGCGAATTAAAGGTGTTTGCACTTTCCACACCGGGCGTGGAAAACGGCTGCTGCGAGTTTGATGTGGAAACTCTGCGTCCGACTTACCGGCTGCTGATCGGTGTTCCGGGTAAAAGTAATGCTTTTGCGATTTCTCAGAAACTTGGTCTGTCACAGGACATTATCGAGGAAGCAAAAACACATTTGACCAAACAGGATGAAGATTTTGAAGATTTACTTGCTGATCTGGAGCAAAAACGTGTTACAATAGAACAGGAACGTGACCAGATCAATTCCTATAAAGAAGAGATCCGCGAATTAAAGCAGCGTCTTGAATCCAAACAGGAAAAACTGGACTTAAGCCGCGACAAAATTCTCCGTGAAGCAAATGAGCAGGCACGCAACATTTTGCAGGAAGCCAAAGATTATGCCGATACTACGATCCGCAATTTCCAGAAATATGGAAAGGCTGCCGGCGTGTCTGCCAAAGACATGGAAAAGGAACGCGGCAAACTACGTGAGAAAATGTCCACAGTTGACAAAAAGCTTTCTGCGAAGAATGCGGCTCCGAAAAATCGCATAAACAGCTTACCGCCAAAGATCTGCACATCGGCGACAGCATAAAGGTACTGAGCCTGAACCTCAAAGGTACGGTCAGCACGCTGCCGGATGCAAAAGGCAACCTGTTTGTTCAGATGGGAATCCTGCGTTCTCAGGTAAACATCCGGGATCTGGAAAAACTGGATGATACCGTGATCACCGGAGGCAATTTCAGCAAGACCGGTTCCGGCAAGATCAAAATGTCCAAATCGGCATCTGTCAGCACAGAGATCAATCTACTCGGAAAGACCGTCGACGAGGCGATCATGGAGCTGGATAAATATCTTGACGATGCTTACATTGCCCACCTTCCTTCCGTCCGTATCGTACACGGAAAAGGTACCGGTGCACTTCGAAAAGGTGTTCACAATTATCTCCGCCGCCAGAAGCATGTCAAGAGCTATCGCCTTGGCGAATTCGGCGAGGGTGATGCCGGAGTTACGATCGTGGAGTTCAAATAAAACTGTTAAAATCAATAATGCCTTAAGAATTGTTCCGTACTTCGTACTCTCACAATTCTATCCGACATTCGCATATCGTGAAGCTTACGCTCCACTTTTATGCTCATATCGGTGCAGGTCATTAAGCCATAAAACCACTCCTGTGCAAGCACATCGTGGTTTCAGGCTTTTGACCTTAGCATTATTAAATATTATTTAAAAACATGAGGAGTATATATTATGGTAAACAGACAAAAGATTATGATTGTTGATGATGATGAGAACATTGCAGAGCTGATCTCTTTGTATCTCACCAAAGAGTGTTTTAACACGCGAATTGTTCACGACGCGAAAGTGCCATGCGTGAATTTGATACTTACGGACCGAATCTGGTCCTGCTGGATCTGATGCTTCCGGGCATGGACGGCTATCAGGTATGCCGCGAACTGCGTCAGCGTTCTTCCGTGCCGATCATCATTTTATCTGCAAAGGGTGAGGTGTTTGACAAGGTACTCGGTCTGGAACTTGGTGCAGATGATTACATGATCAAACCGTTTGATTCCAAGGAGCTGGTTGCCAGAGTCAAAGCGGTTCTCCGCCGTTTCCAGCCAGAGAAATCTTCCAGTTCACAGAATTCCGGCAAGATCGTGGAATACCCGGATCTGATCGTAAATCAGACCAACTATTCTGTTATCTATAAAGGATCTACCGTTGACATGCCGCCAAAAGAACTGGAACTGCTCTATTTCCTGGCTTCTTCACCAAACCAGGTTTTCACAAGAGAACAGCTGCTGGATCACATCTGGGGCTATGAATACATCGGCGATACCCGTACGGTTGACGTACATATCAAACGTCTCCGGGAAAAGATCAAAGGAAATGATTCCTGGGCACTGACCACCGTATGGGGTATCGGCTATAAATTTGAGGTTAAAAACATATGAAACGCAGACTTTACCAAAAACTCATTCTGGCATGGATCTGTTTCGCCGTACTGAGTTTTGTATCCGTAGCTGGTATCACTTCTTCGCTTGTGGAAAAGCATCTGATCAAAAACAGGACAGAAGGCATGTACCGCGAAGCAAATGTGATCGCTGCCGGAAGGCTCGCACAGAATTACACCGAGCGGGCTTCTTTGCAGGACACCTACACGAACCTGCTGGCCGTCGCCTCTTACCAGTCCATGCGACTCTGGCTGATGGACAGTAATGGCAAGATCCTGATCGATACGGCTGTCGGCTATGATCAGTCAAAGATCACGCAGCTGGATTCTTTTGATCCGGTATCCCTGTCCGGCAATTATTATCAAACCGGTCGCTTTTTTGACTATTTTGATGAAGATATGCTCAGTGTGGTCGCACCGATCACATCCAACTACATCACGAAAGGCTACATTGCAGTCCATTATGAAAAGAACAAACTGGAAACGGAGAAAAATTCCATTCTCAACTGTTCCTACATCACACTGGCTATGATCCTGGCTCTTTCTCTGATCGTATTGATTACATTTACATTGTAGTATATTTTCCGATCCGCCGCATCATACACGGAGCAGATGAATATGCCGCCGGCAACCTGAACTACAAGATCCCGGTCGAATCCAACGATGAAATCGGTTACCTTGCCGCTTCTATGAATTACATGGCAGGCGAGCTGAACAACTCCGGCGAAAGCCAGCGAAAATTTATTTCCAACATTTCGCATGATTTCCGTTCTCCGCTTACTTCCATCAAAGGGTACGTAGAAGCCATGCTGGACGGCACGATCCCACCGGAAATGCAGGAGCGATACCTCAATGTCGTTCTCTCAGAAACAAACCGTCTGACCAAGCTCACAAAAGGACTGCTGACTCTCAACAACTTCGATGATAAGGGAACGTACCTGGAACTTGCAGATTTCGACATCAATGCGATCATCCGCCCAGACTGTGGAAACCTTCCGCAGCCTGTGCTGGGACAAACACATTTCTTTCCAGCTTACGTTCGAAGAAGAGTCACTGTACGTCAATGCCGATGTCGGAAAAATCCAGCAGGTTCTCTATAATCTGATCGACAACGCCGTAAAATTCAGTCATCCAGATTCTCTGATCTACATCTCTTCTCTGGAAAAACACGGAAAGTCTTTGTATCCGTAAAAGACACCGGCGAAGGCATCGCAAAGGACAGCTTAAATAAAATATGGGAGCGTTTTTATAAGAGCGATCCATCCAGAGGAAAAGATAAAAAAAGGCACCGGACTTGGCCTTTCGATCGTCAAAGAGATCATCCAGGCCCACGGTGAAAATATCAACGTTGTCAGCACGCAGGGCGTAGGAACCGAGTTTACATTTACACTGCCATGCAGCAAGAACAAAAAATGACGGAGATTTTGTAAATGTGCAAATGAACGTTGCAAAAATAGTTTTGTAAAAAATAGTACGCCATTGGCTGTCTTATTTTACGCACTATGTTTTTCAATGCATTTCGTTTGCACATTAAGAAAACCTCCGCAGCTTCTCATCCCTTCCAGTGCAGCCGGTGCAGGTCGCCTTCCAGCTGCATATGGTCGAAGTGTTCTGGCGAAGTGCCTCGTAAAGCACGATCGCCACAGAATTGCCAAGATTCAGGGAGCGGATATCATTGATCATCGGGATACGGATCGCCGTCTCCTGATTCTCTACCAGAATTTCTTCCGGGATCCCGGCACTTCTTTTCCGAACATAATGTAACAATCCGGCTCATAGGCCACTTCCGTGTAGGTTTTCTTTGCCTTGGTCGTCGCCATATAGATCTTGGCTCCCGGATTCTTCTCCAGAAAGTCCGCATAATCAATGTAAGTAGTCACATCGAGATCTTTCCAGTAATCCATCCCGGCTCTCTTTAATGCCTTTTCGTTTAAGCGGAAGCCAAGCGGCTCGATCAGATGCAGTCTTGTCCCGGTTGCCACACAGGTTCTGCCTATATTTCCGGTGTTTGCCGGAATCTCCGGCTCAAAGAGCACGATATTCAGCTTTGCCATTATCTGCTGCCCTCTTCTTTCAGTCTCTTCACGAAATCTGCCATACGGTCCAGTGCTTTCTTAAGATCTTCCAGTGAATAAGCATAGGAAATTCGCAGGTACCTTCGCCACACTCACCAAATGCACTTCCCGGAACGACAGCGACCTTCTCCTCTTTCAGCAGTCTGGATGCAAACTCATCGGAAGTCATGCCAAACTCTTTGATGCATGGGAATGCATAGAAAGCTCCAAGCGGCTCAAAGCACGGCAGTCCCATCTCTGCAAATGCATGCAGCAGATAACGTCTTCTGCCATTGTAGGATTCACGCATTTTAATCACATCATCATCGCCGTTTCTCAGTGCTTCTACGGCTGCATACTGGCTGTTGGTCGGAGCACACATGATCGCAAACTGATGTACCTTTGTCATCTGTTTGATGATCTCCCTTGGTCCGCACGCATAGCCAAGTCTCCATCCTGTCATTGCGTAAGCCTTAGAAAATCCGTTCATGGTGATCGTGCGTTCTTTCATGCCCGGCAGACTTGCGATCGATACATGATCTCCTGCGTAGGTCAGCTCAGAATAAATCTCATCAGAAAGCACGTAAATATCGTGGCGGATGATCACTTCTGCGATCGCTTCGAGATCTTCTCTTGTCATAACCGCACCGGTCGGATTGTTCGGGAACGGCAGTACCAGAGTTTTGTCTTATCGGTGATCGCATCCTCCAGCTCCTGTGCCGTTAAACGGAACTCATTCTCTGCTTTCAGGTTGATGACAACCGGAACACCGTCCGCTAAAACAGCACACGGCAGATAAGATACAAAACTTGGCTGTGGGATCAGCACTTCATCGCCCGGATTTAACAGTACACGCATCGCAAGGTCGATCGCCTCACTTCCGCCTACGGTGATCAGCGCCTCGTCGATCGTATAGTCAACTTTGCATCTGCGGCTTAAATATCTGCAGATCTCCTCACGCAGCTCTTTTAAACCTGCATTGGATGTGTAGAAAGTCCTTCCTCTCTCCAGACTGTAGATACCCTCATCACGGATATGCCACGGCGTATCAAAATCCGGTTCGCCCACACCAAGCGAAATGACATCGTCCATCTCGCTTACAATATCAAAAAATTTTCTGATTCCGGAAGGCTGAAGCCCCAGAACTTTATCGGAAATTACATTTTTCATGGTGTCACCAGCATCCTTTCATCTTTGCTTTTCTTTGTAAAAATCGTTCCGTGATCTTTATATTTTTTCAGGATGAAATGAGTGGCTGTACTTAAAACAGAATCCAGTGTGGAAAGTTTGTCAGAAACAAAACCTGATACTTGTTTCAGAGTCTTTCCTTCCAGAATGACCATCAGATCATAGGCACCGGAGATCAGATATACGCTTCTTACCTCCGGATAATTATAAATACGCTCTGCGATGGAATCAAATCCCTGTCCACGCATCGGAGTGACACGCACTTCGATCAGAGCGGTTACTTTCTCATCGGAAACCTTTTCCCAGTCGATCAGTGTGTGATAACCGCAGATGACCTTTTCCTCTTCCATCTTTGCGATCTCATTCATGATCGTTACTTCATCGCTGCCAAGTAAAATAGCCAGTTCTTTCGGATCAATACGGCTGTTTTTTTCTAAAAATGTCAATATCTGTTCTCTCATTTTTAAGCCTCCTTCTAATCGAACACCTTTTCCAGTTCCTCCTTCTGAGGACGGTCCAGGTATCTCTTTTTTCCCTGATTATAAATGATACGGTCATTGCCATCGTTCGTTCTTCCGATCACGGCTGCGTGAATCCCTTCACGTTCCAGCACGGAAACCAGCCCAAATCCGTCTTCCACTGCCACAAGAAGTGCCCCGGTGGAATCGGTATAGTAGGGATTCAGGTCAAAAAACTCGCAAATCTCCACAGTCTCCTGGCGGATCGATATTTTCCGAAGATCAATTTCCATACCTGCATTTATCTGCTCCAGCATATTCCAGAGCCCGCCTAATACCCCGCCTTTTCCAAGCGGGTAAATGGCGGCAGCACCATACCCTCCTGAGATCTGGTACTCTCGCTCTGTGGACAGATAACGGGTAAACCCTGCCGCATCACGTATCATCACGGACGGAAAACGGCTGGACAGCTCTTCTGCCCTGCACGAAGCAAGGGCGGAAGTGCCTTTTAATGCTATCCATTTTGTCAAAACAAGATCCATAGTTTATATCCTTCTATCAACTTTTTACTCAATAACAGCTCCGTTTGTCGGGTCATCCGGCAGTGCCACATCCGGTGTGGAACTTCCATCTCCACCCTGCGTATTGTCTGCTGCGGAATCGCTCTGTGCCTGTGATTCGCTCTGCTGCTGATCCGCTGCCTGTGATTCACTTTGTGTCTGATCCTGTGCCTGTGACTCACTCTGTGCCTGATCCGCTGTCGCTGTACTTGTCTGTCCGTAATTTCCGCTTATGATCGCCTGAACCTGATTCAGGTCATTGTTTGCATCGCAGACTGGATCGCCGCTGCCACAGTCGGGTTATCCGTATTTACTCCGACATCATAGCAGACCGGCGTTGCCTGATACGTACTGGAGTTCACCTGTTCTTTTGTCGTCTCACCATTTTCGGTAACATATTTCCACAGAACTGCGGTAAGCCCCTGCAGTGCTCCCTGTGTCTGGCTTAAGTAGCGACCGGCTGATCCGTGGCATAGAGTGCTACACCATCCGCAGTCGT
>ENA-OQER01001597-OQER01001597.1-human-gut-metagenome-genome-assembly--contig:-NODE-1597-length-10548-cov-2.122349_pt1 | contig 10548 bp, 12 predicted proteins | sample MGYA00242797_ERZ504639 | MGnify/ENA primary metagenome ERZ504639 (study PRJEB26092, sample SAMD00036306) | human gut metagenome | host: Homo sapiens | study: EMG produced TPA metagenomics assembly of...
GTTTAACCGGAAGTCCGGTACAATATAACGGAAATCTTCTCGGTTTATTTCAGTTAAAAAATCCTGAAAATCTGTCAGAACTTTTGTGGTTGAAGAGATAAGGTAGAGATCAGGATAATTTTTTGTAAATAGTTTAATAAAAGCTCGGAGTGCACGATCACGCCATTCTGGAGTTGGTGTGTATGTGGTGAATTATCGGCATCAGAGGCGTGTTCGAACATTTTACAAAGTTCGTTACATTTCTTATCTGTAAGATGTTCTTCCCGTAGCAACGAATTACTGAACGTCAGTCGGGCCGAGATGCCGTATTCCCGCACCAGATCAAGCACGTCTTCCGGATTAGAATATCCAAATGAAGTACGCCCGCCGCCCCAGATACAATCCGAAGGAGCGCCATAGATCGAGCCAATCTCACACCAGTCGTAAAAATATTCCCTGTGTTTCCGGAATAATGGAAGGAATATGCGGTACAATTCGTAAAATTCAAACAGGCCTGGGAGGTGGTAAAAGGCAGTAGGATTATTATTTTGAATATTTGCTGTAGTTGCTGTATTCATGTGGTTACCTCTGGAAAATTTTCTATGGTTAATGATAACACATTATCCCGGCAGTGAACACGTATATTTCCGCATATGATACGCCACATATACTGCGATCACAAGTTCCGTAAGCGGCATTGCGGACCACAGACTTCCGGGCAGGCAATGTCCTTATAGCATATTTTTAATTTATGTCAAGGTTTTACATGCATTTCACTTGCATTATCCACATACATGTGTATAATAAAGTTTGTTCGGTATTTTTGAAAAAAAAGTATAGTAATAGAAAACTTTTGAAAATATGGAGGTGAAAATGTGGATATCGGAAAGAAGCTGAGAGAGCTTAGAAAGCAGAACGATCTGACATTGGAAGATCTGGCTTCGCGCAGTGAGCTTACGAAAGGATTTCTGTCACAGGTGGAGCGTAACCTGACGGCACCGAGTATTGCGACATTGGAGGACATTCTGGAAGCACTTGGAAGTAATCTGTCGGAATTCTTTCACGAAGAGGAAGAAAAGCAGATCGTGTTCGGAACAGATGATTTCTTCGTTGATGAGAAAGAAGATTACCAGGTGGAATGGATCATTCCGAATGCGCAGAAGAACCAGATGGAGCCGATTCTTATGACACTCTATCCGCATAAAAAGAGTCATATCCAGACGTCGTATACGGGCGAGGAATTTGGCTATGTACTGAAGGGAAATATTACGATTATGCGCGGCGGTAAAAAATATAAAGTGAAGGGCGCATGAGACGTTTTATATGGATGGTGCGAAGAGTCATTATCTTTATAATCACGGGAATAGCCCGGCAAAGATATTGTGGATCACGACACCGCCAATCTTTTAAAAATAAACCAGAGGGGACAGTAAAAAAGCCGGAAAACCCGTCCCCATGGAAAGGAGAACCATGGAAGAGAAAAAACTAATCGAATTTCGCAATATTGTGAAAAGCTTTGATTCGCAGGTTGTGTTAAAAGGGATCAACCTGGACATATATGAAAATGAATTCGTAACCCTGCTTGGACCAAGTGGATGTGGTAAGACTACACTGCTCCGAATCCTTGGAGGATTTCTGGATGCGGATGAAGGAAAGGTGATCTTTGACAATGAAGATATCACCGGAAAACCACCGTATGAAAGAGAACTGAATACCGTATTCCAGAAATATGCATTATTCCCACATCTGAGCGTATATGAAAATATCGCATTTGGATTAAAGCTTAAAAAAATGAGTAAAGATATTATTGAACAGAAGGTTATGAAGATGCTGAAACTGATCGGTCTGGAAGGCTATGAGGATAAGAATACGACCTTACTTTCCGGTGGTCAGCAGCAGCGTGTGGCAATCGCGAGAGCACTGGTCAATGAGCCGAAGGTACTGCTTCTGGATGAGCCTCTGGCAGCGCTGGACTTAAAGCTTCGGAAGGAAATGCAGTATGAACTGAAGCGCATCCAACAGGAGGTCGGCATCACATTTATCTTCGTAACACACGATCAGGAAGAGGCACTTACGATGTCGGATAAGATCGTCGTTATGCAGAAAGGTGAGATCCTTCAGATCGGAACCCCGCAGGAGATTTACAATGAGCCGACAAACCGTTTCGTTGCAAACTTCATCGGAGAGAGCAATATCATTTCCGGAAGAATGATTGAGGATTACAAAGTCCGTTTTGATGATATCACGTTCGACTGTGTGGATCAGGGCTTTAAGGAAAATGAGCCGGTGGATGTCGTGATCCGTCCGGAAGACATCGAGTATCGTAGATGTAAAAGACGGCAAGATGACAGGTGAGGTATTAAGTGTTCTGTTCAAGGGTGTGCACTATGAGATCATGGTGGAGACGGTTCCCGGAACGAGTGTTACGGTCAACATGCGTGTCATCCGTAATCACGATGTGACCAGCGAAGACGGAAGCGAGAAGATCAGTGCCAACAACTTCTATGTAGATCTGGAAGATGTGGAGAATCTGGATGATAAGGAAATTGTCGCACTGTCGAATGCACAGGCATGGGAGACGGAAAGTGATGAGTACATTTCCATTGCAAATATTGAATATGAACTGGAAGCAAAAGAAGGCCAGTATCCGGTAACATTCAGCACAGCAAACGGAACCAGCATCGAGAGAACCATCTTTGTAGTTAACCAGCCGTTCGTTAAGAATGAGAAGGCAAATGAAGGTGTTATGGCATTCAACTTCTTCAAGACGGTAGATGAGATTACAGAATCCCAGGCATTGGATACGGATCTTAAGACATGGGCAAATGCACAGGGTTGGAAACTGACGGATGAAGACCAGAGCGTGGACATCAGTGTAGACTATGATTTTGATCCGGAAGAAGTAACAGAAGGCGTGTATGAGATTACATTTTCCACTACGGGACGAGAGTTCAAGATCCATACAACGGATTATTCGGAGGAAGGACAGGAGGTCGGCCTGACATTCTTCCCGGAAGATATCCATGTTATGCCGAAGGTGGTATTCTAAGATGAAGAAATTTTCACAGTTAGCATTTCCGTATATTGTGTGGGCGGTACTGATGCTGGTGTTCCCGATGGTTCTGATCGCACTTTATTCAGTGACAGACCAGGGAAATACCATTCTGTCGTTCACATTTACACTGGAACATTATGCCAAATTTTTTACCGACCCGGATTTCTTATTAATCCTTTGGCGTTCCATTGTGATTGCGGTAAAGACAACCGTAATCTGCCTGTTGCTGGGCTATCCGATTGCATATTATATTGCGCGCAGTGAGCAGAAAAAGCAGAATGCGCTGATTCTTGTGATCACGATCCCGATGTGGATCAACATGCTGGTAAGAACATATGCATGGATCGGACTCTTAAGTGACGGCGGCTGATCCAGAGAATCTTACACTGGTGGGATTGGGAAAGGGGTCTCTTCTTTATACAGAAGAGGCAGTGCTTTTGGGAATGGTATATAACTTTCTGCCATTTATGATCCTGCAGATCCAGACGTCACTTAGTAAGATGGACAATTCCTTGCTGGAAGCGAGTGCAGACCTTGGGGCAAGCCCGGCGCAGACATTTAAGCGTGTGACACTGCCGCTTTCCGTGCCGGGAATCATCAACGGGATTACGCTGGTATTTCTTCCGGCAGTCAGTTCTTTCTTCATACCGAAGCTGCTCGGCGGCGGTCAGTATTTCCTCATCGGAAATATGATCGAGAACCAGTTCATTACGGTTGGAGAGTGGAACTTCGGAAGTGCCATTTCCATGATCATGGCGGTCATCATGATGGTACTTATGATGGTTGTCCGTAAGATCGAGATTCGTAACCAGGGTGGAAAGGGGGTATAATCGTTATGAATAATAAGGGAAAACGTCCGATAGGGAAGATCCTTATGATACTGGCGGTTGTGTTCTTCTATCTTCCGATCCTGTACATGATCATATTCTCATTTAACGATGGAAAATCACTGACGAGTTTTACAGGATTTTCACTCCGCTGGTACAAACATATGCTGGATTCATCAGATATGATGGATGCACTGTCGACAACATTCAGTATTGCATTGCTTGCGACCTTTATTTCAACGGTAACAGGAACAATTGCAGCAATCGGTATCAGTAAATCAAAGAAGATTGTGCGTGACCTGATGGAGCAGATCAACAACCTTCCGATCATGAATCCGGAGATTGTAACAGCAATCGGATTTATGTTATTATTTATTACATTTCATGTGGAAAAAAGGTTATGTAACGATGCTTCTGGCACATATTGCATTCTGTATTCCATATGTTATGTTATCGGTCATGCCAAAGATCAAATCGCTGGATCCGAACCTTGCCGATGCGGCAATGATCTTGGGGCAACACCGTGGCAGGCACTGACGAAGTTGTTGTGCCACAGATCACGCCGGGAATCGTAGCCGGTGCATTGATCGCATTTACCATGTCAGTGGATGATTTTATTATCTCTTACTTCGTAACCGGACGTGGTGTGAAGAACTTAAGTATCATGGTGTATACGATGAGTAAACGTGTCAACCCGAGTATCAATGCAATCTCGACACTGGTGGTTGTGATCATCACGATCGTACTTGTGATCATCAATGCTGCACCGGCACTTTTTGCAAACGTGCGAAGAGAAACAGCATCGGCAGACGAAATGTACTGGTACCGGCAGTTGCGGTTGTGTGTGTACTGGCGATCGTAGCCGGAGTTGTGACATATAATAACAAGAAAGAGCCATTGCCATTTGAGGGGCAGACGCTTCGTATCTATAACTGGGGCGAGTATGTAGGTGAACATATTATTCAGGATTTTCAGAAAGAAACAGGAGCAACGGTACTTCTTGAAAATTTTGATTCGAATGAACAGATGTATATTAAGGTCGCAAATGGAGAAGCTTATGATATTCTCGTACCAAGTGATTATATGATCCAGAGACTTATTTCTGAGGGATATTTACAGAAATTGGATAAGTCGAAACTGAACTGTATGGATAAATTAGATGATGCGATCAAAGGACTTCCGTATGATCCGGGGAATGAATATTCTGTTCCGTATTTCTGGGGAACAGCCGGAATCGTGTACGATAAGACAAAAGTCGATATCAAAGACCTGGAAAAAGAAGGCTATAACATTTTCCTGGATCAGAAATATAAAGGGGACATCTACCTGTATGACTCAGAGAGAGATTCCTTTATGATGGCATTGAAGGCATTGGGATATTCGATGAATACGTCCGACGAAAGCCAGATCCAGGAAGCTTATAACTGGCTGGTACAGTGTGTACAGACCATGAAGCCGGAGATCGTTACCGATGAGATCATTGATAACATGGCGCAGGGAAGAAAGGCACTTGGCCTGATCTATTCCGGAGATGCGACATATGTAATCAATGAGAATGAGAACATGGGATACTACCTGCCGGAAGGCGGAACAAACCAGTGGTCCGATGCCATGGTCATTCCGAAGAATGCGAAGAATCCGAAACTCGCACATGCATTTATCAATTATGCGAGCGATTATGACGGAGCTTATGACAATTCAAGTTATGTAGGTTATACATCAGCGAATAAGAAGGTTATGGAAGATCTGTATGGCAAGGGCGGAGAGTTCGAAGGAATTGATGCATATATACCAAGAACAGATAATAAGAATGATGAAGTCTTTGAATATAATGAGGAGACGAAGAAAGAGATCAGTAATCTTTGGAGTAAGGTGAAGATTGCGGCTAGTAATACGAATTAAGGGCCAATGGGCCAATGGGGACGGAAAATGGAATTTTCCCCGTCCCTGTTTCTATTTAAACACATACTTCTGGATCACATCAAACGACGCCGGCCCCACATCCAGAACCGCCTTATGAAACCGCATCTGCGTAAAGTTATCACCCCATTTATTCACCGCATTTTTCTTAAGTTCCAGAAATTCCAGATACCCAATATAGTATTTCAGATAATTAGCCGGATCGGCAATGATCAGATCATAGATATCCTCAATGGTCGCATCATCCGTTATCCCATAAGTGTGGAAAAAAGCCGCCGCATCGGCAAGCTTCCAGCCATCGTAATGGATTCCCATATCGGCAAGTGCATATAGTCCCAGAATGACAGATGAGTTGCGTTGAAATAATGTAGCCTGCTCTTTCGTCAGTGTGGAAAAGTAGTAGCTCATCATCTCGCTGTAAGTGGCCCAGCCTCGGTGTAGCCGCCATAGTTCAGTACACAGCGGATTGGATCGGGATGAAGGCTTGCATAATAGACATTCTGATATAAATGTCCGGGGTAGCCTTCGTGGGCGAGGGTGGTGAAGAGAGAGAGGTTGTCGGTGAGGTGCCCGTTGTTGATGTAGATTACATTTTCAGAAGTGTTGTCGATGGCCGGGATCATGTAGAAAGCCGGGCTTAAGTAGTCTTCCATGGATTTCTGGACGTATTTGATCTGTGTATGAATCTGTGGATATGGTGGAAAATCTTTCGTAATCTTGCCGGACAATGTGGATAAGATCTTTTCCGGGTCAGATTCGGTGAGTAGTGTACCCTGGGGGCTGAAAATATCAGAAGTTATGGAGGATGAGGCGGAAGAGGAATCACCAGTCAGCACCCGTTGCATAACTGTAAGATCCGAAGTATCTGTGCATTTGCAAGATTTTGCAGCTCTGCAATACTGCGGGAGGAACCGGTCTCACTTCTTACCAGATATTCGTAATAAGTCCGGCCATTCGGAAGATAGCACAGCCCGTTATTGTTTTTGCCGGAACTGCGGAGTTCGGACAAGCCGGAAATAAGCTGTTCATAGGCCGGAAAAATATATTTTTTTTATGTAAACGTTGTTCTGCCGGGTATAGGCTTCCCGCTGCTTTTCGGTAAGGACACCGTCTCTGGCAGAAGCAAGTTCTTCCAGTCGTTCCACGAAAGAAGAATAGAGATAATTGCTTTCTTTTAAATTAACAAAATCCCGGCATTCTTTGATGATGGAGTCAGCAGTGTAGGAGCCATAAAAAGACCGGATTCGGATTTTGTGTGTTCAAAATTCAGGATAGAGCGGAAGTATTCCGGTGTTTTAGTAAGAAGCTGCAGATAGTTTTCAATATCGGAGATCTCATAAAAACGGTATTCTGATAAGATGACCGGAAGCTGTGACTGAGTTCCTGTGAGAGGTGCAAGTGGTTCGTCGTAGAGTGTATAAGGGGACAGATCATAGGCAGAATTCAGATAGTCATTCAGCACATCATAAGTAAGACGGTTGTCTTTGGAAAGAGATGTTCTGTTATAGGAGCGAAGTCTGGTCCGTTCCGCATCGACACTAGACCGGACCAGTTCGGGATCGGTGGTACATTGTCCATAAGAAATGGGCGCATTTTTTATGCCATATTTTTCGGGATTTTTTAAGGTGTAGTGGAGAGTAATTGTATTTCCACTGATTTCCTGTCGGAAAAGTTCAGAAGTATATTTCGAAAATGCCTGATCCGCATCCTGTTGAGAATGAAAGAACAGAAGAAAAAGGAGTAGAAGTACGGATGCAGACGGAAGCAAAAAGAGTAATGGCTTCCGTTTAAATTTTTCGAGAAATTTTTGCATAAAAATCCCCATATAAATCATTTGTATCATTTATATGGGGATTTCCCGCAATATGTATTCATTGTTTATAACCGGAAGCCAATATCATAAACTTCCGGTAACTTATATGACTTATAATCCGGTAATCAGCTCAACAATAAAGACGCCGAGACATGCGAACAAGGATACCTTCAGCAGGCTCTTGCCACGGTAGGCCAGAAATACGGCGATGATAAATCCGGCAAGTGCAGACCAGATATTCGCAGTGGCACTGAGGATTGCCGGGAATGTCATAGCAGCAAGCGTCACATAAGGGACATAGTATAAAAATGATTTGATATACGTGCTTTTAATCTCTTTGCGGATCAGCGTCAGCGGAAGCATACGGATCAGGTAAGTAACTGCCGCCATCACAAATATGTAAATGTAAATATTATGATTCATGGTGTGCCTCCTTTGTACTGTCACTCAATTCGCCAGCTTCTTCCAGTTCATCGTACTCGTCCTCTTTCACCGGGAAGAAATAAGCCGCAATTCCTGCAATGATCAGAGTAATGATGATAATACGGAATCCGGATGAAATATTCCTAAGCCCGGGTGTTTTGTCAAATAAAAAGCTGGCTGCCATGGAAATGACAACAACACCTGCGAGTACACGGTTGTTACGAGCGGCGGAATGATGATCGCCAGAAACATACCATAAAGTGCGACACTTAATGCACTGACAACACGAGCCGGTAATATATTACCGGACAGGATTCCAAGAAATGTACCGAATACCCATCCGAATACAGAGATAAATATAACCCCGTAAGAATAAAACGGACTCAGTTTTCCACCCTTGCAAACTGTGACGCCGAAGATCTCATCGGTCACACCGTAAGCAATGAGAAAACGGTGGAACAGCGGCGCTTCCGGATCAATCTTCTGCGAAAGTGCGCAGGACATCAGACAGTATCTTAAGTTGATGATAAGCTGTGTGATGGCCATCTCTATATAAGAAGCAGTCGATGCGATCAGCGACAGCCCTGCAAACTGTCCGGCGCTGGTCACATTTGTCAGAGAGATCAGAACCGCATCAAAGATCGAAATTCCGACTTTTTGCCATGATCCCAAATGTAAATGAAACCGCTATGTATCCAAGACAGATCGGTATTCCGTCCTTGAAACCGGCGGTGAAATATTGTCTTCTGGTCATAATAAATTCCCCAATCTTATGTGTAGTTTCTGTAAATAACGAGAATATTATAAGCGCTCTGATTGGTTGCGTCAATGATGTGAAAAGTGGAAGATGGGAGAGATTGAGAACAAAGATAACAGTATACTATGTAAACGAATAAAAAAATGAATAGGAATAATTCAAAATAGCTGCCGAATTAGTGGAAAACATATAAAACATACAAAACCTATTGACAAGGTATGGTAAAAGCAGTATCATACGCATATCGAATCTGAGATACGAAAAATACACATAGATGGAGTGATGAGTATGATAAAAGTAGAACACGCAAACAAAACCTTTCCGGAAAATACGGTAAGGTACATGCCTTGCAGGATGTAAGCATCCATGTAGAAAAGGGAGACATTTACGGAATCATCGGATTCTCCGGAGCCGGTAAATCCACATTGATTCGTCTTGTAAATGGACTTGAAACACTGGATAGCGGAACTGTAACGGTTCATGGAGAAGAACTTGGAAGTCTGAAGAAACCGCAGCTTCGTAAATTAAGAAGAAAAATTGGAATGGTATTCCAGCAGTTCAACCTTCTGGAATCCAAAACAGTTTATCATAATATAGCATTGCCGCTGATTCTTGAGAAAGTACCGAAGGCTGAGATTGACAAGAAAGTTAAAGAAGTTCTTCGGTTTGTAGAACTGGAAGACAAGAAAGACGTGTATGTCAGCCAGCTTTCCGGTGGACAGAAACAGAGAGTCGGAATTGCAAGAGCATTGACAACAACACCGGATATCCTGCTTTGTGATGAGGCAACCAGTGCCTTGGATCCACAGACAACAGAGGCAATTCTGAAACTGCTTAAGAAGATTAATCGTGAGATGGGAGTTACAATCCTTCTGATCACACATCAGATGCAGGTGGTTCAGATGATCTGTAATAAGTAGCAGTCATGGAGAAAGGTCAGGTAGTCGAGGCGGGAAGTGTACTGGATGTATTCGGAAAACCGCAGGCACCAGTTACAAAGAGATTTGTTCAGACTGTTGTGAATGATCAGATCCCTGAAAGCATCATAAGTCTTGTAAAAGAGCAGAAAGAACATTTCCGTGTAGAACGACTGAAATTTATCGGAAGCAGCGTAAAACGCCCGGTTATCTCAGATATTTGTCATGTAGAAGGAATTGTAGTAAATATCTTAGGAGCAACCGTTCAAGAACTCCAGGACAACATAATGTGTGTGTTCATTTTACAGTTGCTAGGATCTGAAGAGAAGATTCTGAAAGCAGAGAAACAGATTGACGAAAACGGAGTAATCAGAGAAAGGGTAGAGGTGATTTAATGGATCAGCAGTATTTTGGAGTTTCACTGGAGAAATTACTGACCAGTGGAGGACAGACTTTATATATGGTGGCATGGTCATTGATCATCGGAACCATCATAGGAATCATTCTGGCATTGATCCTTGTGCTTTGTCGCAAGGGCGGACTTGCAGAGAATCGGATTCTCTACAATATCGTAAGTATCTACATTAACATTGTAAGAAGCATTCCATTTGTAATCCTTCTTGTAGCAATCATGCCACTGACAAGAACAATTGTTGGAACTACGATTGGAAGTACGGCATCGTTGGTACCACTTGTTATTTATATCAGTCCATATCTGGCACGATTGATGGAGAACAGTTTGTTGGAAATTAATCCGGGTATTCTGGAAGCAGCAGAAGCGATGGGAGCTACAACATGGCAGACTATTCGTTACTTCCTTCTTCCTGAGACTGGCCAAGGCATCATCAGGGGGATAG
>ENA-OQER01001598-OQER01001598.1-human-gut-metagenome-genome-assembly--contig:-NODE-1598-length-10545-cov-1.896237_pt1 | contig 10545 bp, 10 predicted proteins | sample MGYA00242797_ERZ504639 | MGnify/ENA primary metagenome ERZ504639 (study PRJEB26092, sample SAMD00036306) | human gut metagenome | host: Homo sapiens | study: EMG produced TPA metagenomics assembly of...
TCATAGTATGTTGATATGCCCCCTTTTACAGATAAATTCTGCCAGAACTCATCATAGTATGGATCATTTCCATATACAAGATGGGATGAGCCGATGATAAAATCAAGAACAGAGTCTTTATCATATTCGTTTACGTGTCCGGCAACTGATGGCATGAGTCCTTGTTCCACGCCGGTACTAATATCTATAATATGGGAATATTTTTCCTTAAGACTGGTTATAGTATCTACGTAGGGCTTGAAATCAAGCATAAACATAACTTCACCATTTTCAGGTGGGTAATCAAAGTCGTTGTGGTCAGTAAAACATATTGATTTTAATCCGAGTTTTACAGCCTGTCTGACTACATTTTCAGGTGGATTGTCTGAATCAGATGAAAAGGAAGTATGCAGATGATAGTCACAAAGTCTGTTATTATAATTGCTTAAACACATAATAATCCTCATTTCCACGCATTTATACTCATGATTGTGCTGTATGCGTTGTTATTGAATTTATAATCGTTTATTAAATCAATATAGCATAGTGATATATACTTGCTATACTGTTTTAATAAATGTTTTTAATAAAATACATTGTGTTAATTAGCATGTTTGCTAATATGTGCTTTTTATATACACAGTAATAAAATGCTTTTTCGGTTAAACCTCTTGAAAATATTTCTTTTGATTGTTATTATGTAAATCGTAATTTTACATTCTTTACATAAAATGCACATTAATTTTATTAAGCAATTAAGATTTATAAGGATTGCATGAAATATAATATGTGCAGGACAGGAGAAAAAAGTGGATATTGAGTTAGTTGGCAATTTGTTTATGTTTGCAGGCGGCATAGGTATGTTTCTTTATGGAATGAACATTATGGCCGATGGTATGCAGAAGTCAGCTGGAAGTAAGATGAAACAGCTTATTGGGTATCTGACCAGAAACAGATTACTGGCGGTTCTGGTAGGAGCATTTATAACTGCGATTATTCAGAGTAGTGGTGCTACTACAGTCATGGTTGTAGGTTTTGTTAATGCAGGACTTATGACACTTGTCCAGGCAGTAGGAGTTATAATGGGTGCTAATATAGGTACAACCATTACAGCATGGATTGTTTCGCTTGGACAGTTAGGTGATGCAGTTAAAGTGTTAAAGCCAGAGTTATGCACCTCTGCTTGTAGGAATAGGTGCTATTCTTGTTTTATTTAGTAAAAAACCAAAGAAGAAAATGTTAGGGGAAATTATAGTTGGTATAGGTCTTTTATTCTTAGGCTTAAGCTTTATGTCACAATCTATATCACCATATACAGATGCACCTATATTTTCAAAGGCATTTGAGGTTGTAGGAAGTAATCCTTTGCTGGGTATACTTATAGGTATTATTGTTACAGCACTTTTACAGAGTTCATCTGCCTCTGTGGGTATATTACAGACACTTGCCATTAATGGTGTTGTTACAACTAATGCAGCAGTATTTATAACGTTAGGACAGAATATCGGTTCATGCGTGACTGCGATTATATCTAGTGCAGGTACAACACGAAATGCAAAAAGAGCAGCATGTATGCATCTTCTGTTTAATATTGCAGGAGCTGTAATATTTGGAACAGCAGCATTTATATTATTCATTCTAAGACCTTCACTTGCAGTACATAATATAACAAGTGTTGAGATTTCGTTGTTCCATACATTTTTCAATATTATATGTACAACAATCATGATGCCATTTGGCGGGCTGCTTGTTAAGTTATCAGGTATGATAATAAGAGAAAAATCACAGGATGAAGAAAATGCCACACTTGAGGCAAGCGACAGCTATGCGGCTGAGCTTTCAAGACATTTTGATAATAGAATATTAGAACAGCCATCTGTTGCAGTTAACAGGGCACTTAGTGAAGTTGTCATCATGGGAAATCTTGCTCTTGATAACATAAAGTATTCAGCTAAGGCAGTTATTAACAATGACCAGGATATGATAGATAAGGTTATAGAAACAGAACATAAGGTTGATCTGTATGAGAAGTATCTTACAGAGTACCTGATAAAGGTAAACAATCTGTCGATAACAGAAGAACAGCATCTTATGATTAACAATCTGTTTCATGCTATCATAGATATAGAAAGAGTGTCTGATCATGCTGAGAATATGTCAGATCTGGCAAAGTATAAAATAGAGAATGGCATCACGTTTTCACAGCATGCCATGGAAGAACTTAAAGCACTTTATGAGAAGGTGGTTGTCAGCTTCTCAGAGGCAGTAAAGGCAAGAGAAAAACTAAGCCGTATAGCAGCAGAGAATGTATGCAGGATAGAAGACGAAGTAGATGCCATGGAAGAAGAACTGCGGAATAAGCATATTGAAAGACTCTCGTCAGGCTTGTGCAAGCCATCTAATGGTGTCATATTCCTTGATACACTTTCTAACTTTGAAAGAATGTCAGATCATGCTAATAATCTTGCTGATTGTGTGCTTGAAGAACTTGAACAGAAAAACAGATAAAAACATTTTATAGAATATTTTGTAAAAAATAGTAATTTACACTTGATATTTTAAATTAGTTTATGTAGAATATCTTTAGTTGATTTTTTATTAACAATCTTTATATTAGGAGGATTTATTTTTATGTTCAGTAAAAGTTGCGATTAATGGTTTTGGACGTATCGGTAGACTTGCATTCAGACAGATGTTTGGTGCAGAGGGTTATGAGGTTGTTGCTATCAATGATTTAACAAGCCCTAAGATGTTAGCTCATCTTTTAAAGTATGATTCATCACAGGGAAGATATGTTAATTTTGGTGAAGAAGATCAGGTAACAGCTGATGATGAAGCTGGTACAATCACAGTAAAGGGTAAGACAATCAAGATCTACAAGGAGCCAGATGCTAACAACTGTCCTTGGGGTGAACTTGATGTTGACGTAGTTCTTGAGTGCTCAGGATTCTATACATCTAAGGCAAAGGCTCAGGCTCATATCAATGCAGGTGCTAAGAAGGTAGTTATCTCAGCTCCAGCTGGTAACGATCTTAAGACAATCGTTTACAATGTTAACCATGAAACACTTACAGCAGAGGATAATATCATTTCAGCTGCTTCTTGTACAACAAACTGCTTAGCTCCTATGGCTAAGGCTCTTAATGATTGTGCTACAATCGAATCTGGTATTATGTGTACAATCCATGCTTACACAGGTGATCAGATGATTCTTGATGGACCACAGAGAAAGGGTGACTTAAGAAGATCTAGAGCAGGTGCTTGCAACATCGTTCCTAACTCAACAGGTGCTGCTAAGGCTATCGGTCTTGTTATCCCAGAACTTAACGGAAAGCTTATCGGAGCTGCACAGAGAGTTCCTACACCTACAGGTTCTACAACAATCCTTAACGCTGTTGTAGCTAAGAAGGTTACTGTTGATGAAGTTAACGCTGCTATGAAGGCTGCTGCAACAGAAAGCTTTGGTTACAATGAAGAACTTATCGTATCTAGCGATATCGTTGGTATGAGATTTGGTTCATTATTCGATGCTACACAGACAATGGTTAACGAACTTCCAAATGGTGGATGCCAGGTACAGGTTGTTTCTTGGTATGATAATGAAAACTCATATACAAGCCAGATGGTTAGAACAATTAAGTACTTCGCTGAATTAAGCAAGTAATTAAAGGTTGAAATACCTATAGGGTTGATTATGTTTAACTAGTTAATAATACCGGAGATGAGAATTCATTCTCCGGTATTTTAATAAGTGTGTTGTGTAAAAAGTATTAATGTATATTTCTGCTTATAGAGGCAGATGATATATAAGTACTTTTGCATAGAATATACATTTTATAATTATAGTATTATAAAAATATTATGGAGGATTTGATTATGCTTAATAAGAAGTCAATAGATGACATCAATGTTAATGGCAAGAGAGTATTATGCAGATGCGATTTTAATGTACCTTTAGATGGTGACAGAATAACAGACGAAACACGTCTTGTTGCTGCACTTCCAACTATCAAGAAGTTAATAGCTGATGGTGGAAAGGTTATCCTTTGCTCACATCTTGGAAAGCCAAAGGGAGTTGACAAGACTTTCTCTTTAGCACCTGTAGCTAAGAGACTTTCAGAGCTTCTTGGACAGGATGTTAAGTTTGCAGCAGATGATACAGTTGTTGGCGACAATGCCAGAGCAGCTGTTGCAGCTATGAACAACGGTGATGTTATTCTTCTTGAAAATACACGTTTCAGAGCAGAAGAGACAAAGAATGGTGAAGAATTCTCTAAGGATCTTGCATCAATCGCAGATGTATTCGTTAATGATGCATTTGGTACAGCTCATAGAGCACATTGCTCTAACGTAGGTGTTACAAAGTATGTTGACACAGCTGTAGTTGGATATCTTATGCAGAAGGAAATTGATTTCCTTGGAAATGCTGTTAACAATCCAGTAAGACCTTTCGTAGCCATCCTTGGTGGATCAAAGGTTTCATCAAAGATTTCAGTTATCAATAACCTTCTTGATAAGGTTGATACTCTTATTATCGGTGGTGGTATGTCATATACATTCCAGAAGGCTCACGGCGGCAACGTTGGACAGTCATTAGTTGAAGATGATTATCTTGACTATGCTAAGGAAATGATGGCAAAGGCTGAAGCTAAGGGTGTTAAGATGCTTATTCCTATTGATACAGTAGTAACAAAGGAATTCAAGAACGATACTCCTTTCCGTGTAGTTGAAGCTGGATGCCAGGAAGATGATGATATGGGTATGGATATTGGACCAAAGACATGCGAACTTTACAAGGATGCTCTTAAGGATGCCAAGACAGTAGTATGGAATGGACCTATGGGTGTATTTGAATTTCCTAACTTTGCTAAGGGAACTATCGCAGTAGCAGAAGAGTTAGCACAGCTTACAGATGCTACTACAATTATTGGTGGTGGCGATTCAGCAGCTGCTGTTAATAACCTTGGCTTTGGCGATAAGATGACACATATTTCTACAGGTGGCGGTGCATCACTTGAATTCCTTGAAGGCAAGGAACTTCCAGGTGTTGTTGCAGCTAACGATAAGTAATGTGTTTACTGACATAAACATATAGCAGAATGGTTATATCATATAATCGTGCTGCACTATTAGGCAAAAAGGGACTGTGTATATTATATATGCAGTCCCTTTTGTGCAAAATAGACATAATTTTGGCTACAGCTTAATACAATATATGATGTAGTTACGATAATGGAATATAAATATTGTATTTATTTCAAATATTCACATTATTAGTGGCTTTTTGTAAATTTGTATGATATAATTCATATATCTTAATAAGCATTCTTAATAATTTTTATATATTTGTTATGAATGTATTATAGTTACTGTGCAGAGTTGAAGAAAGAGTATATTGTGTATTAGATGTAAGAATACGGTAAAGGGTGAGTACTCATCTTATTATTAATTTAAGATATAACCCTGCGTTAAACAGTAACATATTGTATGGAGCGTGGTTGTAATATGAGAAAGAAGATAGTAGCAGGAAACTGGAAGATGAATATGACTCCTAAAGAAGCAGTCGGACTTGTAAATAAGCTTCGTGATAAGGTGACTGGAAGTGATGTAGAGGTTGTGTTTTGTGTTCCAGCGATAGATATAATACCTGTTGTTGAGGCAGTTAAGGATACAGATATTAAAGTTGGTGCAGAGAACATGCATTATGAAGAAAAAGGTGCATTTACTGGGGAGATATCACCTGGAATGTTAGTTGATTCAGGAGTATCATATGTGATATTAGGGCATTCAGAAAGAAGACAGTACTTCGGCGAGGATGATGATTGTATCAACAGAAAGGTAAGAAAGGCTATAGAATATGGTATTACACCTATTATCTGTTGTGGAGAGACTATCCAGCAAAGAGAAGAGGGTATCACGTTAGATTTTATAAAAAAGCAGATTAATGCAGCATTTACACAGGTTTCGCCTGATGATGCAGCTGATTGTGTTATTGCCTATGAGCCGATATGGGCTATTGGTACAGGCAGGGTTGCAACATCAAAGCAGGCACAGGAAGTATGTGAGGCTATAAGATGTAACATAAGAGAGCTATATGGTGACGATGTAGCTGCTAAGGTGAGAATACTTTATGGCGGCTCAGTGAATGCTTCTAATGCTAAAGAGCTTTTTGAACAACCAGATATAGATGGTGGTCTTGTTGGTGGAGCAAGCTTAAACCGGATTTCTGTGATATAGTTAAATACGAGGGAGCATAATATCTATACATATTGTAGTTGGTCAGTATGATTAACTTGTTAAATAAGCGGCTTGTTAATAAGCAACTTGTTAAAAATGGTTTTGAAAAAATTGCAAAAAAACTTTTTTGGGAGCAATCATAAGATATAGCAGTTTGCGGATGTCTTGTGGTTGTTCTCTTTTTTGATTAGTAAAACATTAATTGCATATTTAAAATAATTATGCTATCATACTACAGGTGAAATAAGATATTGATATTAGATTCGTATATTGGGCAGATTTGCTACATATATGGGATATCAACGATTCCAGTTCATGTAGTATATGATACCGGTATACGTTAGAATGGAGGATTAATATGAGTAAAAAACCAGTTGTATTAATGGTATTAGATGGTTATGGTTTAAGTGACAAAACAGAGGGCAATGCTATAGCTATGGCAGATACTCCTGTTATGGATAAGCTGATGAAAGAATATCCTTTTGTTAAGGGTAATGCTTCTGGCAGTTATGTAGGTCTTCCTGATGGCAGATGGGTAACTCAGAGGTAGGACATATGAATATAGGTGCTGGTAGAATAATATATCAGGATCTTACAAGAATAACAAAGGCAATTGCAGATGGCGATTTCTTTAAGAATGAAGAACTTCTTGCAGCTATGGAGAATTGTAAGAAGAACAATTCAGATCTTCATCTTTTTGGTCTTTTATCAAGTGGTGGTGTTCATAGTCATATATCACATGTATATGGACTTTTAGAGATGGCTAAGAAGAATGGTGTATCTAATGTTTATGTACATGCATTCCTTGATGGAAGAGATACTCCACCAGCATCTGGTAAAGATTTCGTGGCACAGCTTGAAGAAAAGATGGCAGAAATCGGAGTTGGTAAGGTAGCTTCTTTAGCAGGAAGATACTATGCTATGGATAGAGATAATAACTGGGACAGAGTTGAGCAGGCTTACCGTTCACTTACAACAGGTGAGGGAAAGCAGCTGAAAGCGCCGTAGCAGCTATGGAAGCTTCATATGCAGAGAATGTTACAGATGAGTTCGTTGTTCCTACAGTTATTACAGAGAATGGAAAGCCTTTATCAGTTGTAAAGGAGAATGACTCAGTTATATTCTTTAACTTCAGACCTGACAGAGCAAGAGAGATGACAAGAGCATTCTGTGATGATAAATTCACAGGCTTTGAAAGAACATATATTCCAACTACATTCGTATGCTTTAAGGACTATGATGAGACTATTCCTAACAAGCTTATTGCCTTTAAAAAGGAAGAAATTAAGAATACATTTGGAGAATTCCTTGCGGCAAATGGAAAGAAGCAGCTTCGTCTTGCTGAAACAGAGAAGTATGCACACGTAACATTCTTCTTTAATGGTGGTGTTGAAGATCCTAACGTAGATGAGTTCAGACTTCTTGTTAATTCACCTAAGGATGTTCCTACTTATGATCTTAAGCCAGAGATGAGTGCGCCAGAGGTTGGTATGGATCTTGTAGATGCTATTAAGTCTGATAAATACGATGTTATAGTAATAAACTTTGCCAACCCTGATATGGTTGGACATACAGGAGTTATTCCAGCAGCTGTTAAGGCAGTTGAAAAGGTGGATGAGCTTGTTGGAAAGGCGGTACAGGCTGTTAAAGATGTTGATGGTGTGTTATTTATCTGTGCAGATCATGGTAATGCTGAGAAGATGATAGATTATGAAACAGGTGCTCCACATACAGCACATACAACTAATCCAGTACCTTTTATCCTTGTGAATTATGATGATTCATATACACTTAGAGATGGTGGAAGCTTATGCGATATAGCACCTACTCTTATCCAGATTATGGGTCTGAATCAGCCAGCAGAAATGACAGGTAAGTCACTTCTTATTAAAAAATAATGATATCAGTTAAATATTAGTTGCACATTTATTATTTATTTGGTATTATATGATTATTGTGATTTTTGCAATTTAACAGGAGGTTTGATATATGTTTGGCATGTCGGTGGCTGATACAATAAGAGTAGTCTTAATGGCTATATTTATATTAGTATGTATATGTTTAACAGTGGTAGTTCTTATGCAGGAAAGCAAGCAGAATGGTCTTTCAGGTGCGATCAGTGGTGCAGCAGACACATACTGGGGCAAGAACAAGGGTCGTTCAATGGAAGGAAAGCTTGTAACATTTACAAAAATACTTGCAGTATTATTTGTTATTATTGCTATCATTTTAAATATTAATTTCTAATTTAAGTGTTTACATGAAACGCTCTTAAGATATAATATATCTTAAGAGCGTTTTTGTATAATCGTAGTTAATATGATAATTAAATAAAGCTGGTAAAATATAATACGGAATAGAGGTGGATAACAATGAAGACAGAAATTTTCAAGGAAAGAAGAAAATATAGCAGATCTTATACTGAATAATGAATTATATGTTCCTATGAAAACCAAAGAGATAGCAATACTTCTTAACGTTCCTAAAGATAAAAGATTCGAACTACAGGAGGTGCTTGATGCACTAGTTGCTGAAGGAACGATTGGGGGTCAGTAAAAAGGGAAAGTATATGAAGCCTGACAATGTTGCACTTATTGGAGTGTTTGAAAGTACAAGCAAGGGCTTTGGCTTTGTATCTGTAGAAGGACAGGAAAAAGATATATTTATAAAAGCAAGTGATACAAAGAATGCATTTTACCATGATAAAGTCAAAGTTGTTGTAACCCTTCCCCAAAAAGGCGATAGAAGAGCAGAAGGAAAAATTATAGAGATTGTTGACCATGAGGTTAAAACTCTCGTTGGAACATATCAGAAGAATAAGAATTTCGGATTCGTTGTTCCTGATAACCAGAAGATAAGCTGTGATATATTCGTATCAAAGGAGCATGAGCAGGGTGCTGTTACAGGAAGCAAGGTAGTTGTAAAGATAACTGATTATGGTACACATACTAAGAATCCTGAGGGAAGGATTACAGAGGTTATAGGACATATAGATGATCCAGGGACAGATATAATGTCGATAGTCAAGGCATATGACTTGCCGGAGGAGTTTCCAGACGGCGTTAAAAAGCAGCTAAAGAGCATACCTGACGAAGTGGACGAAAAGGATAAGGCAGGAAGAACGGACCTCAGGGATGTTGTCATGGTTACTATAGATGGAGAGGATTCTAAGGATCTTGATGATGCTGTATCATTGACAAAAGATGGGGATATGTATCATCTGGGTGTCCACATAGCAGATGTGAGCCATTATGTAACAGAGAACAGTGCACTGGATAAAGAGGCGCTTAAACGTGGAACAAGCGTATATCTTGTGGACGAGGGTTATTCCTATGATTCCTCATCAGTTGTCTAATGGTATATGTTCACTAAACGAAGGCTGTGACAGACTGGCACTAAGCTGTCTTATGGATATAGATTCCAAAGGTGCTGTAGTAGGACATAGAATATGTGAGTCAGTCATTAATGTTAACAGAAGAATGACATATACATCAGTTAAGAAGATACTTGAGGATAATGATGTTAACGAAACAGAAAAATATAGAGAGCTTGTACCTATGTTTAAGCTTATGGAAGAGGCAGCTGCACTTCTTAGAAAGAAAAGATTCGCTCGTGGTTCAATAGATTTTGATTTCCAGAATCAAAGATAGTGCTTGACGATAAAGGGCATCCTATAAAGATAGAGCCATATGATAGAAATGTAGCAACAAGCTATAGAGGATTTTATGCTTATTGCTAATGAAACAGTAGCAGAGGATTATTTCTGGCAGGAGGTCCCATTTCTTTACAGGACACATGAGAATCCTGATCCTGAGAAGATACTTAAGCTTTCAACATTCATTAACAATTTCGGTTATTCAATGCATGTAACAGATGAGATACATCCTAAAGAACTTCAGAAGCTGCTTGAAAAAATATCAGGTTCAGATGAAGAGAATCTTATAAGCAGACTCACTCTGCGTTCAATGAAAAAGGCTAAGTATACACCAGAGTGTGTGGGCCATTTTGGGCTGGCAGCCAGATATTACTGCCATTTTACATCGCCTATAAGACGTTATCCGGATCTTCAGATACACCGTATCATAAAGGAATGTCTGCATGGTGGTATGAGTGAAAAAAGAAAAGAACATTATGATAAGATACTTCCAGACGTGGCAGAACAGACAAGCGCAACTGAGAGAAGGGCAGATGAAGCAGAAAGAGATACAGACAAGCTTAAAATGGTTGAGTATATGGAACAGTTCAAGGGGAGAGAAAATTCTCAGGTGTCATATCAGGAGTGACGAACTGGGGCATATATGTAGAACTGCCGAATACAATAGAAGGAAT
>ENA-OQER01001599-OQER01001599.1-human-gut-metagenome-genome-assembly--contig:-NODE-1599-length-10543-cov-2.446909_pt1 | contig 10543 bp, 10 predicted proteins | sample MGYA00242797_ERZ504639 | MGnify/ENA primary metagenome ERZ504639 (study PRJEB26092, sample SAMD00036306) | human gut metagenome | host: Homo sapiens | study: EMG produced TPA metagenomics assembly of...
GATCATCATCAGCAGAAGCGGGATCACCGCCGGAACAATCGCTGGCAGGCTTTTTACGTCCGGGTTATAGCGATAGCGCGTCTCAATATTCATCAGCCGCTTTGGCTGGCGGGTGTGGATTGTCGCTCGCCACATCCTGTAGCCAGCTCTGGTGCATTGCCTGCACGTAACCTTTTACCGTTTCGGCACGGCTCGGCATCGCTCCGTCGATCCAGACGCCGAGTTCCACAGGCGTACCACGCGCGATATCGCGCCCGAAATTGGGAGGGATCTCAATTGCCACCGTTATATCGCCCGCACGCATCCGACGATCAAGCTCGTCATAACTGGTGAGCGGCGGCTGTTCGATAAAGTAACGGGAACCGGAGAGATTGAGCGTCCACGCCTGGCTACTGACGGTCTGGTCGCGGTCGAGCACCGCAAAGCGCAGGTTTTCCACATCCATACTGATGCCGTAACCCATTATCAGCATCAGGATCACTGTTCCCATCAGCGCCAGCGTCGAACGTACCGGATCGCGTCGCAGTTCCAGTGCTTCGCGGCGGCTGTAGCTAAACAGACGGCGCAGGCTAAATCCCTGACGCGGCGCGTGGGTGGTGTCGTGTATCACGGGCGGCGCTTCGGCTTCGTTGCTCTGTCCTGCCGCTTCCTGCAAATAGGCGATAAATGCCTCTTCCAGACTGGCGGCTCCGCGTTTCTCAACCAGTTCCTGCGGTGTACCGCTGGCAAGCACTTTTCCGGCGTGCATCAGTGAGATGCGGTCGCAACGTTCCGCTTCGTTCATGAAGTGGGTGGAGATGAAGATAGTCACTTTGTCCTGGCGCGAGAGATCGACCATCAACTGCCAGAACATATCCCTCGCCACCGGATCGACACCAGAAGTAGGCTCATCGAGGATTAACATCTCCGGGCGATGAATCACCGCCACCGCCAGCGAAAGCCGCTGGCGAATGCCGAGCGGCAATGACTCCGGCAGAATATCTTCAACGTCGTTGAGCTTAAAACGCTCGCTCATTTCAGCCACTCTTGCGGGAATTTCCGCTTCCGGGATGTGAAACAAACGGGCATGTAACTCAAGGTTTTGCCGCACGGTGAGTTCGTTATAGAGCGAAACGCCTGCGACATATAGCCCACCCGACGGCGGGTATCGATATCTTTTGGATCAACCGGTTGCCCGAACAGCCACGCCTCACCTTCGCTGGCGGGCAGCAGTCCGGTGAGCATTTTCATGGTGGTGGATTTACCGCAGCCGTTCGAACCAAGGAATCCAAAAATCTCCCCGCGTGGAATGCGGAAATTAACGTGATCAACGGCAACGAAGGAACCAAAACGCATGGTCAGATCGCGCGCTTCGATGGCAATCTCTGCGTTTTCAGGTTGATACGGTGGGATCACTACCGCCTGATGCGCCTGGCGTTGCGCTTGCGGTAACAGATTTATAAATGCTTCTTCCAGCGTAGCGCTTTGCGTTTGCTGCCGTAGCTCTTCGGCGCTGCCAGTTGCCAGCACTTCTCCGGCATTCATCGCTACCAGCCAGTCGAAGCGTTCGGCCTCTTCCATATAGGCGGTGGCGACCAGCACGCTCATATTGCTCTGCCGCTGACGAATACTGTCGATCAGATCCCAGAACTGCGCGGGAGAGCGGGTCAACCCCCGTTGTTGGCTCATCAAGGATCAACAGTTCCGGGTCGTGGATTAACGCGCAGCACAGCCCAAGTTTTTGCTTCATCCCGCCGGAGAGTTTCCCTGCCGGACGATCGCGAAACGGTGCTAACCCCGTGCTGGTCAGCAGCTCATTAATTCGCACTTCCCGCTCCGCTTTGTCGTGACCGAACAGGCGAGCGAAAAAATCGACGTTTTCATACACCGACAAGGTGTGGTAGAGGTTTTTGCCCAGCCCCTGCGGCATCCAGGCGATGCGCGGGCAGACGTCGCGGCGATGCCTCGGGTCGCGCATATCGCCGCCCAGCACCATCACATTGCCCTGCTCAATGACGCGGGCACCGGAAATCAACGACAATAAGCTCGACTTCCCGACGCCATCCGGACCAATCAGCCCGACCATACAGCGGGCCGGAATATCGAGAGTAATATTGTTCAGCGCAACGGTTTTTCCATAATGCTGGCTCACGCCCGCCAGTTGCGCGACAGGCGGGACGGGAACCAGTTCCAGATGCGTCATTGCGGCAACCTCACCACGAGGTCGTCAGGCCACGGAAGTTCTTCATTCACCCGCACCCACGCTACGCCCGGTAAACCGGTTTTGACATATTCCAGATGCTGCTGGAGTAATTCCGGTGGGATACGCGCTTTGACGCGGAACATCAGTTTCAGCCGTTCATCGCTGGTTTCGACGGTTTTTGGCGTGAACTGGGCGACACTGGCGACAAAACTGATGGTCGCCGGAATACGCAGATCTGGCGCGGCATCGAGGATCAGCCGGGCTTCACCACCCAGTTTCAGCGTGCCCGCCTGTTCGGTTGGCAGGAAGAAGGTCATATAGACGTCGCTGAGATCGACCATATTCAGCACCCGACCGCCTGCCGCCAGCACTTCCCCTGGCTCGGCAACCCGATACTGCACGCGTCCGTCACGCGGGGCTTTCAGTTCGCTGTCATCGATATCTGCGGCAATGCGCCGTTCAGTGGCTTGTGCCGCTTCGACGCGGGTTTGCGCCTGAATGATATTGGTACGTGCCGCCTCTATAGCGGCTTTAGAAGCAGAAACCTGAGCTTTTGCCGATTCCAGCGCAGCTCGGGCGCTCTCAGCGGCGGCGCGGTCGTCATCCAGCTGTTGCGCAGAAATAGCCCCTCGTTGGGCCAGTGAACGGGAACGCATATGACGTTTTGCTACGGAGTCCAGTTCTGCCTGGCGTTGATTAACCAGCGACTGCGCGGCGCGAGTTTCGCTTTGTCGTTGCTCCAGCAAAGCCTGCGCGGCGGCAACGGCGCTTTGTGCCTCTTTGATTTGCGCGATGGCTTCCAGTCGCTGTTCCTGCAACACGCGAGTATCCATCTTCGCCAGCACTTCACCTTCGCGAACAAACTGGCCTTCTTTCACCAGAATGGTGTCGATACGCCCGGCAATTTTGCTGGCGATATCCACTTCCGTCGCTTCAATGCGCCCATTGCTGACAGCAAAGCCTTCCGGCACACCCGCCGGGCGCAACAGCCACCACGCCACGACGCAGCCACCGCCAGTGCCCCGACAACCCACCACGCCAGATGCGCTTACTCTTATCCATAATCGGCCCGCCATAATCCCTGTAAGCAAACGACGCGTGTTACAACTGCCGCCGAACGACGTTCAGCGGATTCTTCCATCCGGGATAAGAAGGAAACGACAAATACGACCAGCGCGCAGAGCATTGAGCGCCAACGGGGAAGGCTTAGTGAAAACGGGTAGTAATGTTGTCATCATCAGCATTCCTGGCCGTAAATGAAACACGCATACTCATAAGTGTGATCTATAAAACTGGCTGACAAAACGGTATCCATCCTGTTGGATCGCGTTTCACGCCTGTTCAGTTGCAGGAACAGAGCATTCCTTTTTACGTTTTATCAACAGTCTCAACCAGATAGTAACATTAATATTCATGTTGTCTATGGTTCAGAGCTGTAACATTGTGCGCCTTCTAATCAAAGGCATAAGTCCATTTCTGTTTTTTTCATGCTGGTAAGACTTCCAGGGAGTGGTTATCTCAGGCCCTGCACCAGGGTTAATTTGGCAATTATGCATGCTGAACATTCTTCCAGCATGTTTACTGTCACGGGCGTAAGACCTAAAACTGTCCCCGTTTCACCTATACATTCTCTTCCACCATTACCGTTATGTGCAACAACTTGATTTATACCTAACATTTGTGAGCATGCTAATAGTGCTTCAAGTTTAGGTCTGTAATCTGTCGAAACAGAAAAATAACGATTAAAGGATCGACAAGAGATAGCCCGGCTATTTTTAAACTTTTTGCCATTAATTACAGCATGGTGCTTTTTATTGATAATTGCCGCTAATTCGACCGGTTCGAGAGCATTGGTCATTTCATCACTAGAGACTGTTATCGGTCCTATAATGTAACGTTTTCGCTGATCATCAAAAGTTATCCCATGATGATTTGCCATTATTTTGTATTTGGGGCCATAGAAACATACAGGATAATCTTTTATCCCAGCGTAGGTATCCTCATCAAGTGGTTTCATGCGCGTGAAGTTCTGCATATAGTTACCATTGCAATTCGTTTCATGATTTCCAGCTAATACATGAACATTTTCATTGATACTCATTATGCGTTTTAACAAATCGATGATAAATTGATCGCCACAGATATTACTAAATCGATCGCCGGTTTGGTCGCCAAGAAACGTACATGGCGTCACAGCGTCTTTATTAATAACTAAATAAGGCTGAAGACTTTCTAAAACTATATCTCTTCTGTTCAGAATACTGATTATTGTATTAACATTAGTGTCAAGTTGCTCATTAAAGTTCTCCCTTAGCAATACGTTGAGAACTTCATCTTCTATATTAAGCAACTGGCTAAGGAAATTTTCTCCTTCAGCCATGATTCTCAAATGTCCCGTTGCAAAAAGCGCGTACAAAACTGCACCGACTGAGCCATCGGTATCGCCAAAATAGGTTGGTCTGGTACTTGTGGGATCAACAGGTGAACAATTGGAGAAATAGGTTCTGTCAGCGAACTGGGGGTTTATCATTGTTTCGAATTTAATATCAGATACATTGAATTGCGATATTTTCCAGTCCCAGACGGGTTTGTACGACTCAGTAACTGCAACATCATTAGCATCATCATTTACTGTCATATTATTAAGTAAATAAACAATGCTGCACCAATTAATATCGGTATTATCAAGATAGCAGCCGTAATTTTTTACTATTAATTGTCACAATAAACTGATAATTATTATCCCTACGTAGAATATGAGCGCGCATGTCCGATAGCATACTATATTTTTCTGAATGATTCGTTTGTATGGTAAATGATATTTTGTCATCTCGAATAGATTGTTGGAAACGTTCTATTTGCCAATCATCAATTTTTCCACAACTTCACCGAGCATTGTCCTGGCAATACTTGATATATCATCACCTATACCATTTGCAATATACCCAAACAGTTCTTTAGTGAAGTTAGTAACATGCTCTTGCACCATATCATTTGTTGCGATTGTCGTTGTACTGTCGTTAGTGCCTGCCACAGTTCCAATTTTCATCTTTTACCTCATATAATTCACCGCGAGGAATGCATAGTTAACATTTAATCTTATGACATACACCTCATGTTCGATGGAAAAATAATTATATTTTGCACAAATCATTCAGCCTTAAAGCATAATATGAAATTTCTTATCTCATAGCAGAGAAAGTCCCTAAAGATTGTAAAGGCGTCATCAGAACATGCCTCTACAATCGATTAAGAAAACCTATGAAATACTGGCAGGATTAAAAAGACATACCACCGTATTCATGGAGTTTTAATGAGATTGAAAACAACTAAGCCCTGAGGAATAAATTATTTTATTATTTTTATCACGTGCTTCCTTCAGGGAATTTAGCCCCATAATACCATTATCAAATTGTTGATTCTGATCTACCCCGACCCCATGATGCCCATATTTTTGTCTAATGTATTTGCTGGGGTCTTCACCTTTGAGTGTCTCCCCATATATGAAGATACGTTTACGTGCTGGTCTGAAATCAGTAGTGTTATCAAAATAATTAGCATATACAGGTGTGGGTTTCAAAGTATTGCTTCGGATTAGATGGAACAGAGGATCATCCATGTGTTCTTTATGTTTTTTATTAAAAATATTGGCTAATTCCTCAGGATCAGTAGGATTTTTCATCTGATTAAATGGAACCTGCAAAGCACCGAGACAATAACATTTTTTTCTTCATCTCTTATTATTCCGTGATGACTGGTTAAAACTTTCCTTTCTGAGTCATAATTACAAACATCGAGCGTTTTAATTAAGTTATACGTATCACCGGAAGAGAGTTTATGATTTGCTAGTCGTGCACTATAGTTACCATTAAAATTGATTTCATGATTTCCAGCCAGAACGACGACATTTTTATTTATACGACTATCTTTATTACCCTCCATATTTCGCATAGAATTTAGCAAAGTAAGGATATATTTATCACCAAAAATAGTACTGAATCTATCGCCTGTATGATCCCCAAGGAAGATACAAGGGGTAATCGCATCGCCTTTTAAAAAAACATGTTGATGCAACTCATTCAATATCATGTCTCTCGTATTTAATAAATTGTAGAGCAATTTATTATTTTTATGTATGTATGCAGATGAAGCCATGTTTTCGTGTTTTAATAATTCACATAATAAACTCCAACCCTTTTCCCTGATGCCTATATGCCCTGAAACGAGCAATGCATAAAGTACAGCGCCTACTCTTCCATCTGTATCGCCAAAATAAGCCGTGTTGGCATTTTTGTGGGTTAATCACACCACATTGTTTATAAAAGTCTATTTTAGAAAACACAGATTTAACATAGCTATCAAACTTATCCTTAGGAAACGTCTCTTTAGAGACATCCCAACGCCAGTCAGCTTTAAAATTACCGCTAAGAAGAGTAAAGAAATTTTCAGGTATGATAGAAAGCCCATTAACTTTATAAGTTATGTCTGATTTATAAATTATGTCTGATTTATCTCCGGAGAAATTAATAAAATAATAACCATCCTTACACTCAATCTTAACTGTAATGGGAGACGATAATTTTATCACATGGTTATTGTCTGGTATAATTGTAAAGATAAACGTGTTAGTAGTATTATCGGCGAAACTATTATATTCTTGAATATCTATAGATGGCTCACTATTGTAAAACCATATTTTCTCCATCTGAAGACTATGTTCATTTACCCTCCAGTGACCATGTTGCAGGAAATAGATGATATTCAGGCCTAAATCGTTATCTATTTGCGAAAAGTCATTCAGCATATTAACTTCAACTGTGTTTGATCGATATTTTTTATCAACCTTGCCATGGTGTTGATGACTGTTAACTTTATCTGAATGCTTATCTTGATGGTTTGAAGAGAAGTGCTTAAATATATTGTGAAATACTTTCATAAATAACCTGTAATATTTTTACTTGTTAGTAACAAAATAAACAATACATGTCTGAAAGACATATTTACGATGATACAAAGCAATAATATTTATATGTTCGATGATTTTAAGCACCGAGACTATCCGGTCTTTTACTAAATAATGGAAAACAATCCATCCCTGGAAGATAATTGTAAAAAAAACAACAGAATAAGAATTAATCTTAGGATAAATATTTATTTATCATGGCCTTTTAACCGGTAAAAAATGGCACTCGGCACAGTAAACCCCGCTATAGTTATGCTATGCATTTGTCTTTAATGATATCTCGTCGTTATATTAACAGGCTGAAATTATCATTAATGCACATTTCATTATTAGCAGGGATACCTGAGGAGTTTAAAGTGAACATATATATCGGGTGCTTTTCAAATTAATCCCTTTGATTATGGGATTAATTTGCATCGCGTTAGGTGGCTTTGTGCTGGAAAGTTCAGGGCAAAGCGAGTATTTCGTCGCGGGTCATGTGCTGATTTCTCTGGCGGCCATATGCCTGGCATTATTCACTACCGCATTTATTATCATTTCGCAGCTCACGCGCGGCGTTAATACGTTTTACAATACATTGTTCCCCATTATTGGCTATGCGGGGTCAATTATCACCATGATATGGGGTTGGGCACTGTTAGCAGGCAATGATGTGATGGCAGACGAGTTTGTCGCCGGCCATGTTATTTTCGGCGTTGGTATGATTGCCGCCTGTGTATCGACGGTGGCAGCGTCATCCGGTCACTTTCTGCTCATTCCCAAAAATGCAGCGGGGAGCAAGAGCGATGGAACGCCGGTACAGGCTTATTCTTCATTAATCGGTAATTGCCTCATTGCCGTTCCCGTTTTACTCACCCTGCTCGGTTTCATTTGGTCTATTACGCTGTTACGTAGTGCTGACATAACTCCGCATTATGTCGCGGGTCACGTATTGCTTGGGTTAACCGCAATCTGTGCCTGTCTAATTGGCCTTGTTGCCACAATTGTCCATCAAACACGTAATACGTTTTCAACTAAAGAACACTGGCTGTGGTGTTATTGGGTTATTTTTCTCGGCTCAATCACGGTACTGCAGGGGATATACGTCTTAGTCAGTTCCGATGCAAGCGCCCGACTGGCTCCCGGCATTATTCTTATTTGCCTCGGAATGATCTGTTACAGCATATTCTCAAAAGTCTGGCTACTGGCACTGGTATGGAGACGTACCTGTTCGTTAGCCAACAGAATACCGATGATTCCCGTCTTCACCTGCCTGTTTTGCCTTTTCCTGGCATCGTTTCTTGCGGAAATGGCGCAGACCGACATGGGATATTTTATTCCTTCGCGGGTTTTGGTCGGTTTAGGAGCGGTATGCTTTACGTTGTTCTCAATCGTTTCAATATTAGAAGCAGGTTCTGCTAAAAAATAATTGCAACGTACCGGATAAAACCAGCGTTGACCATTTGCGTAACGCTGGTTTTTCTTAGGCATCATGAAATAACGCAGCATTAATGCATAGTGGTTAAGGATAAAAAAACAACAAAGTTACTGTTTTTTTCAACCTGTTCATATTTTATAAAGATCTGGCCACTGGGTGAGTTTTCAATCACCTTTCCTTCCACCTTATATTAAGCCTGGAGGGTTTCAGTTCACGGGCTCATTAGAAAATAATCACAAGATAGCCACTATCAAAATTAGCTCATTTTTAATGCGGCTCTAATAATTTTCATCTTAGGTAACAGGTCAGGACGACTTCGCTGCAATCAAATCCTGCGCACAAGCCCACGCACTCGACCACGCCCACTGGAAGTTATAGCCCCCCAGCCAGCCGGTAACGTCCATCACTTCGCCGATGAAGTACAGCCCAGGCACTTTGCGCGCTTCCATCGTCCGTGAAGAGAGTTCGTTGGTGTCCACGCCGCCGAGCGTCACTTCGGCAGTGCGATAGCCTTCAGTGCCGTTGGGTTGTACGCGCCAGTCGGTCAATGTGCTAATCAGTGCCTGTTGGTCACGCACGTTGAGCTGTTTTAGCGAAACATCCGGGATTTGCCCGAGTTGCTGTAAGCGTTCAACCAACCGCTTCGGTAGATGAACCGCCAGTGTGTTTTTCAGGCTCTGATTCGGATGTGCGTTACGCTGCTCATTCAGGAAGGTTTCGAGATCCACATCCGGTAGCAGATTGATACTGACAAATTCACCCGGTTGCCAGTAGCTGGAAATCTGCAACACCGCCGGTCCAGACAAGCCGCGATGGGTGAAGAGTAAGTTCTCACGGAAAACGATGCCGTTTTCAGCGGTAATCACGGAAGGCACCGCCACGCCCGCCAGCACCTGTAACTCTTCGAGCAACGGTTTATGCAGAGTGAATGGCACCAGACCGCGCGGGTCGCAGCACGTTGAGGCCAAATTGTTCGGCAATCTTATAACCAAACGGCGACGCGCCCAGCCCCGGCATTGACAGCCACCGGTCGCGATGACCAGCTTTTCGCAACCGACAGTCATGCCGTTCAGTTCAAGCGTGAAGCCTGTTTCATCCTTCGCCACACTCAGCACTTCGCTACGCAATCTGAAGGTTACATTGCCCTTCTCGCACTCATCCACCAGCATGTCGACAATCTGCTGCGCGGAGTCATCGCAGAAGAGTTGTCCTAACGTTTTCTCGTGCCAGGCGATGCCGTGTTTATTGACCAGATCAATGAAATCCCACTGGGTAAAACGCGCGAGTGCAGACTTACAAAAATGCGGATTCTGGCTCAGATAAGCGCCTGGTTCGACATAAAGGTTGGTAAAGTTGCAGCGCCCACCGCCAGACATAAGGATTTTGCGCCTGGTTTTTACCATTATCGATCAGCAGAACCCGGCGTCCTGCCTGACCTGCCAGCGCAGAACAGAACATACCCGCCGCACCAGCGCCTATAATAATGGCATCAAACCTTTCCACGTTGCGCTCCTCTTAGAAAAAACGGGCGTGAATTGTAAAGATTCCTCAGTGGTCGCACCAGCATCAATATTACTAAAAGGAAGTATTTGCCTGAATTATATAAGATAATTATTTTTGAGTGAAATCCATACAGGAGGCAAATCAAAAAAGTCTATATTTCACTTTGCCCGCGCCGCGAAAGTCACTGATAATGCGCCGCGTTCATGTCCTCAAAATGGCGTAACGTCCTATGCTACATTTGTTTGCTGGCCTGGATTTGCATACCGGGCTGTTATTATTGCTTGCACTGGCTTTTTGTGCTGTTCTACGAAGCCATCAATGGTTTCCATGACACAGCCAACGCGTGGCAACCGTTATCTATACCCGCGCGATGCTTCTCAGCTCGCCGTGGTTATGGCGGCGGTGTTCAACTTTTTGGGTGTTTTGCTGGGTGGTCTGAGTGTTGCCTATGCCATTGTGCATATGCTGCCGACGGATC